>Ga0316201_10004457_pt1 | contig 10570 bp, 8 predicted proteins | sample CS6wburrow_MG_FD_204516 | JGI IMG/M metagenome (GOLD analysis project Ga0316201, IMG submission 204516) | Coastal sediment microbial communities from Delaware Bay, Delaware, United States - CS-6 worm burrow | ecosystem: Environmental > Aquatic > Marine > Coastal > Sediment | place: USA: Delaware... | reverse complement strand
TTGGCGATATTGCCCACACCGGATTGGATCGGAAGAAACTCCTTTGGTATGCGGCCTGCCTTAAGTTCATCGGCAAGGAACTTGGCTACGTTCTCGCCGATCTTCTCAGTGACGGGATCCGTATCTTTAAAGCCACCGACCTCGTCGGGGCGATCGGTCTCGACGATTCCAATAATTTTGGAGGGATCGACTTTCAGAACAGGCGATCCGATCCGATCCGAGCAACCGTAGACTGGGATCTCACGCCGATGCGGCGGATCCAGTGGTTCGTAGATATCATGCAAACCTTCGAGCCCGGCAGGATGCTGCGCATTGAGCTCGATCAAAATTTTGTCCGCCACATTGCAAAAAGTATTGGTCGCGCCGACGCTGGTCGTGAGCACGATCTCGCCGTCGTCACTGACCGATGCGGCTTCGATCACGGCATACTTGATCTTACCGAGAAAGCCGTAACGCGCGGCCTGCGGCAGCATCGAAAGGTGCATGTCGAAGAACTTTGTCTCCCCCATGTTAATCGCTGTACGCAAACACTTGTTACTCTGATACGGCGTGCGGAAGAGTACCGCGTTGGCGCGGGCCAACTCACCATCGAGGCTGTCTCCGGTCGAGGCACCGGTAACGACACCGATCTTGAAATCACGACCATCCTCGTGCTCGGCCTTCGCCTTACGTGCGATCGCGGTGGGGATCTCTTTGGCAGCACCGGCAGGGGTAAATCCACTGAATCCGATGATGTCTTCGTTATTAATGAGTGCGGCCGCTTCGTCGGCGGTGATGACAGGGAGTTTGCTTGCTGTGATCATAACTTTATTAGGTTAAAACTGTTTTTATTTTTTTGCCTCTAGGTGTTAGCTATTGCATCGCACGGGATTTATTTATGCCGCGCAGAGTGTAAATGTAGCATCGATTCGGTGTGGTAGTCTCGAGCTGTAGACTGTGATTTTGGTTCGTATCCCAGTGCGTTCATTAGCCCCCGGCCAAAAGTGTAAGGAAGAAGCCGGCGACGAGTGCGGTGCCGATCACACCTGCAACATTAGGCCCCATGGCATGCATGAGGAGAAAATTACCCGGATCCGCTCTCTGGCCTTCGACTTGACTGACGCGCGCGGCCATGGGCACTGCACTGACACCCGCTGAACCGATGAGTGGATTGATTTTATTTTTCGAAACGACGTTCATCAACTTGGCCATGAGCACACCGGCTGCGGTCGCCACGCCAAAAGCCAAAATACCGAGGACTAAGATGCCCAGCGTTTCGCCACGAAGAAAGCGGTCGCCCGTCATCGTGATACCGACACTGGCACCGAGAAAAATAGTGATGATATTGATCAGCTCATTCTGCGCCGCTTTGCTCAAACGCTCGGTCACATTACACTCACGAAGGAAGTTACCAAACATGAGCATCCCAATCAGCGGCGACGCAGGTGGAACGAGCAGGATACAAGCGATCGTGACGATCACGGCAAAAACCAATTTCTCCAATCGACTGACCTTGCGCAGACTCTTCATCCGAATCTTGCGCTCCTTTTCGGTCGTCAGCGCACGCATGATCGGAGGTTGAATCACCGGCACCAACGCCATGTAGCTATAGGCCGCCACGGCGATCGGCGCGAGGAGTTCCGGCGCGAGCGCATTGGCCAAGAAAATGGAAGTCGGCCCATCGGCCCCGCCGATAATACCGATGGCTCCGGAAGCCTGATCACTGAACCCAAGGAACTGAGCGCCAATGAAAGTTGCAAAGACTCCAAACTGCGCTGCACCGCCGAGCAGGAGCGTACGAGGGTTGGCAATGAGCGGCCCAAAATCGGTCAAGGCGCCCACCCCCAGAAAAATCAATGGCGGGAAAATTTCCAGCAGAATACCGAGCTGGATGTAATGAAAGAGCCCCCCCGTGTGGTCACTGTGAAGCTCCGCGATTTGCGCCCCGTTGACGACGTGCGCGCCGGCAGTTGTATCGACTGAAACAACACGACCACTCGCATCCGCCCATACCAATAAATCTGACTCTTGAAGCACGGCTTGGCCGATTACAATCGGTGCCGTATGCGTCGCTTCGGCAGCATCGTCCCGCATAACATAGAGCAAGGCCTGTGAGCCATACTCGCCGACGTGCTCTCCGGCGATCAACTTTTTAAGTTCGCCCGAGTCGAGATCGGCAACCGTTTTCGGGAGCACTTTTTCGACTGCATTCAAGTGAACCACGTCGCCCTCTTGGGCCGATGCCAAGATAATCGTACCAGTGACCGGCGCACGCAAAACCGTGGCGGGTTTATTAATGATACCCTGCGTGGGCAAGTTGGCCAACATCGCGCCGAAAGCAATCGGCACGAGCAGCAATGGTTCAAACTTGCGGTAAACCGCGAGGTAAAGAAGTACGACCACGACAGCCCACATGAACAGCATGCGCCAATCGAGAAACGCAAACCCAGTGCTTCCGTAAAGACGGTGGAGTAAATCGATCATAAAGAAGGCTTATGCGATAGAGACCATGGCCTGTCCCTCTTCGACCGCATCTCCGGCAGCAACGAGGATGGCTTTTACCGTACCTGATGCAGGAGCCGAAACGATGGTATTCATCTTCATGGCTTCAAGTGTCACGACGGTTTGGCCTGCCTCCACCGAATCACCGACTGCGACATCGATCGAAACAACGACCGCGGCCAATGGACTCGCGACGTTACCGTCACCACCCGCTGCGGGCACTGCTTTAGGCGCGGCAACTGGCGCCGCCACAGGGGCAGCCACAGGGGCAGCCACAGGGGCCGCGACACGTGCACTTCGGGTGGAAGATGTCGATCGCTGAGCGGGTGCGTTAAAACCCTCATCCAAGAGCTCGACTTCGACTTCGTAAGTTTTTCCTTCTACACTGATTCGTAAACGTTTCATAGTTTATAGATAATTTAAAATTTGATAGCTTGTTTAAGTAAAATCAGCGCACACGGTGCGATGAAAAGATTTGTCGACGACCTTCCTGAGCCCAACCTGGACCACCCGGACGGATCGAGACGATGCGATGTGCGCGATCCCCGATCACGGAATGAACCGCCGCCGCGATCACCGCGACAAAGGCAGGATCTTCGCCTTCGGGTGTCTTGACCGGAGCAACGACAGGAGGAGCTGCCTCCGCGCGCTTGGCCGCCTCAGCCGCTAACTCTGCCGCATGGGCGGCTTCACGCGCAGCTTGTCGCGCGAAAAAGGCACCGATCGTAGAGGTCACTGCGCTAAGCGCACAAAGTACGAACATAACGAAGAGGAAGCCCACGATGACAATCTCAAGCGTCTGCGAATCCCCCACCGTTGGGCTTTTCGTGCTCACTTCAGCCAGAATGATATTTAAATGACTCATATTATATGATGCTTAGGGTAAACCCACAAGTGATGCTTACAATGGGATATTTCCATGTTTCTTCGCAGGACGTGAATCACGCTTACTCAGGGTATTACGAAGTGCGAGCGCGATCGCCGCACGTGTATGTGCCGGCTCGATCACATCGGTGATCATGGCGTTGGCTGCAGCTTGATAAGGTGAGGCAAACTCATTGCGGTATTCTTCCGCGATTTCCGCCGCACGCTTCTTCGGATCTTCGGCTTCCTTTAGTTCCTTACGGAAGAGGACATTCACCGCACCTTCTGCGCCCATCACCGCGATTTCCGCAGTCGGCCAAGCAAAGACGACATCCGCACCCAAATCTGCCGAGCACATCGCAAGATAAGCACCGCCATAGGCTTTACGCATAATCATGGTAATCTTAGGCACCGTCGCAGCGGCATAGGAAAAGAGCATCTTCGCACCGTGACGAATGATACCGCCCTGCTCTTGCGCGAGCCCAGGCATGAAGCCGGGAACGTCGACCAAAGTGACAATCGGGATGTTATAGATATTACAGGTACGGATGAAACGCGCGCCCTTATCCGAACTGTCGATATCGAGTGTACCCGCCTTGAACATCGGGTTGTTCGCAACGATACCAACGACCACTCCTTCGATTCGAGCAAAGCCGATAATCAAGCTACGGGCAAAATCGGGCATGATTTCGAAAAAGTCCCCGTCGTCGACGAGACGATCGATCACCGCCATGACGTCGAGTGGCTTCTTCGGCGAATCCGGCACGATCTCATTCATCACCGGATCGTCGCTCAGATCGAGATCGGTCAATATGTGAGGGGGATCGGAAATGTTGTTGCTAGGAAGAAAGGAGAGCAGCTTTGCAGTCATCTCCATTGCGTGACGGTCATCGTCGGCGATCAAATGGATATTTCCCGAAACACTGGCATGGGCCGCAGCGGAGGCAAATTGCTCGAGCTTGGCCACTTCACCAGTCGCGGCCTTAATCACATCGGGACCGCAAATAAACATGTTCGAAGTATCCTTCGTCATGATCAAAAAGTCAGTCAAAGCCGGTGAGTACGCCGCGCCCCCAGCGCAAGGCCCTGCGATCACGGCTACTTGAGGCACCACGCCGGACAGTAAAACATTCTTAAAGAAAATCTGCCCGTAGCCACTGAGCGAATCGACGCCCTCTTGAATACGTGCACCGCCGGAGTCATTCACCCCGACGACCGGCATGCCCGCTTCGACTGCGAAATCCATCAGGTCGCAAATTTTCTTCGCGTGAATGCGGCCGACCGCTCCACCACCAACTGTAAAGTCCTGTGCATAGGCTGCGACGGGACGACCATCGACTAGGCCTGTGCCACAAACCACACCGTCATACGGCAGTTGCTTTTTCTCCAGTCCGAAGCGCGTACAGGTGTGCTGCGCATGCATCCCGGATTCTTGGAAAGTTCCAGGCTCGAAAAAAGTCTCCAAGCGCTCGCGCGCGCCCATCTGACCTTTTTCATGGCGTTTCGCCAATTTTTCCAGACCACCGGCGTTACGAGCGACTTCTTGCCGATCCTTCAGCTCTTTGAGTAATTTTGGGTCGATTGCCATATTTTATATCTCGTTAAGGTTTCTATTTAATGATCTAGTTTAGTTCTTCGGTTGGCAGAACTCAGTCAACACACCCCCGGTTGATTTAGGATGCAAAAAAGCCACGAGTTTATTCGCAGCGCCTTCAAAAGGTACCTCATGAATCAAGCGCACACCCGCATCCGATGCTTTTTTGAGCTGACCGCCGATATCATCGACCGCAAATGCGATGTGATGAATGCCCTCTCCGTTCTTCTCCAGGAACTTGGCTATCGGGCTGTCTTCCGAAGTCGGCTCAAGCAATTCGATGTGTACGTCGCCGGCTTCGAAGAATGCCGTTTTCACTTTTTGCGACTCAACTTCTTCGCGCCCATGGCAGTGCAAGCCCAAGGCTGTTTCGTAATATTCGATGGAGGCATCGAGGTTGCGGACGGCGATGCCGAGGTGGTCAATCTGCTTAATCATAACTTTTATTCGGGTTAATAAGTGCAAATTTGTGAATTAGGTTAGCTTACGTCAAACACTAATTGTATTAAATTTACTTATTGACAAAAAATCCTCATTTAACTGATTTAAGCGCTATAAATTTATAAGCCATGAATACGGATACAAAAAACACGACGAAACTACTCGAAGAGTTCCCTGCGAACACCGCTGAACAGTGGCGTGAAGCCACCGAAAAACTGCTGAAAGGAGCGCCCTTCGATAAAGTAATGACCCGCGACACACCGGAGGGCATTCGCCTGCAACCGATTTTCCGAAAGGAAGTATTGGAAAACCTGCCCTCCGCAGAGACTCAACCTGGTTTCGATGGTTACTTACGCGGAACGAACGCAGCCGGTTACAGCGTAGAGCCTTGGGAAATCGCACAAGAACTCCCCTACGGTACACCGACCGAGTTTAATGCCGCCGCACGTGCCGATCTGATGCGCGGCCAAAACGCACTCAACATCATTCTTGATATCGCCACACTCAAAGGACTCGACCCCGACAGCGCGGCGATCGGCGAAGTCGGCGCCTGCGGCCTTTCGCTCGCCTGCCTGAAAGATATTCAAGCCGCCTTTGATGGAATTTTTCCCGAAGCCGTCAGTTTTCATATTCGTTCTGGTTGTGCGGGTCTCGCGGTCGGGTCACTCTTCTTCGCTTGGCTCAAAGACAAAGGGGTCGATCTCAGCACAGCCAAAGGGAGCCTCGGGATGGATCCGATTGCCGTACAAGCTGCGGCGGGCCAACTTCCTACCTCACTGGAAGAACTCTTCGCCGAACAGGCCGTGCTGGCCGCGTTCTGCGCAAAGTCCGCTCCGGGAATCAAATCGATCGGAGTTTCCAGCCTACCTTACCACCAAGCCGGTGGTTCTTCTGTCGAAGAGCTCGGTATCGCACTCGCCACGGGTGCCGCTTACTTAACCGAGCTCACCGAGCGCGGCCTTTCGGTCGATGACGCTGCCAAGCAAATACGTTTCAGCTTCGCGATCGGCCCCAACTTTTTTATGGAGATCGCTAAACTCCGTGCCGCTCGTGCCCTCTGGGCGCAAGTCGTCGCTGGATTCGGTGGTAGCGCCGAAGCGCAAAAGATTACCATGCACGCCCGTACCGGTCTCTACAATAAAACCCAGAAAGACCCGTATGTGAATATGCTGCGCACCACGACCGAAGCGCTCAGCGGTGTGATTGGTGGAATCGACAGTCTCTGTGTCGGTAACTTTGATGAAGTCACCCGCCTACCTGATACCTTCAGTCGCCGCATCTCGCGGAATACTCAGGTCATTCTCCAGGAAGAGTGCGAACTCACCGCCGTGGTCGATCCCGCCGGTGGTTCCTGGGCAGTCGAATGGTTAACCAACGAAGTCTCGGAAAAGGCTTGGTCCTTTTTCCAAGAAATCGAGAAGCAAGGCGGTATCACGACAGCCCTCGAAAACGGCTTCATTTTTGATACGATTGCAAAAACCGCCAAGAGCAACGAGACGCAACTGAATCAGCGCCGCGTCAGCCTCGTCGGAACCAACGTTTATCCCAACCTTGAGGAAACACCGCTGGACAACACACAAATCGATTATGCCGCCATCCGCGAGCAGCGTGCTCGTGAAATCGCCAGTGGCCGAATCGAAATGGATGAGAATGCCGATGCCAAGGTCATGACAGCGCTCGGTCAAATCATGGATGCGGACAAGGAGCACCTCGTCCCTTCACTGATCGAAGCAATCACCTACGGCGCAAGCATCGGAGAAATCACCAAGACGATCCGTGCCAGCGCCGATCCGGCCAAAGCAATCAAACCACTTACAGCCACACGTCTGGCCGCAAAATACGAGGCCATGCGTGACGCCTCCATCGCGTTCGCTCAAAAAACCGGCGAGTATCCAAAGATCTTCCTTTGCAACCTCGGCCCACTTCGCCGCCACAAGCTGCGTGCCGACTTCATCAAGGGCTTCTTCCAAAGCGGTGGCTTCGAAGTGATTTCACCGAAGGGCTTCGAGAGTCCGGAAGACGCCGTCAACGCACTGAATGAATCCGGCGCCAGTATCACGGTCGTTTGCGCGACTGACGATGACTACGTGGAAAAATTCGCCGACTACGCAACCGCGATCAAGCAAGCTCAACCAGAGACACGCGTCCTACTCGCTGGTTTCCCAGGAGAGCACGAAGCGGCTTACCGCGATGCCGGAATGGATGACTATATCTTCGTTAAGTCGAACAACTACGACGTGAATCTCTACCATCTTAAGGGACTCGGCGTATTATAAAACTGAATACATATTTTTTAACTTATTTATCCGATGAAACCAGACTTCACTAACATCGCCTACGAAGCACCCAAGCCAGCCGCCACACGCGAGGAATGGGCCGCACAAGTCAAAAAAGAAACCGGCAAGTCCGTCAAAGAGCTCGTCACAGAAACGATGGAGCAAATCGACGTCGATCCGCTCTACGGCAAAGAGGCCTACGAAGGCATGGAGCACCTCGATTACACCGCTGGGGTTGAACCCTTTCTCCGCGGTCCCTATGCCACAATGTATGCCTTCCGTCCCTGGACGGTTCGCCAATACGCTGGCTTCTCTACGGCGGAAGAGTCCAACGCCTTCTACCGCCGCAACATCGCAGCGGGCCAGCAAGGACTCTCGGTCGCCTTCGACCTCGCGACCCACCGTGGTTACGACTCCGACCACCCACGCGTGGTCGGTGATGTTGGTAAAGCCGGTGTCGCGATTGACTCGATTCTGGATATGAACGTGCTCTTCGATCAGATCGATCTGAGCAAGGTCTCGGTTTCGATGACGATGAACGGAGCGGTCCTCCCCGTCCTCGCTTTCTACATTCTCGCCGGCCTCGAACAAGGCTGCAAGCTGGAGCAACTCGCGGGCACGATTCAGAACGACATTCTGAAAGAGTTCATGGTGCGTAATACCTACATCTATCCACCAACTCCTTCGATGCGTATCATCGGCGACATCTTCGAATACACCTCGAAGAAGATGCCGAAGTTCAACTCCATTTCGATTTCCGGTTACCACATGCAGGAAGCCGGAGCGACAGCCGACCTCGAAATGGGTTACACCCTTGCCGATGGTTTGGAATATCTCCGCACCGGGGTGAACGCAGGACTCGATATCGATGCCTTTGCACCGCGTCTCTCCTTCTTCTGGGCAATCGGAAAAAACTACTTCATGGAAATCGCCAAGATGCGTGCCGCGCGTTGCCTCTGGGCCAAACTCGTTAAGCAGTTCGATCCGAAGAACCCGAAGTCTCTCGCCCTCCGCACCCACTCGCAAACATCAGGTTGGTCGCTGACCGAGCAAGATCCTTTCAACAACGTCACCCGTACCGCGATCGAAGCAATGGCCGCCGCCTGTGGCCACACGCAGTCGCTCCACACCAACGCGCTCGACGAAGCCATCGCTCTACCGACCGACTTCTCCGCCCGCATCGCGCGAAACACCCAGCTCTTCATTCAGGAAGAGACGGGCATGTGCCGCTTCATTGATCCATGGGGCGGTAGCTACTACGTCGAAGCCCTCACCCACGAGCTCATGCATAAAGCATGGGGCCACATCGAAGAGTGTGAAAAGTACGGCGGCATGACCAAGGCGATTGAAGAAGGCATTCCAAAACTTCGTATTGAGGAAGCCGCCGCACGTCGTCAGGCGCGTATCGACTCAGGCAAGGAAACCATCGTCGGCTTGAACAAGTATCGTCTCGATAAAGAAGATCCGCTTGAGATCCTCGATATCGACAATAGCGCCGTTCGCGAATCTCAAATCGCACGCCTCAAAAAGCTCAAAGCCGAGCGCGACAATAAGGCCGTCAAAGCCAGCCTCGAAGCCATTACCAACTGCATGCAATCCGGCGAAGGCAACGTCCTCGAACTCGCCGTCGAAGCCGCACGCTGCCGTGCCACGCTCGGTGAAATTTCCGATGCAGTCGAAGCAGTCGTCGGTCGTTACCGTGCGAAAATTCGCTCGATCAGCGGCGTGTATGCCAAAGAATTCGGAACCACGCCTGTTATGGACGACGTCAAAACACTCATCGAAAAGTTTGAAACCGAAGAAGGCCGCCGCCCACGCATCATGATTGCGAAGATGGGACAAGACGGTCACGACCGTGGTGCCAAAGTTGTTGCCACCGGCTACGCCGATCTTGGTTTCGACGTGGACATCGGCCCTCTCTTCCAAACACCGGAAGAAACCGCACGTCAGGCCGTTGAAAATGACTGCCACCTCGTCGCCATGTCCTCGCTCGCCGCGGGCCACAAGACGCTCCTGCCGCATCTAATCGGTGAACTCAAAAAGCTCGGGCGCGATGATATCATGGTCGTCTGCGGCGGTGTCATCCCCGCTCAGGACTACGACTATCTCTACGCCAACGGTGCCAGTGCTATCTTCGGCCCCGGAACCGTCATCCCCGATTCCGCCAAGAAGATCCTCGAGTTGCTTCTGGAAAACTAGCCGCGACTCGGCAGGTTTAACTTCAAACATCGAACGTCCAATAATCTAAATTAATTTTCAGTTTCCGAATAATTAAGATCTGATTGTAGCTCCTAAATAATCATTCGATATTGGACGTTCGACGTTCAATCTTCGATGTTCTCACCATGTCTATTGCAACCAAGACGGGCGATGCCGGCACCACGGCTCTACTTTTCGGCAAACGCGTGTCGAAGACACATCCGCGCGTCATGACTTATGGTCGGATCGATGAGCTCGCCTCCGCGCTCGGCCTCTGCCGTGCCCATTGCGAATACGAAGGCGCGAAAGAACTTGTTCATCAAATTCAACGCGAGCTGATCTATCTCATGTCCGAACTCGCGACCGACGATGCCGATCAAGTCCGTTTCCTAGAAAAGTATCCGGACAAGCACATCACCGCAGAGATGATCGATTGGCTGACGGACAGCATTGACGAAAAAGAAGCCCAGGACGGCGGCTTCAAAGGCTGGACCTATCCCGGCAACACTATCGCTGACGCCTTTTTTGACAGCGCCCGCTCCACTTGCCGACGAGCCGAACGCGGCGTCGTAGCGCTGAAAGAATCCGGTGCCACCGTCCGCCCCGAGCTACTGCAGTACCTCAACCGCCTCGCCGATCTGCTCTGGCTCCTCGGCCGCGAGCACGCCTAGCGTAGAATCGTAGAAGCGAATTCATTCGCTTTATTGAGCGGTTT
>Ga0316201_10004455_pt1 | contig 10570 bp, 6 predicted proteins | sample CS6wburrow_MG_FD_204516 | JGI IMG/M metagenome (GOLD analysis project Ga0316201, IMG submission 204516) | Coastal sediment microbial communities from Delaware Bay, Delaware, United States - CS-6 worm burrow | ecosystem: Environmental > Aquatic > Marine > Coastal > Sediment | place: USA: Delaware... | reverse complement strand
TTCGATTCGTTTCATTCTCGACGGTGCCGTGATCGAGGTCGACGAGGTCGAGCCGACGCGCACGGTGCTGCAATACCTGCGCGAGGACCTGCGTCGCGCGGGCAGCAAGGAAGGTTGTGCCGAGGGTGACTGTGGCGCCTGCACCGTGGTCGTGGCGGAGCTCGATGGCGATCGCCTGCGTTACCGCGCGGTCAACGCCTGTATCCAGTTTCTGCCGACGCTCGACGGTAAGGCCCTGTTTACCGTCGAGTCGCTAAAATCCGCCGACGGTGCGCTGCACCCGGTGCAACAAAGCATGGTCGATCATCACGGCTCGCAATGCGGGTTCTGCACCCCGGGTTTCGTCATGTCGATGTTCGCGCTCTACCTGGAAAACAGGTCGCCGGGACGGGCCGAGATCGACGATGCGCTATCGGGCAACCTGTGTCGTTGCACTGGTTACCGCCCCATCGTAGACGCCTGCCTGCACATGCACGAATACCCGGCTCCCGACAACGACGAACAGCAGCTGATCGCTTTGCTGCGAGCCCTGGGTCGAAAGCAGGGCCTGTCGCTGGGCCATGGACAATCGCGTTACCATGCGCCGCTGACGCTGGACGAGCTGGCCGCGCTTTACCAGCAGCACCCGGATGCCCGGATACTGGCGGGCGGCACCGACGTCGGGCTCTGGGTCACCAAGCAGTTGCGTGAACTGCCGACGATTGTTTACCTCGGCAATGTTGCCGAGTTGCAGCGGATCGAGATCGGTGCCGATGCCATTGAAATCGGCGCCGCGGTAACATTGACCGACGCCTTCGCGGCGCTGCAGCCGCGTTACCCCGAACTCGAGGAAATGTTTCGCCGTTTTGCCTCCGTGCCAGTGCGTAACGCCGGTACGCTGGTCGGTAATATCGCCAATGGCTCGCCGATCGGCGACTCGATGCCGGCGTTGATCGCGGTCGATGCCCGCGTCAGGCTGCGCCGGGGCCAGGAAAGCCGCGAGCTGGCTCTCGAAGATCTCTACGTCGATTACATGCAGAACGCGCTCCAGCCAGGTGAGTTCGTCGAGTCGGTTGTGGTACCCCTGCCGCAGGCCGGAACCCGGTTACGGTGCTACAAACTCGCCAAGCGCTACGACCAGGATATTTCAGCGGTTTGCGCGGCTTTTGCGCTGCGTGTCGACGGCGACGAGGTGATCGATGTGCGCATCGCCCTCGGCGGCATGGCGGCAATCCCGAAACGCGCGCGGCAAACCGAGGATTACCTGCGCGGTGAGCCCTGGAACGAGTTCACGCTGGTTACGGCGAGCCAGAAGCTCGCCGCCGATTTTGCGCCGCTGTCGGATATGCGCGCCAGCGCCGACTATCGCGGCCGCGCCAGCGCCAACCTGTTGCATCGTTTCTACCTCGAAACCCGCAGCAAAGAACCGCTGGCGCCGAGCGAGGTTAGCGTGTTTGCGGTGGGCGAGTGATGGAGGAGCGCGTTAAACGACAGGTGCACGAGACGGCCCCCGGGAGCTCGGTGCCGCACGAATCGGCGGCGCTGCACGCCGCCGGCGAAGCGACCTACGTCGACGACATCCCCGAGCTGGCCGGCACCTGTTATATCGCGCTCGGCCTGAGCGACCAGGCGCATGCCGAGATCGAGCATATCGACCTGGACGCGGTCAGATCGGCCCCGGGCGTGGTTGCGGTAATAACCGCCGCCGATATCCCCGGCACCAACGATTGCGGACCGATTGTCGCCGACGATCCCATCCTCGCAGACGGCCTGGTGCAGTACATCGGACAACCGGTGTTCGCGGTGGTCGCCGAATCGCAGACGGCGGCGCGCAAGGCTGCCAGGCTCGCCAGCATCGACTACCAGGCACGACCCGCGATCCTCGACATTGCCGCCGGCAAACGCCAGCAATCCTGGGTGCTGCCGCCGATGCAATTGCGGCGCGGAGACGCCGACCTGGCGATGGCGCAGGCACAGCACAGGTTGCGGGGCGAATTCGAGGTCGGCGGGCAGGAGCAGTTTTACCTGGAAGGCCAGATATCTTACGTCGCGCCGAAGGAAGACGGCTGCTTTCATCTCTGGTGCTCGACCCAGCACCCGACCGAGATGCAACACGTGGTCGCGCATGCACTGGGCATCGATTTCAACCAGGTGGTGGTCGAAATGCGCCGCATGGGCGGCGGCTTCGGCGGCAAGGAATCGCAATCCGCGATCTTCGCCTGCATCGCCGCGGTTGCAGCCTGCCGTCTGCGGCGCCCGGTCAAGCTGCGCCTCGACCGCGACGACGACATGATGGTTACCGGCAAGCGCCACGGCTTTCGCTTCGACTACGAGGTCGGGTACGACGACGACGGCATGATTCGCGGCGCCAGCATCGACATGGCCGCGCAGGCAGGTTTCTCGGCCGACCTGACCGGGCCGGTGGTGACGCGCGCGGTCTGTCATTTCGACAATGCCTATTACCTCGGCGACGTCGCCATCGACGCCTACAGCGTAAAAACCAATACCCAGTCCAACACCGCCTTTCGCGGCTTCGGCGGCCCGCAGGGCGCACTCGCGATCGAGTACATTATCGACAGCATCGCGCGCGAACTCGGCAAGGATCCGCAGGAAGTGCGCAAGCTCAATTTCTACGACAACGATTTTCGCAATACCACGCCCTACGGGCAAATCGTCGAAGACAATGTCATCCACGAACTGGTCGCCGAGCTCGAGCAGAGCAGTGATTACTACGCGCGCCGCGCGGCGATCGCGGACTTTAATCGCGACAGCCCGGTGCTGCGCAAGGGGCTCGCGTTAAGCCCGGTCAAGTTCGGCATTTCCTTCAACGTGGTGCATTTCAACCAGGCCGGTGCGCTGGTGCACGTCTACACCGACGGCAGCGTGTTGGTCAATCACGGTGGCACCGAGATGGGCCAGGGCCTGCACACCAAGGTGTCGCAGGTGGTGGCGCTGGAACTTGGGCTGGATTTCTCGCGGGTACGCGCGACCGCGAACGATACCAGCAAGGTCGCCAACACCTCGGCCACCGCGGCCTCTACCGGCAGCGATCTGAACGGCAAGGCGGCGCAGGACGCGGCGCGGCAGATTCGGCACCGCCTGGCGGAGTTCGCCGCGGAGCGCCATGGCGGCAGCGCTGCCGAGGTGGTATTCGAGAACGGGATCGTGCGCAGTGGCGGGACCGAGATTCCCTTCACCGAGCTGGTGGTGCAGGCCTATGAAAACCGGGTGCAGCTCTGGTCCGACGGGTTTTACAAGACCCCGGGATTGAACTGGGACCGCGACCGGATGCAGGGCAGCCCGTTTTACTACTTCGCCTACGGCGCCGCGGTGTCGGAAGTCGTCATCGATACGCTGACCGGCGAGTTCAAGCTGCTGCGGGCCGATATCCTGCACGACGCGGGCAACTCGATAAATCCAGCGATCGACATCGGCCAGGTCGAGGGGGCCTTCATCCAGGGCATGGGCTGGCTCACCAGCGAGGAACTGTGCTGGGACGAGCAGGGCCGCCTTAGCACGCATGCGCCATCGACCTACAAGATCCCGACCATCACCGACTGCCCCAGGCATTTCAATACCCGGCTCTACCAGAATCAGAACGTCAAGGACACGATCCTGCGCTCCAAGGCGGTCGGAGAACCGCCATTGCTGCTGCCGTTCTCGGTATTCTTCGCGATTCGCGACGCGATCGCGAGCCTGGCCGATAACCGCGTCAACCCGCCGCTGCGCGCACCGGCGACACCGGAAGCCATTCTCGATGCGATCGAAGCGCTGCGCACGGAGGTGGCGTGAGCGACTGGTCACGAATCCTGGATCGCCTGCGTCGCGCGCAGACGCCGGTCATGCTGGTCAGCGTCGATTCGATCGTCGGTTCGACCCCGCGCGAGGCCGGTGCGAAAATGCTGGTAACCGCGGAGCGGCAGTACGGCACCATCGGCGGCGGTAATCTCGAGTACCAGGCCTGCCGCATCGCGCGCGATCAGCTCGAGCTGGGCGCAGCGGGAGGATTGCAAAGATTTCCTTTGGGCGCCGGGCTGGGTCAGTGTTGCGGCGGACTGGTCAACCTGATGTTCGAACCACTCGACGCGGACGGCGACTGGAGTCGCGCGGAAATCGAAGAGGAACGGATCGAGCTTTACCTGTTCGGCGCCGGGCACGTCGGCCAGGCGCTGGTGCGTGCACTGGCGGGACTGCCAATCGTTATTCACTGGATCGATACCCGCGACGATATTCTGCCCCAAAACCCGCCGGCGGGGGTCGAGGCGATTAGTACCGATAGCCCCGAGGCCGAGATCGACGCCGCACCGGCCGGTGCCTGCTTTCTCGTCATGACCCACGATCACGCAATCGATCAGCGTCTTTGCGAGCAGATTCTCAAACGCGACGATTTCCGCTACTTCGGATTGATCGGCTCGCGTGCCAAGCGGCGTAACTTCGAGGCCCGTATGCGGCGCCGCGGCGTCGATCCGCGCCGCTTTGCCGACATGACCTGCCCGATCGGAATCGACGGCATCAGCAGCAAGCAGCCCGCGCAGATCGCGATTTCGGTTGCCGCTGAAATCCTGCAGGTATACGATCGTGCGCATAACGACAATCAGTCCAATAACAAAATAATTACAACACTGGAGAGGCAGTCATGACATCCGCGGCGGATGGCGAGCAGGCTTACCGGCTCGAGCTCGAGGGCATCACCAAGATCTATCCTTCGGTCATCGCTAACGAGAACGTATCGCTCAAGGTCAGGCAGGGCGAAATTCACGCCGTCCTGGGCGAAAACGGTGCAGGCAAGTCGACCCTGATGAAAATGATTTACGGGGTCGCCAAACCCGACGCCGGGCAAATGAAGTGGCAGGGCGAGCTGGTGCAGGTGGAAAATCCTGCGCATGCCCGTAGCCTCGGCATCGGCATGGTGTTCCAGCATTTCTCGCTGTTCGAGACGCTCAGCGTGGTTGAGAATGTTGCGCTGGCGTTGCCGGGCAACCCGGATTTGAAACAGCTGGCGGATCAGATTACCGAGGTATCCAACCGCTACGGCCTGCCGGTCGACCCGCAGCGGCTGGTGCACGCGCTGTCGGTAGGCGAGCGCCAGCGCGTGGAAATCATCCGCTGCCTGTTGCAAAACCCCAGGCTGCTGATCATGGACGAACCGACCTCGGTGTTGACGCCGCAGGCGGTGCGCAAGCTGTTCGATACGCTGCGCCAGCTCGCCGCGGAAGGTTGCAGCATCCTCTATATCAGCCACAAGCTCGATGAAATCCAGGAACTTTGCCACGTCGCCACGGTGCTGCGTGACGGCAAGGTGACCGGCGAATGTATTCCGTCGCAGGAAACCCCGAAATCCATGGCCAGCCTGATGATCGGCAAGGAGCTGCCGGTGCCCGAGCATAATGCTCCGGTGGCGCTTGGCGAAGCACGGCTGCAGCTCAGCGGCCTGTCGAAAAAAGCGGACGATCCATTCGGTACCGATTTGCAGGACATTAACCTGGAAGTTCGCTCGGGCGAGATTCTGGGAATCGCCGGCGTCTCCGGCAACGGGCAGCAGGAACTGCTGTACGCGCTGTCGGGCGAAGAGCCGGTGATTGACGCCGATGCGGTGGTTATCTGCGGCAAGCCCTGCGGGCGCAGCCTGCCGAATCAGCGCCGTCGCGAGGGTATGGGTTTCGTCCCCGAGGAGCGCCTGGGCCGCGGCGCCGTGCCGCGCATGTCGCTCACCGAAAACGCGCTGTTGACCGCGCACCATGCCGGCATGCTCAGGCGCGGCATGATCCAGTTCGATCGCATCGCCGAGTTCGCGCGCAAGTGTATCGCCGAATTCAACGTCAAGTGTGGCGGCGAGGAACACGCCGCCAATTCTCTGTCGGGTGGTAACCTGCAGAAATTTATCATGGGCCGGGAAATCCTGCTGGCGCCGAAGATGCTGGTGGTGGCGCAACCGACCTGGGGCGTGGACGTCGGCGCCGCCGCGTTCATCCGCCAACAGTTGATCGATCTGCGCAACACCGGCACCGCGATCCTGGTGATTTCCGAAGAGCTCGAAGAGTTGTTCGAAATATCCGACCGCATCGCGGTTATCGCCAACGGCCGGCTGTCGCCGGCTAAAAAGCTCGCCGATACCAGTATCGATGAAATCGGGGTCTGGATGAGCGGCATGTGGGATCAGCCCCCGTCCGCCGAGGTGACCGCCAATGCTTAGGCTCGAGCATCGTCCCGAAGCCTCGCAGCTCATGTCGTACGCATCGCCGTTGATCGCAGTCGTGTTGATGCTGATCGGCGGATTGCTGCTGTTCACCTTTCTCGGCAAGAATCCGATCGAGGGTTTCAAGGTATTTTTCATCAACCCGATCAGCGACCTCTATGGACTGTCCGAACTATTGCTCAAGGCCACGCCGCTGATGCTGTGCGCGATCGGGCTTGCGGTCGGCTTTCGCGCCAACGTCTGGAATATCGGCGCCGAGGGGCAACTCATCGTCGGTTCGGTCGCGGCGAGCGCGGTGGCGCTGTATTTCTATGAATCCGAGGGCGGTGCGCACGTACTGATCCTGATGGTCATCGCCGGCTGTATCGGCGGCATGCTGTGGGCGGCGATTCCGGCGTTTTTGAAAACCCGTTTCAACACCAACGAGATCCTGGTATCGCTCATGCTGGTGTATGTCGCGCAGTTACTGGTGTCGTGGCTGGTGCATGGGCCGATGATGGATCCTGACGGCTTCAATTTCCCGCAATCCAGGCTATTCGAAGACTCGGCCCTGTTACCGATCCTGATCGAGGGCACGCGGCTCAATATCGCCTTCATGATCGCGATGGGCATGTTGCTGGTGGGCTATATCTTCATGTTTCGCAGTTTTGCCGGCTTCCAGATGCAGGTCGCCGGTTACGCGAAGGACGCGGCGCGTTACGCCGGCTTCTCGGCCAGGCGCATGATCTGGATCGGCCTGATGAGCGGCGGCGCGATGGCGGGGCTCGCCGGCATGTCCGAAGTCGCCGGGCCGATGGGTCAGATCACCGAGCACGTGTCCAATAACTACGGTTTCGCCGCGATCATCGTCGCCTTCGTCGCGCGGTTGAACCCGGTGGGTATCTTCTTCGCCAGCCTGTTGATGGCGCTGCTGTATCTCGGCGGCGAACAGGCGCAGCAGTACCTGAACCTGCCGTCGTCGATTTCGAATGTTTTCCAGGGCATGCTGCTGATGTTCCTGCTGGGCTCGGATGTGTTTATCAATTACCGCATCCGCTGGAAGGAGGCCGCGGCCTGATGGATATTCTCAGTTCGATTCTGTTCGCCACCATCGTCGCCGGGACGCCGCTGATCATCGTCGCGTTGGGGCAGTTGATCGCCGAAAAGTCCGGCGTGCTAAACCTCGGCGCCGAGGGCATGATGGCGATGGGCGCAATCGCGGGCTTCGCCGTAACCCTGCACAGCGGTAACGCCTGGCTCGGTGTGCTCGCCGGCATGGCGGCCGGTGCGGCGATGTCGTTTATCTTCGCGGTAGTGGTACTGACGCTGATGGGTAACCAGGTCGCGAGCGGCCTGGCGTTGTCGATTCTCGGGGTTGGCCTTTCGGCTTTCATCGGCAAACCCTACGAGTCGGATATCCTGCCGACCGTGGCGGCGATCCGGATTCCGTTGCTGGCCGATATCCCGATCATCGGCGAGCCGTTATTCAACCAGCAGGCGCTGGTTTACTTTTCCTGGCTACTGTTCGGCGGCATCGTCTGGTTCCTGTATCGAAGCCGCCCTGGCCTGGTGCTGCGCGCGGTCGGCGAGTCGCCCGGGTCGGCGCATTCGATCGGTTATCATTCGATTCGCATTCGCTACCTGGCGACCCTGTTCGGCGGCGCAATGGCCGGTATCGGCGGCGCCTTTTTATCGGTGTTTTATACCCCCCTGTGGGTCGAAGGCATGGTCGCCGGTCGCGGCTGGATCGCGATCGCACTGGTCGTGTTTGCGACCTGGCGGCCGTTCCGCGTACTGATTGGCGCCTACCTTTTCGGCGGCGTCATGGTGGTGCAATTGTTCGTACAGGGCTCGGGGCTGGATATCAATATTCCGTCGCAGTTTTTGTCGGCGCTGCCTTACCTCGCGACCATCATCGTGCTGGTTATCATATCGCGCGACCAGAATACGGTGCGCCTGAACGCGCCGGTATCGCTGGGGCAGCCCTTCAGGCCCGAGGCCTGACGAAATGAACAAGATGCCGGGGACCCGAAGAAGTATGCGCAAGATATCGGCGGCTTAAGCGGGCGTTAATCGATGAAAGACTATTACACCGGGTTGTAAAACCTGAAACCACTAACTGCAAACATATGTCCCTGGAGGATTCTGCAATGACACTAAGCAAGATAATCGTTAACCGGCCGCTAGTGGCCGCATTGGCCGCCCTGGCGTTGCTGTTCGGCGGCGCCAGCCGGGCCGCGGACAACGTCGGCTTCGTTTACGTAAGCCCGATCGGCGATGCCGGCTGGACTTACCAGCACGACCTGGGCCGGCTGCAGCTGGAGAAGGAAACCGGGGTTACCACCAGCTACGTCGAGAACGTCGCCGAGGGCGCCGACGCCGAGCGCGTCATTCGTGAGATGGCCAAGCGCGGCGACAAGGTGATCTTCGCCACCAGTTTCGGTTACATGAACTACGCGCTCAAGGTGTCGAAGAGTTTCCCCAAGACCGCGTTCGTGCACGCCACCGGCTACAAGCTCGGCAAGAACATGGGCCTGGTCAATGCGCGCTTCTACGAGGGCCGCTACCTGACTGGCGTCATCGCCGGTGAAATGACCAAATCGAATGTGCTCGGTTACGTCGCGGCCTTCCCGATTCCAGAGGTGCTGCAGGGGATTAACGCTTTCATCAAGGGCGCGCGCAGCGTCAACCCGAAAGCCGAGCTGCGCGTGATCTGGGTCAACTCCTGGTATGACCCGGGCAAGGAGCGCCAGGCGGCGATGACACTGTTGTCACAGGACGCCGACGTCATTACGCACCACACCGACTCGACCGCGGTGGTGCAGGCGGCCGAGGAACAGGGCAAGTACGCCTTCGGTTACCATTCGGACATGGCCAAGTACGGTCCCAGTGCGCACCTGACCGCGACCACCCACCATTGGGGCGACTACTACGTCGAAACGGTCAGGGCCGTGCAGGCGGGTTCCTGGAAACCGACCAGCGTCTGGGGCGGTTACCAGCAGGGCATGATCAAGCTGGCGCCGTTGAACAAGGCGATCCCGGCCGATTTGCAGGGCCGCATCCGGGACATGGAACAGCAAATGGCGGCGGGCACGCTGCACGCATTCGCCGGTCCGGTGGTGGACCAGGGCGGCAACACGGTAGTTCCGGCAGGGAAGAACATGAGTGACGACCAGCTCAACAAGATGAATTACTACCTGCAGGGCGTGGTCAGCAAGATCCCCAACTAGGGTTTAGCGGGCAGCCACGCGAACGCGTGGCTAGCCCCTTTCCCTGCTGACAAGTACTGATCGATGGAAGCTTACCTGCTTGACTGGATTAACCTGCTGCTACGCTGGCTGCACCTGATCGCGGGCGTGGCCTGGATTGGTGCGTCGTTTTACTTCGTTATGCTCGACAGCTCGCTCAGCAAACCCGCGCGCGCCGAGGACGAGCAGCGCGGCGTTACCGGCGAGCTGTGGGCGGTGCATGGCGGCGGGGTTTACCAGAGCCAGAAATTCCTGCTGGGGCCGCTTGGCGAGCCGTTGGCCGAGAAGCTTCACTGGTCGAAATGGGAAGCCTATACCACCTGGCTGTCGGGCATGGGCCTGCTGGTCGTGGTTTACTGGTTCGGCGCTAGCACCTACCTGGTCGATAGCCAGGTCCTGGAGCTGTCGGTCACGGCCGGCATCGCCATCAGCGCCGGCGTTATCGTCTTCGGCTGGGTGATTTATAACCTGTTATGCCAGTGGATGAAGGGCAGCGACTCGGTGCTGGCGGCGACGCTGTTGCTGCTGATCTCGTTCGCGGCCTGGGGACTGTTCCAGTTGCTGAGCGCTCGCGCCGCCTATTTGCACGTGGGTGCGATGATGGGCAGCATCATGGCGGCCAACGTGTTTTTTCACATCATCCCGGGTCAGAAAAAAGTGGTTGCGCAGATGCGTGCCGGCGAAACACCGGACGCGGAGCCTGGCATCATCGGTAAACAGCGCTCGGTACATAACACCTATTTCACGCTGCCGGTGCTGTTCATCATGATCAGCAATCATTACCCGATGACCTACAGTCACGAGAACGGCTGGCTGGTACTGATCTTCATCATGCTCGCCGGGGTGTTGATCCGGCAGTATTTCGTCCTGCGCCATGGCGGTAAGGCGAGCCCCGCGCTGCCGGCGATGGCGGTGATCCTGCTGTTGTCGATGGTCTGGTACCTGAGTCCGAAAGCCGTCGACAGCGCCGGCAGCGAGGCCGTCGGCGAGGCGCAGATTTCGCAGATCATCGCCAGTCGTTGCGCTGCCTGTCATGCCGCCCGGCCGACCCAGCCCGGTTTCGCCGAGGCGCCGCTGGGGCTGGTGTTCGAAACGCCGGCGCAGATTGCGCAAAACGCGGCGCGCATCGCGACCACGGTGCAATCGAAGTACATGCCGATTGGAAACC
>Ga0316201_10004454_pt1 | contig 10573 bp, 10 predicted proteins | sample CS6wburrow_MG_FD_204516 | JGI IMG/M metagenome (GOLD analysis project Ga0316201, IMG submission 204516) | Coastal sediment microbial communities from Delaware Bay, Delaware, United States - CS-6 worm burrow | ecosystem: Environmental > Aquatic > Marine > Coastal > Sediment | place: USA... | reverse complement strand
GAGTACCGCTCGCCGTCCAGCTGACCGATCGATTGGGATGGATTTGGCGAAACGCAGGGCCCATCCAAATATAGGAAGTTGCATCAGCTCCTGTTTGAGCACCCAGGATTGTTGAGGCCTGAAAATCCCCCTCAGGCCGATTGTTTCCCAAGTCGACTGATGCTTGGACATGATGATACAAGCCTCCTCCAGAGGGAGATGCTCGCTGCCCACGATTTCGTAGCCAAGACCACAGATCACACGTTGTAGCCAGAGGTTGAACTGGCCCCAGCGAGTGGCCACCACATCACTGAAGTCTCCGCGTATGAACCAGGCAAGGAGGGCTATGGTGTGCCCAAACACCACCACCGATACAACCATGGCCACAAAATAGACGACGGAACGTACCAGGATCATCGCTGGTGATTTCCTTCCAGCAGATAGTCAACCGCGCCAGCCAGATCTTCGAAGCAGGGCAGGCTGTGTAACTCAGGATGATCGGCCAGAGTTCGCGCACCCTTACCACTGCGCACCAGCAACGGATTCGCGCCGGCCGCCAGTGCGGCATCTGCATCCCGCTTGCTGTCGCCAATAACGGGAATCCCCGCAAGCGGCAGGCCGAAACGCTGGCTGATCGATCGCAACAGGCCCGGTGCCGGTTTCCGACAAGTACACCGGGCCTCCGGGGTGTGCGGACAGAAAAAAATCCCGTCTATATGACCACCAAAACGCGCCAGTTCACGTTGAAACTTGGCATGCATCCGATTCAGATCGTGTAGTGTGAAAAGTCCCCGTCCGATTCCGGACTGGTTGGTGGCGATGGCAACCGGAATTCCGGCGTGATTCAGACGCGTTATCGATTCGAGGCTACCCGGGATAGGGATCCATTCGTCCTCTGATTTGACGAAATCGTCAGAATCTTCATTTATAACCCCGTCGCGATCGAGGATGACCAGCCTGGGTAATTTGCTCATGTGGCGATTCTAAGGCGCTCAGGCCGAAACGGCCTAATCCATACCGTGAAAGTCAGACACCCTGATGCGTCCTTCGATCATGCGGGCGTCGCGACGCATGAGTCTATGAATCTTTTCCCAGAACGCGTTCTTCAGATCAAGATCAGCGGCAATATCTGTACCCATCAACAGGATCAACAGATCGGCCAGCTCTTCTGCAAGATCCTCACGCGGCTTTCCTTTGGTGACACAGGCGGACACCTCACCGAGTTCCTCCGCCATCAGCGCTACGCGGTAACTGAGTTCCTCGCCGCCGTTGTTGCGCAGATCGTGTTTGTCGTGAAAGGCCTGCACCGCAGCCATCATGTCATCCCAGGAGTCGTTTCCGTTCTTCATTCTCTCAGGCCTGCAGCAGAGAAAGATCGGCTACCTGCAGGAATTGACGCGACAGCGAACTCAGCAACGCTAGTCGGTTTGCGCGCACCGAGCGATCGTCGGCCATCACCATCACGTCGTCGAAGAAGCGATCGACGGCTGTCCGCAGGCCAGACAGTGCCTGCAGCGTAGCGCCATAGTTCGCACCGGACATCAATGGGCGAGTCTGTTCGGCCAGGGTATTTATCTGAGAGTACAGATTCCGCTCGGCATCCATTTCAAACAGCTCCGGATCGGCCGCACCGGCTATCGGGCGCTCGGCCTTCCTGAGAATGTTACTGATTCTCTTGTTGGCCGCCGCCAGCGCGGTGGCCTCCGGCAGATTGCGGAAATCGGCGACTGCACGCACGCGGTGCTCGAAATCGGCGATTGATTCCGGTTGCACGGCAGCGACCGCTTCAAACAGATCGTGTGTGGTGCCGGTATCCGCATAGATGCCCTTGAGACGCTCGATCATGAAGCTGTACACAGCGTCGACATTGTTCGCCTGGGTCACCTTCGTGCCGAGATGGCGTTCCGCCTCTGTCAACAAAGCCATCAGATTCAGTGGCAAAGCGTGTTCGCGCAAAATGCGCAAGGCACCTAGGGCAGCCCGACGCAGAGCGAAGGGATCCTTGTCACCGGTGGGTTTCATACCGATGCCGAAGATACCGACCAGGGTATCGATCTTTTCGGCCAGGGAAATCGCAATTCCGGTCGGTGTCTGCGGCAGCTCATCGCCGGAAAACCGCGGCATGTAGAATTCGTCCATGGCCTGTGCCAGCTCATCGGGTTCTCCGTCACGCTTGGCTTGGTACCGGCCCATGATGCCCTGCATCTCGGGCAACTCGATGACCGTGTTCGTCATCAGGTCGCAGCGGCTGAGTTCACCGGCGCGCCGTGCCAAAGCGGGATCACCGCCGATGTCTTCTGCAATATGGGCCGCCAGAGCTGCGACCCGGACAGATTTCTCAAACATGCTGCCCAGTTGCTTTTGAAAAACCACATGTTCGAGTTCCTGAATGTGATCGAACAGGCGTTGTTTACCATCCTGCTCCCAGAAGAACATCGCATCCGCCAGTCGTGGCCGCACCACGCGCTCGTTGCCCTCGCGGATAATCTCAGGATTCTTGCTCTCGAGGTTGGCGATGGTAATGAAATGATTCGTCAGGCGATCGTTCCGGTCGAACACGGGAAAGTACTTCTGGTGGCCTTTCATGGTTGCAACCAGAGCTTCTTGTGGAACAGCCAGGAACCGTTCTTCGAAGGCACCGCTGATTGACACCGGCCACTCGTTCAACGCGGTGACCTCATCGAGCAAATCGTCGTCCGTCTCGGCGACACTGCCAAGGACTTTGGCGGCCTCTTCAACCTGCTCCTTTATTCGAGCTCGACGTTCGCCAAAGTGAGCAATTACTTTACCCAACGACTCGAGCACTTCGGCGTAGTCCTCAGGGTTGTACAGGGTGATCGCCTGGGGATGGTGAAAGCGGTGCCCGTAGGTCTGGTTGCCGGCCTCGGCGTCCAGCAGGGTGCAGGGTACGACCTTGTCGCCGAGCATAAACACCAGCCAGTGAACCGGGCGCACGAACTGGGCCTCCGAAGTACCCCAACGCATGCGCTTGGGAATAGGTAAGCGGTTCAGGGCATTTTCCGCGATCGCAGGGAGCAGTTCCGCGGTCTCCTGGCCGGCCTGCCGCATGTTGTAGACCAACCAGCTTCCTTTGTCGGTCTCAAGCCGCTGCACCTGATCCACCGTGGTACCGCAGGATCGCGCAAAACCCTCGGCAGCCTTGGTGGGTACGCCGTCTTTGTCGAAGGCGGCCTTGAGTGCCGGACCACGGCGTTCAATATTTCTGTCCGGTTGCGCCACTGCGCAATCCAGGATCAGGAGGGCCAGGCGTCTTGGGGTGGAGTAAGCGGTCACTTCCCCGTGGTCCAAGCCAGCGTCTGACAGGCCTTTTACAAACTCACGGGTAAGTGCCTCCGAAAGTCTCTTCAGCGCGACCGGTGGCAGCTCCTCAGTCCCCAGCTCGAACAGCAGGTTTGCGGTACTCGACATTGGCTCAGCCATTGGCCACCTCCTGTTGCGTTGCCGTGACCATCGGGAAGCCCAGAGTCTCGCGCGCCTCGTAATATGCCTGAGCCACCGCGCGTGCCAGAGTTCGTACACGCAGTATGAAGCGCTGGCGCTCTGTCACGGAGATCGCGTGACGTGCGTCGAGGAGGTTGAACGCGTGCGAGGCCCTTAAGACCTGTTCGTAAGCGGGCAAGGGCAGACCGGCCTCTATCAGGCGGGTCGAATCCTTTTCACACTGGTCGAACAGTTGAAACAGGAAGTCGACATCGGCGTGCTCGAAATTATAGGCCGACTGTTCGACCTCATTCTGATGAAAAACATCGCGGTAGGTGACCGGCCCCTGGGGGCCACGCGTCCAGATCAGGTCGAACACAGATTCGACCCCCTGCAGGTACATCGCAATTCTTTCCAGCCCATAGGTGATTTCGCCGGTGACCGGACGGCAGTCGAGGCCGCCGACCTGCTGGAAGTAGGTGAACTGGGTGACCTCCATGCCATTCAGCCATACCTCCCAGCCCAGGCCCCAGGCCCCCAGGGTGGGTGATTCCCAGTTGTCTTCGACGAAACGGATATCGTGCACCAGCGGATCAAGGCCCAGCATTTCGAGCGACTGCAAATACAGATTCTGGATGTCCAGCGGCGACGGCTTCATTGCGACCTGAAACTGATAGTAGTGCTGCAAACGGTTGGGATTCTCGCCGTAGCGCCCGTCGGTCGGTCGACGTGACGGTTGCACATAGGCGGCGTTCCAGGGCTCGGGCCCGATTGAGCGCAGGAAGGTGGCGGTATGGAAAGTGCCTGCGCCCATCTCCATGTCATAGGGCTGCAGGATGGCGCAGCCCTGCTCAGCCCAATACTGCTGCAGGGCAAAGATCAGCCCCTGAAAGGTGGTAATGTCCGCCGCGTTGCTCATGATTCCAAAACCCGTGGGTGTGCGCTACCGGGAAACCGCCGTACAAGTCCTGGCCGGATGCCAATGATTTGGTCAGCAATTATCCCTTGTTAAAAACCGGCAATTATACAGCCCAGCGCGGCGCGTATCTTTATAATGTGTGGCTTTTCCGCGGCACCGTGAACAATGGCGCAACAACGTAAGGCTTTAGCTCTTATTTCTGGCGGTCTGGATTCTTTGCTGGCGACTAGAGTGGTCCAGGACCAGGGAGTGCATGTCGAAGGAATCAATTTCTACACCGGTTTCTGTGTCGAAGGCCATACGCATGCCATTCGCAAGCGGGATCGTTCCCGGCCCAAGCGCAACAACGCACTCTGGGTGGCGGAACAGCTCGGGATCAAAATGCATATCGTCGATATCGTCGACGAGTACAAGCAGGTGGTGTTCAATCCCGGCTATGGCTACGGCGCGAATCTCAATCCCTGTCTGGACTGCAAGATCTTCATGGTTAAAAAGGCGCGTGAATGGATTGAAAAAAAAGGTTTCGATTTCGTTATTACCGGTGAAGTGGTCGGCCAGCGTCCCAAGTCACAACGCAAACAGACGATGCCAATCGTGCAGCGTGACTCCGGAATAGAAGACAGGCTGTTGCGGCCGTTGTGTGCCCGCAACCTAACCGAGACTCTGCCGGAACGTGAGGGCTGGATAGACCGTGACCGGCTGTACAATTTCTCCGGCCGCAGCCGAAAACCACAGATGACACTGGCGAAGGAGTTGGGTCTGCAGGACTATGCGCAACCTGCCGGAGGTTGCTGTTTCCTCACTGACCGGAGCTATTCGGTCAGGTTGCAGGATATGTGGAACGCTCGCGGCGAACGCCGGTATGAACTTGATGACATCATGCTGCTCAAGGTGGGCCGCCATATTCGCCCTGCGCCACACTTCAAATTAATCGTTTCCCGCGAAGAAGGTGAAGGCAACTTTCTGCGCGGTTACCGCAATCAATATTCTAGTCTGGAACTTACCAGCCACGGCGGGCCTTTGGCTCTACTGGATGGTGTGCCGAGCACCGACGACATCAACCTCGCCGCGAGGATAGTCGGGCGCTACAGTCAGGGCCGCGATTCGCCCCGCATCACCCTCGATTTCCGCACCTCGCGGGGCCAGATCACGGCGTTGCATGTTGCACCCATGAATCCCGACGATATGCCCGATGACTGGCTGATTTGATTCGGTCCTCGCAAGGCAGACAGAGATTCAGCGCCGATGCGCTGGTGCAGCCTGCAAGGGTCCTTCTGCGGACGGCTGAGTTTCAAGCGTTCTGCATCGAACGGTACCGGACACGCGGCGTTCTCGACTGAACAGCGAGGCAGGTTCGCTGTGGGCCGCGAATCCGCATTCGAAACCTGCTGAAAATCTGAAGAGCGTTCACGAAGCCTAGACCGAAAACGCATCGGGTCCACGGCGCGGCCATTATATTGCAGGCGGCTCGCGCAGCGGATTGAGTTTTGACAGATGCTGGCTATTTTCCCGTCTGGTAACGACAGCTGGCAACGGCCAGAAGTACATCACCCGATACAGCGATAAGCGGCTCATTCTCCGGTATCATGCAGCGCCTATGACGCCGCGTCACGAAACTATCGATTGCCATCGCCTGTTGTGTCCAATGCCGGTGATCCGTGTTCAGGACCTTGTCGAGACCCTGGCACCGGGCGATACCCTGACCGCTGTCTGTACCGACCCTGGCGTTCTGCAGGACATCCCAGCCTGGTGCCGGATCAACGGGCACCAGCTGTTATCAACAGAATCAGTGGATGGCGAATATCTCGTCAAACTGAGAGTCGGCAAGGGAGGCGACTGATGTCCGCGCACCACGCTCATCACCACCATTCGCACATCGATCCGCACCAACAACGCACCGAACGAGGTCGCGAGACACGCAAGGTCAGCCTGGTCAGCGGTGTCGTAAATCTGTTGCTCTCGCTCGCCCAGATCGTGATCGGCCTCGTGGCCAATTCTGCCGCGCTGGTGGCCGATGGCATTCATTCCGCCTCCGACCTTCTGTCGGATATTCTGGTCTGGTTCGCGGCACGTCACGCCGCGATGGCGCCGGACGAGGACCACCCTTACGGTCACGGTCGATTCGAGACGGCAGCAACGCTAGGACTTGGCATCCTGCTCGCCCTGGTGGCGCTTGGTATTGTGTGGAACGGTATCGAACGCCTGATGGATGCCGAGCGCACGGTGCCGGGCCAGCTTGCGTTGCTGGTGGCGGCGGTCGGCATCGTGGCCAAGGAGTCTTTGTACTGGTACACCATCGCGGTGGCGAAGCGGCTGCGCTCGGAGATGTTGCGCGCCAATGCCTGGCATCACCGCTCGGACGCTATATCCTCGATAGTCGTATTGATCGGCGTCGGCGGCGCTGTCCTCGGTTTCTCTTACATGGATGCCCTGGCAGCCATCGTCGTCGGCATCATGGTTGCCAAGATCGGCTGGGACCTCGGCTGGAGCGCTCTGTCTGAGCTGGTGGATACGGCGCTGGATGAGGAACAGGTAGGCGAGGCCAAACGTATCATCGTGGGGATCGACGGCGTGCGTTCCGTGCACATGCTGCGCACCCGTCGAAACGGTGCCGAAGCCAGCGCCGATGTGCATGTGCAGGTGGCGCCTCGTGTATCGGTATCCGAAGGCCATATGATCAGCCAGGCCGTTGAAGACCGCGTAATTCGCCAGGTCGAAGCAATCACCGATGTCACCGTTCATATCGACCCGGAAGATGACGAGGATGCACCGGCGTGCCGCGGACTACCGCTGCGAAGCGATGTACTGAAAGCGCTCGAATCGGCCTGGAATGAAACACAGCTGCTACCCGAGCAGCGGCAGATCAGACTGCACTATCTGGCCGGCAAGATTGAGGTTGAGTTGATCTTGCCGTTGACCAGCTTTGTTGAACCGACCGCTACACAGGCCCTGCAGCGCGAATTGGAGGCTGCTGCGAGCGAGCTGACTTGGATGGGGGGCGTGCGAGTTCTGTACGGATAGCACTGTTATGGTGCAATATCACGCCCGAATGCCTCGAGCTGGTGCAATCTGTTGTGCGCGTTGGATGGGGCACCCAATAAATGCACCAGAAGAGCCGCGCTGTTTTGGCGCAGCAATCGATGTAAGCAATTGATTATGAAGCGCTAAAAACCGAGGCCCCGGCGCAAAAGCCCGCTTGAAGCCGGACTTGACCGCGCCGAAACGAGGGTGGCATGGATTCTGCCTTCGTAAAACACGCGCCGTTTAACGGGTCAGGACAGGCCTGTGCGGCACCCACTATGTAACCGCTGTCGTAAAGGCAGCAGCACTCACCGCTACTTTCTGGAGAGATCGAGAATGGCCGCAAAAGACGTCCTGAAGATGATAAAGGACAACGACGTCAAGTACGTCGATTTCCGTTTTACTGATACCCGCGGCAAGGAGCAGCACGTAACTGTGCCGGCCCACACCGTTGAAGAAGACCTGTTTGAAGATGGCAAGATGTTCGACGGTTCATCGATCGCCGGTTGGAAAGGTATCAACGAATCCGACATGATCCTGATGCCGGATGCCAAAACCGCTGTGCTCGATCCGTTCACCGACGACGCAACCATGAACCTGCGCTGCGACATCCTCGAGCCGTCCACCATGGAAGGTTACGAACGAGATCCGAGGTCTGTCGCCAAACGTGCAGAGGCCTATCTGGCTTCAACGGGAATCGCAGACGCCGCCTACTTCGGTCCCGAGCCCGAGTTCTTTATCCTCGACGACGTCCGTTGGAGCGTCGATATGTCGGGTTCGATGGTGAAGATTGATTCACACGAGGCCGAGTGGAACTCAGAAAAGGTTTACGAAGACGGCAACATCGGCCACCGCCCGGGCGTGAAGGGTGGTTACTTCCCCGTACCGCCGGTTGATTCCCTGCACGACCTGCGCGGTGCCATGTGTGATGCCATGGAAGAGATGGGTGTCCCGGTCGAGGTTCATCACCACGAGGTGGCGACCGCCGGTCAGTGCGAAATCGGCACCAAATTCTCCACTCTGGTGGAGCGTGCCGACTGGGTACAGATCCAGAAGTACTGCACCTGGAATGTCGCCCACGCCTATGGCAAGACCGCGACCTTCATGCCCAAACCGATCGTTGGTGACAACGGTTCTGGCATGCACGTCCACCAGTCGCTGTTCAAAGACGGCAATAACACCTTCGCCGGTGACCAGTACGGCGGCCTGTCCGAGACCGCCCTGTACTACATCGGCGGTGTCATCAAGCACGCCCGTGCGCTCAATGCCTTCACCAACGCCTCGACCAACTCTTACAAGCGTCTGGTCCCCGGCTTCGAAGCCCCGGTCATGCTGGCCTACTCGGCACGTAACCGTTCGGCATCGATCCGGATTCCGTGGGTCTCCAGCCCGAAAGGTCGTCGAGTTGAGATTCGTTTCCCGGATCCTACCGCGAACCCCTACCTGGCCTTCGCCGCAATGATGATGGCCGGCCTTGACGGAATTCTTAACAAGATCCATCCGGGTGATGCAGCGGACAAGGACCTGTATGACCTGCCGGCGGAAGAGGCGCTGGCCATACCGACCGTGTGTCACAGTCTCGATCAGGCGCTTGAGGCGCTGGACGCGGACCGTGACTTCCTCAAGGCCGGTGGAGTGTTCACCGACGACCTGATCAATGGTTACATCGACCTCAAGATGGAAGAAGTCACCCAGTTGCGCATGACTACGCACCCGGTCGAATTCGACCTGTACTTCAGCCTGTGATCTGGTAGTCGACCGGACAGCAAGGGACCCCGCCGTACGGCGGGGTTTTTTTTCCGCCGTCGTTGAGCGCATGTTCGCAATTCCAGAAAAGCCGGCAACCTGGTTGTCGCAACCCCCGGTTGGCTGCACTATCCTAGCGGTATGAACAAGAAACTCTTACTCGTACTGACGCTATTGCCAGGCTTGGGACATGCCGTTATCTGCAAGTCCGTGGATTCGGAAGGTGTCGTCAGCTATACCGAGGTGCCCGCCTCCACGTGCCCGGAGCCGGTCAAACTGCCGGTATACTCGACTTTTGAATCACCAGCGACGCCGGCCAGCGCAGAGGGTGCAGCCGTTGAACCGGCTGCCAACGACGCAGAGTTCGACGTTTACCGGTCGATCAAGATCCTGCAGCCAGAGGCCGATGGCGTGGTTCGCAGCAACGAAGGGAAGGTTGGTGTCACCATCGCCCTTGAACCGGTGCTGCAGGAAGGCCACCGCGTCACCCTCCGCATCGACGGCAGCGCCGTACCCGGCAGTTTCGATGGCCTGGCGATCGAGCTCAGTGGTATTGAGCGGGGAACTCATAGCGTCATTGCGGCCGTGTCCGATGTCAGTGGCAATATATTGATTCAATCACCGGCAGTCAGTTTCACGCTGCGCAAAACGGGTCTGTTCGACGGCAATGCAAATGTCCCGAATCCGCCCATAACGAAGCCGGTTCCGCTACCACGCCCAGGCGCTGGATGAGTCGCAACCACGGGGCTCTTCGGGTACTCTGAAAAAATGATCGAGAGAACCCTGATCGCTTTATTCCTTTTGCCCGGCCTGGCACACGCGGTCATCTGCAAGACGGTGGATGCGGACGGCGTTGTGGCTTACAACGACGTCCCGGCCCACGAGTGCAAGACGCCAATCAAACTGCCTGAATACTCGAGATACTCGCCACGGCCCATCCAACAACCGAATGCAGCCGACAATGGTGTTGCAACCGAGCGGGCGGCACCATTCGAGGGCTACGAGTCGATTCGGATCGTGAAACCCGAAGCGAATGAGAAGCTAAGCAGAAGTGACGGCAAGGTGCCGCTCGCGATCGCGCTGCAACCGGTACTGCAGCCCGGCCACCGTATCAGCGTATTTCTCGACGACGTGCGTGTCCCCGGCAGTTTCAGCGGCCTGGAGATCGAGCTCACCGGTGTAGATCCTGGCCTGCACAATGTGCGGGCCGCTGTATTCGATGCCGAGGGGCAGCGCGTAATTGATTCCGCTGCCGCAAATTTCATACTTCGCAAGGCTGAGGCGGGTCAGATTGACGGGGCGCCAAGGCCCCCACCGCGACCCACCCCGAAGTAAGCACAGGTCGCAAGTACAGATAGTTAGCGTTATTCTCAACTCATGGACAGCAAACTCTTTTTTGCGATATAGCTCCTGCCGGGTCTGGCGCATGCGGTGATCTGCAAGACGGTCGGGCAGGATGGTGTCGCC
>Ga0316201_10004453_pt1 | contig 10575 bp, 8 predicted proteins | sample CS6wburrow_MG_FD_204516 | JGI IMG/M metagenome (GOLD analysis project Ga0316201, IMG submission 204516) | Coastal sediment microbial communities from Delaware Bay, Delaware, United States - CS-6 worm burrow | ecosystem: Environmental > Aquatic > Marine > Coastal > Sediment | place: USA: Delaware... | reverse complement strand
GATCAGAATTTGTCCATTCAAGGCGCAAATCGCACGTAATAGCTGGCTATTGCGAAGATTTGCAACGCAGAAAGGGCGAATTCTGGCGCCGAGATCGAGGGTCATGACTTGTTCAGAGGTTCCCTAACACTCGATAATATTAACAGGCACTTCAAGCACGTTGACCGCGAGTCCACCGCGGGCGGTCTCCTTGTACTTGGTCTTCATGTCCCTGCCGGTATCGCGCATGGTCTTAATGACCCTGTCCAGCGATACAAAGTGCGTTCCATCACCGCGCAGCGCCATGCGCGCCGCATTGATCGCCTTGACTGCGCCCATCGCATTGCGCTCGATGCAAGGCACCTGCACCAACCCACCGACCGGATCGCAGGTCAGCCCAAGGTTGTGCTCCATGCCGATTTCCGCGGCATTCTCCACCTGTTCCGGCGTACCGCCCAGCACAGCAGCAAGCGCACCCGAGGCCATGGAACAGGCCGAACCCACTTCACCCTGGCAACCTACTTCGGCGCCCGAAATGGAAGCGTTTTTCTTGTACAGAATTCCGATAGCGCCCGCTGTCAGCAGAAACTCGATGATCCCGTCGCTGCTGGAGTTGGAGACGAACCGTTCGTAGTAGAGCAGGACCGCAGGAATAACACCGGCCGCACCGTTGGTGGGTGCTGTCACCACCCGCCCACCGGCGGCGTTCTCCTCATTGACCGCAAGCGCATAAAGATTGACCCAGTCCAGCACTGTCAAAGGATCCCGTAAACCCCGTTCCGGCTTGCTGCTCAACTCCCGGAACAGCATGGCGGCACGGCGTTTTACCCGCAAGCCGCCCGGCAGTACGCCTTCGCTTTCACAGCCACGACTGACACAGCGCTGCATAACCTCCCAGATAGCCCACAAGTGATCATGGATCTCCTTTTCAGAACGCCAGGCTTTTTCATTCTCCAGCATGATTTCACCAATGGAACAGTTATACTCGGCGCAAAGGCGCAGCAACTCCGAGGCGGAATCAAATGGTCTGGGCAAGCGGGTGGCGTCTTCGCAAATACGGTCCTCACCGGCCGCCTTCTCGTCCACAACGAAGCCACCGCCCACCGAGTAATAGCCTTTGGCCAAAAGTTCGCTGCCATCGCGGTCCAACGCCTGGAAACGCATTCCATTAGGATGGTAGGGAAGCGTCCTGCGACGGTGGAGTATCAGATGCTGCTTCTCTACGAAGGCGATCGAATGCTGGCCAAGAAGCGCCAGGCGACTATCGGCACGTATCGACTCGATCCTGGAATCGACAGTATCGGGATCTACCCGTTCCGGCTCCTCTCCGGAAAGCCCCAGCAGCACCGCTTTGTCACTGCCATGGCCCTTACCGGTGGCACCAAGGGAGCCGAACAGCTCTGCCTTGATGCTGGCGACGTCCTGCAGGAGACCCGATTCGCGCAAGCGTGAGGCGAACGCGAACGCCGCTCGCATGGGTCCGACAGTGTGGGAACTCGATGGACCGATGCCAACTTTAAACAGGTCGAATATGCTGATGGACATGCTATTACGCCAAATCAGCCCGCTGACTGACTTTTCAGATCAATGTCCACCATGAGTTCGTCTGCCAGCACTTCCAGACCCTGTTGCAACAGCTCCATATCGAGATCGTTCGGCACGCGTAAATCGGCCCAGGCGCGAAACAGGATTTCGCCTGACATGGATGCGCTTTCGGTTTCTGTGTGAAGTTTTTCGATACTGACGCTGTGCTCCGCCAACGCAGTTGAGATCTCCTGTACTATGCCCACCCGGTCCTGGCCGATCAGTTCCAACTGCACCTCGCGGAAGCCGTTGGCATCCGGCTCGGCCAACCCGCTGTCCACCATCACGCTCAGCCCCTCGGCCTGGAGTTTCTCCAGCGCTTGGGTCAGCAGCTCGAAATTAGCTTCCGGAACGTCCGCTTCGACCATGCCGGCGAAGCGCCCGGCCAGATTCGCCATGCGGCTCTCCAGCCAGTTGGCGTTGTGCGCAACCAGGGTTCGCGCCAGCAGTTCCACCAATCCTGGTCGATCGGCCCCGATCACTGTAATAACCAGATACTTATTCATTCAGTATATCCTCGCTCAAGCAACCTAAGGGCTCGCTTTAAAACAACCTCACATTATTGCGCGAGCCCTAAGCGTAAATCACACGGCCGCCAATCTGGGCGCCGCCGGATCAGGCCTCGTCATCCACATATTCGGAAAGCGCGGGGCAGGAGCAGACAAGATTCCTGTCGCCGTACACATTGTCGATCCGGCCAACTGGAGACCAGTATTTCCCTACTCGCAACGAGGCGACCGGATAGACCGCCTGCTCGCGACTATAGGCATGTTTCCATACCTCGTCAGTCAGGTCGGCGATGGTATGCGGCGCACTCCTGAGCGGATTATCCTCGGCATCCAGCCTGCCCTGTTCGACGGCGTGAATCTCTTCGCGAATGCAGATCATGGCCTCGCAGAAACGATCCAACTCCTGCTTGGACTCACTTTCCGTCGGTTCGATCATCAAGGTGCCTGCCACCGGAAACGACATGGTGGGCGCATGGAATCCGAAATCAATTAACCGCTTGGCGACATCCTCCACGGTTACGCCGGTAGCATCCTTGATGGGGCGCAGATCGATAATGCACTCGTGTGCAACCATGCCGTTGGGCCCGGTGTACAGCACCGGATAGTGCTCATGCAGCCGGCGGGCGATGTAGTTGGCGTTGAGAATGGCGCTGCGGGTAGCTTCCAGCAGGCCATCACTCCCCATCATTTTGATGTAGGCCCAGCTGATGGGAAGAATGCCGGCACTGCCCCAGCGGGCTGCGGAGACCGGTCCCACAGCACTGCCCTCTTCCGTTGGCTGCGGGTTACCCGGCAGAAATGGCTTAAGGTGATCGCATACGCCGATGGGTCCGACGCCGGGGCCTCCGCCACCGTGCGGGATGCTGAAAGTCTTATGCAGATTGAGGTGGGAGACGTCTCCACCGAACCTGCCCGGATAGCAGACCCCGACCATGGCATTGAGATTGGCGCCGTCGATGTATACCTGTCCGCCGTGCTGATGCACTATCTCGCAGACTTCACGCACATTCTCCTCGAACACCCCGTGAGTCGACGGGTAGGTGATCATGATCGCGGCAAGGTCGTCGCGATGCTTCTGCGCTTTCGTACTAAGATCCTCGACATCAATATTGCCCTTACTGTCACAGCTGACCACGACCACCTTCATACCGGCCATTTGCGCCGATGCCGGATTGGTGCCGTGCGCTGAACTGGGAATCAGGCAGATATTTCTGTGCGCTTCCCCTCGGCTCTGATGGTAGCCACTGATCGCCAGCAGTCCGGCGAACTCACCCTGAGAGCCGGCATTGGGTTGCAGCGAAACGGCTGCATAACCGGTGACCGCACACAGCATCTGCTCCAGTTCGGTAATAAGCTGACCGTAACCTGCGGTTTGTTCAAGCGGTGCATAGGGGTGAATATCACAGAACTCGGGCCAGGTAACCGGCATCATTTCTGCGGTTGCATTGAGCTTCATGGTACAGGAACCAAGCGGGATCATCGCCCGGTCCAGGGCCAGATCCTTATCCGACAGCATGCGCAGATAGCGCAGCATGGCCGTTTCCGAACGATGGTCGTGAAACACTCTATGCGTCATGAACCGGCTGCTACGGGTGAGCCCGACGGGAATCCGCTCTTTGGCTGCCGCCTCTATAGCGTCCAGATCCAGGTTATCTCCGCCAAACACCGACCAGAGCGCGATCACGTCGTCGCTGGTTGTGGTTTCGTCCAGCGAAATACCTATGCTGCCATTGTCCACTTCGCGCAGATTCATACCGCGCGCATGGGCCGATTCGTGCAGTTGTGCAGTGCGCTCGCCTGTGTTGACCAGAATGGTGTCAAAAAACTGTTTGCTAGCGACACCGTAGCCGAGTTGCTGCAAACCCTCAGCCAGTATCGAGGTCAACCTGTGTACCCGGCGAGCGATGGTCTGCAGGCCTTCGGGTCCATGGTATACCGCATACATGCTGGCCATGACGGCAAGCAACACCTGCGCCGTGCAGATGTTGCTGGTCGCCTTCTCGCGACGGATATGCTGTTCACGGGTCTGCATGGCCAGACGGTAAGCAGGGTCGCCGCGGCTGTCTATGGAGACTCCGACGATGCGCCCCGGAAGACTGCGTTTGAAGGTCTCGCGGGTGGCCATGTAGGCGGCATGCGGACCTCCGTATCCCATGGGCACTCCAAACCGCTGGGTACTGCCAATGGCAATGTCCGCGCCGAATTCACCGGGCGGTGTAAGCAACGTCAGGCTAAGCAGGTCGGCCGCGACGGCGACCAGCGCTCTCTTGTCGTGCGCTGCGGAGACTGTATCAGAATAATCGTGGATTTCGCCATCTGTTCCCGGGTACTGCAGCAGCACACCGAACAGTTCCAGACCGGCGAGATCCTTGCGGTGATCACCTACCACAACCTGGTAACCCATAGGCAACGCCCGGGTGCGGATTACTTCAATGGTCTGCGGATGGCAAAGCTCGGATACAAAGAAGGTGTTGCTCCTGCTCTTGCTCATGCGCCGGCACAACGCCATCGCCTCCGCCGCTGCCGTGCCCTCGTCGAGCAGCGACGAGTTGGCAATATCGAGACCAGTCAAATCCGAGATCATGGTCTGAAAGTTGAGTATCGCCTCCAATCGGCCCTGGGATATCTCCGGCTGATACGGGGTATAGGCGGTGTACCAGGCAGGACTTTCCAGCACATTGCGCAAGATAACCGGGGGCGTGAAGGTGCCGTAGTAACCCATCCCAATGAAAGATTTGAAAACTTTGTTCTCATTCGCCAACTCGCGCAGATAAAGTAAAGCTTCCTGCTCGGTGCAGCTTTTAGCTACATCCAGCGGTTCACTTTCCAGGATAGATCCAGGCACGACCCTGGCGATCAGTTCATCCATTGAGGTGAGGCCAAGCGCTTTCAACATCTCCCTTTTGTCGGATTCCCGCGGACCGATGTGGCGGCCGACAAACGCGCTGTGGTTTTCAAGCTCGTGCAACGAGCGAAGTGATTGAGACATGTGCAACTCCAACAAATCAAATTATCCCCACGCTTAACCGCGGTAGTAATGCTGCTCTACAAAAGAGGTTTTGGACACACGCACGGGGTAAGACTTTCCGCGCACGATAGCCTGCAGTTCGGTATCGGGAGTGGCGAATGCAATATCCACATAGCCCATGGCGATGGGAGCACCCACCGTAGGGCCGAAGCCGCCGCTGGTCACACTACCCGCCGGATTTCCGTCAGCGTCCAATAGTTCGCTGCCTTCGCGCACGGGTACTTTGCCCTGAGGTCGTATGCCAACGCGTTTTCTACTCACACCCTCTGCTATCTGCCCGAGTATGACATCTGCACCGGGGAAGCCGGCTTCACGCTCACCGCCGGCGCGCCGCACTTTCTGAATCGCCCACAACAGGCTGGCTTCGATTGGCGTGGTGCTGGTGTCGATGTCATGACCATAGAGGCACAAGCCCGCTTCCAGGCGTAACGAGTCGCGGGCACCCAGGCCAACCGGGGCGACCAGTTCGTGCGCCAGCAGTTCGCGCGCTACGGCTTCGGCCTGGTCGGCAGCGACAGAAATCTCAAAACCGTCCTCGCCTGTATAGCCCGAGCGGGTAACAAAACACTCCGCACCGGCCAGGGTAAGGCGTGCCGCCGTCATGAATATAAGCTGCCTGCTGGCAGGCGCCAGGCTGGCCATTACCTCACCCGCCGCTGGACCCTGCAGCGCCAGCAGTGCGCGCTCCTCGAGCAGTTCCAATTCGCAATCGCCGGCAAGATGTCTGCGCATATGCGCAATGTCCTGCTCCTTGCAGGCGGCATTGACCACCACGAACAGATGATCGCCGGCGTTGGTGATCATCAAGTCGTCGAGGATTCCGCCTGTTTCGTTGGTAAACAGTGCGTAACGCTGGCAGTTCACTGCCAGATCGATCACGTCAACCGGCACGATGCGCTCCATCGCCGCCGCTGCACCGTCACCGATGAGCTTTACCTGTCCCATGTGGGACACATCGAACAATCCGGCCCGGTTGCGTGTCTGCTGGTGTTCCTTCAGAATTCCGGCGCGGTACTGAACCGGCATTTCGTAACCCGCGAAGGGAACCATCTTACCACCCAGTTCCACATGCAGATCGTATAGCGGTGTCCTGAATAAACGGTCGCCTGCCTGTCCGCCAGATTCGCTCATGTTTAAATCTCCAAAATACGTTGAACCAACTGCTTCCTTCGCCTGATATTCAGGCTCGGTTGCAGTTTTCCGCTTTTTTAACGTGAACCGACCGGGACGGCTCCAACGCCGATCCGGTCGGTATCATTTATCGCACGATCATTTAAAAAAACGCTTGAACGCGCGCAATCCGACTCAGTCTGCCGTGGTTGCCGCCGGCTCCTCGCTCGCCCCGTCGCTGGCGAAGAACTCGCGTGTCACCTGGAACACCACCGGGCTTAAGAGAATCAAGGCTATAAGATTTGGGATAGCCATCAAAGCATTCAACGTGTCTGCCAGCAGCCAGATGAAGCCGAGATTTGCCATGGCGCCGATCGGAGCGGCCAGACACCAGAGAATGCGAAACGGGAGAATGGACTTCACTCCAAACAGATAGGCCACGCACTTCTCGCCGTAGAAGGACCAGCCGAGCATCGTGGTGAACGCGAAGACAGCCAGTGCGATGGTCACTACATGCCCGCCCACACCCGGGATGGTTGATTCAAACGCGAGGGAGGTCAGCGAGGCGCCGGTCTCACCCGAAGTCCAGGCACCGGAAGTGATAATCGCCAGCCCGGTAATAGTGCAGATAATAAGCGTATCGATGAAGGTACCCAGCATGGCGACCAGCCCCTGGTTGACAGGACCCTTGGTCTGCGCGGCAGCATGGGCGATGGGGGCGCTGCCGAGGCCGGCTTCGTTGGAGAACACACCGCGTGCGACACCGAAACGTATGGCGGCCCAGACAGCGGCACCGGCAAAGCCGCCGGTAGCGGCAGTCGGAGTGAATGCATGGGTGAAGACCAAACCGAAGGCAGCCGGGATTTCAGCGGCATTAATACCCAATACCAGCAAGCCAGCCAGCAGGTAGGCGATGGCCATGAACGGCACCAGTTTACCCGCGACCTGGGCGATCCGCTTGATGCCGCCGAGGATAACTGCCCCGACCAGAACCAGCAGCACCACACCCGTAACCCAGGTGGGAATCCCATAAGATGAGTTGAGCACGTCGGCGACCGAATTGGCCTGTACCGTGTTACCGATGCCGAAGCCGGCGATGGCCCCGAAGCCTGCGAAGGCCGGCGCCAGCCAGAGCCATTTTTTACCCAGGCCGTTTTTGATGTAGTACATCGGACCACCGACATGGTTGCCGAGCGCGTCTACCTCGCGATACTTTACCGCGCAGACCGCTTCGGCATATTTTGTGGCCATGCCGACCAGCGCCGTGCACCACATCCAGAACAGTGCCCCGGGGCCTCCAAGAAAAATCGCTGTCGCAACGCCAGCAATGTTACCAGTGCCGATGGTGGCGGACAACGACGTCATCAGCGCGTTAAACGGGCTGATTTCACCTTTGCTGCCGCTCGGCGGAGTCCGGCCTTTCCAAAGCAACTTGAAGCCAAAACCAAGCTTTAGGATCGGCATAATCTTGAGTCCAGCCTGCAGAAACAGCCCCGTGCCGAGAATTAGTACCAGCATCATAGGGCCCCAGACTACACCGTTGACTGAACTAACAAAGTTAGTAATCGCTTCCACGAAATGTCTCCTCCAGTTATTGTAATCTCCCGCTTCAGCAGTTACCTGCAGTTATATGCGGGTAAGCATTAAAGCGTGGGATGTTTTTGTTGCTTAAATGGTGCTATGAAACCCCATTTAAGTGGTTCCAATCGCGCCTAATCATTCGGATAATCCTGCCAAAAATGAAAAACATTAATAAGGTGAATTGGTAATCAGCGGATGACCATCACCGAGCATTCAGCATGGCGTACTACCCTGGCTGCATTGGGGCCGAGTAAATAATCTTTCAACTGAGGCCGATGAGATGCCATCACGATCAGGTCAATCTCCAACTCATGGGCCAGGTCTACAATCTCTTTGTATATAGAGCCCTGGCGTACATGCTGCTCTGTGCTTACCACAGCAGGCACATGCGCTTCGATCAACTCATCCAGCTTTGGCTTGGCATGAGCAATCATTTTTTCGGTGTAGTCTTCCGGCAACCAGGAGAGCTGTGGTGGTTCCTCGGGAATGACTGTCACAATATGTAGATTGGCACCTGCATGTTGCGCTTGATCGACTGCAGTAGGCAGTGCTTCTCGCCACGAACTGTCGTGGCCGAGATCGACCGGCACCAGGATCCTTTTGAACCTTCCCATCTCTTTCCCCTCTGTAATGTTTATAGAATACCGAAACTATACTACCGCTTCGGCTGATACATCTGAATCTGCTTTTCAAATACTAGACTATAAACTCGCCCTGGTGACGCACCAAACCCTGAAACTCTGAAAACGAGCGCGTCTGGAACTTTAATCCGGGTTCACTACATACCCGGACCACTGAGTAACGGTTCTCAGCACCAGACTGGACTGAATCCGGGATACGCCCGGTAACTGCGCGATATGATCGCGATAGAGGCGTTCGTAATCTGCTGTATCCAACGCGCTGACACGAAGAATATAGTCAGACTTGCCCGTCATGAGATGACACTCCAGTATCTCAGGTACACGCTTGACCGCGTCTTCAAACGCTCTAAGCGCATCCTGGTGCTGAGATGCCAGGCTGAGTTCGATAAAGAACTCAATCAGATAGCCGGATTTCTTGCCATCGATTTTGGCGACATAACCCTGGATGATCCCTCTCTCCTCGAGCTGTTTGATTCTGCGATGGCAAGCCGATGGTGAAAGCGCTACCTTGTCCGCCAATTCCGCGATCGATTGCCTGCAATCCTTCTGTAGCATCGTAAGCAGTCGGCAATCTTTCTTATCCATCTATCTGTAATTCATCTTCTGAAATTATAAGGATTATCAGAATAATATTCGATTAGTTGATTTTTATCCTACTATATAAAGTAATTTCTACGCTGATATTTCGTATATTATTTCTTTAGTCGCTAACCAAATGAGGAAATTTTTCATGCTGTTAGGCATACCAAAAGAGATAAAGAACCATGAATACCGGGTTGGGCTCACACCGGAGAGTGTTGCAGAAGTCGTGCGCAACGGGCACGAAGTCATCGTTGAGACTAGCGCCGGCGTCGGCATAGGCGCCGAAGATGAAAACTATCGTGCAGTCGGTGCTGAGATCGTAAAAAGCGCGAGTGAAATATTCGCGCGAGCCGATATGGTTATTAAGGTCAAGGAACCGCAGGCAGCGGAACGCAAGATGCTGCGCGAGGGGCAAATCCTCTACACTTACCTGCATCTGGCACCAGACCCTGATCAGACGCGTGACCTGGTCGATTCCGGCGCAGTATGCATCGCCTACGAAACCGTTACCGATGCACAAGGCGGTTTACCGCTGCTCAAGCCGATGAGTCAGGTTGCAGGCCGAATGTCGATACAAGCAGGGGCATCCGCACTTGAAAAAGCGCATGGGGGTTTAGGGGTATTACTTGGGGGCGTACCCGGCGTGCTGCCCGGGAAAGTAGTCATCATCGGTGGTGGCGTGGTCGGCTACAACGCAGCTCAGATGGCCGTTGGTCTGCACGCTGATGTGACGATTCTTGATCGCAATCCGACAACACTGGAACGTCTCTCCAATCATTTTGAAGCCAGCGCCAAGGTTGTCTACTCCACCAAAACTATTCTTGAGAACTTGGTGGCACAGGCTGATCTGGTTGTTGGCGCCGTGCTTATTCCTGGCGCTGCCGCGCCCAAACTCGTTACCCGGGAGATGCTCAGTAGCATGCAAAAAGGGGCTGTTCTGGTTGATGTCGCCATTGATCAGGGTGGTTGCTTCGAGACATCAAAAGCCACCACCCATGCCGATCCAACTTATGTAGTAGACGGTGTCGTCCACTACTGCGTGGCGAACATGCCGGGTGGCGTTGCCAGAACCTCAACTTATGCGCTCAACAATGTCACTCTTGAGCACGCTATCTCCATCGCCAACAAGGGCTGGAAACAAGCTCTGGCAGATGATCCACACCTCAGGAATGGTCTCAACGTCTGCGCCGGAAAAGTAACTTGCGAACCCGTCGCACGTGACCTTGGCTACGACTATGTTCCGGCATCCGAACTCCTGCCTGGCTAACGACCAGCCCTATCAGAACCCGGATCTAAAGCCAGTCTCGGTTCACCCAAATAGAGACGGCAGTGCTACAAGTGAGCGAACCTCTGCGGTAACTGCGGTACCTCAATAAAAAAACCCCGAGCCAACTACTGACTCGGGGTTTTAAGTTTAATGCCTGGCTACCAGGAGCTCTAACAGCTTGGCCCGATCGTGCCGGACAAAGCAGAACTTTTTTCTAGTCCATAAAATACCCCCGAGCCATTGATGACTCGGGGTTTTGGGATTAAAGCCTGGCAACCAGGGCTTCGCTGAGCT
>Ga0316201_10004452_pt1 | contig 10575 bp, 14 predicted proteins | sample CS6wburrow_MG_FD_204516 | JGI IMG/M metagenome (GOLD analysis project Ga0316201, IMG submission 204516) | Coastal sediment microbial communities from Delaware Bay, Delaware, United States - CS-6 worm burrow | ecosystem: Environmental > Aquatic > Marine > Coastal > Sediment | place: USA... | reverse complement strand
ATGTCGATGCCAAGAAGATGGCAGGTGTTCTGAAATCGTTACCGGACCGGGAAGATATTCTCCCCGATATCAATGAAAACCTTGTCGTCGAGCTGTACTCGAAGTAGTCAGGAGGGTCTTTACCCATGCAGGAATCAGTACACGAATTTCTGAAGCCGCGCGTTGTAAAAGTTACGCCGGTCAACGATCTGCAAGCAAAAGTTACGATCGAGCCGTTCGAACGCGGTTTCGGCCACACGCTCGGCAATGCGCTGCGGCGTATTCTGCTGTCGTCAATGCCTGGTGCGGCGATTACCGAAGCCGAGATCGAAGGCGTATTGCACGAGTACACCAGCATAGAAGGCGTGCAGGAAGATGTTGTCGACATACTTTTGAGCCTCAAGCAGGTTGCCGTCACGATGAACACACGCGAATCGGCTGAGCTGCGCTTGTCGAAGAAGGGACCCGGGCCGGTTACGGCCGGGGATATTCAGCTCGACCACGACGTCGAGATCATGAATCCCGAACTCGTCATCGCTAACCTGACCAAGGCCGGTGAGCTGAATATGCTGCTCAAGATCGAGCGCGGTCGTGGCTACCGTCCGGCGACACAGCGCCCATCATTCGAAGATCAGGCCGGACCTATCGGTCGACTGATGCTCGACGCGTCGTTCAGCCCGGTCAATCGCGTGACCTACAACGTCGAAGCGGCTCGTGTTGAACAGCGCACCGATCTCGACAAGTTGCTTATCGATATCGAGACAAACGGCACGATCGATCCGGAAGAAGCTATCCGGCGAGCGGGCAGCATCCTCAAAGATCAGCTGTCGGTCTTCGTTGACCTGCAGGGTCAGGAAGAGGGCGTCGGTGATCAGGCTGAAAGCCAGGTCGATCCGATCCTGCTGCGTCCTGTCGATGAGCTCGAGCTTACAGTTCGGTCCGCAAACTGCCTCAAGGCAGAGAACATCATGTATATCGGTGACCTGGTGCAGCGGACAGAAGTTGAGTTGCTGAGAACGCCGAACCTTGGCAAAAAATCCCTGACAGAAATCAAGGAAGTGCTGGAGGGCCACGGTCTCGGCCTGGGTATGCACCTCGACAATTGGCCGCCGGCAAGCCTGCGTCCCGAACATGAGCTCATGATGTAAAGTATTCGGGCATTTGCTCGTGTTGCAATTGAATACCTATTTAGGAAAGACAAATGCGCCATAGAAAATCCGGTCGTCGACTGGGTCGTAACAGCTCTCATCGTAGTGCCATGTTTCGCAACATGGCGACGTCGATGCTGAAGCATGAGACGATCAAGACCACCTTGCCCAAGGCAAAAGAACTGCGTCGCGTCGTCGAGCCGCTGATCACGCTTGCAAAAAATGACAGTGTCGCTAATCGTCGCCTGGCCTTTGACCGCCTGCGCGACAAGGAGGTTGTTGGCAAACTCTTCACCGAAATTGGTCCACGTTTCAAGGAACGGCCGGGTGGTTACCTGCGCATCCTGAAGACGGGTCCTCGTCCGGGTGATGCCGCGCCGATGGCTATCGTAATGATGACCGAACAAGCAGCCGAGGTCGTTGCCGAGGACTGAACCAGTGCACCGCCGCCGGCGTGAGTTTTACGCGTCAGGCAACGCGATGAACAGAGAAAACCGGGCAAATGCCCGGTTTTTTTGTGCCCAAAGGCATACTTAACCTATTGAATTAACGCGAAAAAATGTTGAAATTGGAATCTTGTGAGTCGCCTCACAGTGATTTTCGAACAGGCGTCTTAGAGTAATCCTTCATGTCTTCCATGGATCAGAACGATTAGCAACGACAAGTCCTTTGATGATTGCGTGTTCCTGGCGAAGGAAGCCTTCGATCCGGATGCCGTATTTCTTGACGACATCGTCGATGACAATGTCCTGCCTTACCTTAGCCTGGCAGTCGACGGCCTGACGGATTCGAGTGACGGCAAGAAGGGCAAGCTCGAAATGCGTCCGGAAGACGTTGCTGCGAACGAAGCCCTGTCGCCCGACACGACCATGCCCGTCGCGACATTAGGCGATGAACAACTCGACGTTTATGGCTGGGAGTCGAGCTTGTGGAAGAAGATCAAAGGGTACATCGGTTTTTGACGGTCCCGTGCTCGTCGCGGGCAATCTGCGGCAGGATTTCCTTGTCAGATCATTCACCACTGCCCAATTAATGGGTGGTAACATTCCCGAATGATATTCAACGACAAAACCGTGATCATCACGGGCGGGTCCGAGGGCGTCGGTGCTGCAACCGCGCGCCTGTTTGCCGACGCCGGCGCCAACCTCATGCTGGTCGCGCGCAATAAGAAAAACCTCGAGGCTGTCGCCGAAGAACTGCGCGACAAAACCAAGGTAGAAATATTCGCGATGGATGTAACTGACGCCGATGCCTGTATCGATGTGTTCAAGAAGTCGCAGTTCGAGTTTGGGCGTGTCGACATCCTGGTGAACAATGCCGGCTATCACGCGCGCGGTATGGTTGAAGAAGTCGAGTCCGCGGGACTTGCCAGGATCGTCGATGTAAATCTCCGTGCGCCCATCATGCTGAGCCGCATCGCGCTGCCTTACCTGAGAGAAGCCGGGGAAGGTGCGATAATTAACGTCGGATCCCTGGCCGGTCGGACACCTGTCCCGGGCTCAGCGACTTATGCGGCGACCAAGGCGGGCTTGCGGGCATTTTCTTTGGCGCTCGCCGAAGAGCTTCGTGGCAGCAAGATCAAGATCGGATTGGTTTCACCCGGTCCAATCGATACGGCGTTTATCATGTCTGACATGAACAAGGTGTCTGACATTACGTTATCTCAGCCAATGAGTACGGCTAAAGATGTGGCGCAGACCATACTGGATCTCTGTGGCAACAACATCAATGAAAAGTCGATGCCGCCGATCAGCGGGTTTCTTGCGACCGTGTCTTACCTGGCGCCATGGGTTGGCCGACAAATGAGGCCGGTGCTCGAGCGCAAGGGTCAAAGGGTCAAGAAGAAGCTCAAAGCAGAGCAAAAGCGTCGCGAGTCAGATTCTCCCGATCACTGACCAGTACCCGCACGTCGTCCTCGATGCGGATGCCGCCGAAGGGCCGCAGCCAGTCGACCGTGTCCCAGTTGACGAGCGTCTCGGCAGGCGTGCCGCTCAGCTTCTCGAGCAGCATGTCGATGACATACAAGCCAGGCTCGATGGTCAACACCATATTTTCTTCGAGCACGCGCGTCAGCCGGAGAAACGGATGGCCGCTGGGTGGGTCAATTGTCGTACCGGACTCGTTTTCCATGAAACCGGCGACGTCGTGCACCTGGATGCCAAGAAGATGGCCGAGCCCGTGCGGGAAGAAGGCCGAGGTCACGCCGGTTTCGAGCAGCGTGCCTGGATCCCCGGTTGCGAGTTCGGCGTCCACGAGAACCTCGGCCAGCATCGTGTGTGAGCTGATATGCAGTTCGCGATAGTCGACGCCTGCTTCGACCTTGCTGACAATTTCTCGTTGCATGACATCCATACGGTCAATCAGGTCCTGAAAACGCGTGTCAGCGAAGGAATAGGTGCGCGTGATGTCCGAGGCGTAGCCGTGCACCTGTGCGCCGGCATCAATCAGGAATGAGTGGCTGGCATCCGGATTGCTGCGCTCGAGATCGGTGTAGTGCAACACGGCGCCATGCGCGTTGAGCGCCACGATGTTGCCGTAGGGCAATTCCGGATCGGTGTGACTGACTGCCTGACAATAAGCGCGGTGAATTTCGAACTCCGGAAGACCTGCGCGAAACGCTTCCTCTGCCGCACGATGCCCCATTGCGCCACGCTCTGAGGCGAGTCGCATGATGGCGAGTTCGTAATCGGTCTTCACGCTACGGGCGTAATGCAGAATGTTGATTGCCGTGGTGGGGTTTATTCGCTCTATACCAAAGGCAAGCGCCTGGTCGTCAATTTCCCCGATTACAATGCACTTTTCACGCGCTTCGGGCAGATGTGCGGCAACATCCTCGATGGTGTGGACGATGCGAATATCGAAGTGTCGGGTCCAGTAGCCATCCGGCGCACCGGGCACGACGTGCCAGTAGTCGTGAGGTTGGAAATAGAGAAGCACCGGTTTCTCACCGGGCGTGTAGACGATGTAGGAGAATGGCAGGTTCGTAAGCGGTGCCCAGCTCACGAAATGCGGGTTGGCTTTGAACGGGTAGTAGTTATCGTCCAGGAATGCGACTTTTGGGTTACCCGAATAAATAATCACATGGCTTGCGCCTGCCTTTTCCAGGGCGTGATCATGCCGTGCCGTTACGGTCTCGAGATGGCCCGCGTATAAAGCCCCGAGCGATGGGTTTTTGTCGGTATAGTCGCTGATCATGGGGGAATCATACCCTGTTGCTGGCGATGTCGGCGAGTGCCATCATTGATGGCGCCAGCCGGGCGGGGGCGCGGTCTGGCGCCGAATGGAGTACAGGATGCAAAGAGTTTTATGGTCGATATGCATTGCACTGTTAATTTACGGGGTGCCCGTTTTGGCATCTGAGCCGGGATACGATCGGGTCACCGGCCGCGCGCTTGCCTCTCGCTCGGAGGTCATCGCGCCGCATGGCATGGCGGCGACGAGCCAGCCGCTGGCGACACAGATTGCGATCGATATTTTGAAAGCGGGCGGCAGCGCGGTTGATGCGGCCATCGCGGCCAACGCCGCACTGGGGCTCATGGAGCCAACCGGATGCGGGATTGGCGGCGATCTTTTTGCGATCGTCTGGGATGCAGAAACAAAAGAGCTCATGGGACTGAACGCATCGGGACGAGCGCCTGAAGCGATGACGCTCGAGTATTTCCAGAAGCGCGGTATCGACAAGATCCCGCCGTTCGGACCGCTGCCCGTGAGTGTGCCAGGTGCCGTGGACGGCTGGTTTGAACTGCATGGGCGTTATGGACGCCTGCCGATGGCCGACATCCTGGCGCCGGCTATCCGCTATGCGCGTGAAGGTTTTCCCGTGTCAGAAGTCATTGCGTACTACCTGTCGCGAAGCGTTGCGAGCAGGGAGCAATACCCGGGATTCGCGGAAACCTACATGCCCAATGGCAGCATGCCGCAAAAAGGCGAGATTTTCCGAAACCCGCGATTAGCGAAGACCTACGAAGCCATTGCCACGAAAGGCAGAGACGAATTCTACAAAGGCGATATTGCGAGGAAGATCGACGCCTACATGACAGAGCAGGGCGGCTTGCTGCGCTACGATGACCTGGTGGCGCATAAGTCGGAATGGGTTGCGCCGGTTTCGACCAACTACCGTGGCTGGGACGTTTACGAGCTGCCGCCGAACGGTCAGGGCATCGCCGCGCTGCAGATTCTGAATATACTCGAGGGCTATGACATTGCAGCGATGGGCTTCGGCAGTGCCGAGTATTTGCACACGCTGGTTGAAGCGAAGAAGCTCGCGTTCGAAGATCGCGCCCGCTACTACGCGGACATGGACTTCGTCGACGTGCCGGTCGCGCGACTGATTTCGAAAGATTATGCCAATGAACGTCGCAAGCTAATTTCGCCGACACAGGCTTCGAAACGATTGCCGGCTGGAGACGCCAGGCTCGATGAGGGTGACACGATTTACCTGACGGTCGCCGACAAGGACGGCAACATGGTGTCGCTGATTCAAAGCAACTACCGTGGCATGGGATCCGGCATGACGCCGGGCGAACTGGGCTTCGTCCTGCAGGATCGCGCGGAGCTGTTTGCGCTCGAAGAAGGCCACGCGAACGTCGTTGCAGGCGGCAAGCGTCCGTTCCACACGATCATTCCTGCCTTCGTCATGAAAGACGGTAAGCCATTGATTAGTTTTGGTTTAATGGGAGGTGCGATGCAGCCCCAGGGGCACGCGCAGGTCATAGTGAACATGATCGATTTCGGCATGAACCTGCAGGAAGCCGGGGATGCTGCACGCGTCAATCACACGGGTTCGTCAGAACCGACAGGCACAACGATGACCGATGGTGGCATCGTCCATATGGAGAGTACTTTCGGCTCGGCGACGCGCGAGGCGCTGAAATCGCTCGGGCATGAGCTTGGCTCGAGCGACGGCAGTTTTGGCGGATACCAGGCGATCATGTGGGACGAGGAGCAAGGCGTGTATTATGGCGCGTCCGAAGTGCGCAAAGACGGCCAGGCGGCGGGATACTGAAGCATGACGCAGGAGATTTTCCTTACAGGGATTACCACCACGGGAACGCCGCACATTGGGAACTACGTGGGCGCGATTCGTCCGGGGATAGCGGCGAGCAAAGATTCGCAAAAGAAGAACTACTATTTCCTCGCCGACTTTCATGCGCTCGCGAAAAGCGGCGACCCGGACCAGATCAGCAAGTCAACGCTGGAGATCGCGGCCGCATGGATGGCGCTTGGTCTTGATACGGAGCATGCGACGTTTTACAGGCAATCCGATATCCCGGAGATAACTGAGCTCACCTGGATCCTCACGAGCATGACGGCCAAGGGCCTGATGAACCGGGCCCATTCCTACAAAGCGGCCGTGCAGGCAAACGTCGAGAGTGGCAACAAGGACCCGGACAAGGGCATCACCATGGCCCTGTACAGCTACCCGATTCTGATGGCCGCAGACATCCTGATGTTCAAGTCGACAAAGGTTCCGGTCGGGAGAGACCAGAAGCAGCATGTCGAGATGGCGCGCGATATCGCGCAGCGATTCAATCATCATTACGGTGACATATTCGTGCTGCCAGAACCGGTCATCGATGATCACACGGCGGTACTAGCGGGACTTGACGGCCGCAAGATGAGTAAGAGCTACAATAATACGATCCCGCTGTTCGCAGCGGAGAAGCCGCTCAGAAAACTCATTATGAAGATCAAGACCAACAGTCTTGAGCCGGGCGAGCCGAAGGAAACGCAGGGCAGTACTATTTTCGACATCTACAAAGCCTTCGCGACCCCTGGGGAAACGGCAGAGGTCGAAAAGCTCTATGCCGAGGGTATCGCCTGGGGGGAGATGAAGCAGAATTTGTTCGAGTACATCAACGACCATATCAAGCCCGCACGCGAGGAATACGAGCGACTGATTGCCGACCCGGCAATTGTCGAGGCGGAGCTGGTCAAGGGTGCTGAACGAGCACGCGAAGTTGCCGTGCCGTACATGGCGGAAATTCGCGATGCAATAGGAATTCGAAAGCTGGGATAGGCGTGACCATGAGCAACAAAGAGATTCGAGAGTTACTGGCCAAGCTCCAGAACGAAATTCAGAAGACGGAGCTGGACGACGATACGCTTGCCGCTGTGCGCGAGCTGGATACCGATATCGATGACCTGCTGGACCCCGAAGGGCACCGTGCGGAAACGGATTCGGTATTGGAGAAAGCCAGGGAACTGGAAACCAACTTCGCCACGGAACATCCAACCATCGAACGCTTCATGCGCGAAGTCATCGACGTGCTTGTTCGAATGGGAATCTGAGTATCTGGCGCAGGCGTCAGGCGACGCTGACTGAGACTGGGTTGCACGGGTGCGCTCGATGAAGGCAAAGTTTTTACTCACAGGTCTGTTGTTCGGAGCCGCTGCCGCACTCAGCGTTACTCTTGTCATCTGTGTCTGGGAATGGCTAGAAAACCCCGGCGGTATCTTCCGCGGTGTCGATGGAACGAACTGGGGCTTTATTTTCGAGACAGCCATCAGCTGGCTTATACCGACGTTTTTCTATGCCGTGGCTTTCGCCTGGCTTGCGCAGCTGCTTGTGAAAGGCGCCGGCCACGTTTATCGCAAGTACTTGAAGAGCGAAGGTGCCCAAGAAGACGCGTGAGAATGCGCTGCTATACTGAATATGACAAAAAAAGCCGTTATCCCGTGGGAGAAGGGTTATGGGTCATAAAGAATACTGCGTTATTTCGGGCACGCTCTTTGCCCTGGTTGCACTGGCTCACTTGCTGCGAATCGTTTACGGCATGTCGGTCCAGATCGATGAATTTGCGGTTCCGATGCTGGTTTCCTGGGTTGGCTTAATCGTACCTGGTGTTTTGGCGGTCTGGGCTTTTCGGATAAAATGACGCGTCCAATAAGATTCGATGCACGCTCGCACACGATCGGTCTCGGCCATGACCTGCTGGCCTGCAGGGTGCCAGAGAGACCGGATCCCCCGGTACCCGTCGATGGAGTTACGTTTGGCGTCGCCACAATGTCCGAGAATTCTCCTCATGGGGGCGAGATGCATCCCGACGGCGACGAGGTTTTGTACCTGATTGCTGGCCGTGCCAGGGTCGTCTTCCTGGATACTGCTGATGACGATGTCGAAATGCAGCCGGGAGACGGCCTGGTTGTACCGAAAGGAGTCTGGCACCGGGTAGACATCCTCGAACCGTGCCAGATCGTCTATTTGACACCTGGACCGAATAACGAATTCAGGTCGCTTGCGGACTAGGCGGTGTATACCCGGTACCTGCTGTGTTGGTTCCTGCTTGCCGTCGTCGCGGTCATGAACGGCGTAATCCGTGAGAGTACCTATGGGAGAAGCGTACCGGATCTTGTGGCGCACCAGGTTTCAACGCTTACCGCGATCGTTTTCACGGGCATTGTCGTCTGGTTGATACACCGAGCGTGGCCGTTAGGGTCGGCACATCAGGCCTGGACCATCGGATTACTCTGGCTTGTCATGACGATATTGTTTGAATTCGGTTTTGGACATTTCGTAGTCGGTCATACCTTCAGCCGCCTTTTTGCCGACTACAACATCCTGCAGGGCCGGGTTTGGGCGCTGTTTCTTGTCTGGATTGCAATCATGCCGTACCTGTTCTTCAAGCTCTCGCATACGGCAGACATGCAATGAACGAGCTGTCTTTCCTGGTCAAAGGCTCGGCGGTGGATCCTTACGAGGTCACATTTATTAAAGACGGTGACAGCCTTACGGCACTGTGCACATGCCCGGCCGGCCAGTTCGGGAACTTCTGCAAACACCGAATTACGATACTGGACGGTGACGGCAAGGCCATCGTCAGCGATAACGCAAACCGGGTTGCAACAATTGTCGAATGGCTGCAGGGAACCGATGTGGCGGCAGCGCTGCTCGAGTATCGGAACCTGGAAAAGTCCGGCGACGGATCAAAGAGTGTCCTCGCTGCCGCGAAGAAAAAGTTGGCCAGAGCAATGAATACCTAAAGCCGACTGCCTGCAGCTTAGTCGCTGACAATTGCATCCGGGTATAGTATGGCGACTGCCGGCGAACATCATAAAAAGGAATACGGTGCAGACTTCAAAGAGCTATCGCAATTACGTGTTGCTGTTATTGATGGTCGTATACATCTTTAATTTCATTGATCGGCAGATCCTGGTCATTCTGCAGGAATCGATCAAAGCGGAGCTCGGTCTCAGTGACAAGCAGCTCGGTTTGCTATCCGGGTTTACGTTTGCGGTGTTCTACGTCGTCTGTGGAATTCCGATCGCGCGCTGGGCAGACCGGTACAACCGCGTCAACATCGTTTCGGTGTCGATAGCAGTCTGGAGCGGAATGACTGCGCTCAGTGGACTGACAGCGAACTTCATGCAGTTGCTGGCGGCACGAATTGGTGTCGGCGTCGGCGAGGCGGGTGGAAGCCCGCCGTCGCATTCCATCATCTCAGATTATTTCCCGCATGCAGAGCGCGGTCGGGCACTTTCAGTTTATTCCATCGGAATCTACATTGGCATTCTCATCGGATTCCTGCTGGGCGGATGGGTCAACCAGTTCTTCGGCTGGCGCGTTGCATTTCTGGTCGTGGGCTTGCCCGGAATCCTCATGGCCGTGGTCGTAAAGCTCACGCTGCGGGAGCCGCCGCGTGGACAGATGGACGATGGTGATCACACCGACGTTCCCGAGAGCAACTTCGTTGCCGACGTGCAACGTCTGTGGGGGCTACGCAGCTTTCGCTACGCGGCTTTCGGCGCAGGATTCAATGCGTTTCTTGGCTACGGTGCCCTGAACTTCATGCCTTCCTTCGCCATTCGGATATACGACGTCCCTGTAGGTCTCGTCGGTACCTGGCTCGCTTTGATTGCCGGTTTCGCAGGAGCCGCGGGTGCCTACGCAGGCGGACATCTCAGCGACCATCTTGGCAGACGGGATTACCGCTGGTCTTACTGGGTGCCGGCGATCAGTACCCTGGGCGCCGGCCTGCTGCTGCTGCCTATGATGCTAAGCAGCCATCAGTACGTGATGTGGGGCATATACGTACTGGTGGCGCTTTGCCAGGCGATGTTCCTGGGTCCGACGATTGCCATGGCGCATGCGCTGGTCGGACCACGTTATCGTGCACTAGCGTCGTCCGTGCTGTTCTTCATATTGAACATCATCGGGCTCGGGCTCGGCCCGTTGACCGTAGGCGCGGTCAGCGATGCCCTGATGCCGTCGCTCGGCGTTGATTCGATACGCTGGGCGATCATGAGCACCGCGATCGCTGCGTTTGTCGGCGCCGGTCTTTACTTTAAGGCGGCGCGTTATGTTCGCGATGACCTGCGGTCCGGAGCAGGATAAGCGCGGAGTTATCATGAGCGAGAGTAAAAAAACACACTGGCAGCGCGTCTACGGCGAGAAGGAGCCGACCGCTGTCTCCTGGTACCAGCCAGTTCCGCAAAAGTCCCTGCGGTT
>Ga0316201_10004451_pt1 | contig 10576 bp, 12 predicted proteins | sample CS6wburrow_MG_FD_204516 | JGI IMG/M metagenome (GOLD analysis project Ga0316201, IMG submission 204516) | Coastal sediment microbial communities from Delaware Bay, Delaware, United States - CS-6 worm burrow | ecosystem: Environmental > Aquatic > Marine > Coastal > Sediment | place: USA... | reverse complement strand
GTGGAACGGGACCGTCGACCCGGTATTTACGACCTGCGCTTACTGATCAGTCAGGGGCAGTCGCCAACGCGCCTGCCGTCCCAGCTCATGTTCATTTCCATGGACTGCCCCTGCAACGTCATCGTTATCAGGCCCTTGCCGCTCACGCTGTCGCCACCGGAAGTGGCTTCCCATTCACCGTGTGAGGTTCCGCCTTCCACCGGACAGTCAAACGACCACTTCATGGTATTGCCTTCAACCTGAGCCGGGTTAAAAACACAGTCGACGTCCATATCCCCGCTGTTGAGCTCCTCCATGGAAATCTCTGATTTTTCCATGCATTCGGTCACGGTGGTCACGCGGGGCTGAGGAAACACGGGCATGGTCATGGTCGTGGTCATTTCCCAGAGACCCGGCTCTACCGGTATTCCGTCTGCTTTTAAGGCGGGTGTCAAAAACAGAATGATGGCCAGCAGCGCAATTTGTCTAATCGTCATGGGTTTTCCTCATTATCCGGCTCAGAATGGCAGTTCAAGATCCGGGTTTACCTGGAGCATTTGATTACGGAATATGGCCTTGATACGGGCCAGCGCCTGTTCTGTCTCCGCGTCAAAGCGAACAACCAGGATAGGCGTTGTATTTGATGCCCGAACCAAACCCCAACCGTCATCGAAATCAGCCCGCAGCCCGTCTATCGTGTTGATCTCAGCTCCCTCGAAGCGGGCGACGGCCTTGAAGGCCTCGATGAAACTGTGGTTTTCACCTTCTTGCATCTGCACTTTCAGTTCGGGTGTGCTGAAACTGGTCGGCAGCGCGTTCAGTATCGCTTCCGGCGGCGTTTCCGTATTGCCCAGAATCTCCAATAAACGGGCAGCGGCGTAAATACCGTCATCCACGCCATACCAGCGTTCACCAAAGAAGAAATGGCCGCTCATTTCTCCGGCGAAAGGAGAACCGAGCTCCTTCATTTTCGCCTTGATCAGGGAATGGCCTGTTTTGTACATGACCGGATTGCCACCCGCCTCGCTGATGACCTTGGGCAAATGACTGGTGCATTTCACATCATAAATGATGGTGGCACCCGGCTTCCGGTCGAGCACATCGAGTGCCAGCAGCATCATGATGCGGTCGGGGTAGATGATGTTACCCGCCAGCGTGACAACACCCAGCCGGTCGGCATCGCCATCAAGAGCCAGCCCGAGATCTGCGTCCATCAACCGCACCGAATCTATCAAGTCCTTCAGGTTTTCCGGTTCACTGGGGTCCGGGTGATGGTTCGGAAAAGTGCCGTCGACCTCGTCGAACATCGGCAACACTTCGACTCCGATCGCCCGAAGCGTTTCAGCAGCGCAAACACCACCGATTCCGTTGCCGCAATCAATGACGACTTTCAGGTTCCGCTCTACCTTGATATCACTGGCGATTCGCTCGATGTAGTCCGGCACCACGTCTTTTTGCGTGACTGTACCCTCGCCGCTTTGCAGATCATCCGCCTTGATCCGGGCGTACAGATTGCGGATCGCAACACCGTGAAGGGTGTCCCCGGCGACCATGATCTTAAAGCCGTTGTAATCAGGTGGATTGTGGCTGCCGGTAATCATCACGCCTGAACCGGCTGCCATTTCGTGCGCCGCGTAATAGAGAACACCGGTTGGCACTGCGCCGATATCCAGCACATCGCAACCGGTCGACAGGATGCCCTCGATCATTCCTTCCATCAGGTAGGGGCCAGAGAGCCGGCCGTCTCGAGCAACCACGACAGGACCGGCTTCTTTCTCCAGCGCCACGGTGCCCACAGCCTGGCCCACACTCCTGGCGACCGCCGAATCCAGCGTTTTGTCGATCACACCCCTGATGTCGTAGGCGCGGAAAATATCGGCTGTCAGCTCAACGGGCGAGTGTTCCGCCTCCTTCATCCTGCGCCTCTCGGCGATGTCGTAATGCAACTGCATCGGCGGCGGCTCGCCCCTGTTCCGGGCAGGCTCGGCGGCGGGTTCGTCCCCGAATTGTGAATCAGCCCCAGCGGTTGGTGGTTTCCGTGCCGTCGCTGCAGATTGCGCCTTGCTAGCCGCAACAGGTTGATTCCCGGCGTCCTCCTGCTGATCTTCCGCCTCGAGGGCAGCATACCGTCGCTTTACTTTCTCGAGCGAATCCGCTTTGCTCCATGCCAGATTGCTGCGCAGGAGCGCATAAGACCCGCCGAGGCACAGCAAGCCGGTCAGGATCATCAGCAGGCTGGCCCAATTACCGATCAAGTCGACATGCTGCTGCATCGGAAACTCGAGCCGGAACAGAGTGCCGGGTACGGGTATCCGGTCCGGAACCTCGTTCTGCAGACTGGCATCACCCCACTCCCCGATGTTGCTCAGCGGCTGTCTGCCGTTGTATTGCGTCAGCCGGATAAAGCCAAGCGACGAATATTCCGGGTTGAAGCCGGTGAGCAGGTACTCTGCATCAAGTGAAACGACCAGCACACCGACAACTTCTTCGCCTGAAGTGATGGCCGCAGAGTCGTATAGCCGGGGAGGCTGCGTTGCGTGGTGCATCTGCAACAGGCCCTTTTTTGTTTCCAGCGTGGATAGGACCATGTCAAGTACCGCAAAACCATTGGGACCAAATTCAAGGGGTCGAAAGCCAGAAACGTCGGCGCTGAACACATCTACGCTGTAAACCTGGGGAATTCGTCCCTTGATGTAGGATTCAAGGTCGGGAAGTGTCTCCGAATTTTCCAGCACCCTCAAGGCCAATGCCTGCACCTGCTCATCAATCATGACGCGCTTGACCGTCTGTATGGGCTGCATCAAGCCACCAACGGCTTCCTGCCCCTCAACCCGGGATTCCGAGATGACACCGGCGCCGCGCTGGTCCTGAAAATTCAGCCAGCCGGCCAGGCAGATTAAAATGATGCCCAAAAGGCCCAGTGCGTAAATCAAACGTCTGTCGACATGCTTTTGGGCCGACAAAAGGGGAATGTTCTGCAGTTTTTCCTTCAACTCCATGGTCGCAATCCTTAGCTGTGTCCGGTATGTCCAATTCCGCCATCGCCGCGGTCCGAAGAATCAAAGTCCGGGACGATTTCCCATTGTGCCTGCACTACGGGTAAAAAAACCATTTGGGCGATGCGCGCTCCGGGTTCGATGGCGAACACAGAGTCGGACCGGTTCCAGCATGAAACATAGACCTGCCCCTGGTAGTCACTGTCGATCAGACCGACCAGGTTACCCAGCACGATTCCATGTTTGTGCCCCAATCCGGAACGCGGAAGAAGCACCGCCGCCACTCCCGAATCTTCCATATGCATGGCGAACCCCATCGGAACGAGCCGGGTCTCGCCCGGATCAATATTCAGCGTTTCATCAACGCAGGCGCGCAGATCCATGCCGGCTGAACCGGGGGTGGCGTAATCCGGCAAGGGAAATTCTGTTCCCAGGCGCGCATCAAGTATTTTTATCTGGATCGATTTCAATTCTATTTTCCATTAAGCCGGGTGCTGATCTCTTCAATGAGAAACTGCGCAAGCTGTTGCTTGCTTCCTTTGCCCAGGTGTTTTTCACCCCCGGGAAATAATATGAGAATTTCATTGTTTTCGCTTTCAAAACCGGATCCGTCCTGCCCGACCCGGTTAGCCGCAATCATATCAAGCCTCTTGCGCGAAAGCTTTTCAAGCGCATGCTCCCTGAGCTTTTCCGTTTCCGCAGCAAACCCTACCGTGAACGGGCCATTCTTCAGTGCGGCCACCTCGGCTACGATATCGGGTGTGCCGACCAGTTCAATTGTCTGTTTAGGGCTTCCTTTCTTGATTTTCTGCTTCGACGGATGTTCCGGCGTATAATCTGCAACCGCAGCAACGCTGATAAACACATCGGCAGAAGCCGCCAGCCGCAGTGCGGCATCGTGCATTTCAGAGGCGCCGCGAACATCCGTGCGGTCAACACCGGCCGGTGTATTCAGTGGCGCCGGACCCGACACCAGGCTAACCCGCGCACCGGCGTCAGCCGCAGCCCCGGCAACCGCGAAGCCCATTTTCCCGGATGACCGGTTTCCAATGAACCGGACCGGGTCAATATCCTCGTAGGTTGGCCCGGCCGTCACAACGACGTGTTTGCCGGCCAGGACGCCGGGGACATCGATCGATAGGGCGGCGACGAGTTCGGACGGTTCCATCATCCTTCCCGGCCCGGTTTCGCCACAGGCCTGGCTGCCGCTGGCCGGACCGGCCAGCCGAATACCGCGTTCCTGCAATAAAGCGCAGTTCGCCTGGGTGGCCGCATTCAGCCACATTTGCTGGTTCATTGCGGGCGCGACCAGCAAAGGAGCCGTAGTCGCCAGACAGACGGTTGAGAGCAGATCGTCCGCCAGGCCGTGAGCCAGTTTCGCGATAAAGCCGGCTGTGGCCGGGGCAATCACAACCCGGTCCGCCCAGCGCGCGAGTTCTATGTGGCCCATTCCGGCTTCAGCCGCTTCGTCCAGCAGTGTCGTATGAACCGGATTCCCAGATACGGCCTGGAATGTCAGCGGGGTGACAAATGCCAGCGCGCCGTGCGTCATCACTACCCGCACGTCCGCCCCGGTTTCCCGCAACCGCCGGACCAGGTCTGCCGCCTTGTAAGCGGCGATTCCCCCGGTCACTCCCAGCAGTATCCGCTTGCCTGTCATTGTCTTTCTGCTCCGGTAGATCCCAATAAAGGCCAATAGCTTACATCCACTCAGGGTATTTTTCCGTAACGGATCAAAATCCCCGGCGACACAATGATGTCATGAGCAACATCATGCCGAGAGAAAAAATGGCTGCCGAAGGGATCGCTTCGCTGAGTGATGTCGAACTTCTCGCCACGCTACTCGGCACGGGCGGCGCGCGGTTTTCGGTGATTGAGCTGGCGGAAAGCCTGCTGTCGGATTTCGGCGGCCTGCGCGGCTTGCTGCAAGCGGGCCGCGTTGCGCTGGAAGCTCAGCGGGGCCTGGGCCCTGCAAAGACCGCCAAGCTGCTCGCGGTTCTGGAATTGTCCAGGCGCTATCTGCACCAGATGCTGATCCGCGGCGATCCCCTGGAAAGCCCGGACCTTACTGAGCAATATCTGAAAACGGTGTTGCGCGATCATCCCAACGAAGTATTTGCCTGCCTCTTCCTCGATACCCGGCACCGTGTCATTGCCTTCGAGGAGCTGTTTCACGGCACCATTGACGGAGCAACCGTTTATCCCAGGGTGGTTGCCGAAAAAGCGCTGCGCCATGGTGCTGCGGCGTTGATCGTGGCGCACAACCATCCCTCTGGCATCAGCGAACCCAGTCTTGCAGACCAGGCCATCACGCGACGCCTCAAGGAGGCACTGGCCTTGCTGGACATCAGGTTACTGGACCATTTCGTGGTGGGCGAAGGTGCTCCGGTCTCCATGGCTGCCCGCGGATTGATGTAAACTGGTGTGCTGAGAGCTTGCAACGCAGGGCTGCATGCGGTATAAAGTGCGGCTGAATTTTTGAACGTCTTAACGGGAATTCCCATGTCACGAGTTTGCCAGGTCACCGGAAAGAGACCTATAACCGGAAACAACGTGTCGCACTCTAATATCAAGAGCAAGCGGCGTTTTCTGCCTAACCTCCACAGCCACCGATTCTGGGTGGAAAGCGAGAATCGTTGGGTGAAACTTCGCGTATCGACCAAAGGACTGCGCATCATCGACAAGAAAGGCATCGATGAGGTACTGTCAGACCTGCGGAAACGCGGCGAAAAAGTATAAAGGAGGATTTGAACCATGGCTAAAAGCGCAAGAGACAAGATCCGCCTGACGTCCTCTGCGGGGACCGGTCACTTCTATACGACCGATAAGAACAAGAAGAACACCCCCGGAAAAATGGAAATGAAAAAGTACGACCCGGTCGTGCGCAAGCACGTCATGTACAAGGAAGGCAAAATCAAGTAATTGATGATGCCTGGTGCCGTAATTGGAAAGACCCGCCTTCGTGGCGGGTTTTTTTTAGCTTGAGAGACTGCCCGCTTGCCCGAATTACCCGAAGTTGAAACCACTTTGCGGGGGGTGGAACCCCATCTCACCGGCCACTCGATCCGCGCAGTCATCGTGCGTAACGCCAGCCTGCGCTGGCCTGTTCCCGTTGAGGTCAGCCGCGCCGAAGGGTTGCGCGTGCTGCGTTGCTGGCGCCGCGCGAAATACCTTTTAATCGACCTGGGACAGGGGGGGTTGCTGATCCATCTCGGCATGTCAGGCTCCCTGCGGGTCTGCAATGCCGAAGACATCCCGCGCAAGCACGATCATTTCGATATCGTGCTCGACAGCGCATCGTGTATTCGTTTTAACGACCCCCGCCGGTTCGGCGTTTTTACCTGGTGGGATCCGCCGGCGGAAAGCCACAAACTGCTGGAAAATCTGGGCCCCGAGCCGCTTTCAGAGGCGTTTTCCGGTAACCACCTCTGGCAAAAATCACGCGGCCGGAAAGGCGCGGTCAAAAACTTCATCATGGATGGAAGGATCGTTGTCGGTGTGGGGAACATCTACGCTTCCGAAGCGCTCTACATGTCCGGTATACACCCGGCCCGGCCCGCCGGCCGTATCTCGGCAGCGCGTTATGATGCCCTTGCCGGAGCGATAAGTGATGTTCTGAGACGGGCGATCAGGCGCGGCGGAACGACTCTGCGTGATTTTGTGAACTCCGACGGCAACCCGGGCTATTTTGCGCAGGAACTGCTGGTATATGAGAGAGCCGGCCTGCCCTGCTTTCAATGCCAGGCGCCGATACGCAGAAAAGTGATTGGCCAGCGATCGAGTTACTATTGCGCAAGCTGCCAGCGTTGAGGCTTACGCGTCATCCACCGCCGGATTCTCGCTCGATCCGTTCATTCGTCTCTTCCAGCGCGTCCATGTACTGCTGCTCAACCTGTTCCGCTTTTTTCAGGCTCTGAATCTGGGGACCGATGAAACTTTCTTCCGCCGTGGGTACCGGCTGGTCCGGCCAGAATTTGAAAACAAGCAGCGCAATAATGATCAATACAATGATAAACCGCATTCTGGTTTCCCGGCTTTTAAAGCTGTTAGTCTAATCATACCGAACAATCCGGCTGCACTTGAAATGAAAACCTTTCAATCGATCCTTGATGCCCTGATCAAGCGAGACGTCGAATCCGCACGGGCACTTTTCAAGAGGTGGCGCAGAAACCAGGTCCGGCGGAGAAGCTGGCCGACGCCTGAGCAAATACATGACCGATTCTACCGCGGTGTAACGACTCTCCACGGGATGCGCACTTTCTTTGCGCAGTCAGAGCGGACACCGGAGTTTGCGGGAAACATTCCGGAATCCATCAACGGGTTCTGCTATGTCTGTAACAGCGAAGTCGAATTTGTCGTCGACACCGATCTGATCCGCCAAAGCCGCAACTGGCGAGAGACGATGAAATGCCCCGCTTGTGGCCTGATTAACCGCTGGCGGAGCAGCATTCATGTGTTCGAAGCGCTGGTTCAGCCGGTTGAGGAAGACCGTATCTACCTGACGGAAGCAGTGACGCCATTGTTCGAAACGATTTCGAAACGGCACCCCAACTGCGCAGGCAGCGAGTACCTTGCCGATGAACTGCCCGGAACAGAAGTCAAACTGCATTCAGGAATCATCCGGAATGAAGATGTGACCCGGCTGACTTTCCCGGAAGCCAGTTTCGAAGCCGTGCTCAGTTTCGATGTGCTGGAGCATGTCCCGGATTTCAGGCAGGCCCTGGCGGAGTTTTACCGTATTCTGGTTCCCGGGGGACAAGCCCTGATCAGCGTACCTTTCACCTTCCTGAACCAGACGGTAACACGGGCGGAACTGGATTCCGGGGGCAACATCCGGCACCTGGAAGAACCCATTTTTCATGGCGATCCGCTTTCGGGCGATGGCGTGCTGTGCTATTACGAGTTCGGACTGGATTTTCTTGTGGAGCTTAAAAAAGCGGGCTTCCAGGAAGCCTATTTACTGTGTTTTACATCCCTGGAACTGGGTTATTTTGATGAGCACGTGATGTTCGTGGGCCGCAAGAAAACCTGGAACTAGGCACCCGTTTCCGGTTCCTGTTCGAGCAGGTTTTTCTGCACACCGTCATCCTCTTCCGGTTGTTTTTCGAGCGGGTCAACCACGCGAATCTGTTTACCGGCGAAAAACACGTTTTTGAATTCCTTTCTGCTCACTGAAACGTAACGCTCGTTGCCTCCGATCTCCACCTGCGAGCCCTCTCGCAACGCATAACCTTCATCGTCCACGCGAACCACCATGGTCGCCTTTTTTCCAGTGTGGCAAATGGTTTTCAGTTCTTCCAACTGGTCCGCCCAGGCCAGCAGATAGCGGCTGCCTTCAAACAGCTCTCCCTGGAAATCGGTTCGTAAACCAAAGCACAGCACCGGGATGGAAAGGCGGTCGACGATTTCGGTCAGTTGGAAAACCTGGTCCCTGGAGAGAAACTGGGCTTCATCCACCAGCACGCAATGGATGTTCCGGCTGGCCAGGTTTTCCTGCACATGCTCAAACAGGTCGTCATCGCTGGAAAACGCAACCGCATCAGATTCCAGGCCAATGCGGGATTTAATCACGCCCGCTCTGTAGCGATCATCCAGTGCCGGCGTAAACAAAAGCGGATTCATGCCGCGTTCGCGATAATTATGCGCCGACTGCAACAAAAGCGTTGTCTTGCCCGCATTCATGGCCGAGTAGTAAAAGTAGAGCTTAGCCATGGCCTTTATTGCTTCCAATGTACTCGTGGACAAGGGCCAAGGCCTCAGTTCGCTGCGTCAATGCCAACAGGACCAGGAAGTCACCGGGACGGGCAAGGCGCAGAGCCTGGGCGGTGGCCTCCCGGGGGTCAGGGAAAATCTCGATGGCGCTGGCCGGAATACCAACCCGGATTGCTTCGTCCCTGATCAGCTGCGGCACTTCGAACGATGCGCGGCCCCGCTCATAGCCCGGCAATTCCGCAATCAGTAACTGGTCAGGCCGTGCCATGCACGCGGCCGCTGTGAGATCGGCAAGATCCTGGTCCAACCGGTCTCCCGCCTGGCCCATCAACAGGATGACCCGCTCAGCGGGCACCCGGCTTATGGTCTCAGCCAGTGCTTTCATGCCGTGCTCGTTGTGCGCAAAATCGATCAAAATTCGAACGGTGCCGTCATCCAGCTGATGCTCGAACCAGTTTCCGCGGCCTGGGTTGTCGTATTCATCACCCCGAAAGTCCGCCAGGCCCTTGCGGATGGACGAGGCACCAATTCCCAGTGTCGCCGCAACACACGCAGCGGCGAGTGCGTTGCCTATATTGTGCCTGGCCATACCGTTCACGGTTGCCGGAATTTCCGTCACCGGCATAATCTGCTGCCGTCTGCCGCCCTCGGCCATTACCAGCCATCTCTCCTCCAGCCAGCAGGCCAGGCCACCCTTGGCAAGAGTCTTCTTCAGCTGTGGGTTTTCCGGATTGAGACTGAACCAGACGATCCGGTTACCCAGCGTTTCGGCGAATGCCACGATGCCCTCATCATCGGCATTCAGCACCAGCGGCGCCTCTTCATCCAGCACGCGGCGGACGATGAACTTCACCGGAAGCAAATCCTGCACCGAGTTGATCCCGTATTCGCCGAGGTGGTCGGCTGCAACATTCGTCACGACCGCGACATCGGCATGATCGACACCCAGACCGCGACGCAACAAACCGCCCCGCGCCACTTCCAGCACCGCCGCCTCGACGTCGGTTTGACGCAGCAACATGCGGGCGCCGCCTGTTCCTGAATAGTCGCCGGTATCTACAATCCGGTTTCCCACACGTATGAAATCCGTGGAGGTCAGCCCGGCGCTGTACCCGGCGGCTGTCATGATGGATGCCGTCATGCGCACGGTTGTTGACTTGCCGTTGGTCCCGGTGACCAGCGCCAGGGGAATCGATTCGAAGCTATTCCAGTCCAGTTCGCCGGGCGAGGGCAGCGCATCCGGCTTCCATATTCTGCACGTCTTGCCGTAACCCAGCGAAACTTCATCATCGTCCCAGAGGAAGGGCACGCCCTGCTCGCACGCAGTCGCCCGCAAGGCCAGCAAAGCCGGATTTCGTTCTTCATCAAACAACCGCGTGAGCCGGGGAATCTCCTCATCCGGATCAGGCGCATCACCGGTACCACAATGGGACAAGGCACTCGCCCAGGCGACCTCGTTCAATTCACACATCGAATACAGAGCATCAATCGGTGCCGATATCAGCAGGCTCGCTCCGCCCCCATAAATTCGAAAGCAGGTCTTTTCTTCCCCGTAGCCAACCCGGTCCAACCACTGTCTGGCGGCGTTTTCCCAGGCCCGTATGATTGCCTCCGGCGGTCCCCCGATATCGACGTCAATGATGGCGCTGGGACGATCCCAAAACAGGTTGGGGCCCGTAAGCCTCCTGCTGTCTTTCAATTCAGCGTGCATGATGAATGGCTAATCCGACTCCTCTTCAACCCTCGCGATGCGCACCCCGCGCTCATCGCGGATCAGTTCGGAACCCGGATCCAGTGTAAACGCTTCCGGGTCTTCCTCGACGAAACTCTGCACCGGTTTTTCCGGCCGGGCGCCCGGCGATTCATCTTCCTCGACCTGGTGACCCGCA
>Ga0316201_10004450_pt1 | contig 10576 bp, 8 predicted proteins | sample CS6wburrow_MG_FD_204516 | JGI IMG/M metagenome (GOLD analysis project Ga0316201, IMG submission 204516) | Coastal sediment microbial communities from Delaware Bay, Delaware, United States - CS-6 worm burrow | ecosystem: Environmental > Aquatic > Marine > Coastal > Sediment | place: USA: Delaware... | reverse complement strand
TTTTGAAAGCGTCATGGCCACAGATGATGAGTTTCTCGATAAGGCCATCGAAGGCCTGGTGTTATTTGCCTTCAACCAGGGTGAGGTTTGTACCTGTCCATCACGTGCATTGATTCAGGAGAGCATTTATGACGAGTTTATGGAACGCTGCCTGAAACGTGTTGAGGCGATCAGGATGGGTGACACCCTGGATTTAAACACCCAGATGGGCGCACAAGCTTCCAATGATCAGTATGAGAAAATCCTGAATTACATCGATGTGGGCAAACAGGAAGGTGCTGAAATTCTAACCGGAGGCGAGGCATTTGATAACGAGGTTTACCCGGATGGTCTGTATATCAAGCCAACCATTTTCAAGGGCCATAACAAGATGCGAATTTTCCAGGAGGAGATATTTGGCCCGGTTTTGTGCGTGACAACATTCAAAGATGAGGCCGAGGCCATGGAAATCGCCAATGACACGCTGTACGGATTAGGCGCCGGTGTCTGGACCCGCGATGTCCACCAGATGCAAACCTTCGCCCGTGGTGTTGAGGCCGGCCGCATCTGGTGCAATTGCTATCACGCCTACCCGGCAGGTGCTTCATTCGGTGGTTATAAAAAATCAGGCATCGGACGTGAAAATCACAAAATGATGTTAAGCCATTACCGTCATACCAAGAATATCCTGATGTCTTACGACAAAAATCCTCTTGGGTTCTTTTAGACACAACAATCAGCCAGAGCAATATCCTCCCCGCAAAAGCGGGGAGGGTTTTGGCAAATTTGCAGAAAAATTCATATGTATGTAGAGCGTGTATCTGTTACCGAAAAAGCCAGGGAAGTCATAGACCAGCTTCGGCAAAAACATGGTGAACTGATGTTTCACCAAAGTGGTGGTTGTTGCGATGGTTCTTCTCCCATGTGCTTCGCGAAAGGAGATTTCCTGGTGGGTTCCAGGGACTTATGCCTGGGTAAAATTGATGGTTGTGAGTTCTACATGGCAGCCGATCAATTTGAATACTATAAAAACATGCATATCGTGGTTGATGTCACCGAGGGAAGGGGTTCAAGCTTTTCACTGGAAATTCCACTCGGTCTGAGATTTATGGCTGTTTCACAGCTTTTCTCGGATGAAGAATTGGCCAATGTCAGGCCAGTTGGTGACTAACAACCCCGTGTTTTTCTGCTCAAGATTGAGTTTAGGGCCACTGCCGGGAAATGAAATTTCATTTTTTTGGTGAGTGTCCCACGCCAATAGGGTAGAGTCTCGCAAGCACCACAACTGCTGATGCGATGACTTCCATCTCCTGGCCGCCCGACGCCGTCTTAATCAGTTTTGTTCAACAAACTTCTTGATATCCACCAGGTCTTTTTGAAGCTCTTTTGCCATTGAACCCTTGATCAAAAAGCCCATAAGTGTTGAAAGAATCTTCGCAAGTATTGATTGGGCCTCACCGGAAAAAGACATGGTCAAAGTCGTAATTCCATCTGATTCGGTCAAGGACAATCTCGAGATATAGATGGAGCCGTGGCTCTCAGCGCGGGTGGAATAGTATTCATTCTCAACCGAATCAGTGACCCACATCACCTCAGTTGCTTCCTTGCCAAACATCTTGCGCGTTTCTTTCCACTTAAAGCCCACGAAACCTGACTCTGGCTTTTCCAGGACATCAATGTCGATAATGCTGGAAATCCTTCCCACGGCATTTTCAATGTCCGTGATCACCTTCCAGACTTTCTCTTTGGGCTTTGCTATATCGATGCTGGTTGAAACTTTCATATTGAATTACCCGATGTGGTGAGGAAGCTAGCGGCGACGCCTGAAAAAAAGCTCGAACCAGAACGCAAGTTCGAGGCCTGCTCCTATGGCGATCAGCAGCCAAAAACCAATGGTGAAACCAAGTGCGTAACTCGTGGCGGCAGCCACCAATAGCAAAAACAGTCTCAGGTATCGATTTGCGATAATGGCCATAATCAACCTCTGCTGGACGGGTTAGTGTTATACCCAGTGCAGTATAAGTGAGAGACGTAGGGCGCACAAACCCAGCGCATCACCCTGTCTGCCGCATGCGCTTGTGTTGCGATGGAATGCCCTGGCGGTTTTTAACCGTTGGGTAATTTCAGAGCAATGACAGCAATTACAGAATTACAGTGACACCCACGCCTTCCCACGGCCAGAATAAGATCGGATATGATCAGAATCAGTTTTCAATCACGATAAATGTGCTGCAAATTGGAAGGTTTTTTAAAAAAATAGAACGATTTGAGAATATTTATTGAGATATTGATGGTTTTTTGAAAAATCCGCTAAATCCAGACGGCCTGAGTTCCAGGTTGTTTTCACTTTGTGGGTTGTGAGTTCTTAAGTCCTTTCCAAACAGGGTTGCTTGTCAAGTAATTGACCTTTGACAGAACTTAGTCCCACCGATTGTGAAAATGACCTAAGTTTACTCACAGGCAGATTATAAAAGGGCAGCCATCACTATCCGAGTTGGGAAGCATGGGTGTCCGGGCTTTTTGGGCTTTTTCGTCCGGGCTTTTCTCGGGCTTTTCCTCACGGGCTTTTCTCGCTTCGTTTTTTTGGTGAGTGTCTCACGCCACTTGCAGGGCAGACTGCGGCGAACGCCAAGTTGTCGGGCGACGGCAGTGATCGGCTGCTCACATTTATTGAATCCTGTTAATGAGATTCTTCGCTTCAGTTATACAGGCCCCGGCATGTCCCTTCTTAACTGCACCCGGGTGTTTTTTGGCATACTTTGAATTCGCCGTTGTCCAGATTCCTACCGTACGCTTACAGGCAGCAACACTGTTTTCAGAAGACCAGTGACACAGATCACTGGTCGAACCATTCGTAGCATGCACGAGATCACACGTGGCGCCAAAGTCTTTGCACAAACTGGCGTTTTTGGAACCACAAACTTTGGCCGGTTTAACGACCATTTCTGATCCAAAAGTACTTTTCCACTTATTCTTTGGTGAAGGCGTTGACAGATCCGGTTCCGGGGCCGGGGCGACTTTGTCAGGCGCATCAACAGTCACGATTTCATGCGCATCAGCAACCAACGGATCGGAGCCCATCGCAACTTCATCACCATCGTTGCGGCCGTCGCCATCGGTATCAGCCACTGTGGGCTCTGTTCCCGCAATTCGTTCCTGGCACAACGTCAACCCATCAGTATCCTCGTCAATCCCTCTGTTGCTTACTGTGATGTCAACCTCCATATCTTTTATGTCGGGATTGTCAGAATGTAATGTAAACCGACCGAGGTTATTTCCATGCGCAATGTTCGCGCCACTGCCGATTGTATGAGTTGTGCCGACCAGGACATCGTCGACTCGTGTGAGTTGACCATTTTTATCCCTATCCAGCCACACCTTTTTGGTGGTATTTCGATAACGTGTTTTTTCACTTTCGCTCATGTCATCATCCTCCCAACCTTGCACGGTGGCAACAACCTGTTCATTGGAAGCAACACAGAGCGAAACAGCACGCGGACGGCCTGACGCAGGTACATCATTCAAGGTATCAACGACAACTTTTTTGCCCTGCGACCGCACTGATCTGCGCAGGTCTTTAGTGTAAAGTGAAAGCGTGTAATTCAGATCACCGGGCGCTGCCAGGCTATTGTGATCATCCAGTACCTTAATGCGATCGACCGTAACAGTGACATCAATTGGACCTGAATCAGGTGACGCACAGGCAGTGCCAGCAATATGTGGCGACTTCCCCGGCTCCACCATCAACCCCATCAATACACTAACAGCGGGAAGGCCCTTTGTATCACGAGCCAGATGCATGAGCCTGCACCATTCATGCCGGGTCTGACGGCTTGCGAGCATCTGTGCTTCAAAATGAAGTGTCCGGTTTATGTTGTCTTTATTCAGACTATCATGAGCCATACTCAACCTGGTCACTGCACCGGTTTTCAGGTTTTTTTTCACAGGACATTTATTCCTGGAAGTAGACTTACCGGTAATCAACAACCAATACTCATTACCTTTATCGTCTTTCACTCTAGGCAACCTGCCGCTTCGGTTACTTTCGCCAATGGGGTTGTCACTGGTCCAGGTCTGTGGCAAAACACTCTGAGAAGAAATGATATTCGGGCGTACCAATGTCCATTGACCTTTAATTACTCGCCAAAGACCCAGCCCATCATCAATCAGCTCGTCCCTGGAAAGAATCTGTACGCCATATACCGTACCCGCCATGGTCATTTCAACCCAGTTCGAGTGTGCATAAAAATCCTGAGCACCATGCAATGCGGCTGCCCACTCCCTGGTACCAGCAAAAACATCTGACTCGCCAAAGCTGCTCACATCCGGAGAACTATCGGGGGAAAACAGGGCCAAGGCCCCGGATGAACCGGTGAGCCTGGAATTGATCCTGGCTGTACCACCATCGAGATTACAAGAGTCAAAGTGCTCTGCAGTATTGGTACTTAATAATGCGCGATGATCTGGAAACAGCACAGCCCGTTTCAAATATTCATGCAAATCTTCGCGCAGAAAGTTTAGCGGCCCGTCGACCATGTGTTTATGGCATGTCGATCCGTCGTTACGCTTTTCACAGAACGCAACGGCCTTATTCAACGGCAAAACCAGTAGCAAACCGGATAGCACCCACACAAACCGTTTTTCATGCTGGTGGATTACATTCATGGGTTGTTTTCTCCGGTTGTTACTTATTGTTTTTAGAAGAACAAAGCTCACGCCCAAAACAGTCTAACCCAGAATGCAGCACTTACACGACTCGCACACTCCATTACATAGCGGACGTTAACTGGACCTATGCTTCCGGCTTATTCATACCCAACCGCTCTACATCCAGGTGAGGTGAACAATATGTCATTGCATAACTGGCTACTCTTTGTAGCGTGTCTGGCAAAATGGCTTTAATGCGGCCTATACTCATCAACCTGGTTCAGCGATCCAGCTGTGCAGGCATAAGAATGTTGCGAGAACAATGTTGCTGACCAAGACCCGGTTCACGCCGCAGTAGAAAATTTGAGAGGCAATTTACCCGCAGCATGGTGTTAGGGACCAGTCAGCATGACCTACCCTTGACGATTGTTATTTAAAAAGAACTCCTGACCAAGTAGAAGTGCCTGGAAATATATGAGCAAGAAGTACAAAGTATATGTCGATGATAATTATAACTACATGGATGAGAGCGCCAGGTATGCAGACGGCTCTTATGGTTCGCTGGAGGAGGCGGTCGAGAGATGCAAGGAAATTACCATCGAAAGTCTGAAGCATCATTATGAACCCGGAATATCGCCCGATGACCTCTCAGCCCAGTGGTCAATGTTTGGAGACGACCCGTTCATTTTTGGTGGGACCGGTTCGGTTCCTTTTTCAGCCAGAAAATTTATTACCACTGAACTCTGTAAAGATGTAATTGAGTCCATTGAGAAGCTTAGCGAAGTATAGGACACGGTTTTCCAAACCGGAAAGCTCGAGCCGTTAAACCCAGCCATCAAATCAAAGCTCATCCCCGGACAACTGAGTAAGCAAATGGTAAGCAATGTAATACTTGTAGATGTTAGAAACATAACGAACGGTTTCCTGTCCGATGACTTCCCTGGCTACATGTTCAACATTGAAGAACCAGCGATTCGGATCGAGCCCCATTTCAGACGCCTTTTTTCGTAGCCTTCTGACCTTGTTGGGGCCTGCGTTATAGGCTGCCCAGAGAAATGCCAACCGGTCCTTCTCGGCTAATCCAGGTTCATTGAAATAAGTATCTCGCAATAACGCCATGTACTTGGCGCCAGCATGGATATTGCTTTCCAGGTCCTCGATATCGGGAATCCCGACGTTCTTATCGGCAGCGGTACTTGGTAATAACTGCATAATGCCCACTGCACCCGCTGGGCTTCGAACACCCTGGTTCAGACCTGACTCCTGGAATGCCTGCGCGACGAGTGCGAGGTAATCAAAATCGTATTGACCAGCATACGTTTTAAATAGAGCAGTTACCTGCTTGAGCTTTTCACGCTCCGTTTCTGCAACTGGATTTTTGATGTACTTTTCTGACTGGTAATACCTCTTAAACAACATATTACCCAGCAGTGATCCCTTCCTGACCGATTCAGAAAACTTTAGCAGGTGTGCCTTTAACTCTGGATTGGACTTGCGTACTGCCCAGCCAACATTTCCATCGCTGCTCAGCTTCAAGTCATTCCGTACAATGATGTCCGGCAGTGCCTTCGCCCACAAATTTGCCTTGAAGTCGTCTGCAACGGTAATCGAAACCACCCCGGCGTTGGTCAGCTCCAGGATATCTTCCGTGGTCAGGTTTGAATCACCTTCAACGATCTCAATGGGCTTCCGGCCCTGCTCGACCAACGACTCGCTGAACTTTTTCAAATGTGTCAGGTAGCTGCTACCGGGCAAAACATAGACGCTTCTTCCCGCCAGGTCCTGTAACGATTTCAGATCGCCCACCGAGTTGCTCGTCACCACGACTTCATTCACACTGAATCGTCTTCCGGAAACAAAATCCACCTGTTCCTCGCGTTCTGGCGTGATGCTCATCATGGCCGCAATCAAATCGCCTTTGCCCGCAAGCAACGACGGGATTAACTGGTCAAACCTTACCGGTACATAGATAACTTTGATCTCGATACCGGACTTGCTCCTCTCCGCATTGAGGACTTTTTCGTATTCATGTAAAAAATCGGCCATGGCACCGGACGGCTTTCCATTGTGAATAAAAAAATCAGTTCTGCTTCGGGGTACCAGGGCGCGTATTACCCGTCTTTCCAGCATCTGGGTCAGATCGCCTGAAAAAGAATTTTGCATTTCTGTCAACGGGAGTATCGTGACCTGCGGGGAATCCTGCGCATGCCCAGTCGCTGACATGCCGAGTAACATCGATATGGCGATTGCGAAAAATCGAATCTGCCAATGTCCGTATTGAGCCAAAGATAATGAACGATTGGCTTGATCAAGCCCTGATCGAGCATCCGATAAATACGTGAAGCGTGTGTTATCCATCCTGTGCCAATAATCCGTCAGCCTTAAATTTGATAAGAAATTCATGTATATGTATCCTTCAAGCCAATTGTTAAGGCTTAGGGTGAAAAAGCTTACTATGTGCTCAATCGAGCATGAGCAGGATCCGCGCGTTGAGGCCCGAGCTGTTGCCTTCTGAACCCAATTTGTCCAGCCAGATATACCGGTAGTTCACGCTCAAATGCGCGCTCCTGGTGAACCACCAATTGACACCTAGTGAGAATATGTCCATCTCGCCCCCTTCCAGGCTCGCGTCGGTAAGGTCGGTGTTTGAATAGCGAAATGCGAGTTCAACGGCACCCCACCCGCCCTGGTTTACCGGTCTGGCCACGGGAAGCGGGTCGAAAGTGCCACTGCGTTTGCGATAGGCTCGCGACTCGCCAGTCAATGCCCAGGAACCGGTGAGGGAATAGCCGCTTAGGTTGGGATTACCCAACTGCGGCGAATCGACGTCCGTGCCGACGTACTCAAAACCCAGCATATACGGTCCATTGCGCCAGTATGCTTCCAGGCTGTAGGTCATCTGGTCGTCCGCAGAAAATGGCCCCGTATCGACGTAAAGGGGTGCCTTGTTGAACTCCGGCTGTCGGCGAACACGAATTTCCTGCTTGGTGTCCGAGTGCCGCAAGCCAAGCCCGACGTGGAGAAGATTATTCTCATTCTGGAGGAATGCCGGTGCCCACGTAACACGCCCCACGAGTTGGTTTGAGGTATCACTGAATGACTCACCGGAGTCGATCCAGTTGTTGAATGCCCCGACCGCCCAGCTGACGTTGTCAGAGGCTGCCGCCCCGGAGAGAATGACGCCATGGTTGCGCGACGGGAGCAGTGCGTCGATGAAAGCGGCGCGCTCCTGCATAGGCAGGTACGCCAGACCCATCAATCGTTCCATCGAAATTGGTTCCTTTTGTTTTCCGACACTCAAGGTCAGATCGGCAGGCAGTGGAATGTCCAGGCGGTAGTCGCCAAAAGAAAATTCGTCGGTGGTGTCGACATCGAATCCCTTATCAAAGGTGTGGGTCATGGCAAACACCGTATAGCGCCAAGGTCGCTTGAAATTCAGGGTCCCGACCACACCGAAGCGCGCAGCGCGAATCTCCCCGCCTTCGAAGTCCGAGAGATCATCGACCTGGCTCTCGCTGTTGCCATCCTGGCTTAGCCAGAACTGGCGATCCAACAGGAGTGCGCCAATAAAGAGCCCCGAGATGGGCTTTGTTTCAAATTTGTTCCATTTCCTGCTGTCGTAGTAGCGAATCGGGACAGCGATCGGTGGCGGAGTGTAGGCCTTCCAGCGACGCGGTGTCAGCGTGTCTTCTGTAGACAGGACAGGTATCGACTGCAACTCGTTCTTGACGATCACCCCTTCCCGAATTGCGAAACGCGCATGTGCCTTGGTATCCAGCAATACATCGACGTTCTCCCGTGGGTCCTGGTCAAGAATCACGAAACTGGGGCTGGCACCCAGGGCCAGTCGCCCAAAAAGAAAGCCACCACCCGAATCCACTGCAAGGTCGCCCCGCCTAATATTGAGTTCATCTTTTGAAACCAGGGATAGTTTGCGGTCGATGATCAGCAGGTTGATTGCTGCATCCTGGGAGGCCGCATCACGGCCGACCAGCCTGGCGTTCGTAACGATGATCCGTTCGGGTTCCGCGGCCTGGGCGACCGAAGTCTGTCCCGCCATTGCGAGTACCGCAATGGATGCAGCAAGCAGGACAGAACTGACAGCGCTCCGCTTCATTTCACTAAACCTCTTGCGCTCTCGGAAATGTATAGGAGGTCTTGCCATCATTCTTCTCTGCAACCGCGTTCGCATAGGTGGCCACCACCGCCGGCAAACCGCCCCGGCCGAGTGCCACACTCATGGCTTCGCCGACCCGCTCGAAACTTTCGATCCCGATTTCGATCGTACCGCGTTGCGGGCGGTTAATGTCCATGATCAGCAGAAAGACGGCGCCGATGAGGAGTCCCAGCGCCACGATTGCAGTGCGCCCGCCCTGGTTGGCAGCGCCGAAGGCCCAGGCGAGAAACCCGAGTGAAACCGACGCCACCGTGAACAGCAGCAGAAACAGGGGTGCCGGCAGATAGTTTTCGATGGACGCCAGCCGCAGTTCGTGGAGGTCGATCACCTTGTTGGCCGCGGTGATCAGCGAACTCAGGACGGCATTACTTTGACCGGGTTGATCGGCACGTTCGACCACCGACCAGATCAATGCGTGTAGCGATTCACTCTCGATCCTGGCGGCGCGCAGGGCAGCGCGATCGCCACGTGAACCGCCTAGGGCGATGCGCGCGTCGGTATACTCTCGCAACGCATCACGCAACTCATTGCACAACGGAGCCTCAAGCAGCCCGGCACGCAACCAGAGCGTGCCGACCGCGTTGGCCTCGTCGACGATCACCTCGCGCCGCTCATCCCAGCGGGAAACCGCCATCGACAGGGTGAACCCGAGCAGCAGACCTAATAGTCCCAGCATGGCGGCACTGGTGCCGCTCATCAGAGACCGGACGGCCGCTTTCGATTCCCGCCTGAACAAGCCCCGGCGGTATCCGATCTCGCCCGCTGCCACGAGCAGGATGATCATCGCCAGTGCGATCAACCGATGGTCGAACAGGTAAAAGGCCTTGTCGAAACTCATACCCACCCTACTCTGCGGGTTCCGCAGCCGGGAAGGTCCAGCTTCCGTTCAGGATCTCGGGGCCCGGCTTGTACATCCTGACGATATAATTCCATCCCGGCACGATCGGCAGGAAGTTGTCCGCCTTGGGGTCACCGCCAAAGTGGATGGTGACACTACCGTCTTTGGCCTTCTTGGCGGTAACGTTATTGAACGAGTAGGCGTTGTACTCGTTGACCGGCATATAGCCCTTGTCGTCGTAAAGGGTCACGGACCAGAAGCCATAAACAGGCACGTCCGTCACAGTGAATGTGTACGGGGTCTTGCCATCGTTCTTTTCGGGGACAGCGTTTGCATAAGTCGCGGCTTCTGCGGGCAATCCGCCCCAGCCCAACGCCGCGCCCAGCATCCAGTAAACCGGATCCAGGTTCTCTTTCTTGCCAAACATCTTGGATGAGTCCGTAGCCGTAGCGGCAACCATGTTGACCGTCTCTCGCATCTGCTCCACTTCCTCTTTGTTCCAGTCGGGTACTTCGAACTTACCGATGTCAGCCTGTTCGAAACTGACCGCCTCCTGTAGCCGATACGCTTCTTTCATATCCTGCTCATCGTTCGGATCCATAAAGGTTCGAATGGCCAAAAGCACATACCGGGTGCCCGCCTTCTCCTCTGTCAGAGTGCCGGTCCTCGGACCGTAGAAACTCCAGATCGAATGATCCTGATTGACGATCATCAAGGACTGATAGCGCCCGCCGGTTTCCGGAAGTGTGATCGTGACCGGCGACCGCAGGTCAAATACGCCGAATGAATACAGTGTGTCCCGGTTGCCCCGAATGGTGATCTGGTTATTGACGTCGTAGGGCTGCCGGTTATGGTGGAACTTCCCTAAGATGTCGAAGCTCTCGATATAGCCTTTCATCTGTATGTCCGACTCTGCCCGGACATAGTTGAAGGCA
>Ga0316201_10004449_pt1 | contig 10577 bp, 7 predicted proteins | sample CS6wburrow_MG_FD_204516 | JGI IMG/M metagenome (GOLD analysis project Ga0316201, IMG submission 204516) | Coastal sediment microbial communities from Delaware Bay, Delaware, United States - CS-6 worm burrow | ecosystem: Environmental > Aquatic > Marine > Coastal > Sediment | place: USA: Delaware... | reverse complement strand
AGGGCAACCAGCGCCGTGTGCGCGCGTTGATCCTCGTACCCACACGGGAACTGGCCGCACAGGTGGCAGAAAGTGTGGAAAACTACGGTCGCTATCTGCCTTTCTCATCCGCCGTTATTTTCGGTGGAGTCAGCATCAACCCACAAATTTCAAAGCTGCGCCGGGGTGTTGAAATTGTCATTGCCACACCGGGTCGCTTACTCGATCACATGGAGCGCGGCACGATCCGCCTCGATGGTGTGGAAACACTGGTGCTTGATGAAGCAGACCGCATGCTTGATATGGGCTTTATCCGGGATATCCGGAAAGTCCTGGCGGCGATGCCACCGGTACGTCAGAACCTGTTGTTCTCCGCGACGTTTTCAAAAGAAATAAAACAACTGGCCAATGACTTAATGGATGACCCGAAGGAAATCCAGATCGCGCGTCAAAACGCCACTGCGGACCAGATTTCGCAGGTAGTACATCCGGTTGACCGTGGTCGCAAACGCGAGTTGCTCTCACATTTGATTGGAACCGGAAACTGGCGACAGGTGCTGGTATTTACACGCACCAAACACCTGGCAAACCGCTTGAGCCAACAACTTGAAAAAGATGGGCTTTCAGCTGCCGCCATCCACGGCAATAAGTCACAGGGCGCACGTACCCGTGCACTGGCAGACTTTAAGAAAGGTGATATCCGTGTCCTCGTCGCGACCGACATCGCGGCCCGTGGACTCGACATTGATCAACTGCCACACGTGGTCAACTTCGAGTTGCCGAACGTTCCCGAGGATTATATCCACCGCATTGGCCGGACAGGTCGCGCCGGCCTTGAGGGCGAAGCGGTTTCACTGGTCTGTGTTGATGAGAAGAAACTGCTGGCGGATATCCAGCATTTGCTTAAGCGTGACATTGAAAAGGTCATCATTCCGGGTTACGAACCGGACGAAAGCATCAAGGCAGAGCCCATCAAAAACGGCCGCAACAAGCAGGCTTCACGTGGACGCAGTAACAGCAATGGGCGCAATGGCAGCGGTCGGTTCAAGGGTCGCAATACCCGGACCAATGCCCGCAGTGGCAAAAGCCAGGGCCGGCAATCACGCCGGGCGGCTTAGTCCCAGAAAAGCCCTCAGTATGCCGCCTCCCCCGGTGAATCACCGGGGCTAATAATAGCTCCGTGGAGGGACGTCTGGCGGGAGGATACCTGGTGGTAGATTCTGTGGTACCTGTGCAGCGGGAGTATCTGATCTTGTGCATGCCGGAAAGGTTTGATCGCCGCAAGGTGCGCCTCCCACAGCAAGCCCGGGAAGTTGGTGCAAACTGTGGGGGATTCTTCGGTGTTGGGTTTCCCAAATGTCTAGTACAAAAAAAGCCCGACCGGTGATGAATACCGGTCAGGCCTTTTGGGTCTAACAAATTTTGCGATTAACTGTTTTTCAGTGAATCACGAATTTCTGTCAGCAATACAACTTCATCTGAAGGGGCTGCTGGCGCTGCAGGTGCTTCCTCTTCCTTCTTTTTCAAGGAATTCATACCTTTAATCGCAATGAAAATGGCAAACGCGATGATGATAAAGTCGACAACGGACTGGATAAATGCGCCATAGTTGATTGTAACCGCGGCGGTTTCCCCAACGGCTTCCTTTAGTGTGTACGCCAGGTCAGTGAAGTTAACACCACCCAACAGCAGCCCGATAGGTGGCATCAATACATTTGACACAAATGACGCAACGATCTTACCAAACGCACCGCCAATGATAATACCGACGGCCATATCGACAACATTTCCACGCATTGCAAAGTCTTTAAATTCTGACATCATACTCATGAGATTCTCCCTCGTTAGGTTTTATGTTTCTGATTTGTTTAAAAAACGCCCTATAATCTTAATGTTAGCGGATTGCACGATACACTGACACAGCATTTTTCAATCTTTACAGGTTTTAACATCGCGACCAGGCAACCCGCGTGAGTGAAAAGTGCCCAGGTCGACACGCGATTCACCAGTCAATTACCACCATCTTCTTCCTTTTTCTTCTTGTTTTTCTTTTTGTCCTTCTTCTTATCCTTTTTGCTACCGAACACACTATCAATCAAAGATGAGGCCGGATCAGCGTTTTCCACGGATTCTCCATCTTTGCCATCAGTGCCTGTATCGTCCTGGTCACCCAGCAACTTGCCGATGAGTGCTTCTTTCTGGGATCCGGTAATGGCTGCAAGAATATCAACTGAAATGTCAGGCTCAAATAAATTACCGCTGAGTTTGACAGGAATCGGCACACCCTTGAGTTCATCAAGTCCCTGGCTTCCCTGTCCTTCCAGATTACCGACCAAAACGGGTTTGACCTGGTAGTTGATCGTTTCATCCACCAGGTTAACCGTACCTTTACCTGTCACACGCAGTAATGGAGATCGCATCATCAAATCATCGCTTTTGATCACTCCCTGCTCAATCACACCGGTCATCGTCAGTTCTGAAAAATCGGTTTTCGGGTCCCTGCCGCCATCGTCCGTAGCGTCCCCTGATTTACCCAGTGCCGACCTGGCAGAACGTATGGTCTCGGCGACATTGATTCCGACAATGGCACCATCCATAAAGCTCATCGCAAAATTACCCGAAAGATTCTGCGTAGTTGTTTGGGAATTGGTCAGATCGGTGCGAATCTTCATATTGAAGTCCCCGGCACCCTCGAGACGAGCCGAACCTGTCAAATCCTGTAATACACCCTCAGCACGAACACCTGTGATCCGCTCGTTGGCCGTCAGTATGGGCCGGTTACCGCTGGCATTGATTCTGATATCACCCTGATATTGTCCGCCATAGAGATTAGCCTTGATGGGGTACAAACGGACACCCTTGCCGTTGCTGGTCATCTTCAGACTGACATCAGTGCTTGTCAGCCCTGCAACAATCAATGTACCGATCTTGAAATCACCACCACCGGTAAAACCGCGAAATGCATCGACCGTCAAGTCTGATTCCGCTTGTGTAGTTGCAGTCTCTGCTTGCTCCTCGACCGCTGTTTCGGGCAGATATTCATCAAGATTCAGACTATCGATCTGGAAGTTAAACCCCAGGTTCGGATGATCGAAATTGTCAATCTTGAGATTACCTTTGAATGTTGACTTATCAAATTTCACTTCCAGGTTTTTCATATCCGCACTACTGGATGAGCCCGTAAAATTCATTTCAGCCTGCAAACTTGTCAATGCTGCAGCATCTGCGGTTTGCGGCGCCTCTGCCCCCAGGGATTTCAATAACGATTTAGGGCTGAACTCCGCAACACTGAGCCGGCCTTCAAACTTCGGATCACGCGAGAGCGAACTTACCTCCAACGCGCCTTTGACTGTCAGGTCATGAAATCGGAAAACGAAATCAGAGAGGCTTGCCTGGTCCTTGTCCATATCGACTTCAGCGTTTGCATTGACCGCCATTTCAAGGGATAAACTCTCAACGGCGGGGCCTTGCGTACCTTTGAACGAAAACCCAAGACCTTCAATTCCATAACGTGCTCCATCTGCCCGGGAACTGACCAGACCTTCAAATTCGGCCTTACCCGATAATTGCGACTCAGAGGCACTGACAGAAAAACCACCTTCCAGTTTAAATGGCTTGCCTGGTTCGATATTGGATACCGATAACATGAAATTCTTTAATTCTGTAACCTCGCCAGCGTCATCCCAGCTGATATTTGCATTACTGACTTCAACCCCGGACACACTGATCTTCGGGGAATCACCTCCCTCGGACGGTGACGCCGGTTCGTTATCCGACCCGGGACCGGCAAGGTCTTCCCAGTTATTTTGTCCGTTGGCTTTCCTGCGCAAATTTGCCGACACATCGCTAAGGCTCACCTGGCCCACTTCAACTTTTTTGCTAAATAAAGGCATCAACTTCACCGATAAGCCAGCTTGGCCGACTTTGAGCATCGGCTGATCACCGAAACCGCTTCGGTTGCTCAATTCCACATCACTTAGCCCAAGACCCAGCGAGGGAAAAACCGTCCATTTGATATCCCCACCAATGGTCAGTTCCCGGCCTGTTTCCTCAAGTACCGCAGTGCGTATCTCATCCTTGTAGTCATTGGGGTCAATCACCAATGGCAATACGACAGCAGCAATAACAATCAGCACGACAACGATGCCGAGCCCAGCCAATATCCATTTCAAAAACTTATTCATTTGGGAAGAACTCCTTTCAAAGATGTATTCTTCGAGTATGATTCTAATTCAATTAAGGGTTTTGAGGTGTACATTAATTATAGGCGTCTGCCGCTGTAGTTAAACGGAATGAGGCTGGTATTAACCATATTTAACATCTCTATCGTATAAGGAGTCTGACAATGTACTCATCACCACTGACGTTCTTCCGTCGTAAGACCATTTTCCATTCCATATCTCTGTTTGTACTGCTTTTGGCGATTAACAGCAACGCCCTGTACGCCGGTTGGCTGGACTCACTAAAAGAGAAAATTATCGGCAGTGATGCCACTGAACAATTACTCAGCAAGGATGAAATCGGGGAGGGACTTAAAGAAGCCCTCAGGGTTGGCACGCAAACAGTGGTTGACAATCTTGGAACAACGGGTGGTTTTAATCTCGACCCTCAGATTCACATTCCATTACCCAGCCAGTTGGACCAGGTCAAAGGTATCCTTGGCAAATTCGGAATGGAATCAATGTTAACGGATCTCGAATCACGACTGAATCAAGCCGCTGAAACCGCAACACCAAAAGCCAGGGAATTGTTCGTGAATGCGATAAACGATATGACCCTCGATGATGTTATGGCGATTTACAACGGGCCTGATGATTCTGCGACACAGTATTTAAAATCAAAAATGTCTGCACCCCTGGCACTCGAAATGAAACCCGTTATTGATGACAGTCTCGCAGATGTCGGTGCGGTCCAGGTATATGACGCCGTCATCCAACAGTATAAAGCTGTGCCGTTTGTACCAGAGGTTGATGTTGATCTGAGTGATTATGTCGTTCAAAAAGGCATGGACGGAATATTCCATTATCTTGCACTGGAAGAAGCGGCTATCCGCCAGGACCCCGTGAAACGCACAACTGACATATTGAAACAGGTTTTCGGTCAATAAATGTTGTTGTTCAAATCATTACGGGCAAAAAAGAACGCCTGTTGACGATGCAATGGTTGCCTTTTCACTCAATCGCAGGAAAGCACCAGCCGGACTTTGAGTGTAAGAATGGATGTCTCACCCGTGATGCCGGGCGACTCAACCACGCCGACAGAGATTTCCCGGTCAAATACGCGCGGATCCTCGCCCGGCTTAGGGCAATCCAGGTAGATATCGATATCGGTTTTGCCAACATCGTTCCTGAACAGGTCAACTTCCGTGGCCTCCAATGTCAGTTTAATTTTTAACTGGTTGTTGTAATCACCTGCAGGAATATCCACGGGTGCCGGTGGGCCCGGTGGCGCCTGGGTCGTACCACTTGGAAGGGAATGTTTATCGACTTTAATCATCCCCTGGCCCTGCAAACCCTGGTTGAAAACCTTGGCCTCGATCCAATACCGCCAGTCATCGCCAATCGGACCTTCATGACTCTCAGTTAAAACCGAAAATGTAACCTTGCCTTGCATCGTTTGCTCCTTCTCATGACAACAACACCAACCCGGCATTGGTGCGAATCATATCTTACACTTTTAAACCGGCAATCAGATGAAAATAGCACACAACAGCATACTCAGTCAGTGCCAAAAGATGGAGGGGCCATAAACCAATGGAACTCATCACGGTACCCGGAGACAAACCCTAATACAATGAAAACAAAAGTCCTGACACTGCTTCTCCTGCTAACACTATCCCCGTCACAGTTATTTGCGGTTGATAGCCAGTATTTACATGGCATGGGCAACACAAAATATCATCATGTGAATTCCATACACGTAGGGCGCAGCTATCATGTTTACGTGATGCTGCCGCCGGACTACGATGAATCAGCCGACGAGGATTATCCGACAATATACCTACTCGACGGAGGTGCACTATTTCCAATGATGACATCCTACTACCGTTATTTGAATTTCGGTGAAGAAGTCCCGGCTGCCATCATCATTGGTATATCTTACGGCAGTGATAACTTTGAGGGAGGTAACTTCCGAAGCACCGATTACACGGCGCCTTCCAGTGAACGGGACCACTGGGGCGGGGCAGAAAATTTTCAGAAGTTTCTCAGTAAAGAGCTTTTCCAGTTAATCGAGAGCAATTATGCCTCGGATGCAGACCATCGCATCATTTTTGGACAATCCATCGGTGGTCAGTTTGTTTTGTATTCAGCATTGACCCGGCCTCAACTATTCTGGGGGCATATCGCCAGTAATCCCGCACTGCACCGCAATCTGCCCTTTTTTCTTGAGACCCGTTTCAAGACAGGGGATACCCCGGCGAAGTCCCGCCTGTTTGTCGCCAACGGTACGCTGAATGATGAGCGATTCCAGGTGCCGGCACAGAAGTGGGCCGAACATTGGTTGGCAAAACCATACATCCCATGGGATTTAAAAATCACTGCGCTGGAGGGCCACAGCCACATGTCCACGCCCCCCGCTGCTTTCCGGCAAGGTCTGATCTGGTTGTTTGGCCCTGACAAACAGTCTGATATGTCTGAAGTCGTCAGCGCGGAAGGTGTCGACCCGGATAAATCAGCGTTGTTGATTGTGCGCGTTCAAGACGGCCAGGCATGGACAAGTGGCGGCCCCCGCATCGATATCCGTTACCCCCCAGCCTCGACTTCAAAAATCCCGCACACCCTGGTTGCGCTTGAAACCGGGTATGCTGACGGCCCTGACACCCTTTTCAAATGGGATGGCACCAAGCGGTTTTTCGATCCCTGGAACCAGGACCAGACATTGGCATCAGCATATGCCTATTCCGCAGTATGGGTGTATCAACAGATAACACGGGATTTGGGGTTTGAGACAATGTCGAAATGGATCAGCCGGCTTGATTACGGTAATCACGATACCGGATCACCCGCAGATTTAACGACCTACTGGTTAAACGGGCCATTGGAAATCTCGGCACGGGAACAGGTCCGGTTTATCAGTCGGTTGGCAAGTGATGATTTACCGCTAAAGCCGGAAACCTTGCAATTGGGCAAACAGATCATGCAAGCGGAGAAGGGTGATGACTGGACACTCTATGCCAAGACAGGCTGGCGATCTGACGGCAAAAATATCGATATCGGCTGGTATGTTGGCTGGCTTGAAAAATTCGAAAAAGGCGACCAACGCACCTATGTATTTGCCTTCAACATGGATATGCCCGAGGCCTCGGACCGGCAAAAACGTAAAACAGTCGTTCGGTCTGCACTGACCAGGCTCGGCCTCATACCGGACTGACGATTCAACGCCAAGACCGGGAGAGGCAAATAAAGCCCATCGCAAAAATACTGATGTGCACAAGTATCGTGGCCACCATATTCATTGCGGTATCAGGCACTGCTGTCCCACTTAATCTCAGTACCCTGTGCTCAAACAAAGGTCATGTGCGGGATTGAATGACATCAGTCCACGACTGGACATGGAGTTTGGTCTGTAGAACCCGCCAAGGGGGTGCAGTGTCTTGCTTCCGGACGCCCTCCGGGCATTAAGTGAGACAGCAGCGTCCATCCGGGAAGCTATTTTTCCTGTACACCATAACTGCTGAATTTCTCCAGCACAGCATCCATTTCTACGTCAGTGAGGATATCCGCCTCACCGATTGCCAGTATCCGGCTGTACACAGTCGCCAGGTGCTCCACTTCGATGGCCAATGCAAGTGTCCGTGGCAAGTCTTTCTCAAAACATGTCATGCCATGATGCGCCATCAGGCAAGCTTTGCGACCCTCGAGCGCCTTGAGCACATGTTCTGACAGTTCACCGGTTCCAAACGTGGCGTAATCGGCACAACGAATACTATTGCCACCTGCAACCGCGACCATATAATGAAATGCAGGTATACCCTTGCCCATACACGCCAGTGTCATGCAACTCGCCGGATGGGCATGCAAGACAGCATTGGCTTCTGACCGATGCTGATAAATGGCTGCGTGGAAACGCCACTCACTTGAAGGATTACGCTCGCCTTGAGGGTTACCATCAAAATCCATGAAGACAATGTCACGGGGGGTTAAGCTGTGGTAACCCATGCCCGACGGCGTGATCAACATACCCTGTTCATAGCGCAAGCTGAGGTTACCGGAGGTGCCCTGGTTTAAACCGCTCGCATTCATCTCACGGGCGGTATCAATTAACGCCTGTCGTGGGTCCCTTGTCATTTTCTAACCCTTCTGCTCCGGATAAAGACTCAGCAGACCAGTTTCGCTTGCCTGGCAGACACCCCTCTCGGTAAACAGACCGGTGACCAAGCGCGCAGGTGTAACGTCAAAGGCGTAGTTGCAGGCACTGACACCATCCGGGGTGATCTGTACGGATTCCACCTGACCAGCGTCATTTTTACCGGAAACATGGGTTATCTCAAAACTGTCCCTCTGCTCAATGGGTATACCTTTTACCCCATCATCCATCTGCCAATCGATGGTCGGCCCGGGTAATGCCACGTAAAACGGCACATCGTTATCATGTGCTGCCAGCGCTTTCAGGTAAGTACCGATCTTGTTACACACATCGCCACTGCGCGCCGTGCGATCGGTACCGGTGATACATATGTCCACCAGGCCGTGTTGCATCAGGTGACCACCGGCATTATCAACGATGACATCATGGGGAATACCATGGGATTTTAACTCCCAGGCCGTCAGGGCAGCACCCTGGTTACGTGGTCGTGTTTCATCCACCCAAACGTGGACGGGTATGCCATCATCATATGCCTGGTAAATGGCAGAAAGCGCCGTGCCCCAGTCCACCGTGGCCAACCAACCGGCGTTACAATGGGTGAGGATATTGAATGTCTCTGACCCGGAGGGCTTTTGTTCCCACAGCTCCCGAATAACCGCAAGTGCGTGCCGTCCAATCGCGTGATTGATGGCAACATCCTCATCGCAGATTTCCGCAGCCGCTGCATAGGCCTTCAGCGTTCTTTCCGCGGCAGGCGCGTCCAAAAGCACCCGTTGCATCCTGTCCAGTGCCCAACGCAGGTTAACCGCCGTTGGCCGGGTGGCCAGCAGGGTTTCAGATGCCTGCCGGAGATTTTCATTCGATGGATCTTTGCGCATGGCAAGTGCCATACCATAGGCAGCGGTTGCGCCGATTAATGGTGCACCGCGAACCCGCATGACGCTGATGGCCTCGGCCGCGTCCTGCATGCTGCCGAGTGTCTTAATGATGAACGCATGGGGCAGGCGGGTTTGATCAATGATATCCACCGACCAACCATCATCGTTCAACCAGATCGAGCGGTAAGGCTTTCCATTTATATTCATTTAGTATCCGGCACCACAGCTAGTGAACATGATCGTAGCACTTGCAGGCACTTGTTCTCTATACCCACCAACCTGCATTTTCCGGAGATGGGTAAATCATCATTGCATTTACCCTGCTGTTATCCTCACTGGCGCTGCTTGTTTGATCCGCTGGAGAGACAACGGAGATAAAAAAAGCTGTAACCCACCATTGGCACAATCCCGTTGAACCTGCATCACCCACATTGTCAATAAATATCTATTTTTAGCTTACTTGTCAGAATCGCATTGCCATTTTCTGGTTTCGCTTCGCGTGCGTGTGTCTTGCTTGTCGACCAATTGAGTCAAGGTCAAGGATGACATATTAAAGTTCGTGGCGCGTCCGGTGCGAAGCGCTTACACTAGCTGCTTTTCTTTTCGGTCAATACAATGAGTTTCATATTACGCTTACAGTGCATCCGCTGTGGCACAACTTACCCCGCTGATGCCGTTATGAATCTTTGCCCGCTGGATGACAGCCCGGTAGAAATCATCATGGACCTTGCGTCATTGATGAAGGAACAACCGGATCAGGCCTGGTATCAACCCGGGCGCAACGATATGTGGCGCTTCGGTGGTCTTTTGCCACTGGATATCAATAACCCGGAGGACCAGCCACATATCTTCAACCTCGGCGAGGGCAACACACCACTGCTGGATTACAACGATCACCCACTTGCCCGTCAGGTAGGTTTTAACCTGTCCATAAAAGATGAAGGCAAAGCACATGCCGGATTTGGAGCAAACCCGACTCAGAGCTTCAAGGATCGCGGTATGGCCATGACCATATCAATGGCACACAAGGCAGGTATAAAAAAGCTCGCGGTTCCAACCCAGGGCAATGCCGGTGATTCAATGTGTGAATATGCCAATGCTGCAGGTATGCAGGCCGTTGTTGCGATGCCGGACAACACACCCATGCCGATACTTGGCCGGGTCGCTGCATTGGCCAACCAGTCGGACCGTTTCGACCTCGAACTGGTGACAGGCACGATCCGCGAAGCAGGCTTGCTGTTGAAAGAGAAATGGCTGGACAAGGGTTACTTCAGCGTTGCTACCTTTCAGGAACCTGGTTGGCGTATCGATGGCAAGAAAACCCTCGGTCTGGAATTGGCAGAGCCCGTTGTCAAAGATGGCCCGTGGTGCTTACCGGACGTGGTGATTTATCCGACCGGCGGCGGCACCGGT
>Ga0316201_10004448_pt1 | contig 10577 bp, 7 predicted proteins | sample CS6wburrow_MG_FD_204516 | JGI IMG/M metagenome (GOLD analysis project Ga0316201, IMG submission 204516) | Coastal sediment microbial communities from Delaware Bay, Delaware, United States - CS-6 worm burrow | ecosystem: Environmental > Aquatic > Marine > Coastal > Sediment | place: USA: Delaware... | reverse complement strand
ATAAAAATAAGCAAAATGGCTATCATAATCACAGATGAATGCATAAACTGCGATGCTTGCGTTTCCGAGTGTCCAAACAACGCGATTTATGAACCTGATCAAGAATGGTCCTATTCCGATGAAACTTCTTTAAGCGGTATGGTTACAACCCCTGATGGTAGGGAAGTTGACGCTGATGCGGAAAATGATCCTGTTTCAGACGAATTCTATTTTATTGTCACCGACAAATGTACCGAATGCAAAGGTTTCCATGACGAGCCTCAATGTGCAGCGGTTTGTCCGGTCGATTGTTGTGTACCAGACGAAGATCATGTTGAGACCGAAGAGGTCTTGCTTGGTAAAAAGGCTTGGCTACACGGGGATTAGACGTTGTCTTTCTCTTCACAAACCAAATAGAAATAGGAGGTATTCAGAATTATTGAATGCCTCCAATTCCTTTTTGTCATAATTCAACAATTTTAATAATATTTGTTGCGTTTCTCGCACGGTCAGAATATTAGGCCTTCAGATTAAACCCCTCTTTGTCTTTTACAGGATTTAGCTTTTTGAATACCTGACAAATGTCATAGTCTAAGGTATGAACTGTGTGTACTTTTATCGCGATTTATAAGACGCAATACCACTGTAATTAGTTGAATTACAACATTTTTAAGGTTATATCCATCTGATACCTATCGGTGTTGTTCAAAAAGCAAAGTCATCATGAAAGAAAAATCCAAAAAATTAATTTGCGACGCCAATGAAGCGGTTGCCAGAGTGGCACATAAAACCAATGAGGTTTGTGCCATTTATCCTATTACCCCGGCCTCACCAATGGGCGAACATGTAGATGTATACAGTTCCAAAGGGCAAAAAAACATTTGGGAAAACATTCCTAGAATTGTTGAAATGCAAAGTGAAGGTGGAGCTGCAGGAGCAGTTCATGGTTCGTTACAAGCAGGAGCCTTGACAACAACATTTACAGCCTCCCAAGGGCTATTGTTGATGATACCTAACATGTATAAAATGGCTGGTGAGTTGTTGCCATCTGTTATTCATGTTGCGGCTAGAACAATTGCTACCCACGCATTATCAATATTTGGGGACCATTCCGATGTTATGGCAGCACGGCAAACAGGATTCTCCATGTTATTTGGTGGTTCTGTGCAAGAAGCGCAAGATTTCGCCCTGATTTCCCAAGTAGCTACATTAAAATCAAGAATTCCATTCATGAATATTTTTGATGGTTTTAGAACCTCTCACGAGATTTCTAAAATTGATGGTATTACTGATGAGGTCATTAAGGAGATGATGCCAGAGGATGAAATAATGGCGCATAAGAAAAGATCGTTGGATCCTGACAACCCTGTTATAAGAGGTACATCTCAAAACCCTGATGTATTCTTCCAAGCAAGAGAAGCTGCAAATCTTTATTATGATAAAGTTCCTGGAATTGTTGAAGATACAATGAAGGAGTTTTACAAACACACCGGAAGAAAATATAGCCTATTCTATTATGTAGGTCATCCAGAAGCGGAAAAAGTAGTGATAATCATGGGTTCTGGTCAAGGCCCTGTTATGGAAGCTGTTGATACAATGGTGAAAAATGGCGAAAAAGTGGGTGCTATCATAGTACGCCTATTTAGACCATTCTCTATTAGTCATTTTGTGGGCGCCTTACCGGAAACTGTTAAAAAAGTTGCTGTTTTAGATAGAACTAAAGAACCTGGAAGTTTAGGAGAACCTCTTTATCAGGATGTTTTAACAGCCTTTATGGAAAGCGATAGAGTTATGCCAGAAATTGTTGGCGGACGATACGGATTATCTTCTAAAGAATTCGATCCAGCAATGGTTAAAGCGGTTTATGATGAGTTGGATAAAGAACAGCCATTAAATCACTTTACTATTGGTATCAATGATGACGTTTCATTCAGAAGTTTAGAAATAGGTGACCGATTAAATACCGTTAAAACCACCTTTAACTGTATGTTCTATGGTTTGGGTTCTGATGGTACTGTAGGGGCAAACAAAAACTCCATTAAGATTATTGGTGAAACTACAGATAACTACGTACAAGGTTATTTCGTTTATGATTCCAAGAAAGCAGGAGCACAAACCGTTTCACATTTACGTTTTGGTCCTAAACCAATATATTCAACATATCTAATTCATAAAGCTAATTTTATTGCATGTCATCAATTCAACTTCATTGAAAAATATGACATTCTTAAAAACATCAAAAAAGGTGGAACGTTCTTATTGAATTCTCCTTTTGATAAAGATGTTGTTTGGGAAATACTTCCTAAAAAAATGCAGGAAGAGATTGTTGAAAATGAATTGGAATTCTACGTAATTGATGCCACTAAAGTAGCTCAAGAAGCCAATTTGGGCAAACGTACCAATACCATTTTACAAACGTGTTTCTTTGCTATTTCCGGGGTTCTTCCAAAAGACGAAGCTATTCAAAAAATTAAAGAAGCCATTGTAAAATCCTATTCTAAAAAAGGTGATGCTGTTGTTCAAATGAACTTTAATGCAGTAGATAAATCATTGGAAAATCTTCAAAAAGTGGATTATCCAAAACAGATTACAAGTGATACGGAATTAAAACCGATGATGACCGGGACAGATGATCCATTTGTAAAAGAAGTTTTAGGGAAAATATTAGCAGGTAGAGGCGATGAGCTTCCAGTAAGTGCCTTCCCAGTTGATGGTACCTTCCCAACTGGAACAACTCAATTTGAGAAACGTGGTATTGCCGACAAGGTCCCGGTTTGGGATGGTGAGGATATATGTACACAATGTAACAAGTGTGTGGTTATTTGTCCTCATGCTGCCATTAGAGCTAAAGTTGTTACTAACGAAGAAATGGTAGGAGCTCCTTCAACATTAAAATCGGTTCCGGCAAAAGGTAGACCATTTAATAGTGAAGAAGAATCTTATGTTTTACAAGTATCTCCTCAAGATTGTACAGGTTGCGACCTTTGTGTGGCTGTTTGTCCTGCTGTAAGTAAAGAAGATCCAGACTTTAAAGCGATCAACATGCACAGTAAACTTAAAGTTGAAGTTGCAGAAGATCCAAACTGGGATTACTTCATCAATTTACCGGATTATAACAGAACAGAATTGCAAATAACCAATGTAAAAGGATCACAATTCCTTGAACCATTGTTTGAGTTCTCTGGTGCTTGTTCTGGTTGTGGTGAAACACCATATATTAAATTACTGACCCAGTTATATGGGGATAGTATTTTAATAGCCAATGCAACAGGTTGTTCATCCATATATGGAGGTAATCTACCAACAACGCCATATAAATCCAATCAATTTGGTAGAGGACCTGCGTGGGCCAATTCATTATTCGAGGACAATGCTGAATTTGGTCTGGGAATGAAATTAGCCTTATCCAAAAAACAAGAAGTTTCCGTTAACTTATTAAAGGGGTTAAGACAGGAAGTTGGCAGTGAATTGGTTGATGCTATATTGAACAACCCGGAAAAAAATGAAGCTGAGAAAGAAGAAAACTTCGCAAATCTTGATAAGCTTAAAGCTAAATTAGCAGGTATTAATAATGCCGATGCTAAAAAACTATCACAACTAACAGAGTACTTACGTAAAAAATCTGTGTGGATACTTGGTGGAGATGGTTGGGCTTATGATATTGGTTTTGGTGGTGTTGACCACGTATTGGCATCTGGTGAAAACATCAATATTATGGTATTGGACACAGAAATTTACTCCAATACCGGCGGACAAATGTCTAAAGCGACACCATTGGGTGCAAGTGCTAAATTCGCTGTTTCCGGTAAAAGAACGGGTAAGAAGAGCCTGGCCTTGCAAGCAGTATCCTATGGCAGTGTTTATGTGGCCCAAATAGCGGTGGGAGCCAAGGATTTGCAAACACTAAAAGCAATTGAGGAAGCGGAAGCTTATGACGGACCTTCATTGATTGTTGCTTATTCGCATTGTGGTGATCATGGTTACGATCTGAAGGATGGCGCATTGCAGCAAGAGAAAGCTGTGGAGACAGGTTACTGGCCACTGTTCCGTTTTGATCCTTCAAAACCAAAAGGTAAAAAGTTCAGATTGGATTCCAAGGCGCCAAGCAAACCATTGAGCCATTTCATGTACAATGAAACCCGTTTTACTAGAGTTGTTAAAGATGACGCTGAATTAGGAGCTAAACTTCTTAAACAAGCACAAGAAGAAGTTGAAACCAGATGGGAACGTTTGGAGCTTTATAGGGATATGTAATTTAAATTATAAGGTAGGATTACCTTAATTATTGACTTTGTTTTTTGAAACCATACATTCCGGATCTTTATAGATTCGGGGTGTATGGGACAAAGTCTACCTTGTTTAACTTTAAAATAGTATAAAGATGAATGATAGTGCTAAAAAACTGTATGAAGAAGCAGTACAAAAACTAAAGGAGGCCAATGATGAGTTGTGCAGACCTGAGGAAGATGTAGTTTCCCAATTGGTATGCAGCAATTCTCAACATGCTATAGTAAATTATCTAAAGGGATATCTTATTGAAAATGGTATTGAAACCAAAAGTGAGGATTCTATTGATAGCCTTTACGAGCAATGTAAAAGCATCAATAAACACTTTGAGGAAGTACATTTATCTGGATTTGATTGTAACTCGCATAAAGACGAATCTAGATTCTGTAACGATTCTTCTAAATTTAGTCGTTGCTTCGATATTGCGGATAGTCTGGATACCTTCATGAGACGAGAAAAATTGATAAGCTAACCCAAATAAGTTATTAAATAATTATAAAATGGCTGGTCGAGCGCAGTCGAGACCTTTTTGAGTTCGGTCTCATTAACGATCTCTCGATTGCGCTCGACCAGCCATTTTTTATGCAATTGGTTTTCGGCAAACTATTTATTTCCAGGTTTTTTGTAAAAAGCGCAAGAAATTGTTGTGCATTATACCCTCTATGTCTTTAGGGTAATAACCTCTTTGTCGAAGCATTTTTGGCACTTTTTGTAAATCAGCAATGGTGTCTAGATCAGACGGGCATTGTTCTTTGCCAAAGCCACCGTCCAAGTCGGTACCTAATCCTATATGATCAGCATTTCCTGCTAATTGACATATATGGTCTATATTATCTATCATTTGTCCTAAGGTCACTCCAAGACCTTTCGGGGTCGAAAGTCCTCTTATCCAATTGGGGGTCATCATCCATGCATCCAAGGCAACCCCAATAACAGCATCCCGACTTATAAGTTCCTTGATTTGCTCATCGGAAAATTGCCGGTTATGTTCAACCAAAGTCCTGCAGTTACTATGACTGGCCCAAATAGGGCCATTAAAGTTCTTCATGGTTTCCCAAAAACTCTCATCACAAAGATGTGTGGCATCCAATATCAATCCCAAACGATCAATTTCCTTTAACAGTTCTTTTCCCTTTACACCAATACCACCAGAGGCATCGGTGCCTTGTGCGTATGTGCCAGGACCATAATGGGCAGGACCAATGGCCCTTAGTCCTTGTTCGTATGATTTTTCCAAATGGTCCATTGTAGCTATAGAATCCGCTCCTTCTAGACTTAATATATAGCCAATGGGTTTTTTACTATCCTTTGTTTCCCAAAGTTTTAAATGGGCATTGAGTTGCTCGGTATTTCGAATTTGAACCATTTCGCCAATGTCCTCCATAGCCTTGTACCAAGCTAATTGTCCCTGCGTTTGTGCCCATGCCTGCTGTGGTGATTTCCACCCAGGTAACGGATTGTTCTTTTTGGTATACCGTGCAATTTGTGTGGCCATACATAGCCCTATGTTCCCTTTCCTCATGGCTTCAAAAGAAACCGTATTATTTGCCCTTCCGGGTTTATCTTTCATGCCCGTTTCACTTCGTCTAATATCGTCGATAGACCAGGTTAAGTCCCTGTTCCATTCCATGGCGTTCATCGCCAAATCTAGATGGGCATCAAATATGAACATATTAGATAGTTATTTTTTGGTTTCTTGCGGCCACTTTCCATGAACCGGTGATTACATTGTTTGCTACAGTTGAAACACTTTCATATTTAGCCACTGTTGGGCAAATATGCATGGGGATTGCATAAAACACATCACCTACTTCGTGAGCAACAGGATCTTCACACCTCACCACCAAATGTTCTTCACTTTGTCCTATTTGTTCGCAATTTTCCAATCCGAATATTTTAACTCTTGGAAACCCCATTTCTGGAGCGATGGATTTATGGCCCAAATCAAGACATAGTAAATTTGCTCCTGGCTTACTTATTATACGGGTTATTAATACAGCCGATGTAAGAAATTTCATCTCTTTGAATGAAGTACCATAACGTTCATCCCAAAGTAATGTTGTTCCAGGTGATGATTCTATATTTGATCTTTTGCTATGAATAGGGAATGAAGGAGATCCTCCGGCCACCATTTCGATAGGTCCAAGACCATCATCTTCCAAATCGGCTTTAAGTTTTAATACTGGTTCAAAGGCAGCATCACATATTTTTTTGCGTTCGTTTATATCCTCATTACGAATATGCCCATCATAGGTATGTAAACCTTTAGCATTGATTTGTTTGTTGGCGACCATCTTACGGTAAAGTTTTCTAGCCTTATCCCCAACTTGGATTCCCGTGCGGTTCATGCCATTATCAATATCCATCCATAGGGCAACCTTGGTTTTCCTAGATTCAGATTCGGCAATGAATTCATTCAGTGTATTAAAATTATCAACCAAGGTCGAGAATTTAGAATCGGGAAAGGTTTCTATCAATTTAAAAAATCGCAGCATATTGGCACCTACGGCCTGCATTGCTAAAAGAATATCATCAGCTCCACATTGGGCCAATAATTCGGCTTCTGCAATGGTCGCACATTTAAACTTTTTTATGCCATATTGTATTTGCATATCCACAATTTCGGCCATTTTATGTGTCTTGATGTGTGGACGCAAAAATTCCGTATCACCAGCCATTTCGACCATTAGCTGAATATTCTTTTCTATCCTTTCAGGATATAGCAATAGTGAAGGGGAAATTACCTTTGTAGTATCTCTCAAACGATACCATTCAAGATTTTGCATATTTATTAGTTAATTAACTCAAGACGAGTTCAATGTAGCTCGAACATCGCTTCAATCTCAACAGGAATATTTCCTGGGAGCATCATTCCTACAGCGCTGCGAACCCCGACGCCGTTATCGATTCCGAAAACATCAGCCATTAATTCACTAAAGCCATTAATGACCAAGGGATGTTGTCCAAAATCAGGTGTTGAATTGACCATACCCAATACCTTTACAACCCTTTTGATTTTATCGACCGAACCAAAATGGGTGATAATGGTAGAAAGCATGGTCAAACCAACTTGTTCCGCGGCTAGTTTGCCCTGTCCCAAATTAAGGTCTTCGCCTACACGACCTACCATTAAGTTTCCATCGGTTTTCATGGGCCCTTGCCCAGATACGTATAGAAAATTATCAACTACCAAAACAGGCTTATACAATCCAGCTGGTGGTGGGGCAGGAGGTAAGATTAACCCCAATGCCTTTATTCTTTCTGATGGTAAATTTTCCATTTTTATTGTTTTATATGAATATATCTAAAACGAGTACCCCTAATAGTCCCATTACGCCTACGGTTGTTTCCATAACAGTCCAGGTGCGTAAGGTGTCTTTGACCGAAAGGTTAAAGTATTCTTTGTAAAGCCAAAAACCGCCATCGTTAACATGTGAAAGCATTAAACTTCCTGAACCTATGGCCAAGACCATTAATTCGGGACTCACACCTGATGATGATAAAAGCGGCAGCGCGATACCCGCAGCGGTAAGACCTGCAACGGTTGCTGACCCCACACATACACGAATGACCGTAGCGATTAGCCAGGCTAAAATCAAAGGTGAAATTGTTGAACCTTTGAGCAAATCACCAATATACTCACTTACCCCACTGTCGATTAAAACTTCTTTAAGGCCACCTGCACCTGCGATTATCAATAATACCATAGTAATACCGGCCACCGCATGGGAAACAGAGTCCATCACTTCTTTCATAGTACGGCCGCGTTTTAATCCCAACGTATAGACTGCGACCAAAACTGATAATAACATAGCTATTATCGGATTACCTATGATCGACGTGATTTTCGTAATGATACTTTCTTCTGGCAGTAGCACATTTACCAGTGAAGCAATTCCTATTAAGATAACAGGGAGCAAGGCAGTAAGAATACTAGTTGCCGTACTCGGCATTTCATCATCTTTCAGCACTTTTGGGTTCACAAATTCTTTAAGTGGCGTGGCCTTTATATTCTTAATGGTTCTTGAAAATAAAGGGCCTGCAACAACAATGGCAGGGATGGCAATAACAATACCATACAATAATGTCTTTCCAATATCGGCATCGAACATGACTGCGATACCAGTAGGAGCGGGATGTGGAGGCAAGTATCCATGCGTTACAGAAAGGGATGCCAGCATAGGCAGACCTACATATATCAAGGGTAATCCCGTAGTAGCAGCAACTGTAAAGACCAAAGGAATAAGGATTACGAAGCCCACAGTATAAAACATGGGAATACCCACAATAAAGCCTGTGAGTACCACGGCCCATTGAATGTTTTTCTTTCCGAATTTATCAACAAGTTTGGTAGTAATACGTTGGGCAGCACCACTATCGGCGACCAATTTTCCCAGCATGGCACCAAAACCCAGAATCATAATCAAACTTCCTAAAGTCTTGCCTATACCCTCCTCAATGGAACCTAATACTTTAAGGAATTCCATGCCTTCGGCGACCCCTACTACTAAAGAAACTATAATAAAGGCTATAAAGGCATTGAGTTTGAATTTTGCGATAAGTAGGAATAACAATACAATTCCAAAAATGACAATGAGTAAGGGCATAGGTTGGTTTTACGGCAAAAAATAATTCAGACTAAGATAGTAAAATCAAGGCATTAAAATGAATGCTCTATTTATCAGTGATTATTGAAGAAACGAATATGCATCGGCATGTTGAACTTATAGGCGTGAAATTTAAAAAATCACTAAGTTTTCTTTAACTTGTCAGTCGATTCATTTTTTAAATTCGAAAGGAATTTTTAATTCGAATTACACCTCTGGAATAACTCTTTCTTAGGAACTAATGGAATACCCTTAATAATTAATAACACTTAGAAAATGAAAAAATTTACACTATGTACTTTAGGGTTCTTTTTTGTTGTTGGATGCCTTATGGGCCTTGCACAGGAAAAGACCGAATCTATTTGGGATGAAAAATCGTTTGAAGGCTTAAAATTCAGAAGTATAGGGCCCGCTTTTATGTCTGGTCGACTTTCTGATATTGCCATTGATCCTGCTAATGAAAATGTCTGGTATGCCGCTGTTTCTTCTGGCGGACTTTGGAAAACCATAAATGCAGGGACTACTTGGAAACCCTTGACGGATAAAGAATCGTTCTATGCCACGGGTTGTGTTACCATTGACCCAAATAACAGTGGCGTTATATGGTTGGGTACCGGCGAGAATAACGGCGGTCGACATATTGGTGTTGGCCATGGCGTTTTTAAGAGTATTGATGGTGGGGATACTTGGAAGAATATGGGACTTAAAAAGTCGGAACATATTTCCAAGATTATTGTGCATCCAGACAATTCAGATGTCGTTTGGCTTGCTTCGCAAGGACCTTTATGGAGTTCTGGTGGCGACAGGGGCCTTTATAAATCCACTGATGGAGGTAAAACTTGGAACCAAACGTTAAAAATTGATGAATGGACAGGTGTAACCGATTTGGTTATAGACCCTCGTGACCCTGATGTTTTATATGCAGCGTCATGGCAACGGCATAGAAACGTGGCAGCCTACATGGGTGGCGGTCCAGGAACGGCACTTTATAAAAGTACTGATGGGGGTGAAACCTGGAATAAACTAGAAACGGGATTGCCCAAAGGGGATATGGGTAAAATAGGATTGGCCATTTCGCCCATGCAACCTGATGTACTGTATGCCGCCATTGAGTTGGAGCGCAGAAAAGGAGCTGTCTATCGCTCAACCGATCAGGGTGGTAGCTGGACAAAAATGTCAGACACGGTTTCTGGAGGAACAGGGCCGCATTACTATCAGGAATTGATTGCCTCCCCCCATGTTTTTGATCGGCTTTATTTGATGAACAATAATGCCTTGATTTCTGAGGATGGCGGAAAGTCTTTTGTGGGCATGAAAGAGGATCAAAAGCATGGCGATAACCACTCCCTGGCATTTAAGGCGAATGACCCCAATTATTTATTAATGGGCTCTGACGGTGGCATTTATGAGAGTTTTGATCATTCTGAGACCTGGAAATATGTGAGTAATCTACCGATTACCCAGTTTTATAAATTGGCGGTTGATGATGCCGTACCTTTCTACAATATTTATGGAGGCACGCAGGATAATAATTCTGAAGGCGGACCGTCTCGCACCTTCAACACAAGGGGAATTGCCAATCAAGATTGGTACGTGCTTTTAGGCGGTGATGGTCATCAACCTGCAACCACTCCAGGTAATCCTGATATCGTTTATGCCCAGTCACAGCAAGGAAATTTGCACCGCGTAGATCGCACCACAGGG
>Ga0316201_10004447_pt1 | contig 10578 bp, 8 predicted proteins | sample CS6wburrow_MG_FD_204516 | JGI IMG/M metagenome (GOLD analysis project Ga0316201, IMG submission 204516) | Coastal sediment microbial communities from Delaware Bay, Delaware, United States - CS-6 worm burrow | ecosystem: Environmental > Aquatic > Marine > Coastal > Sediment | place: USA: Delaware... | reverse complement strand
TGAGTCGTTATTCACGCAGGCGTAAATATTGCCGCTTCACCGCAGAGGGCATTAAAGAGATCGATTACAAGGATCTCAACCTACTCAAGGCTTACGTTAGCGAAACGGGCAAGATCGTTCCGAGTCGTATTACGGGGACCAAGGCTCATTATCAGCGCCAGCTGGCGACTGCAGTAAAGCGGGCCCGTTTTCTCGCGCTGCTGCCGTACACCGACCGGCACTAAAAGCCAAGGGCTAAGGCCGGTGCAGGCGATCGCCGCGTGGCTCGTATCAAGGCCACAAAACGCCGTACTGGGACTGGCGGTAACGCTGCTGTTACCGGCGCCGCAGTTGACCAGTGGTGTCATTATGGTCCTGCTGGTCCTTGGGCAAGGAACGAAGCTCGCCGTAATTGAAGCGTGCATTGCTGCGTCGGTTTTGTTGACAGTGTCACTGCTGTTCGGCGTCTCAATCTCGTCGATTGTGGCGCTGATGTTGGGAACGTGGCTGCCCGTGTTCCTGTTGGCGGCCTTGTTGTCAGGTTCGAGGTCGCTGACGCTGACGGTGCAAGTGTCGGTGATCGTTGCCGCACTGGCGATGTTGGGATTTTATGTGGTCGTGGTCGATCCGGTGGCATTTTGGCAGCCGTATATGACGCTGATGGCCGAGCTCGTAGAGAAGAATAATCTGCAGCTGAACTTGGAATTGCTCACTGCAGAGGTAATGACGTTATCAGCCGTGCTGGCATTTTGGATGCTGTATACGGTTGGATTGCTGCTGGGGTACGCGCTCTACAAGCGCCTGCCGCGGGAAACCCGCGATTTTGGCTGGTTTCGAAATTTGAATTTGGGACGTGTCATCGCGTTTACTATGGCAGCAACGTCGCTATTGGCGTTCATAGTTGACGTGGCTTGGCTGCAGAATCTCGCGTTCGTTCTGTTCGTGGTCTTCTGGATCCAGGGTCTGGCAATCGTGCATTGGATGCACGCAGAAAGACAGTTACCGCTGGCGGCATTGGTTGCCGTCTATGCGCTACTGCCGTTCTTGCAGGTACTGCTGATGACGGCACTGGCGGTATTTGGTTACATGGACGCCTGGTTTGATTTCAGGCGCCGTCTGAAGAGAGCATAGAAGGTTCGAATAATGAACGTTATTTTGTTGGAAAGTGTCGAAAACCTCGGTGGAATCGGCGATATGGTTAAAGTTAAGCCTGGCTATGGCCGGAATTATCTTCTGCCGCAGGGCAAGGCCGCTCTGGCGACGCCCGGTAATATGAAAGCTATCGAAGCGCGGCGTGCCGAGCTTGAGAAAGCAGCTGCTGAGGAAATCGCGAAAGCCAAGACCCGCGCTAAGGCTATCAACGGTCTGGAAGTTGTCATACCGGCAAACGCTGGCAGCGAAGGCAAGCTGTTCGGTTCCGTCGGCCCAATCGACATCGCTGAGGCGCTTGCCGGCATACAGGTTGAGGTCGAACGCGCTGAAATTCGCATGCCGGACGGCCCGATTCATGAGCTGGGTGAGTTTGCTATCGGCGTTCATCTGCACAGCGAAGTTGATGCTGAAATCACACTGCGGGTTGTTGCTGCCGAGTGACGTCTGGCTGTGTTACCTTTAAGTCAGCTTTGAATTTCACAACTGACTTGCAGGGGAACCCATAAGATGGTGCGTGCTTTGGACGATGGCTACGCAGGAGGGGGTGCTGAGCAGCGCCTCAAGGTGCCGCCTAACTCCATTGAGGCCGAACAAGCACTGATCGGAGGCCTGATGCTCAATGCTCAGGCCTGGGACAAAGTTGCGGACGTGGTCGTCGTCGACGATTTTTACCGCAAGGACCATCGCCTCATATTCGCTGCTATCGGCAAACTGGTCGAAGGCGGCAGCCCGTGTGACGTCGTCACATTATCCGAACACCTGGATGGCTGTGGCGAATTGGAGCAGGCCGGTGGTCTCGAGTACCTGGCCACACTGGCGAATGAGACTGCCGGTGCAGCGAACGCGCGAGCCTATGCCAAAATCATCCGTGAACGCTCTACGCTTCGCGCTTTGATCAATGCGGGCAATGAGATTAGTGGCAACGCGTTTGCAACAGACGGACGTACCGCGTCCGAGGTCCTCGATGATGCCGAGCGCAGGGTCTTCGAGATTGCCGAGAAAGGCAGTCGCGGCCGCAAGGGTTTCCGGTCGCTCAAGCAAATATTGCCCGAGGCGGTCGATCGGATCGATCTGCTGCACCAGTCCGACGGCAGTATCACCGGTGTTTCCAGCGGCTATCACGAATTCGATAAAATGACAGCCGGCCTGCAAGCGGGCGACCTCGTGATCATCGCCGGCCGTCCGTCGATGGGTAAGACTACATTGGCATTGAACATCGCGGAGAACGCGGCGATAGGGTCTAAAGTCCCAACGGCAATCTTCTCGATGGAGATGCCTTCGCAACAGCTGGCATTTCGTATGATTTCATCACTGGGTCGCGTCGACCAGACCCATCTTCGCACCGGTAATTTCCCGGACGAGGATTGGTCCCGGATCAATACCGCCGTGCAGCTGATGTCGGACGCGCCGATCTTCATCGATGACACGCCGAGCCTCTCGCCAACCGAGATCCGTGCGCGGTCGAGGCGACTGCATCGTGAGCACGGTCTCGGCCTCATCGTTATCGATTATCTTCAGCTGATGCAGGTCGAGGGGAGCAAGGAGAACCGGGCAACCGAAATATCCGAAATCTCGCGTGGTTTGAAAGCGCTCGCCAAAGAGCTCGAAGTTCCGGTGATTGCGTTGTCACAGCTCAACCGAAGCGTTGAACAGCGTACGGATAAACGACCGGTGATGTCCGACCTTCGCGAATCGGGCGCCATTGAGCAGGATGCCGACCTGATCGTCTTTATCTACCGCGAGGAAGTCTATAACCAGGACACGCCACGCAAAGGAATCGCGGACATAGCGATCGCCAAGCAACGTAATGGCCCCATTGGTGATTTCCCCCTGACGTTTGTCGGGCGTTACACCAAGTTTGAAAACTGGGTGCCCGATGCCTATGCGGAAGAGGCGTATCCGTGAGCTTTGGGGCTCGAGCGCTTATCCGGCTCGGCGCACTAAAACATAACCTCGATATTATCCGTCACGCCGCACCTGACTCCAAGGTAATGGCCGTGATCAAGGCAAATGCCTATGGTCACGGGATGGTGACCGTAGCCCAGCAACTGACGGACGTCGACGCATTTGCAGTTGCGCGCGTGCCGGAGGCCGTGCAACTTCGGAAAAATGGAATCAGTGCACCGATCGTTCTGTTGGCTGGCGTTATGAACGAGGTCGAGCTGCAGACCGCCGTCGCATCGGGATTCGAACCGGTGGTTCATTGTAGTGAACAGCTGGAGCTTCTGGAGGCGATGGCCGCCGGCTCCATTACTGTCTGGCTCAAGTTTGACACAGGAATGAACCGTCTCGGATTTTCGCCCGCAGACGCGGAAGAAATTATTGGCAGGATGAAGGCGGTGCCCGCCATTGGCGAGCTGCGATTGATGACGCACCTCTCCAGCGCAGATGAACTCGAGGCGAACACGACAATCAACCAGCTGAGTCGTTTCAAGCCCATTATTAATGGTTTCGACGGTGCAGTCAGTATAGGCAATACGCCCGGTATTCTGGGTTGGCCCGCGGTGTCTGACGCGAGGCGAGAATTCGGCTTCCATGGCGACAACTGGATTCGTCCAGGGATTGCCTTATTCGGTGTCTCGCCCTTTGCAGACAAGACCGGCGTTGAATTGGGGCTCAAGCCCGTGATGCAGTTCGAGGCGCGGCTCATCGCGACAAAGCCGTTGGTCAGTGGCGCGATGGTGGGCTACAAAGGCAGTTATATTGCCGACACTGATACCCGGCTAGGCATAATTTCGGCGGGTTATGGAGACGGGTATACGCGTCATTTTCGAAGCGGCACGCCGGTGTTGATTAATGGTCGAAAAGTGCCGCTGATCGGTAACGTCTCGATGGACATGATAGCCGTCGATCTCGGGCCAGATTCGCGAGACTCCGTCGGTGATATCGCGACCCTTTGGGGGGACGGGCTGCCTGTGGAAGAAGTCGCGCCCTACGCGGACGCAATTCCATACGAACTCGTGTGCGGCGTAATGAATCGCGAAGACAGCGAAGTGGTTAGGTGCTAACAGGCCCTAGGACAGAAAGAATCCCATCTTCACGCCGGCCAGCTGCACAACGTCATTGTCCGCGAGCTTCTTGGCCTGGGGGCCGATTGGCTCACCGTTGACCAGCGGATAATCACCCTCTTTGCCCGATTCGACATGAACGATGTAATAACCTTCCGCGCGGCGCGTAATTGCTGCTACTTGCACGCCGGGTCGGCCCAACGTTGTCAGGGCTTTGGTTAACTCGAGTTCTCGTCCCGCAAATGCGCCGCTTAGGACCTGCAGCTTCGCAAGTGGCAGGGCACTGGGCGCTTGTGACGGATCGATTCCGGTTAGCGTCTCTGTTGGACGCACGCGTTCTAGTTTCGCGAGCGGCGGCGTGTCATCAAGAGCGGCGGCCTCTTCGGGGTCCAGCCTGACGGCAGCGGCGGCTTCCGATTCGGCCTCGGAGCCGGCTTCTTGCCTGGCAGCCTCTGCGGCGGCTTCCGCCGCCTTTTCGGCTTTCGCCAGCTGGTCGGCGTTTTGCTGACCGGCCGGAATTACCATCGTCTTTTCGAACTCATCCTGCTCGTTCTCGGGCGCTTGTTGGTCCGAAAAACGAAGCTGGTGATGGCCGATCGTAATCACGTCGCCGTGTTGCAACGCGTGCTTTTTGATCAATTTGCCGTTGACGTATGTGCCATTGGTACTGTTCAGATCTTCAAGGAAAGAGTCATTGAGAATATTAATAATCAGGGAGTGATGCCCACTGACCGCTGGATTATCAATCCGTACATCATTGTCAGGAAGGCGCCCAACCGTGTAGCGCTCCTTCGTCATGTTGTATTCGGCCAGAACCTGATTGTCCAGACTTAAAAATAACCGTGCCATGTTTACTCGCACTTAGACCGCTGCATCCCTTATGAGCGAAACCACCCGGCAATTTTTGCAAGCAGACCCTTCTTCGCTGGGAAGGGTTCTATTACCTGCGCAAGCATTACCGAGATGTTGTCCCGCCCGCCGTGGTCGTTGGCCAAGTCGACAAGCTGTTGACCAACTACCTCAAGACTAGCATTAAAAGTACTGATAGTTAAGTGAATATCGTCATCTTCGACCATGTCAGGCAAGCCGTCGGAACACAGCAGATAGACATCGTCAGGAAGTACGTCGTGTTCGTGAACCTCGACCTCTACGGTCGGTTCGACACCCAGGGCGCGCGTAACGTAATTTCGATTGGTGGAGCGCTGCGCCTCTTCTTCCGAGTAGAAGCCCCGGTCGACCAGTTCCTGCAGCAAGGAATGATCGAGGGTTATCTGCTCCAGTTCGCCACCGCGCAATCGGTAGGCCCGAGAGTCGCCAACGTGGGCGATTGACACTTTGTTGTCGTAATACATACAGGCGACAATCGTCGTGCCCATTCCCTCGCAGTGCGTCTGGCTTTGCGCCGTCTGGTAAATGATCTTGTTGGCGCGGTAAACAGCGTCCCGAAGCACGATCGATTGGCGCATCAGGCCGCTATGCAGGTCGATATCATCACGTTCTTCGCGGCCAGCTCCGACCGTGGCCAGTTCTGTGACAATCTGCACGGCGATGCCACTGGCGACTTCACCCGCATTATAGCCGCCCATACCGTCGGCCAGCACCATCAGCCCGATTTCGGGAACCGACCCGATGGCATCCTCATTGTGCTCGCGCACGCGGCCGGTATCGGTGATCTCGGCAAAATCAATTTTTCCGCGAAGACTCATTAATTTAGTTCTTTATCGCTCGTTGCTTTGTTATGAGAATCTCGCACAATTCCGGAGCGCAATGGCCATTTCGGCACCACAGGAAAAGCGATCTTCGGGTCGTTTCGCCAGCGCTTTGGAAAGCACAGCATCAACACTGGGCGGTATCCCGGCACGTCGAGAGGACACCGGGGATGGATCTTCAGATGTAATTTTTGTCATTAGCACCGCAATGTTCGTTGCTTTGAACGGGACCTCACCAACCATGAGTTCGTACAGGGTAACACCAAGTGAAAATAAGTCCGATAGTCCGGTGAGATCTTCAGCGCCCAGCTGCTCCGGAGACATGTACATCGGGGTGCCCAGCACGATACCCGTCTTGGTGCGATTGTTGTCCGTCATTCGGGCAACGCCAAAGTCGCTGATCTTCAATGAGCCGTCTTTCGGGTTGTAGAGCAGGTTAGCCGGTTTGATATCGCGGTGAATCACGCCCTGGTTGTGCGCGTAATCCAGCGCCTCAGCCGTTGCTGCACAAAGCTCCAGCGCTCGTTTGGGCGCAAGTAGTCTTTTTGGATCCGTGAAGTCCCTGAGCGGGATGCCCGGCACATATTCCATGGCGATGTAGGCGAGCCCCTTGTCTTCGCCCGCGTCATAGACGGTGATGATATTTGGGTGTGTCAGGCGGCCGGCAGATTCGGCCTCCCGATAGAACCGCAATCGCGCTTCCTTGAGTTCCTCGTCCTCGAATTCCTTTTCAATAGCAATAACCTTGACCGCCACCGCGCGATTGATGCGCGGGTCCTTACCGAGGTAAACCGCGCCCATCGCCCCGCGGCCAATTCGACGTTGAATGACGTAGCGCCCCAGTCGTTGGGGCACGCCACTGAGTTTTTTCGGCGACAGGCTTTCCTGCGCATTTGCCGTGTGTGTTCGCTTCATCCATTCGAGTACGGCCTCGGCGCGTTCCGGCTTCGCCTGGTCTTCGAATGCCAGCGACAACTTGTACATCAAAGCTGCCACCGTCTCGGAAGGATTGCAGCGCCGGAACTCTGCAAAGGCCGGTTCGAGTCGTCCCGCTGAAAGGAAGTCGGAGCCTTTCTTCAGCGCGTCGACCGAAACCTTCTTGACGTTTGCCGCGAGGTAGGCGCAGAGAATTGCGACCCCGGCAAAAATCAGAATGGGACGGCCGAGATCAATGCGGATATTCAGTCCCAGGAGCAGTAATGCCTCCAGTAACAGCAGCGAGAAAACGGTCGTCAGCGCAAAAACCGCGATTTCGCGGCGATTGCGATCGGGCATGAAGAGCACGGAGACAATCGCGAGCAATACAGGCGCCAGCCATTCCATTGCTTTGACCCAGGTCGGCGCAATTATCATCTGATCGTTCTCGATATTCGCCAGCAGCGCGGCGGTCAATTCCGACGTCGTAACAAATTGACCCGATGGCAGCAGGGCTTCGGCACCGACGATGGTGGGGTCGGAGTCGACAAATACAGTGGATCCGGTAAGCGTCGAATCTCCGTCAAGCACTTCAGCAACGCTCAGGCGCGGTACTGCAGCGTATTTGGAGAAATAAATGGCATCGTCGGACCTCGACAAACGCGGCGCAGTGGCCGTCGCTGATTCGGCAAGTGCAACAGCCAAAGGCAACGACGGTGACATGACGTCTCCGTTCAAATGCCACAGCTCCGAGCGTCGCAGCACGCCGTCGTTGTCGGCGTTGATGTTGACGAAGCCATCGTGTTTTGAGACATCTGCGAAGCGATGGCGTGACGGGACAAATACCGGGACTCCAGAGGTCAGCAACGCCGACCATCCGGGTAGCTCGTCGGTCATGGGAATATTCGGCGGATTCGCCAGAATAATTCGCTTCGCCCTAACGGCCTGCAGTTTCTCCAGGACCTTGCCATATTGATCCAGCACATCGCTACTCGTCGCACGCTGAGGGTCAATGCTGACGATATAGCTGTTGTTCAGGGGCTGGGCGGGAAGGCTGCTTGCGAACTGGTCGAAAATAAGTCGATCGGCGGTCACAAACCACTGCGCGAGCGGGCCGTAGACCAGCAACAACAAGACACTGACGAAGCTCAGAGCGATCAGTCGATTTCGTTTGGGGTGGTTTCCCGTGTTCAAAGTGCGTCATGTCCCTGTTTTAAGGGCAAAATTATATGTAAATGCAAGCAGCCGTAATGAGATAGGGTTGGCACTTTTTATGTAATACGGATTCTGGATGCGGTGATATCATTGACTTGTCGCGCTTTTTGCGAATTTAACAATAATCTGAGCAGGCGTCGCGCCAAATCGGCCTCCTGGATCACTAACCCCATACTTAACAAGCAGTTGAGATATGAGGGGCGGGACCTGGAGCGATTTTCCGCGCGCCATCCGACTGAATCACGACGGCTGATAAGGGTAGGCAAATCGTGGCAAAGGCTAAGAAAGCCTATGTTTGCGCCGAATGCGGCGCACACAGCGTAAAGTGGGCGGGCCAATGTCCCGACTGCCTGATGTGGAATACGCTGGCAGAGACGACGTTCTCGGCGCCGGTGTCCGTGTCACGCTCCGGCCCCTCGACCCAAAAGTTGGGGGAATTGCCGGGTGACGTCGAGCAGCGTCATGGGACGGGGTTTAGCGAATTCGACCGTGTTCTCGGTGGCGGACTGGTTCCAGGTGCCGTGACGTTGCTAGGCGGCGATCCGGGCGTCGGCAAGTCGACCTTGCTTCAACAAGTCTCTGCCACCCTGATGACCGACCTGCCCGTTTGCTACGCGACTGGCGAGGAATCCTTGCGGCAGATCGGACAGCGATCCATCAGGCTCGGACTCGATGCATCGACGATGAACCTGCTGGCAGATACGTCGATCGAAAACGTGCTCGAGCAGGCTTCGCGATGCAATGCGAAAGTGCTTGTCGTGGATTCGATTCAGACGATGACCTGCGAACATCTTCCGTCAGCGCCGGGCTCTGTCGCGCAGCTACGCGAGAGCGTGGGGCGTTTGGTGCAGTTTGCAAAACAAAACGAAGTGTCCGTGTTTCTGATTGGGCACGTAACCAAGGAAGGCGCCATCGCGGGTCCCCGCGTTGTCGAACATATGGTCGATACGGTGCTGTATTTCGAGAGCGATCCGGCCAGTCGTTACACAATGATCCGGTCTGTGAAGAATCGTTTCGGTGCGAGCGGTGAGATGGGTGTGTTTGCGATGACCGAAACCGGTTTTCGTGAGGTCAGTAACCCGTCAGCGATTTTCCTTTCGCGCGATTCGGTCAACGAACCTGGAAGTATCGTGTCCGTCGCATGGGAAGGCAGCCGCCCGCTGCTTGTCGAGATACAGGCACTGGTTGCCGATGGCAACAGCAACTATGCGAAGCGACTTGCACAAGGCGTTGATCAGAATCGCCTGGCGCTCTTGCTCGCGGTACTTCAACGTCACGGCAGCCTGGCACTCGGCGACGAAGACGTTTTCGTCAATGTCGTCGGCGGTTTGAGGATTGGCGAGACGGCGGTTGATTTGCCCACCGTGCTGGCGATCGTTTCGAGTTTTCGAGACCGCGCCTGTCCGGAGCGACTGGTATGTTTCGGTGAAATCGGTCTGGCTGGAGAAATCAGACCGGTTCGGTTCGGCACGGAGCGGATCGCGGCTGCTGCGAAACAGGGATTTACGAAGGCAATTGTTCCTGCGGGCAACGTGCCGAAGCGGGTGCCTAAGGGGATAGAGGTTTGCGGCGTGCGCCGTTTGGGCGATGCGCTGGACGCGGCCTGGTAAAGCCGGTCAAGGCGTCGGTGCGGACGCCGAAACCTGTTGACCGACTCTCACAGATCGTATTCGATTGTCGTCGGCCTCGACGATCTCAATCGGGTAACCATTAATTTTCAGACAAGTACCCGGTGCGGGAATTGTCTCGAGCATCTCGATGATCAGGCCGTTCATCGTCTTCGGGCCATCCGTCGGTAAGCTCCAGTCTTGAGAACGATTTATTTCGCGTATGTTGGCTGCGCCATCCACCAGAAAAGTATCCGACCCCTCGTTAACGACATCATCCTCGTCGTCCGCCGGGTCGGTCGTGAACTCGCCGACGATCTCTTCGAGGATATCCTCCAATGTGACAATGCCCTGGATATCGCCATACTCATCGACAACCAGTGCGGTCCTCTCACCGCGTCTCTGGAATTGCACCAGTTGCGTACTCAACGGCGTGCCCTCTGGAACAAAGTACGGTTCCGAAAGCAAGCGAAGCAAGTTGTCTCGAGTAAGGTCCTGTTGCGCGAGATTCGCCAGCTTGCGCAAATGCAATATTCCGACTACCTGATCGATGTTGTCGCGGTACGCAGGCAGTCGTGTGTGCTGGCTCGTCCTGATAAGGGATTCAATCTCCGCGCTGTCGCTGTCCAGGTCGATTCCTACTATTTCATTATGCGGAACCATGACGTCGTCCACAGTGACCTGTTCGAGATCGAGAATGCTCAGCAGCATTGTGCGGTATCGGGTAGAGATTCGTGCGCCGGCTTCGTGCACGACGGTCCGAAGCTCCTCGCGCGTCAGCGATTGCAGATCGCTGCCACTGTCGCGAACACCGAGCAGGAACAGGACGCCGTTCGATGCGGCATTCGTAAGCCAGACAACAGGGTAGGTAATCTTCAACAACGGGTAGTAGATCATCGCTGCCGGAAAGGCGAGCCGTTCCGGATGCATTGCGGCGAGCGTTTTCGGCGCTGCTTCCGAGAAGATCAAAACAGCCAGGGTCAGAATTAAGGT
>Ga0316201_10004446_pt1 | contig 10578 bp, 8 predicted proteins | sample CS6wburrow_MG_FD_204516 | JGI IMG/M metagenome (GOLD analysis project Ga0316201, IMG submission 204516) | Coastal sediment microbial communities from Delaware Bay, Delaware, United States - CS-6 worm burrow | ecosystem: Environmental > Aquatic > Marine > Coastal > Sediment | place: USA: Delaware... | reverse complement strand
CGATGTCGTTCAATGCGTCGGCCGAGGTCATCGGCAGCGAGGCCGCACCGGGCGATCAGGCCACGATGCCGGCTCCCGGCGCAGCGATGACGCCGGCAGAAATGATGCAGCGGATGCACGAGATGCGCCAGCAGCAGATGGAGATGATGCAGGGAAACCGGCCGGGCGGGCCGATGATGGGCCGCCGCGGCGGCATGATGAATCCGGAGATGATGCAGCGGATGCAGGAGATGCATCAGCAGCGGATGGAGATGATGCAGGCCAACCGGCAGGGCATGCCGATGATGGGACCGGGCGGCGGCATGCCTGGAGCGGAGGCAATGCAGGGTGCACCGGAGATTCAGCAGCCCCTGGCCCCGGCAGAGACGGGCGAACAGGATATGTCGTGCGAACAAATGCATGCCAGACATGGAATGGGCGGTAAGCACAGGAACGGCATGAAGAAGGAGATGATGGCTATGAAACAGCAGCATATGCAGGCCATGGAACAGCGTCTGGCCAATATCGAGAACCTGATGCGCGAAGCGGTGGAGTTGCTGAAAAGCAGGTAAGCGATCGGGGCGGCCGCGGTGCGCCCAAGGGCCATCGCACCCGATCAGCGCGCGGCGCGGCGCAGCTCGGCCTCGACCCGCGCAGCCCCGATCCCGTCTTGATCGAGGATGCGCGGGATCAGTCTGTAACCGGCCGCGAGTTCAACGGCCTGGCGGCAGGCCAGCGGTTCAAGCCAGCTGCGCAGCGTATCGTCGATATTCTGCAGCATGAGCAGCTGTGGTGACCGCCAGGCCAGGTAGTCTTGGACAAGCGCCTGTGCCTGCTCTTCCTGCCAGTCAGTTTTAAGTCCGAGCGGGGGGAGTTCCCCCGCATAAGGTTGCTGCCCGCCACGCGGCGGATCGATGCGATCGCCGCTGCCATCTGCCAGGCGGCGAAACCAGGTCCTGTGCTGGCCAAACTGTCGCACCTGGCGCTCAAGCTGTTCGGCGTGCTGTCGGGGGCCGAGATCACCGCTGGCCGGCATGCCGCGGGCCGTCAGCGACGGTGACACGAAGCCATGGTCGGCCAGCCTGGCCGCCCGCCAGCGGCCAGGGCGCAGGTCGGTCATGATGTTGCGGTCCTCGGTGGTCGCCAGCAGGGCGACCGGGTTTCCCCGGTAATCGGTCGACCAGCACTCGTAACGGTCAATCAGCGTGAAAGGAAGCTCTTGCAGCAGGGACTGCAGCACTTCAGCAATTTGGTCTGAGGCCTCAGTCATGGCGCCGATGTCCATTACCGGGTTGGCGGGTATCCTGTGCAGGCCGCCCTCGGCGTCCCACAGGCCGAAGTTGAAGAACTGTTCGATCGGCGGGACATCGCTGAAACTTCGCCAGGTGTGATCGGGGCGCCTTGCCAGGACCTGTATCTGCCAGGTCTGGCCGTTCGGGCTGTAGGCGCGTGCGCCCTGGGTCTCGACCACCTGCAGCACGCCTTCGAACGGATTGACCCGGCGCACGGCGTAGTGGCGGTTGATCTGGGTGTCGGCGCTCACGCGCCGGCCTGCCCCAGTCTGCGGCGCAAGTCCTCCGCCAGTTTGTAAGCCGGCTCCTGCAGCTCAGGATCGAGCGCTTCCATCAGGTATTCGACGTCGTCCAGTGCCGCCTCGATCTCGGACCGTCCGTGGAGCTTGTCGATGCGCCCCGCCAGTTGCTGCATCCAGGCAATGCTGTCGATCCCTCCTGGGTTCATGCCTTTCGGCCCCAGACCGCGTAAACCGGATCACTGTCGTTCCGGCGGTTGGCGTACTTGTCATCGCTTGGGCGGGGCAGACCGCGTATCGACCACGTCTCCAGATCGCTGAACAGGCCGTCACGCAGGAAATATTCCGTCACCAGACCGGTGCGTTCGAACTCGTGCATGTCCTCCCAGAGCTTGATCGCCTTGGGTGGGAACCATCGGTTTGAAAAGGTCACAATGAATCTGCCTCCATGGCGCAGTACGCGGGCCACCTCGGAAAAGACCTCGAACGGCTTCACCAGGTATTCCACCGAAAGGCTGCAGATCACGGCATCAAACTCGGCATCGCCGTAGGGGAGGGTCGGTTTCAGATTCAGATCGTGGACGAGGCGATCTTCGAACAGGGGGTTGGCGTCGAGCTCCCCGGCGTTCATGCCGAGGCCCACGATCTCGCCCAGGCCGTGTGCCTCCGGCAGATGCGATTCCCAGCTGGCCATCAGGTCGAGTATCCGCCCCCCCTGAGGCAGCAGGCGGCGGTAAAGCTTGCCGATCTGCGCAGAGGCGGTTTTGTCGACATGCGAGACCATGCGTGGCATGGCATAGAAGTCTGCGTCCGGTTCCCCGGCCATTCGTGAGAAAGGGATGTCCTGCCAGAAGTCTGTGGGCATGTCACGCCAGCGCGCCTGCATACCGGGGCCGTTTGCGGTGATCATCTCGGCGACGTCGTTGCAGCTGCCGCCGTGCTCCTCGCGCGTCTCCCAGATGTCCAGAATGCGGGCCTGCAGCTCGAGTCCTTTGTCCGCCAGCGGGTTGTTGAGATCGCAGCAGATCATGTCGTCACTGACGCTGCCGATGCGGAATGGCAGGACCTCTTCGGGAAAGATCCCGCGAGAACCGCCGATGAACGCGCGTGGGTAGAAGCGTCCGGCGCGTGGTTCGATGTAGTTGTGCTTGCGCAGATTGCGGTGAAAGGCGCGCTGGCTGAGGTTGAAGCACAGATCTGACTGGTAAGGGACGATGAGCTCGCCGGCTTCGAAGATTCGCCTGGCGATATGACCGACTGGTTTGTCCATCAGGTCAGGTTCCAGCTGGTAGGGCAGAATGTCGCGCCACAGATTCAGTTTGCGCGCAATAAGCTGGTCGGTATGCCGGGCGTTTTGGCTCTGCCATTGCAGGCTGAAGGCCATTGCACACATGGCGCGGCTATTGGTTCGGTCGATGGTGCGGGTCTTTTCGCTGTCGTCGTCGCCGGCGAGCTCGAATCCCAGCAATGCCTCTGTCGTGTCGTTCATTTCCACTTCCGCCGTTTCCCTTGGACCACGCGGAGTTTGCTACCGAACGGCGAAAAATTTCCTAGGCATATTGCAGGGTGAATCCTGCCGTCGATAGGTATTCGGCCTCGCGGGCGATCTCGGCCTCGGTCAACGGATGTTGTGACAGCCATTCGTCTGCGAACTCGATTCGCACCTTGTCGCCCTCGACGGCGACCTGCATCGGCGGCTTGTGGCTGCCGGAGCGGCCGCGATGTACCAGGGCGGCCATGCGCAGCAGTACGGTCAGGCGCCTTGCGGCTTCCCGGAACCGTGCTGGCAGCATGGCGAATTCGCTGTCGACAAACTTGCGCCGATGCGCACGCACCAGTGCGCCCAGGAGTGCCTGCTGCTGGCGCGAAAAACCGGGCAGATCAGCATTTGCCAGGATGTACGCACCGTGCTTGTGGAAACTGTTGTGCGACACAGTAAGCCCGATCTCATGCAGACGACAGGCCCAGTTCAGCATCTGCGCATGCTCGGGCGCATTGAGTCCCCAGCCGGTCTGTACCTGTTGCAGCAGGGAATTCGCCGTACCTTCGACCCGGCGAGCCTGTTTCTTGTCCACCCCGAAACGCTGCATCAGGGCCTGGACGGTAGAGTCTCGGATATCGACATGGCGGATGTGGCCGACCATTTCGTAAAGCAGGCCTTCGCGCAACGCGAGGTCGGACACCTGCATGTGCTTGATCTTAAGCGCCTTGAATACAGCACTCAGCACCGCCAGTCCGCCAGCGAAAACCGGTCGGCGGTCATCGGACAGCCCGTCCAGCCTGACTTTGTCCATGCTGCCGGCCTTGACAAGGGACCGGCGCAGTTTCTTGAGCGAGGATTTGGTGATTCCGTCGGCACTCCAGCCATTGGCCAAAACCACGCTCTCGATCGCCTTGATGGTGCCGGAGCTGCCCACCGCGGTCTGCCAGTGTCCGGCATGAAACATCCGGCTCACGGGGTGCAGTTCGATGCGGCCGGTCAGCACGGCCCGGTTCATGGCCTCGCGCGTTACCCTGCCGTCGGCGAAAAAACGCCTGCTCATGCTGACGCAACCCATGAACAGGCTCTCTCGCTCGCGCGCCTCCAGCCCCTCGCCGAGAATCACCTCGGTGCTGCCGCCGCCGATGTCGACCACCAGCCGCGTTTCGTCGCCGGCGGCGAGACCATGTGCCACACCCAGATAAACAAGGCGCGCCTCTTCACGGCCGCCGATAATCTCGATCGGGTGACCCAGCGCCTGCTCAGCCGCGCGCAAGAAGGCGCCGCCGTCGCGAATCTGCCGCATGGTGTTGGTGCCCACCGCTCGTACCGCACGGTGCGGAAGGGCGTGCAGGCGCTGACCCATACGCGAAAGGCTGTCCAGGGCACGTGCCTGGGCCTCTGCGCTGAGGCTCTTGTCTGGCTCGAGTCCTCCCCCGAGGCGAACGGCGTCGCGCAGGCGGTCGAGTACGACCAGCTGTTCGCCTTCTCGCACTGCCAAGATCATGTGGAAACTGTTGGAGCCGAGGTCGACGGCGGCCACGGTGTCGAGGGAATCCTGAACTGACTGCGGTTGGGACATGCGAAGGGGCTCAGTGAAAATGCATCAATGCTAACCTGCGATACGATACAAGGCGAACGGCCGGCTGGCGGGGTATCTTGTCATCGCATTGTTACATTTTGCCTGCGTTCATGAACGCAGGCGCAGACCTGGACAGACACAGCCGACCCCCCGGTGATATGGGGTATTCTCCCGCCAGGATCCAATGCTAGACCGAAACTGTGCGACAGCTCTTTTCTTGCGTCCTGATCGTGTTTCTTTTGCCTGCGGGCACCAGCCATGCGAACCCGGACTTCGACCTGGTCAATCGCTTGCGGGCACAGGCCGGCCTGCCGCCGCTTGTGCAGGATGAGACCCTGAGCGAGGCGGCTGCACTGCACGCGGCATATCTCGATCGGTATCGCGAACCGGGTGCAAGGGGACAGGGGATGTCGGCACACGCCGAGCGGCAGGGGCGCGAAGGCTTCAGCGGTGAGACACCTGCAGCCAGGGCGCTGGCCGCCGGGTATCCGCACCGCGAGGTGCTGGAGAATGTGAGCATGGGTTACGCGGACGCCGAGGCCGCGATGCTGGGTTTGATGAGCGCGATCTATCATCGCCTGACCTTCCTGGATTTGGAGTCCGACCGCATGGGTGTCGCGGTGGGAAAACGATCGCGCGTGTTCCTGTTGGGGCGTGATGACATGGTCCGCCTTTGCCAATCGCCCCCGGCTGCAGCGTTGAGCCGCACACCGGTAGATTGTATGGGTCAGGCCATGACCAGGGAATACTACGAGGCGCTATGCGCAGATCTGCCTGAAAAGGCCCGGTTCAGGTCGTCCCATCCGGTCAGCTGCACGAACGGCACCCTGCTGGATGCCGAGTTCATGGCCGCCGTATGCCGGGAGCCACCGCGTCTAGCCCGATTCCGCGGTCACGGTCGTTACTACGCTCCGTGTGAGAATGGTACGCGGTTGGATGCGCGCTGGTTCAACGCATTGTGCCAGGACCCACCTGAAGCCGCGGCCTACCCGTTCAGCGGAAGCTACTACGAGATCTGCGAAGCTCCCGTGCGGGTGCATGCCGAGTGGCTGGAGGCACAGTGTTCGGCGCTGCCCGCCACGGCCCGTTATTCGGACTCGGGGCGTTACCGCCGACCCTGTGCGGACGAGAGCGACATACGGGTTGAGTACCTGGATGGCCTGGATGCAGCCAAACAGCAGAAGCTGCCCGAGGTGGTGGTTTGGCCGCCGGCGGGCGCAGGGGGGGTACCCCCTGCTTTTTTTATCGAGGAGCCGGATCCGCTGCCGGACCTGGACGTCGCGGGTTATCCGCTGAGCATACAGTTCAACCCGGCCAGGGCCAGACAGGTCAGCCTGCAGGGATTCGCCCTGTACCGACTTGACGGCGAGTCGCGCGAGCTGGTGGAGCCTGTCCGGCTGCTTGATCACGCGAACGACCCGAACCAGTTGCTCAGCACACATGAGTTTGCGTTGTTCCCACTGCAGCGGCTGGCCTGGGGTGCGGACTATGTCGCGGTCGTGGAGGCAAGCATCGACGGTCTCGCGCGGCGGTTCGAGTGGAAATTCGAGACCAGCGGCCGGGATCTGCCGTTGCTGACGGCTACTGCCCGGACGCAGCGCTTTGCGGTCCGTTCCGGCCTTGACTACCTGTTGTACCTGCCGCCAAAAGAGGCCAGCGCCTACACGGTGTTGAGCACCCGGACCGAGCACCTGCGGGGTAATTCCGTGGAACTCGAGGTGGTGGATCCGAACACCTTGCGCGTCCGGGTCGACCTTCGTTATTGCGACCGGGTGAGGATACAGTTCGATGATGGGCGGCTTGTCGAGTTGCTCGCGCAAGGGTGTCCGGGATGAAGGATGTCGGCAGCTGAATTCAGCATATCGGGTGGCCGGGTTGATATCATGTCTGAAACCGCTCTGGATCGTTCATGAAGTATTGCAGTCTGTGTGGCAATGAGGTGCGCTTCGGTATCCCCGAGGGGGATAACCGGCAGCGGTATATCTGTGACCATTGCAGCACTATCCATTACAACAATCCCAAGGTGGTGGCCGGCTGCATAGCCCACTGGGGAGACAATGTCCTGATGTGCCGGCGTGCGATCGAGCCGCGGCAGGGTCTGTGGACGGTGCCGGCCGGCTTCATGGAAAACGGCGAGACCACCTACGAGGCTGCGGTGCGCGAAACCCTGGAAGAGGCAAACGCCAGGGTGGCTGTCGATGACCTTTACGTGACGGTCAACCTGCCACATATCAACCAGGTGTACATGTTGTTTCGGGGACGCCTGCTTGACCTGGATTTTTCACCGGGCGATGAAAGCCTGGAGGTCGAACTGATGGCCGAGAAAGACATCCCCTGGGATCGCGTGGCCTTCCCTACCGTGACCGAGGCACTCAAACTGTATTTCGCTGACAGCGCGCGGGGCACCTTTCCGGTGCGCATGCTCGATATCATGCGCGAGGGCGGTGTACCCGGGCGCTACAGGGTCAGGACCCTAAGCTGATATTCGGCAGAATGCAGGTTCGCCTGCGGCAATCCCCAGTCATCTTGCGGTCTGAGACGTCGGGTCGCCGAATGCCATCTTCTCTGTCGGGGCAGGCCGGGTGACCGGCAGGCCCGTGCGGTTGGTTTTGAGTGACTGCATCGCAACCTGGATGTACGCACTGAGTTCGGCGGCGGATTTTTCACCATCCTGCGCGACCTCACCCGGCAGGTAGTATTCATCCGGGTAAAGGGAATAGTGGCCGGATCGCGCCTTGCCCCCGGGTGGCTTGATGGTGATGCGGTCACCTTGCATCAGGGCTACCGTCTGGTCGCTGCCCGAGGGTTTGATCATCCCCAGTCCGGGGTCATTCTCCGGCAGTGCGAGCAAGTCGCGTCCCCAGCATTGATGCACAAAGGGTTTGCCCAGCAGACTGACAGCGGTCGGGACCACATCGGTCTGCGTGGCCACGGTGTGGTTGCGCGTGCCGTAGATCTTTTGGATGCCGGGGCCGAGCAGCAACAGGGGCACGTGGAAACGCAGCAGGCCGATATCGGACAGCTGGCGGCCCAACCCGAACCCATGGTCTCCCACGATGACGAACAGGGTTTCATTGAACCAGGGCTTCTTGGCCGCACTGGCAAAAAACTGACCCAGCGCCCAGTCCGAGTACCGCTGCGCCGTAAGGTGCTCATCCAGATTTCCGAACCCGGTAACGGGTTCAACCGGCAGGTTCTCGGGCAGGGCGTAGGGCGTGTGATTGGAGAGCGTCTGCAGGATGGCATAGAAGGGCCGCCCCGAATCGAGCCTATCCAGCTCATCCAGTGCGCGGTTGAACATGTCCTGATCCGATACGCCCCAGGTGGCATCGATGAATATCGGATTCACGTAATCATCGCGACCGATGAATCGTGACATGCCCTGGTTGCGGAAAAAGCCCTCCTGGTTGTCCCAGGCAAAGTGGCCGTTGTAGACGTAGAGGTCGTTGAGTCCCATCGGTTTGAGCACCGCAGGCAGGCCGGAGAACTGGTGCTGCCCCTCGGGTTGCTGCATCAGATATTCATAGCCGGGCAGGTTCGGAAAACACGCAACGGTTGCAAACATGCCCTGATGGGTGTGCGTCCCGTTGGAGAAAAAACGGTCGAACAGCAGCCCCTGTGCAGCGAGCTTGTCGAACTCAGGCGTAATGCCGTGGTCGTGCCCCAGGGCACCGGTAAACTGGCCGGAAAAACTCTCCATGATGATGAAGATGATGTTTTTCGGCACCTGTGCCAGACGCACCTCCGGCGTGTGCAGGCGCAGCAGCGGGTACTGGTCCGGTTCTATGAGGGTGTCGCGCGGCGTAAGCAGCATGTCCCTCACCAATGTCTCGGCAGTATCGCCTGGCAGGGCGGTCAGCCAATCGTCATCCTTGGATTTATCGGAGGCCGCCATGGCTGCCTTGGCCAGGGTATAGGTGCCGTTCAGTGCCAGGTGGTTGGCAAACAAATGCTGGCTGTGGAAAGCGTCACCCCAGCGCAGCGGGGGGCCGGAGCGCAGTGTGCCGCGGCCGCCCCACAAGGTGAGGAAAAGGATCAGGATAAACACCGGCACGCGGTGGGCGATCCGGTAACCGGCGACCTCACGTTTCCTCGTCAGCCGGTCGACCCGGCGCAACAGGGCGATATAGATCGTGCTGAGCACCGCCCACAGCAACAGGTAACGGATCACCGGAAAACCATGCCAGATCATGCTGGTGACCGTGGCGGTGTCTTCCTGCAGGTAGTGAAAGGCAATGCTGTTCAGCCGGGTGTGAAACTGGCGATAGAATTCCAGTTCAGTCACCCCGGCAAACAGGGTGACAGAGCCGGTGATACCCAGCCACAGCAGTGCCAGCCGTCGCTCGCCAAGACCGTGCGGCAACAGCAGCGCCAGGACCAGCGGCGCACCCAGGATGCAGGTGATGATCAGGTCGAACCTGAGACCGACCACAAAGGTGCGCGCCAGGTCCATGGGTGGAATCTGCTCCGCCAGGTCAAGATTCATGTACAGCAGGATGGCGCGCAGTAGAGCCAGCACGCCGAGGAAGGTAAGGGCATAGCCGAGCAGGAACAGGACATCGCCCAGCACCGGGCCCAGGCCCGCTCTGGAAGAGGTTGGCACTGTTGGGTATTCAGAATCCATAGATCTTTAAAATGCGGTTGTTTCTCTGTTCGGCGAGGTAGTAGGCGCCATCGGGGCCTACCACTACGGATTGCGGGGCACCCAGGTTTCTGGCGAGTACCTCCATGGTGCCGTCGCGGTATCGCAGCAGGCGACCGAAGTTGGTGCGATCCTCGGTGATCAGGATCGAGCCGTCGGCGAGGCAATTCAGAAAGGCCGGTTTGGTCAGGCCGGTCGCGGCGGCGACGCTTTGCCCATCGGCGTAACGCGACAGCCGATCCGAGGTCTTTTCGACATAATAGATCTCCCCGCCGGGCGTTTCACACACCCCCTCCGCCTGTTGGAGTCCATCCAGCAGGACCTCGATCTCGGCGGTTGCGGGGTCTATTCTGAGCAGGCGGCCTGCCGGCTTTCGGTCCTCGATGACCAGGATCTTATCCGAACCGGCGCCGGCGATACCCTCGGCGCCGAATGCCCCGTCCAGGTCTCGCCGCTCGCCAGACGCATATGCGAGGAGCCCGTGCGGGCCATCTTCACTGGTTAGATAGAGGGCGCCATCCCTTAGCAGGATGCCGTCGGGTTTGTCCAGGCCGCCCAGGACCTCTTGCGTCTCGCCGTGCCCTATGTGCACCAGTTGACCCTGGCCGTGACGCTTCTCCAGTGTTGCGTAAAGGCCGCCGTTGCCGTCAAACGCCAGTGCCGAGACGGCCTCCAGGTCTTCCGCGAATACCTGGAATTGCAATCCGCCTGCGAGTCTGGGGGAGCCAAAGAATGCGAATGCCAACACCAGGATCAGGCCCAGTGAGGTCAGCGACCAGGAGATGTGCCGCGCATAGCGCTTGATGGCGGGCCTTCTCGGCCGTGATGGTTTATCGAGGGTCAGCATTCCGGTTGTATGTCCATATCGTGGCAGTGGTTCCGCATCGGTTCAGGTTTGGTCATGATCCAGCGTTGCCGACCATCGGGCCGTTGATGGCCCGCACACCGCCAGCGCTGACGTCAGTGATATTCGCGGGCATTGCCGGAGGTCCTCGCAGCCAGGTTCAACAGGTCTTTTTCGGGGTCGTAGATGCCGGCGTCGATCTCGAACATCCCGAGCACGGTGTGAAAGATGTGGTCGTGCGAAAAGTGGATGTCGCGCAGCTGCCGCATCGTCCTGACGTCTGCGCCATCGTAGTTTTTGCCAAACCACAGGATCGCCGGGACGTGTGTCTGTGCGTCCGGCGCCACGAAGTAGGGCAGGCCATGCAGATAGACCCCGGACTCGCCAAGCGATTCGCCATGGTCACTGGCATATAGCATGGCGGTCTCGAAGTGTTCGTCGTTGTTGCGCAGCAGCGCGATCACCCTGGCCAAAAAGTGATCGGTGTAAAGGATGGTGTTGTCATAGCTATTGCCGATCT
>Ga0316201_10004445_pt1 | contig 10581 bp, 9 predicted proteins | sample CS6wburrow_MG_FD_204516 | JGI IMG/M metagenome (GOLD analysis project Ga0316201, IMG submission 204516) | Coastal sediment microbial communities from Delaware Bay, Delaware, United States - CS-6 worm burrow | ecosystem: Environmental > Aquatic > Marine > Coastal > Sediment | place: USA: Delaware... | reverse complement strand
TACGTCCAGATGGCCAATGGCGGGGAAGGCTCGATTGAAGTCTACGGTGATCTGGAGCTTATATTCGACGCGCAGAACAATGGCTATATTGAACTATTCGACGTCAGTGCGCTGTACGTCGGCGGCCTGTTCGACCTTGAAGGTTATGGCGGGGCAATTGTTGGCGACGGCCGGGTTCATGTCTACAGCGGCGGTCAACTCCAGATTGGAACCGGTGACCCGTTCTGGGACAGTAGTGTCGACCTTGAAATTGTGGGTGGAAGTTTCGATGTTTTGAGTGGCGACTGGAGCTTCGACAATTCGGTGTACTTCAGTGGTGGAGAAATTACCAGTACCGGAGACCTGATCTTCAATTCAGGGGTCCTGCTGGACGGCTCGGAACCGATGTTACTCGCGGCAAATAACACCTACATCGATAGCGATTTCGATTTCCAGGGTGTTGCCCTGGCTTTGCAAGGAACTCTCATCGTGCGTGATGGCCGCATCGAGTTAAACCATAGCGCCGATGCCGGGTTTAGCGGTGGTCTCGGTAGCAGCCTCGCGGTGCCGGGGTTGGGGCTTTTCAACTCGATCGAAAAAAATAGCCCATTTGACTTCACCCTTTCGGGCATCAATACCACGATTGGCGGTGGCTCGGGCGGCGTAATCGCGCTCAATTCGGGTCGATTCATCGTCGAAGGTAATATGGCGTTCGACGACCAGGGTGCGGTGGTACTGGATAGCAATACCGAGTTGGTCTCGAGAAATGGTGGCAGCATCAACTTTTCATCAGCCGGCAATACCATCACCATAGGCGCTGGTAGTGGCGAGGATAGTGGCCTGGTAAGAATTGAAAGTGGTGGTCAACTGATCCTTGACGAGTCGGGAGGCGGTATCGTCGATTGGTCGGAAAATGTTGATTTGTTGATCGATGGCGGCTCAGTTCAGGTCGAAAGCTTTATGTTCGATACCTTCGATATCGATTGGTATGATGGCTCCCTGGTCTCTTCCAGCGGTGGCCTAACGTTCAAAACAGAGGTTAATTTACTCGGTACAGGCGACGAGATGTATCTTGCTGCCGCTAGTGACATAGAGTTCGCGGGTTACGGCGCTCAGGCTGGGCAATTGAATTTCCTGTCGCAGGGCAGCGACCTAATCATCGACATCCCTGGTGGTGATATCCTGGTTTACGAAGAAGGCCTGATCCGGGTGGATAACCAGGTTCCTGCGGGTTTCGTTGACGTCAATAGCGATCGAATATTGATTCTTTCGAATGGCGGCAGGCTGCTGTTCACCAGTGAACAGGATTTCAACCTGGGCATCAATACGGATGTCACCGGTGGCACGCTTGATTTCCAATCGGGCGGAGGCGACCTGCTGATTGGCGACGGCCTGGATTTGCTCGTCGGTTATGGCGGCATGATTAATCTCGATCATACTGCGCCAGCGGGTTTTACCGGAGGCGCGGACTCGCAGTTGACGATATTGCAGGAAGGCGATCTGAACCAGGTCAGCGACCAGCAATTCAATCTGGATGTAACCACGGCACTCGTTGGCAGCCTGGCTCCGGCAAATGTTCATATTGATCGGGGGAGTTTCGTTATCAGCGAGCAGTTTGACGCTGGTGACTATAGTCGAGTCAGTCTCGGCCAGGCTGCAGAGTTCGTAATCGATGATGGCGGCGTAGTACAGTTCGATCCGTTGTCCTACGCGTTTAATGGTGAAGATGACGGCAGCATAGTCGTAAAAGCGGGCGGCTTGCTCGACCTGGATGGCCTTGATATCAAGGACTTTACGTCAACCGGCACATTGAAAGTCGATGGCGGTACGCTTAACAGCATCAAGGACACCATGCTGCCCGCGCTGTTTGAACTGGGCGGTGGGGCTACGATCATCGGCGGTGGCGAAGGCGAGTTGTTCATCGATGGTGGAACCTCGGTAAACGTGTTTGGCGATGCGCTCATTCAGGGAACGGGAGACGGAGGGATGGAACGCGTCAATGACCTTGATATCAGCCTGCCCTCCTTAATAGTGACGACCAACGGCGGTGATATTACCGTGGCCGAAGACGCAACGCTGACCCTGGACAATGTAGGTCTCGGGGTTCTGCCGTTTGAAACTGAAGGGCCGGTCAGTGTGATCAACGGTGGTGGCAATATTCGTATCGAGGAATCAAGTTTTCTGGTGGCTCAAAACACAACCATCGATGCAGGCGTGCAACTGGCAGGGGGAATCATTGCTGCTGATGATATGACCTTGACTGGAACGTTCGACTGGCAATCGGGTTACATCTTCGGTTTTGATGACTTTGATGAAGCAAGCGGTTACGGCGGTTTTATCACCACCGGTCAGGTCAACCTGACCTCGGGTGTACTCAATACCGATTGGCTGATCACCGAAACCAGCGAGGTATTCTGGGACAGCCCGTCAAGCGAGCAACTGGTGATCAACGACGCAACGATCACCAACCAGGGAACGTTTAACATTTCCTCATATACCCAGGTTAGCGGTACACGTGGCTTGGGCGGTAACGTTCCGCGAAATGTCTCCGGGACCAGCGGTGCGGCTTTCGTCAACCAGGGCTTCCTGATCATCGATGCGGACAACCCGGCATTTGGTAATGCCGAGGCGGTCGAGTTCGATGTCGTGCTGAATAACGACGGTGGTATCATCGGTATTGCGTCGGGCACCTTGCGTATCGTCGACGCCGATGGTAACAAACAGCCACTGGTTCTGGATAATGGTGGTGGCCTTCAAGGCTTTGGCACCTTTGACGGTGACGTGATCAACATCAACGGCACCGTCAGTCCTGGACGTAGCGACCCGGCTGCCGGCGTTTTTACAACAGGCACCCTGACCGTTAGCGGTGACTTCACCCAGCAAGCGGGCGGCACCCTCCTGATCAAGCTCGACTCGCAGTTTGACCAACTGGCGCACGATAAATTGATCGTGGGCGGTACCCTGCAAGCAGGTGGCGCGGTTGAGTTTTCTGTGGTCAATGGAAGCTCGGCGACGCAACTGGCGCTATTGCTCGATCAAAGCTTTTCACCGCTGTCGTATGCCTCCTTCAAGGGCGCATTCGACCAGGTACAGATTCCGCCGGGGCTGAACTTCACTTTCAGTGCAACAGGAGTAATCACGATTACTTCGGATAACCCGCTTTTGAATGACTTGTCGAACCAGTTGACAGAGCTGTTCGAAAACGAATTCGATTACGAGCAGGTGGTGCAGCAAATGCAGTTGCTGAACGAAGAGTTCGCATTCCTTGGTGCTCCCGAGGGAGACGACGATGACGAAGACAGGCGACGGGCGCCTCGGTTGGTGTGCAAATAGCATTTTGAGCGTCGCGCAGGGTTGGGTTTTCACCTCTCCGCGGGGTCGGAGTCATTTGACCCCGGTCTTTTTTGACCCAGGCTAAACATTTAATGACTCCGACCCCAGTATGCGGCCATGACTCTGACCCCAGTATGGAAAGGCGGATTATCCATGTTCGCTCGATCAACGACCAGGCTTGAGCGGGCATGGCGTACAGCGGCAATACAGGCTTGACCCGAATCATCAAGGCCACGGTCTACTCCTGGCAGGGGCTCAAGGCCGCATACCAACACGAGCAGGCTTTCCGCCAGGAATTGCTGCTGGCGGTGATCCTGATACCGGTGGGGTTCCTGCTGGGCAATGGCGGAATTGAAAAGGCCCTGCTGATCGGCAGTGTGCTGCTGGTACTTCTAGTCGAGATTTTGAACTCGGCGATCGAAGCCGTGGTCGATCGCTGCGGTACCGAGATGCATACACTATCTGGTCGGGCCAAGGATATGGGTTCTGCCGCGGTATTGCTCGCCCTCGTCATGCTGGCGACCACCTGGGTGCTGGTGATTTTCTTCTGATTGGCTTTCTCCCCTCCGCGTAGGCTGTCTGCAGGGATGCATTACCCGCGGGGTCCATCCGCGGGGTCGGAGTCATTTAATCGAGGTTTTTCTTTATAATAAGGTAAGGGCTTGAATGACTCCGACCCCTTAACACAAAGCAGGGCAGGGGTTAAATTACTCCGACCTCTTAAGACCCTTTTCATCAGGAATTGCCGTTAATCGTAAAGCTGCTCGAGGGCGTGCTGAATCTTGCTATGGCACTTTTTGGCGAGAACGGTTCTGGATTCGCCTGGATCGACCATAACCGGTGCGAACTGTTCAACGATCACGCGGGTTGATTTACGGCTCAGTACGTTCCAAAGCGTGTGGGTGAAGTGGTTGCTGTCATTCCAGGCTATGCTCGTATCCGGTGTGCCATTTCCAGGGTAACTGATCAACAGCGGAACCACCGGCCGACCTGTCTGCAATGCACTCTTGAACAGTCGTGGGTGAAACGGCTTGACCGAGATACCGCTGGTAGTGGTCGACTCCGGGAACAGCATGACATTGTCCCCCGCGCGCAGAGCCTGGGTAATGGCTTGAGCGGCCTGGTCACTACCCGAGCCGCGCTCGATGAACAATGTGCCTGAGATGGCGCTCAGCCAGCCGAACAGCGGCCAGCTACGGATCTCAGCCTTCGACAGGAAGCGCACCTGGTATATGCCGCCAACAACGAAGATGTCCAGCCAACTGATATGGTTTGCCACCAGCAGGCTGCCATCGACCATTTCTGTTTCTGGACGATTCACCTCGGGTTTGCACCCCATTAACCATGTGCAGCAAGCCATCCAGCGCCGGACAATGGTCTTGTGGTGGTGGTAGTCGCGATTCCTGCGATGGAACAATAGCGTGGCGATGATGGCTCCTGCCAGAAGCAGTAAAACGAAACCGGTAATACGCAGCGTAAATCTGACCGTTTTCATTGGTTGCTACAGAATATTGTTGATGGTTTGTACAACGCTGCTCGCGGTTTGAGCGCTATCGTACGTTTGGTATCTCTGGCGAAAGTTTGCCAGGTTGTTTTTGATCACGGGGTTGTCGAGGGCAGACTTAACGATACGGATCCAGTCGGTTTCGTCGTTGGGCGCCCACAGGCTGGTAGCAAGGCCCTGCTGGCGCAGTCGGTAGGACAAGATGGCCTGTTCCAGGTGTTGCGGTAGCAACAACATCGGTTTACCCGAGAGCAGTGTCAGTGCCGTAGTGGTCTGGCCGCCATGGGTAATCACCAGGTCGACGTGGGGCATGACCTGGTTGAGGTCGAGCGGGCGCGCACTCAGGTAGAGGTTGTCCTGTTGCACGACATCCGCCCCGGGCGTTGCGTTATCCCGCATGTGGGTCAGGATGCAGTAAGGCTGGCCGCGCAGCAGGTTGAACAACCTGCGGCCGGGTTTGTAGGTCGCCGACAGGTAGATGAAAATGCGCGGCAGAGGGCTCCCGGCCCAGGCGTCGATCACCCTGCCGTCCTGCGATTCGAGTACCGGCCCAAGATAATCGTCGCCGCCACGAGCGGGGTAGTGATCGATTTCAGGCCAGGCCAGCAGCAACGATGAACTGCTCGAAAACAACTGGTTGACCCGTTGCCAGGGCTCAAGTTTAAAACTCCCGAGTACCTGGTTGATCGACTGCAGTACCGCGCTGTCTTTCTGTTGCAACGCCTGGTGATCGATCTGCTTCCAGGGTTGCAGGCTGGGCATCGGGTCAAGGTCGTGCTGGGGTACGGTAAAGCCTGTGCCGATATTGAATCCGGGGATTCCCAGGGTGGTTGCGGCCAGCATCGCTGCCGGGGCATGGTCGAACAGGACGACGTCGGGTTTGGCCAGTTCGAACAACTGTCGCCAACCGCGGATCAAACCACCCAGCGCGGTGGGGTCGGCAAAGCCGCAACGCAGTAAAACATCCGAATAATTCAGTGCCATCGGCAGCGGGACGCCGCGGCGCAAGAACAACGGCGCCTGCAGCAATTGGTTTTGGTGCGGATTAAGCGCATGCGCCCGCGGCAGGTCGCGCACCGGGTAGCTCACACGATGCCCCTGTTGTTCCAGGTAGCGACCAATGTAGAAAATTTTACCGATGTGGCCGTAACCGCCGCCGAGTTCCCAGACGTAAAGAATGTTTGCCATGGTTGGACAGGATAACACCAGGGCGTTGGATATCGGATTTTTTGGCCACGCCCGGGATGTTATCCCGGATGAGAAATAACGCCTGATCAGGCATAATCTGCCAGACCTTTCTCCTGAACCGCAGCATGCTAGCCTATCCCGATATAGATCCCGTATTGTTCGAGCTTGGACCGCTCAAGATCCACTGGTACGGAGCGATGTACCTGCTGGCTTTCGCCGCCGCCTGGTGGCTCGGCAAGCGCCGCGCGGCGACCTCCAGCGGTCTGATTTCGCCGCAACAGGTGGATGACCTGATCTTCTACGGAGCCCTTGGCGTGGTGATTGGCGGGCGGATCGGTTCGGTGCTGTTCTACAATTTCGATCGCTGGCTGGATGACCCGTTGTACCTGTTGCGTATCTGGCAGGGCGGCATGTCTTTCCACGGCGGGTTCATCGGTGTGCTGGTGGCGATGGAAATCTACCGGCGCAAACTGGGGTGTCGGTTTTTCGAGCTGACCGACTTTATCGCACCGCTGGTACCGCTGGGTCTTGCCGCCGGGCGCTTCGGCAACTTTATCAACGGCGAGCTTTGGGGTGGCCCGTCGACCCTGCCGTGGGCGATGAAACTGTCGTGTAGTGCTTTCCCGCCGCAAGTCTATAGCGACTTTGCCGGCGGCCTGTGTTTGACCGCGCGCCACCCGTCAATGCTCTATCAGATGCTGCTCGAAGGCCTGTTGCTGTTTACCATTCTGTGGATTTACTCGGCGAAACCGCGCCCGGTGATGGCGGTTTCCGGTCTGTTCCTGCTGGGTTACGGCCTGTTCCGCTCGCTGGTCGAACTGATCCGTCTGCCCGACGCGCACATCGGCTACCTGGCTGGCACCCAGTGGCTGACCATGGGCATGTTGTTGTCCCTGCCGATGGTCGTGGTGGGTATAATGTTCGTTTTCCTGGCTTACCAGAAGGCATAGAGCCTGATATGCATCAATACCTTGAGCTGATGCGCCATGTGCGCGACCACGGAGTGCGCAAGTCGGACCGTACAGGTACCGGTACGCTGTCGGTGTTCGGTTACCAGATGCGCTTCAACCTGGCCGACGGCTTTCCGCTGGTGACGACCAAGAAGCTCCACCTACGGTCGATCATCCATGAGCTGCTGTGGTTTCTGCAGGGCGAGACCAATATCGCCTACCTGAAGGACAACGGGGTCAGCATCTGGGACGAATGGGCCGATGAGAATGGAAATCTGGGACCGGTATACGGCGCCCAGTGGCGTTCGTGGCCGACCGCCGACGGCCGGCATATCGACCAGGTTTCGCGCCTGCTCGACCAGATCAGGAACAACCCGGACTCGCGCCGCCTGATCGTCAGTGCGTGGAACGTCGGTGAGCTGGACAACATGGCGTTGCCGCCGTGCCACGCGTTCTTCCAGTTCTACGTCGCCGATGGCCGGCTGTCGTGCCAGTTGTACCAGCGCAGCGCGGATATCTTTCTCGGCGTGCCGTTCAACATCGCATCCTACGCGTTGTTGCTGATGATGATCGCGCAGGTATGCGAACTTGAACCCGGCGACTTCGTGCATACTTTGGGCGATGCACACCTGTACAGCAACCACCTGAACCAGGTCGAGATCCAGCTGGGTCGTGCGCCGCATCGCCTGCCACAAATGCGCTTGAACCCGAAGGTACGCGACCTGTTTGCATTCACTTTCGATGATTTTGAACTGGTCAACTACCAGTGCGACGCGCATATTCGCGCGCCTGTGGCGGTATGACCGAAGAGGTACCGATGAATAACCACATACAGATTACAGTCGAAACACGTTATGTCGCGGAACAGTCGCGTCCGGATGACGAGTACTACGTGTTCGCTTATACCATCACCATCAGCAACCAGGGCGATCAACCGGCAAAGTTGCTGTCGCGCCACTGGGTCATCACCGACGCCAACCAGCAGGTACAGGAAGTGCGCGGTGACGGCGTGGTTGGTGAGCAGCCGAACCTGAAGCCCGGTGAGCAGTTCGTCTACACCTCGGGCACCATGCTCGAAACCTCGGTGGGTACGATGCGCGGCAGCTATCGCATGCAGGCGGCTGATGGTGGCTTTTTCGAAGCGCCGATCAAAGAGTTCATGCTATCGGCGCCGCGAGTGTTGCACTGATCGCGAACGATCCGTCACGCGTATGACGCTCAAGTACAGTTACACCATCCTGTCACCGGTTTACGACATGCTGGTCGACCGCGCGACCCGTTCCCTGCGCCAGCGCAGTCTGCAGCACCTCGAGCTGGAAGCCGGCGATGAAATCCTGATCACCGGCATCGGCAGCGGGCTCGATATCCCGCACCTTGACCCGCGTGGACGTTACATTGGCGTCGATTTGACACCGGCGATGCTCAACCGGGCGCAGCGACGGGCTGACCAGCGCAACGACCTGGAGATCGAGCTGCGCCCAGCCGATGCGATGGCCTTGCCGTTCGCCAACGATCGCTTCGATTCGGTTCTGATGCACCTGATCCTCGCTATCGTGCCCGACTCGGCGCGCGCGCTGGCTGAAGCCAGCCGGGTGGTCAAGCCGGGCGGATACATCGTAATCGTCGACAAGTTCCTGCGCCCGGGCCAACTGGCGCCGCTCAGGCGCCTGGCCAGCCTGTTTTTGCGCCATGTCGCGACCAAGACCAACGTGGTGTTCGAGCACTTGCACGCGCAGCACCCCGAGTTGCGGCTGGTGCACGATCAGCCGGCGCTGGGCGGTGGCTGGTTTCGTTACATCAAGCTGCAGAAACAGCCGGACCAGCCGGCGGGTTGATCGAAAGGGCAGGGCATGGCGGTTTACATCATCGGTGACGTGCAAGGCTGTTTTAGCGAGCTGCAATCGATTATCCAGGCGATCGCTTTCGACCCGGAACGCGATACCCTGTGGTTCGTGGGTGATATCGTCAACCGCGGCCCGGATTCGCTGCCTACCCTGCGTTTCATCCGCGGCCTTGGCGATCGAGCGGTCTGCGTCCTTGGCAACCACGACCTGCACCTGCTGGCGGCCTACTACGCTGGCGCCAGGGTTAGTTCGAGAGATACGCTGCAGCCGGTGCTGGAGGCGCCCGATCGGCAGGAATTGATGGAGTGGCTGCGCTTCAGGCCATTGATCCACTTCGATATTGGTCTCAACTTCGGTATGACCCACGCCGGGATCTACCCCGGCTGGGGCGTCGAGCAGGCCTGCGCACGGGCGCATGAGATCGAACGGGCGCTGCGCGGCGAACAGATGAATGAGTTTCTGCGTGAAATGTACGGCAATGAACCTAGTACCTGGTCGGATGACTTGCAGGGCATACCCCGGTTGCGCTTCATTACCAACGTATTTACCCGCATGCGCTACCTGAATACCGACGGTTCGCTCAACCTCGAGGCCAAGGGTGCTCCGCGCAATTTCAAGTCCAGCCAGCTCACTCCATGGTTCGAATGCAGCCAGCGCGCGATCAAGCACAACCGGATCGCGTTCGGTCACTGGTCGACACTACCGACCAGGCAGTACGGTAGCTGTTTCGCGCTCGACAGTGGCTGCCTGTGGGGCGGCCGCCTGACCGTGTTGCGCATCGACAAGAAGACACCGCGCTGGTCCAGCCTGGCGTGCCCGGGGCGGGTCAGCACGCCGCGCAAGTCCCAGGCTTGACCAGGATCACGCTGCCCGGGGTAAAAAAACGCCCGTTGAGCCGACAGAACACAGATTAGGCAATAATTGGCTATTATTCAGGGTAAGCTTGAATGATGGAGATTCATCGCGGTATCGGCGTGCACCGCAAAGCTCAAACCAGGGCAGACGACCATGGAGGAGGTCCGCAACCAGAAGCCAGGTTTTACGCTACCCACCAAGCGGAGTAAAGAATGGCCATAGGACGACGTGACATCATCGAAATGCTGCGTAGCGATATCGATCGTCTGAAGCGGCAGAATCAGCAGCTCGAAAATCGTCTGGCGCGGCAGCATCAGGCGTTCAGGGTGATGGCGCGCCTGCTGGACAAGATCCGCGCCATGAGCGTAGAAGAGGATTTGCCAGCGACTCTGAACGAGTTGTTGGCCGACGTGATGCACGCCTGCAATATCGAAAACGGCTCGTTACTGCTGATCGACGAAGATAGTGGTGAGCTCGAGTTCGTCGCGGTCATCGGCGAGGCCGCGTCATACCTTATGAGCCGCCGAATACCGCTTGGCACCGGGTTGGTGGGGCGGGTGATCGAGAGCGGTGAGCCGTTGCTGGTCGAAGACGTGCGCTATACCAGTGGATGGTCGACGGCGATCGATGAAATGCTGGACTTCCATACCCAGTCGCTGATGTGCGTGGCGGTAACGGTGCATGATCAGGTGGTCGGTGCGATCGAGGTCGTCAACCATGTCGACCAGCCGGAATTTGACGAAAACGATCTGAACGTCCTGCGCGTGGCTGCCAGGCTGGTCAGCCAGGTGATGGAATGTATCGAGGAGCGAATGCTCCAGGCGGGAGAAAACAATGAATGATGGCAAAGGGCGATTGCTGGCCCTGTGGCTGTGCCTGACGTTAATGGGCGGTTGGATGATCAGCGTACAGGCGGACGACACCCGAT
>Ga0316201_10004444_pt1 | contig 10582 bp, 8 predicted proteins | sample CS6wburrow_MG_FD_204516 | JGI IMG/M metagenome (GOLD analysis project Ga0316201, IMG submission 204516) | Coastal sediment microbial communities from Delaware Bay, Delaware, United States - CS-6 worm burrow | ecosystem: Environmental > Aquatic > Marine > Coastal > Sediment | place: USA: Delaware... | reverse complement strand
CCTGATGCGCCTTTTACTTGCTCGGGAGGTAATAAAGCTGACTTACTTTTCACAATCAGAGGTTTAGACCGTTGGGTTTCACCAAAGTCATCATATACAGATACTGCGTACTCGAAATATTTTCCTTCTTCTTGGATGTCGGTATCAATATAAGATTGGGTTTGTAGCCCTTCCAGTTCAATTAAAGGTTGCCAATTCTGTGTGTTATCAGCTCTTCTGTATACCCTATAGCCAAACCCAGAGTTTGCAGCTTGCCAGGCTAAAGATATTTCACGTAGTGTAGAATTTGATAGCAATAACAACGAAGGGGCGCTAGCGGGTGTATATGCTATGGCTTCAGTGATTTGTCCTTTTTCATCGGCAGAAAAAGCCCTTACACCATAATAAACCGTGCTATTAATAGTTTGAGGCCGATCATCGCTTAGCGTTAACTTTTCAATACTAGCTTGTGATGATGAACTACCTTGATTGCTGGAACGTTTGTTTGACAAGGCAAGGCTCCCAACAACTTGCCATTCTTCGCCAGTTGCTCTTCGCACTAACTCGTAACCAATAATAGGTTTATTTACATTTTCTGCACTTGGAAAAAACGCTAATGAAAGACCGCTAACACGCTGTGTTACATCGACAATTGTAGGCACTTGCAAATCTGATTTTACGCTTGCTTGTATGGCTATGCTGGCAAGTTTTTCACTTCGAATTTCTTCACCATCATCATCAATCATGCTTAATTGATAATAAAAAATACCGGAGTCGTTGCCAGGATTATCTTTTGCGCTTAATTCTGCCTCACTCGTAATATAGCTAAAAGGACCTTGCTCTGAAGTAGATCTAAAAACATTAAACCCCAAATAACTCATATTTGGGTCGGTCAAACTCCAACTTAACGACACTAGGCCATCGGCATATTCTGCAGTAATATTGCTTACCCAATCAACACCCAAATTATTTGCTGTATTTTGCGCAGAAACTTTATGCAAGGCTATAGCTTCGGTTAAGCTTTCGCCAATATACGTTGATTGGAGCGCAATTTGTGCTTGATTATTAAACGTAAACTGGAGCTCACCCACAGAAGCACCTTCAACGGGTGAAACCACTTCAACATTAGCGACAATTTGCTGTTCTTCTCGGCTTACTTGCCCAATAATGACATAATTCAAGTTCAAAACAGTCGCGGCTTTAATTGCTTCTTGTGCACTAAACTTCTGGTCAATATCATTTCGCGACAGCGCGACTTCCAACTCTCGTTGATTAATCACGATTAAGTGGGGGGCTTTGCGTAACTCATTGCGGACAATATATGAAACATCATCTTCTAAGCCAACAACATCAATGGTGGTCGCTACAAATTGAAACACACCTATTGATGATTGGTCTTGTTCTTGGGCATACGAAATATTACACCAAAGTACAACAGAGGCGGCGATTATAAGCCTCAATCTATGAAACAAATACAAAACTTCTCGCATGATTTGGTTTTACCTAATCTACAAATTTATGTTGATCCAACAAATTTTCAATACGACTTTTTGCTTCGCGACTAATTGGCGAAGAAGACACTGACTTTAATTTTTCATTAAAAATTGCATAGGTGTAATACTCTACTGCATTTGCTATTTCAGAACGTTTCTCGCTATCTTGACCTTGATTAAAATAGTAGGTTTCTAATTGCTGTAATGGGCGCAACACATCACTGGCCATAGACTCTACAACTAGTTCGGTTAGTTGCTGCAAAATTTCAGTATCAGTGAGAATTTCCATCGCATCAAACACTACGCCTGCTTCAGACACACCTGCATTTGCGGTATCTTCAACCTGCAACTTACGTTCTACTGTATCTACTCGGGTGTTCTCTCCTGTAAGAACATCTACAATTCTGAATGATAGTTGGAGAAAGCCGACTTTTTTAGTTTGTGTAACTTCGTATTCCGTTTGCCCATATTCTGGCAATAATACCTTTGCTTGAGGCGCTTCTTTTAATTCAGTTTTACTCGGTTTAGGGTTAGCTGCTTTCCAGTTTAAGTAATCAATGTTATCCGAGATTTTTTCGCCCGTTTGGTATCGAATAGTTTTAGTACTTTTTGAACTGTTTTCGTCAACTTTATAAAGTAATACTGAGCCCATTATTGCGTAGTCAATGCCGTAAACCCTGCCCATTTCTTTTGCAGTACTTTCAGATACAACACCAATTTGACCCAGTTTCATTTCTTCTAAAATAGACTTGAGATTCTCACGTTCCAAAATAGTAATGTCGTTACTAGCATTATTAAACAATCTAGAAATAAGATTATTAGCGACGATTACACCAGCATCATCACTTTCGCTCGGACTGTTGAAGTCGAAAACTGCAATTGAACGTTTTGCTCTTTTAGCAATGGCGTCTTCTACTTGTCTTATTTTATTAAATAATTCTGGGTAGGTTGGTTTTACATCTTGAATACCCTTAAGTAAAGACCATGCCATTGCGTACTGGCCATTATCTATATACAAACTAGCAGAGTAATCTGCTTTTTGGCTATATGCGTTTTCGAATTCTTCAATTAATGCAGGATCTGAAGAGCCATTCTTTTTGAGAGACGCAAGCAATGTTTTTGCTTGTATTAAACGTGATTCTTGAATCGCTTTTAAGAAGCCTTTTTCACTTTCGGTATCCATAGCGTCGGAAGCTTGAGATTTTAGCAATAAGCATGCTGAATTTTGACCGTCTAACAACAGTGCTTGACTACAAGCGTCATACGCCCCTGCCCAATTTCCTAAAGTAGCTTCTTTTTGTGCTTTAGCTAAAAAATAGCCGGGGGAATTGTTTCTGCGAGCCTTTGCCAGCATACCTTTAGCAATATTGTTATTTGGATTAATTTTGAGTATGTCATTCAGCAATTTAATTGCCGTATCAAACTGATCGGCTTTTAGCGCTTTGTTAGCCTGCTTTAAATAAGATTGATTCACTTCTTTGCGAATTGACTTAAGCCTTAATGCTACATCTTCATAGTTTGAAAACTTAGCATCAATAGCTTGAAAAGTTTCATAACTTTTAACTAAATCGCCGGCTTCATAGGCCGATCTAGCGCTTTCATATTTAGCAGCCAACTCTGCATAAAGTTTCTTTTTGGCCTGACTTATTTTCAAAACCAAAGGCTGAGTAATAGAATCTGCTGTTGCATTGTCACTTAGGTTAGCCACTAAGCCTTCAGCCATCGCTAAATCTTCATTGGTAATTTGACCACTTAATAGGGCATTAAGCTTAGCAATTGACTCTGACTCAAACTTTTGTTTTAACACTGCCAAAGCATTTGTATATTCAGCATTCTTTGGGTTTTTTTGAACCGCTTGGTTCAAATAAGCAATAGCTTCTTCATATTTGTTAGCTGCAGCAAGTTGGTTCGCCGTATCAAATTCTTGCTTACCTTGAGACGTTGAATTACAAGCGGTGAGGGTTGTGGCAACAATTGCTGCAATAAATATTTTTTTCATAGTGTGTTCCCTACTTAATGGACAACGTGAGCGTTGATTGGTCAAAGCCCACAACATTAAATGCAATGTCAGACCGTTTAGATAATTGATTGAGTTGATCGAATAGTTGTTCTGGCCAGCCTAAATAACTAGCCGACATCAGGTATTTTTGTTGATTTTTAGATTCTGTACTTAAGCCACTTAAACCAATTACGGCCTGCTGAAGATTATTTTGGATAAGGGTTATTTGCTCAGGGCTTGCTTGATCAATAACAAGAAGTACAGGGTTTTCAAGCTTGTTTAACCAAGCAAATTTGGTCTGTATATTTACCTTCAGCACAATCCGTTTGCTAATTTTGGTGGCAAGTTTATTAATACTGTCACCGCTTTCGCCCGCAAGCCTATCTGAAAAAGAAACTGATGTGATTTGTGCTTGTGTAGCTCCGTTTAACAATGATCCTGAAACGCTCACGTGATTTGTGTTTATGCTCATGCCTTGAAATTCACTTTGCGTGGCACTTGCACCAACATTCAAAGACAAATCAAAACTCGCACCTAATAAAGAGTTTTCGCTAAGCACCACAAAACCTTCTTTGCTTAAGTGTTCTGCTAAGTTTGCTTTTACCGCAGAGCTTGCCTGTAGATGGGTGCTGTCTTGCATAGTGGGATTTATTTTTAACTTAATGCGTGCTTTTTTATTCCATTTATTTTGCTGAATAATTTTGATCGCGTCAGCTGCTACCGCATTGGAATCTGTGTAGGCTCTAATTTTTACTTGGTAGGTGGATTCGTCAACTTTAAACTCTTCTAAAATATCAAATCTATCTAAACGCCCTTTGGTAGTCGCGTATATTTGCTCGCTGGCCAACATGAAATTCTTAGTTTCAGTGCGTGCACTTATATAACTACCGAGCATTTGTTGAATAGCAAGTCGCTTAGCATCTTCTATTGCAGCTTGCCTTGCTTTACCCAAGTCACCTTGCTTAATTAAACCCAAACCAGTTACATCAACTTGACCTGCAAGCGAACAAAAATGGGCGATTAAACAAAAGAGCAAAATAATGGATTTTTTGATGTGCACTCTCAATTCCCTTTTCAAGTAGATTCACACTACTTATTAAACTATTAAAGTGTGTTGCAACTTTGCGACATCTAGAAAGTATAAACTAATTCACAAAACAATTTCAGGTGATTTTCTAGTTTTTCTTTATCACCTATTGTTAATGAAACCAATGAACATACTATCCATCAATTTGCTAGAATCTATATCAATCGTCAAATGCTATTGACCAATATAAGCACCTTAAATATAAGTAAACTATGAATAAGACAATAAAGAAACTCGAAAACAACTTAATACGAGCCTTAACGATTGCTTGCGAACAAGCTAAAGAATCGATAGAAGGCTTCGATTGGTTAACACATACCGCAGATTACGCGAATTTCCCTGCTAGCCTTCACGTGATATGCATATTCGACACAGACGCTTCTTTGAAAGCTGCATTAGCATCGGCAGGTGACGCCAGCATGGTTAAGCTTATACATAATGCATTACTCAAAGCGGGCATTCTATTGAAAACCCCGAAAAGACATATTACATTCGATACCGAACAAGCCTGTGAACGCGAGCATCAGGGTAATTGGAAAAAGAGAATGTTATATTCTTGATTGAAGCCATGTTGTCATGTAGGCAATTACATCTGTTTTATTAGTTTCATTGAATATTTCATGAAATGCGCCATCCCAAATTTTTAAGGTCTTGTCACTGCTAGGACTTTGATTATAAAGCGCTTGAGAACCCATACGATTGGTTATTTGATCTGCACCGCCATGCATAATGAGAACTGGGTAATTAAAAAGACTGAATTTGGTTTTCACTTCATCGATTGCGTTCAAAAGTGCAACTCCCATTCCTGCCTTGCCTGCCTCATGAAAAATTAAAGGGTCGCTAATATAGTTTTCAACGGTTTGTTGGTCTCTCGATATATTGTTTGGGTCTAGTTTTATGGTTCGAAGATTTGGTGAAATCCAGTTCAGCGCTCTTATTAGCCATTTTTTAAATGGCGTAATATCGTCGCCGACCTCCAATGCAGGCCCCGTTAGAATGACTGTTTTAATGTCCTTCCTTACCTTATTAAGCAAAAATTCTGTAACTATTAACCCTCCCATACTATGCCCTAACATACATAATGGAAGATCTTTAGGGGTATTGTTATAAACGGTTTCTAAATCTGCGCGGTATTCAGAAATATCTTTGATAAACGCTCTTGGCCCTTCAGAAAGTCCGTGTCCTTTTAAGTCAAAACTATATACATTAACACCTATGTTATTTAAAGCATTTGCTACATGCTCATACCTGGCACTATGTTCGCCTAAGCCATGCACCAAAATGAGTGAGGCTTTCGCATCATCAATGAGCCAATTTTTAGTATGTAATTTGAATCCGTCTGATGAAGTGAGCATAGCGTTTTCTTTTATGAGCTGATTTATATTGTGTCGCTAAGCGTAACTATGTGTCGCACTAATGCAACCAATTTTTTGCAATTGCAGACTTAGTAAACACAATAATGCTAATTCCTATTGCTATAGCCAACAATGGCATAACAATCGCTGGCGTGCCCATTAAGCTAATTGCGTCTGACAAGAAATAAACATAAAAGGTTTGGCCAATAACGCCAATAATTGACACTATAAATAAGGGTAAGGCCCACCTTTTTTTAACAAGCAGTAATAAACTACCAAGTACGCCACCAAAAACCTCAGCAGCAAACACAAAATTCACCCACTGTGGCATAAGCACATAAAGTTGTTGCTGGTTTTCCGGCATGGTTGCCAAACTTTCTTCAAGCATGAACACGCGCATAGCAAAAGCCGACAAGTCCATCAGAAACCATAACAAAGCAATAATAGAGATTACCCAAAACCCAAACGGGGGTTTTATTTTGGATGAATTTACCTTCATATCGTTAATTTTTAGGTCGTCTTTCACTGCGTTTTCCTTAATGATTACTTGTTATTCTGCTTAAACACCTACTGATAGTTTGAGCAATTTCTATGGTGCGCAATAAAGGGCAGTAGATATGAACTAATGCATCAAAACCGCCAAGCAATAAATCGACTACTTTTACTACCTTGTGTCATGTTTATGGTTTTAAGCTCTGTTACATTAATCTCGTTTAGTTTTTTGTAAATTATTTTTAAACTTTCCTTTTTAGACACTAGAGTTGTAAACCATTTAATTTGCTTTTGGTAATTAATACTTTCAGTAATCATGCGTTGAATAAAGCCCACTTCGCCGCCGTCGCACCAAAGCTCATTATTCTGGCCTTCAAAATTTAGCGGGTTTTTACCTATAGGTTTTGTCGGCGCAAGCTTTTGTTTGAGCATTGCATGTCGTTTACTTTGATTGCGCTTAAGGTTTTCATTCTTTTTTACAGAGCCTAGCAATGCTGCTTCTTTGCTAACATGAAAAGGTGGATTACACATACAGAAATCAAACAGATCAGTAGACTTTATAACTGAGTCAAAAATCTTCTTAGGATTAGCTTGATGCCGTATTTTAACAACATTCCGCAAAACACCGTTACTTGACTGGATTATCTTGGCGGACTTAACTGCAGTTTTGTCTATGTCGGTAGCAACAAATTGCCAGCCATAAGATTGGCTACCAATAATGGGATAAATCAAATTTGCCCCCGTACCAATATCCAATCCTTTGATTTTTGTCGCTTTGTTATGCCTAGGATTCTCTGCTAATAAATCGGCAATTGCGTGAATGTAGTCTGCTCTGCCAGGTATTGGTGGGCATAAATAGCCATGAGGAATATTCCAATGTGTAATTCCATAATAATGCTTTAATAAAGCACCATTAAGTTCTTTTATACTGTTTGGATTGGCAAAATCGATAGTCTTTCTGCCATTGGGATTGATAACGACAAACTTTGCTAGTGTGGGTTGTGTGAATACTAGCGTATCAAAGTCATAGCCATCTTTGTGTAAGTTACGTTTATGCATAGGAACCTATTTGAGCATGCTTAAGCCAACACTTCAAATTCAGAGAAGACTTTAGTAGCAATTTATAGCGTGCAAATAGGTGTTTTCAATTTTTTATATATTACTCGTTATTTTGTCAGCTTTTTTTACACTTTAATAACAACGATAAATTAGAATAAGCTAAGCTATTGTTATTAAGAAGTAAATTTTTTTGGCTCGAATATTGCGTGCTATGTTTGGAACAAATAATCTGTTTGTGTCGTTTAAAAGGAATAACGCTATGCTGAACCAATCTAATCGCCTTCTGAAATTAATAACTGCAATTACATTATTTGGGGCTTTTTCACTATCAACACAAGCCGCTTTTTTGTTAGACGGTGGATTTGAAGAAAATGCAAATGACTCGCCTTGGACTTTCACTCCCAATGCTGAACTTACAGGCAACGCAGCTATATCTGGCAACCAATCGGCCTTCTTATCAAATGAAGGGCTTAGTCCAGATTCTTTTGCTGTTGCATTTCAAACCATTCTTTTAGATGGCAGCGACTTATCAGTTGGAGACGAAATATTCTTAACTGGACTCGCGCAAATAGTCTCTCAATTAGGATCACTTGACCGAATGTATATTGAGTTGGCATTTCGAAATAGTGAAGTTGAAGAAATCTTAGGAGAAGTTGGGGACGTTGATTTTGTAAATGCGGTCTCTGCTGATGCACTTTTCGACACTATATTAGTACAAACATTAACAACCTCGTCTATCGTGATCCCTGAGTTAGTGACGTCGGGAAATGGAGATACCTTGGCAACTAAAGGCATCCGTATCGCAGTTGCCATTTTCACTGCAAGCGGCAATGATTTAACTCAAGCAAATTTTGATAATCTTAAGCTCCAGAGAGTTCCAACACCTAGCATCTTTGCATTGTTATTAATAGCAGTGGGCTTTGTAGCAACAAGAAAACGTGTACTTCTTTAGTTAAAAAAGCGAAAAAGAAAAAGCGAAAAAGGGGTCAGGTGCAATTAAAAAAGGGGTGACCCTTTTTTAATTGCACCTGACCCCTTTTTCGTGACCCCTTTTTCGCTTTTTCTTTTTCGTTTTTTTGTTCTGCGCTTACTTTCTTTTATTTTGCTTTTTATTTTGAGCTTTTGAACGAGCACTTTGTTCAACTCGCTTTTTAGTACGTTCTTCTTTCTTGTCTTTTTTATCGGGAGTAAGAGATCCATCTTTGAATTTTTGTTTTCGCTTAGCTTTGTCTTCGACCTTCTTTGCTGCAGTTTGTGCCATTAGAATTTTTTCTTCTATAAGCATTTGTGGCGTTTCTAGCGTAATTCTTCCTATTTTCCCAGAACGAAACTCAGTAACTAGTAGTTCACAAATTTTATGCAAATTAACACGGCCCCCAGTCATTAATGCGCCTCGTTTAGCGGCAGCCTGCTCCAAAAATTCGAGCTCTGTGTTTGGTAAATGCTCTAGTTTATAACGGGCTTTCATAAGCTCAGGGTAAGCTTTGATAAGGTAATCAGCCGCAAAGAATCCGATGTCATCGTATTCTAATGCCGTGTCTTTTACCGCACCAGAAATACCTAAGCGATAACCCGTATTTGGATTTTCTAACTTAGGCCAAAGTACGCCTGGCGTATCAAGTAAAACAATGCCACTGCCTAAATTAATGCGTTGTTGGCTTTTAGTCACCGCTGGTTCGTTGCCTGTTTTGGCAATTACTCTATCGGCCAAAATATTGATTAACGTTGACTTCCCCACATTTGGAATACCAATAATCATCGCATTTATAGTTTTTATAGAAGCGTCTTTTTGCGCACAGGTTTTACGAATTAGATCAATTATTAACTTGGTTTTAGCGGTATCGTCAATAGAGGTGGTATAGGTTTTAACTGCCCTGTCTTCCTCTAAATGTGCTTGCCACAAAGCCGTGACTTCGGGGTCGGCCAAGTCGGATTTATTTAGAATCTTTATGCAGGGCTTATCACCCCTAATTTTGGCAATTTCGGGATTTTCACTCGAATAGGGAATGCGTGCATCGAGCACTTCAATCAGTACATCAACTTGACTGAGTACCTCTTTCATTTCTGTAAGGGCTTTGTGCATATGCCCTGGAAACCAATGAACTGGCAAAATAAATATCCTACACTAAAATTTTGCTTAGAGTACTACATCAACCGACTCTTTGCCTCTTCTGCTTCAACATTCCTGCGTTTTGTTTAGTTTGTCGTTTCTGCAAATAGTTTTTACTTACAATGCAGGCGCATCTTGAGTGGCCCTAGAAGCACGAAGCAAAAGAAACTTGGTGCAACATTAGCAAACTATTAAGACTTTATATAACCAACAATTTCTATTCACACCATATGAGCAACTCGATTGTCAATTTTATGCCTGAATTATATACAATGAAGCTTAAGTACACCTACTAATGGTCGATAAATAAACATTCTAAAAATTGTTTCATAACAATAAAAAGTTATGAGCACTCTCTTTTTAAATGAGTTTCAATATGCGCTTGCAGAATCCCCGTTCTAAAATTAACTCCATAGAAGCATAATGTATGCTTAAATCGGCTAAAACTATATCTTTATCATACGTGCAAGATCAACTTGCAAACACGGTCGTGTGGTCAAGTGCTATTTTTGTCGTTATCGCCCTAGTTTCTTCGTTAATGCGCATTGTAGACAGCGGCTTTTTACCTATTATGTCGCTGCATATTTTTATGACCTTAGTGCTCATTCTCTTGTGTTTCTTCAGGGAAAATATTTCAACAGCAATCAAAGGTTATACCGTTTGTATAATATTTTTCCTCGCTGGAATTGCTGGCCTACATAGCTTTGGTCTGTCTGCGGGTGGTATTGTTCTTCTTTATGCAAGCACCATTATAAGCAGTTTAATAATTCATATACGAACGGCCATCATTTTTGGGGTGCTTGGTTGGATTGCTATTGCGGTCTATACCTTTTTAATTACCTTTACAAACTTTGAGTTTTCAGTACAACAAAGCATCTACAATTCTAGTATAACAGCTTGGATACTAGCCCTAACCTTACATGCTTATTTAGTTGCAATTTCGCTAGTCCTCATTTACCGCTTTTACGACTATTTAACCCTATCGTTAGAAAACCAATACCAGTTAAA
>Ga0316201_10004443_pt1 | contig 10583 bp, 6 predicted proteins | sample CS6wburrow_MG_FD_204516 | JGI IMG/M metagenome (GOLD analysis project Ga0316201, IMG submission 204516) | Coastal sediment microbial communities from Delaware Bay, Delaware, United States - CS-6 worm burrow | ecosystem: Environmental > Aquatic > Marine > Coastal > Sediment | place: USA: Delaware... | reverse complement strand
GTGCCTGAGCACCGCTACAACACAGTGGTCAACTATATTCCAACAGGCATGCCTGATTTTTGCGGATCGTCCTCACTCGACATCACCGAAACCCGAACCACAGGCACAGTTGGAGTGGATCTGGGCATTACGGTTCGGGCGGGTGACACACCTGATGACATCAAGATTCTTTTCGATCTCAACCGGGATGTCGCTGACATCACCGATGTAACCGAGGCCTCGAGACAATTCCTGCGGCTGTTTGATGCTTTTCTGGACACCCCGGACACGCCGCTTATGACCGTGGCGATGGGCGGTTCCGAAGCACACAAGGATGCCAAACAAAGGGCATTGATTGCTGCTGGCGCGCCGGCGCCCGCCTATTCGTCCATTCCTGAAATATTCCTGAAATGGGTGAAGCAGCAACCTGATGCGATTGCCGTCAGCGAGGGCAGCAGATCACTCACTTATGCCGAACTTGAAACCCGGTCTCGCGCGTTGGCATGTGCACTCATAAAAAAAGGTGCCAGGCCAGGCATGGTCGTGGTTATTCATATTCCCCGGTCCATTGATCTGGTCGTCGCCCTGTTGGGCGTGCTGCGCTCCGGTGCAGCATTTTACGTGTTGGAGAAAACCGTTCCTGAAGAACGGGCCAGGACAATCATTTCCGACACGGGAGCCAGCATCGCGATAAGCCTCGATGGAACCATGCCGGCGCAGCTTGCAGAATTGAGTGATGCGATTGCCGTTGATCAACCTGGCACATCCGACACCGCTGACAACACTGACTTGCCGGCAAAGATTGATGCCGACTGGCCGATGTATGTCATGTACACCTCCGGATCCACCGGACTGCCCAAGGGGGTCGTGATCTCCCACGGGAGCTTTTCCCGCTACATCAACTGGCAGGTTGGTGAGCATGCTGCGCGCGACCCGATAGTGTGGGCGTTCGCCACCACCTTGTCCTTTGAATCGCCATTGCGAATGTTCAGCGGCATTGCCAGCGGTGGCAGCATCCGGGTTTATCGCGAACCTGAGAAATTTGGCGATCTGGCATTGGCCGATGTGTTTCGCGAGGATGCAGTGGACGGCGCAGCCGTTACCCCTTCAGAACTTCGTCTGCTGATTGAAAGAAGCTGGCTGGTATCACGCTTGCAAACACTCATTGTAATCGGGGAACCGTTGCAACCTGCCCTTGCTTTGGCAGCCCGGCAATCACTGGGCCCGAATGTCAGTATTCAAAACTGGTATGGGCCCACAGAAGCTACCATGGCATCAACGATGCATCGCTTCAATTCCGATCTCGATACCGGCGTGACTGTCCCGGTTGGACGCCCTGCACCTGATGTTGCGGTCCATATTCTGGACGGTGGAATGAACCCGCTCCCGAACGGCATGATCGGAGAGATATTTATTGGTGGCCAAAGGCTGTCAGACGGGTATTTGAACCAGCCGGAGCTGACACGGCAAGTTTTTGTGCCTGATCCTTTTAGCAGAAATGGAAGGCTTTACCGCACCGGTGACCTGGGCAGGATAAACAGCCATGGCGAACTGGTTCATCATGGTCGCAATGACGGCCAGATAAAGATAAACGGGGTTCGCATTGAATATGCAGAAGTAGAACGAGCAATACTGCATCACCCGAATGTCATTGCTTGCGCGGCAGTCTTGAACAAGGTTGACAATCCAAGCCTGGTCGCGGCCTATGTCGCAGCAGATGAAATCCCAGCCGCCGAACTGCGCGCTGTTGCGCGCCGCCATGCTCTCTCGGCAGCAGTCCCGAACGTGTTTTTCCGACGGGCATCGCTACCGATGAACCGGAACGGCAAAGTGGACCGTGAAGCATTGTTGCGCGCAGCCCCGCAACAGCCCAACAAGCAGGCAAATTCAAGGTCGCGATCTGCGACGGAGGATCAGGTCGCAGAAATCTGGCGGGAAATTCTGGCGGTTGAAAGCATCGGGTCGGAAGATGATTTCTTTGAACTGGGCGGCGACTCGCTGTCTCTGGTTCGCATGGTCCTGCTGGTTGAGAACCGCCTGGGCATCACCCTGGATGCGAGGTCCGCCGACAATGTCGCCACCATTTCCGATGTTGTCGCGCTGGTTCGTGAAGCGGATACCGGCTGTGCACCTGCGTGCAATTCATACGATGGCAATAAGTCCCTTGTTGATCCTGAAACCATTCGGCGATTGCGTCTGGCATCCGCTCGCTGGTCAGGGGAGGCAGTTTCCGACGAGCCGCCGATGTTCCGCATGAATGCTGCCGGTAAGTTGCCACCGCTTTTCTGGTGTTTCAATGCAGCCCACGAAATGCCTGCCATGGCGGCAGCGTTTGGAGAGAACCGGCCCGTTTTTGGCATGAAGTCATTTCTCGGAGCCGTAGACGATCGAACCGAACGGCAAAACCAGTTGCGCCCGGTCGCGCAACTCTATGCCAGCGAAATAGAGCGCCTGCACCCTGACGGGCCATATCTTCTTGGCGGAAACTGCCAGGGTGGCAAGCTTGCAACCGAAATAGCCCGCGTTCTGATCGATCGGGGCCATCCGGTGCCGCTTTTGTGTCTTCTGGAGACCGTACCGGTAACTCCATACCCGGGTCGGATTTCACTTTTCTTCGGAAAGAAAAGCGACACGCACAATCCCTTCAGGAAGTTTTCCAGTCCGGAAGCTGGCTGGCAGCGGCTGTTTCGGGAAGTCACCTGGGACATCATTCCCGGCAAACACGCGCAGTATTTCAACCCACGCAATGTCAGGCCGTTCTGTCAACAGGTCACGGAAAGACTGAAACAGGTGGAGGAATTCGCGCCGGTTCCCCTGCCGCCTTCGGCTTTTCACGCAGGCCTCGAAATCAACGGCCCGATACCCTCGCTGGCGCGGGGACAAGAGGCAGATATCCCGGTGTCGATCCGCAATCTCAGCCGACAGAAATGGTGGCCCGGCGAGCAAAGCGGACTCTGCCTGGCGAGCCGCTGGTTTCGAGAAGACGGATCTGTGGTGGCAGGGGCAGTTACGGGCGTTCTTCTGGAGCGCACCCTCGGCCCGAATGAGACATGTGAGATGATCGCCAAAATTCAAGCGCCAAACAAAACCGGGCAATTCATTCTTGAAATTGATATGTGCGAACAAGGCATCGCCTGGTTTTCCGACAGGGGGTCTGTTCCATATAGGTCCAATGTGTCTGTTGGCGCCCGATTGACCAAGGCGATCCTGAAACTGGCGGGAAGTTGACTGCAATTACAGGTATCGGACCCGCAGCCTCAACGAGCCTGCGCAACATGGGCCTCGACCGCAAAGCTGCGCGGTAATTCGCATGCGCTGCCCATGGCCAGGTCCAGCGCCGCGTCGGCCATCTTGTGGGCAATGCCGAGCGTTATCTTGAAGCCGCCGGATGCCACGATGGTGCCAGGTACATCGGGCAGTGAACCGACAATGGGGTCGCGCCCTGCAGCGCGCGGCCTGACGCCGGCCCATTGCTCCACAACGTCTGCATCGGCCAGGCCCGGACAAAGCTCAACGGCACGCTGAACCAGCTTTTGCGAGACCGCTTCATCAACATCTGTAGTCTTGAAATCTCGTTGCGATGTGGAGCCGACCGCCACCAGGCCATCATCATGCGCGACCAGATAGAGGCCGCGGCTGTAGATGACGGGCATGTCGTCAAATGACCGGCCCTGTGGCCGCAACAAGACCGCCTGGCCCTTGACGCCCCAGCCTAGCTCACATTGCAGGGCCGGTTGCAACAGGCCGAAACTTTCATGCCCGGCCGCCACAATGACCCTGCCCGGTGACAGGCGCATGCCATCTGCCAGCAAAACTTCGCTTCTATCGGAAATCTCTTCAACCGGGCAATTCTCGGCAACGACAACTTCCGGCTGAACGCCGGCCAACAGCGCTTTCACAAGCCTGCGCGGGTTTATCCGGGCGCTCAGGGTGTCAAAACTGTAAGCCACGAAGCCTGGTTTCAACGCCGGCCAGGCAGGTGCAGGTTCCCTGCGCCTGATATCCCACGAAATCGGTTGTCCGGAACGGGACACTTCAGGCCAGAACCTGGTTGACCCTGCTTGCCACTGCTCGTGCTCTGCCAGGAATTCCTCCGAATCGATGGGCATGACACGGCCGCACCTTTTGTATCCGCAAGATAATCCGGTTGCCGCTTCAAGCTGTGCAACCTCCATTTCCAGCGACAGCAATGCCTCAAGCTGAAAGACCTGGATATCCTCCCAGCTGACGGGCCGATGCGGCATCAGTGCACCCAGTATACCGCCGCTGGCACCCTGCCCGGTCCGTCCCTTTTCAATAACAACCGTACTCAAGCCGCGCTGCTTGGCTTTGAGTGCGCACCACAGACCCACCACGCCTGCGCCGATGATAACAACGTCCGGTGTTGCGGGTATGCTGGTTGAATGTGTTGCCATTGCCGGACTATATGGCAAATGCGTTTTTCGAACCTGAAAACCTGAACCGAACCATGCCCTGTTTCCACGACTCAAAAACGCAAGCGCCCAGGCACGATGTAGGCTGGGACGCCAACGACGTCCCCAGGTCGTTGGTTTTCGATGACCCGTTTTATACAAAGGCCGGTGGCCAGGCTGAAACAGCCTACGTGTTCATGGATGGTAATGGCTTGCCGGAGCGCTGGACCAGTACCGCCAATTTCTCGATAGCCGAACTCGGCTTTGGTACCGGGCTCAATTTCCTGGAAACATGGCGCAACTGGATTGCCGTGCGTTCACCGTCGCAGCAGCTTGTGTTCACCTCGTTCGAAGCCTATCCGATCAGTGCAGACGACATGGCCCGCGCGCTGGCGCCGTGGGCAACCCTGAAACCGCTCGGCGAGGCGCTGATTTCGCGCTGGCAGGAGCCGCCCAGGCTGCCGGCGTTCTGGCAGATGGACGAACAAACCGGACTTCGCATCATTCCCGGCAAGGCTGAAGTTACAGTTGCTCGTTGGGACGGGCTGGCTGACGCGTGGTATCTGGACGGCTTCTCGCCTGCCAGAAACCCTGACATGTGGGGCCCGGACCTGCTGCAGCAGGTCCATGACCACACGAACCCGGACGGCAGCTTTGCTACCTACACAGCCGCCGCCCAGGTCCGCAGAAACCTGCAGGCAGCAGGTTTCACCGTCACCAGACGCAAAGGCTTTGCCGGCAAGCGCGAGATGCTGCTCGGGCGAAAACAATTGGAACCTGAAGTTCACTCTGCAAAGTGACAGGCGGCCAGATGACCGGTTCGCACAAGCCGCAACTCAGGGTCATCCCGCACGCAGCGCGTTTCAGCCAGGGGACAGCGGGGATTGAAATTGCACCCCTTCGGCGGAGACAGGGGCGACGGTATCTCTCCCTCGATTGCATCCAGTGTCACCGGCTCGGTTTCATCAAGCACCAGCCGCGGAACGCTGGCGAGCAGCCCTTTCGTATAAGGGTGCGCAGGCGCGGAATAGACCTGTTCGGCAGGCCCCTCCTCGACAATGCGGCCGAGATACATCACCGCCACCCGATCAGACAGGTGACGCACCACGGAAAGATCATGGCTGATGAAAATCAGGGTCAGGCCGAGATCGCGCTGCAGAGCGAGAAACAGATTGATGATCTGCGCCTGTATCGACACATCGAGCGAGGCCACCGGCTCATCGCACACCAGCACTTCAGGTTGCATGGCCAGGGCACGCGCAATCGCGATCCTCTGGCGCTGTCCACCGGAGAACTGGTGCGGAAACCGCCGTACCAGGCTGGCATCGAGCCCGGCGCGCTCCAGATAGCCCGCCACATATGCAGCCTGTTCAGATTTGCTGGTCAACCCGTGCGCCAGCGGTCCTTCCGCAATAATGTCACCGACACGCATGCGCGGGTCGAGAGAGGCAAAAGGGTCCTGGAAAATCATCTGCACCCTTGTGTCGATCTTCCGCCCGTCTGTCATGACAGGCCCACCATCGACGGCAACGCGTCCGGAGCTCGGCGTCAGGATGCCGGCAACCATGCGGCCAAGCGTGGACTTGCCGCACCCGCTCTCGCCGACCAGGCCGAGCGTTTCACCGCGTACAACATCGAGACTGACACCGTCCACAGCACGCACCGACCGGGTTTCGACACGGGCGCCCAGCTTCGCAGCGATCTTGTCGCCGAGTGTCAGTTGCGGACTGAAATGCTTCTGCACGTCACGCACATGAACAAAGCCGCGTGAGGACAGCGAACCATCATCGGTTTTGGCAAGTGCACTCATGCGTTCACCGTTTCGCGCAGCGGATGGAAACAGCGCAAGCCACGATTACCGGACATTTCAAGCGCCGGGTCCGTGACGCACATTTCACTGGCATGCTGGCAGCGCGGACGGAACGGACATCCCGGCGGCGGGTCGAGCAGCGAAGGTGTTGTGCCTGGAATCTGAAACAGGTCCTGGCCCGGTTTCGCGGTTGCCGGCAGGGACCGCAACAGGCCCGCCGTATAGGGATGGCGTGGATCGCGCAGGACTGTTGCAACCGGCCCCTGCTCCACGATGCGCCCGGCATACATGACCAGCAGCCGGCTGGCGAGCGTCGAGACCGTCGCCAGATCGTGGCTGATCCACACCAGCGCTGTGCCGGTTTCCGCAGCAAGATCCCGCATCTCGGTGAGTATCTGGGCCTGAATGGATACATCCAGCGCCGTTGTCGGCTCGTCGGCGATCAGCACCTGTGAGCCATGCAGCAGAGCAATGGCTATGGCCACACGCTGCCGCATGCCGCCGGAAAATTCATGCGGGTAGGCCCCCAGACGCGACTGTGCCTCGGGGATGCCAACCCGTGTCAGCACTTCGGCAGCGCGCGCATCCGCGGCCCGGTTTGAGGTCTTGTCGTGGGCCGAGATGGCCAGCCGCATCTGGGTGCCGATCGTCAGCACCGGATTGAGCGTTGCCATCGGATCCTGAAACACCATTGCAATGCGGGAGCCCCGGAGCGCCCTGAACTGGTTCCATGACAGGCCGATCAGTTCTTCACCGTCCAGCTTCACCGACCCGGAGACGATACGCCCCGGCGGATCAACCAAACCCATCAGTGAAAACCCGGTAACCGATTTGCCGGAACCGGATTCACCGACCAGCCCGACAATCTCGCCGGCCCCGACTGAAAACGAAACGCCGTCAACCGCCTTCACCACACCGGCCCGGGTGAAGAAGTGGGTTTTCAGATCACTGACTTCGAGGATGGGCGCGCTCATTTGTCGAGCCTCGGATTGAGGATGTCACGCAAGTGATCGCCGACCATGTTGATAGCTACAATTAGGATGATGAGCATGATGCCCGGATAGACGGATATCCAGGTTCTGCCGCTCATCATGTATTTTACACCGTTGGAAATCAGCATGCCGAGCGAGGGTTCGGTGACCGGCAGGCCAAGGCCCAGAAAAGACAATGTCGCCTCCAGGGCGATGGCATAGGCGATCTGGACGGTAGCAACCACAATCAGCGCCGGCATTGCGTTGGGCAGGATATGGCGAAACACGATGCGGCGTGCCGACAGCGGTGTGGCAGCAGCAGCCTCCACATAGTCTTTTGAGCGTTCGGCAGAAGCCGCGCCAAATGCGGTACGCGCGAAATAGGCATATTGCGCTGCAACCAGCGCTGTCACCAATTGCGCCTGGCCCTGGCCGAGCAGCGCCACCAGCACCAGTGCCAGCAATATCGGTGGAAACGACAATTGCAGATCCACGATGCGCATCAGGATCGTTTCAACGAAACCGCGGGCATAAGCTGCCGCAATGCCGATGGACGTGCCGATGACAAGGGCCACCGCCCCTGCGGTAATGCCGATCTGCAATGACACACGCAGGCCATAGAGAATGGCAGACAGAAGATCACGGCCCTGCGCGTCGGTTCCGAGAAGATGGGTATAGCCGCCCGAGCCGACAAACCCCGGCGGACGTCTGGCATCGCGCAGCGACAGGCCGGACAGGTCATAAGGGTTTTGCGGAGAGATCAGCGGTGCAAACAGCGCCATCAACACCAGCAGCACCACGACACCAAATGCAAACAGCGCCACCCGGTCTTCGCAAAACCGCCACCACAGATCCCGCCATGGTGATATGGCCTTGGACGCGTCGCCCATCAGCGGTTTCATGACAGGATCACTCATGCTGCTCCCCCTCTGCGCAGGCGCGGGTCGAGAAGCGCGTAGACCAGATCGACAACCAGGTTGATGGTCACGAACAGTCCTGCGGTCAGCATCAGGTAGGCCATCATCACGGGTCGGTCGAGATTCTTGATGGAATCAATGATCAGCTTGCCGACGCCGGGCCACGAAAAGATGGTCTCGGTGACCACCGCGAAAGCAAGCGTCGAGCCCAGTTCGAGCCCGAACACGGTGACGATCGGAATCGAGATCAGTTTCAGCACATGGCGTGTCATGATGGTCCACTCCGACAGACCGGCGGCACGGGCAAACTTCACCGTATCACCCAGCATGACTTCACGTGTGCCCGCTCGCGCCAGCCGTATCATGATGGCGAGCTTGAACAGCGCCAGGTTGATGGCAGGCAACACCAGGTGCGACCAGCCGTTCAGCGTCAGGAAACTCCAGGACGTACCGAACAGCTCAGCCGTATCGCCACGCCCGCCGGATGGCAGCCAGCCAAGCTCAACGGCAAAGGTAAGGATCAGGATCAGACCGACCCAGAATGTCGGTACTGAAAACCCGAGGATCGATACGGCCATGATGATGCGTGATGACAAGGCATCGGGCCGGTAGCCGGCCAACATTCCAAGCGGCACACCGATGAACAAGGCGCCAAGCACGGAAACCAGCACGAGCTCAATGGTCGCCGGCAGGCGGCCGGATATCAGGTGCAGCACCGGTTCATTGTAGATGTAGGAGCGGCCCAGATCACCCTGCAGCAGATTGCGAATGTAGTAGAAGTACTGTTCGACAACCGGCCGGTCGAGACCAAAGCGGGCAATGGTGCGTTCACGAACGTCCTGCGTCGCTTCGGGCGGGATCAGTATCTCCAGCGGGTTGCCGATGGAATAGATGCCGGCGAACACGATCACCGACATCACTGCCATCACGACAATGGCCTGCAGCAGTCGCTGGATGATGAAACCTGACATCGATGCCGCAATATCCGTATCTGAGAGGTGCGGGATGCTCCACCCGGAGCATCCCGTCTATTCATGCTATTTCGCAGGCTTGATGAAGTACGCCAGCGTTTCCTCGTCTGCACGCGGCGTGATGACGACCTTGTCGGCACGGCCTGCCCAGACGGACTGAAGAACCACAATAGAGATATAGGCACGATCTGCCATGGTTTTCTCCATTGCCTGTTCGAACAGCGCCCGGCGCTTGTCGGCATCCGCTTCCTGCACGCCTTCCTGCAGCAGCTTGTCAACTTCTTCGTTGAGATAGCCGATACGGTTGAACGCACCCATCTTCACTTCTTCATTGGGTGAATGCGCCAGTGATCCAAGTGTATAGGAAGCTTCGCCGGTGAGCGTTCCCCAGCCGTTCATGAACACTGAGTATTCCTTGCGCGCCTGGGTCGGGAAATACACCGTTTTCGAGATCGCGTTGACATTGGTATCAATGCCGATCTGGGCAAACATCTGGCCGAGGCCTTCGCAGATTGCACCATCGCCCGGCAACCGGTCATTGGTGCAGTGCAGGTCGATCTGGAAGCCGTCGGGATAGCCGGCCTCTTTCAGGAGCGCCTTGGCCTTGTCCACATTGTATTCTGGGGTCGGGATTTTTTCGGATGACCCGAAGAAGCCCAGCGGCATCATCTGGTTGGCCGGTTTACCGAGCCCTTCCAGAACCACATCCACCATGGTCTGGCGGTCGATGGCGATATCGATCGCTTCGCGCACCCGTGCATCGCGCAACGGGTTCTTGTCCAGTTTGCTGCCGTCCTTGGCACGCACCTTCGGCGTGACCTCACGCTGGTCGAGCTGCAGGTTCATCACGTAGACAGAGTCACCAAGGAATGTCTTGATTTTCGGATCGGTGCCGAGCGACAGATAGTCTGCCGAAGACACATAGTTGATCACGTCGACGTCACCCGCCTTGAGCGCAGCCAGCCGGGATGAGTCATCCGAAATTTCACGGCGAACCACCTTTTCCCAATGTGCAGCACCGCGCCAGTAATCGTCAAACCGCTCCAAGACCAGGCTGCCCTTGGGCTCCCACGACACATATTTGAAGGGTCCGGTTCCAATAGTTGCCTTGCCGGAATTGAAACCTTCGGCACTTGTCTCGGAAGTTGAGTAGTCCTTGGCCGCCTCGGACGACACGATGAACAGACGTACGAAATCATAGGGCAGCGTCGCTGCCGTCCCATCGGTATGGATATGGATGGTGTGGGGATCCACAATCTCAACCTGCTTTACACGGCGAACATAAATCTCGGTCGTCGTGGGTCCGGTCACTTTGGGAATCCGGTCGATGGAGAATTTCACATCCTCTGCATCGAAGGTGGAACCGTCATGGAATTTAACCCCTTCGCGCAGCTTGAACTCCCAGGTATCTGCATCAACCGCCTTCCAGGATGTCGCGAGACCGGGTTCAAGCTGGAGGTCATCGCCGGTCCACACCAGCGGATCGAAAATATGCTTTACCGCATCGGCCTGCGGTCCCAGTG
>Ga0316201_10004442_pt1 | contig 10583 bp, 10 predicted proteins | sample CS6wburrow_MG_FD_204516 | JGI IMG/M metagenome (GOLD analysis project Ga0316201, IMG submission 204516) | Coastal sediment microbial communities from Delaware Bay, Delaware, United States - CS-6 worm burrow | ecosystem: Environmental > Aquatic > Marine > Coastal > Sediment | place: USA... | reverse complement strand
TGCCAAAAAAGAAGGTTACTCATTTTCTATGCAGGATGCTATTGAACAAATGCTCAAACAAGGAATTCGGCTGAGTGAGCCTATTATTAAGGTGGCATTAGAACAAACATAATAGATAACAAATAGTGAGTTGTTACTTTCCCGATTAAAACGCTAATACTTAGCACCTTTGCGTCTTTGCGCGAAGCGTGAGAAAAGAATTATGCTGAATATTCCCTTCCCTTTTCTCTTTAACATTGAGGATTAAATTAACGTGTTAACCGCCTTAAAACAACATACCGAAGAACGTGCCAGCCAACAATTACCGCCCTTACCCTTAAATGCTGAGCAAGTTGCTGCCTTAGTTGAATTATTAAAGCAACCGCAAGCAGAACAAACATTCGTTGAGCTATTAACCCATCGTGTGCCCCCAGGGGTAGATGAAGCCGCTTATGTCAAAGCCAGTTTTCTAACCCAGCTTGCTAAAGGGCAAATCGCCTCTCCTCTGATCACACCCCTTCAAGCGACTGAATTATTAGGCACCATGCTAGGCGGTTACAACATTCAACCCTTGATTGAGTTACTGGATAATGAGCAATTAGCACCCATTGCCGCTAAAGGCTTATCACATACCCTACTCATGTTTGATGCTTACCATGATGTCGTCGAAAAAGCGAAAACCAATGACTGGGCCCAAAGCGTTCTGAAAGCGTGGGCCGAGGCACAATGGTTTACCACAAAACCCAAGTTACCAGAAGCCATTACCGTCACCGTCTTCAAAGTGCCCGGTGAAACCAATACCGATGATTTATCCCCAGCCTCCGAAGCCTGGAGTCGGCCTGATATTCCCTTACATGCCAAAGCCATGCTTTCTCATAGAATGCCAGAAGCCTTGGCAACTCTCGAAACACTGAAACAAAAAGGCCATCCCATAGCTTATGTCGGTGATGTCGTCGGTACCGGCTCATCACGTAAATCAGCTATCAATTCCTTGTTATGGCATATCGGCAATGATATACCTTACGTGCCTAACAAACGTCAAGGCGGTGTGATTTTGGGAGGAAAAATGGCCCCTATTTTTTTTAATACCGCAGAAGACTCCGGCGCATTACCGATAGAATGCGATGTCAGTCAAATCAATCATGGCGACGTGATCACCCTTTATCCTGAACAAGGCCGCATCGTCAATGACAAAGGCCTTGAAATCAGTCGTTTTCAACTACGCCCTCTTACCTTAGCGGATGAAGTACGAGCAGGTGGCCGTATTCCTTTAATTATTGGCCGTAGCCTCACAGACAAAGCGCGTCAAACCTTGGGCCTAGAAGCCTCATCCCAATTTATCCGCCCCCTGCTCCCTAAAGAGATGCCTCATGGTTTTACCTTAGCCCAGAAAATGGTTGGAAAAGCCTGCGGTGTCAAAGGCGTGCGCCCCGGCACCTACTGCGAACCCAAAACGACAACCGTCGGATCACAAGACACCACCGGCGGCATGACACGCGATGAACTCAAAGAATTAGCCTGTTTAGGGTTTACAGCAGACTTAGTCATGCAAAGCTTCTGTCACACTGCCGCCTACCCCAAACCCGTTGATATCACATTACAACATGATCTCCCCGATTTTATCCGAACCCGCGGCGGTGTCTCCTTACGCCCTGGCGATGGGATTATTCATTCATGGCTCAATCGCATGATTTTACCCGACACCGTCGGCACAGGCGCAGACTCGCATACCCGTTTCCCAATCGGCATCAGTTTCCCCGCCGGTTCCGGCCTGGTCGCCTTTGGCGCCGCATTAGGTGTCATGCCTTTAGACATGCCCGAATCCGTATTAGTGCGATTTAAAGGCAACATGCAGCCCGGTATCACCTTACGTGATTTAGTCAACGCCATTCCTTATGCCGCCATTCAAAAAGGCTTATTAACCGTAGCCAAAGAAGGCAAACAAAATATATTTTCAGGGCGCGTACTCGAAATCGAAGGGCTCCCCCACTTAAAAGTAGAACAAGCCTTTGAATTTGCAGACGCTTCTGCCGAACGCTCCGCGAATGGCTGCACCGTGCGCTTAGACAAAGCCCCTATCATAGAATATTTAAACTCCAACATCACCTTGCTCAAATGGATGATTGCCAACGGCTATGGCGACGAACGCACTTTACGGCGACGAATTGAAGCCATGACAACCTGGTTAGACAATCCCATCTTATTAGAACCCGATACTGATGCCCAATACGCTGAAATCATTGAAATTGATCTGAATGACATCACAGAACCCCTACTGGCCTGTCCCAATGATCCAGACGATATCAAACCCCTATCAGCAGTCGCAGGAAACAAAATTGACGAAGTCTTTATAGGCTCCTGCATGACCAATATTGGCCATTACCGCGCCGCCGGAAAAGTCTTAGAAAATGCCGGCAATGTACCCACTCGCTTATGGATAGCCCCCCCCACACGCATGGATGAACATCAACTCATTCAAGAAGGCCTCTATTCAATATTTGGACAAGCCGGCGCACGAACTGAACTGCCAGGCTGTTCCTTATGCATGGGCAATCAAGCACGGGTTAAAGACAATGCCACCGTCGTATCCACCTCCACCCGTAATTTCCCCAACCGCTTAGGCAAAAATGCCAATGTCTACTTAGCCTCAGCCGAATTAGCCGCCGTCAGTGCCAAACTGGCCCGTATACCGACAGTGGCCGAATATCGACAAAATGTTGAAAGCATTGCACCATTATCAGATAATATCTATCGATATCTGAACTTCCATCAAATTGAAGAATATCAATCAGCCGCAAAAACAGTGATTCCGATAGCAGCAGATATCGAACGCTAATTGCTCTAAAACCAATCTCACGCAAAGGCGCAAAGGCGCAAAGGTGCCAAGTATTATGTTTACTTAGCGTCTTAGCGTCTTTGCGTGAGATTAATGTAGGGGCAATCCCTTGTAGTTGCCCATTTTCAGGATTTTAAAAATGCAAAATACAATGAAAAAAAAACAATCAATTCTACTTTCCCTAATCATCTTTATACTGACAGCCTGCGCTGTTGAACCACCTGAACCTCAAAAAACACCATTAGAAATACGTGAACTTCAAACCCGTTCTTATGACACCAAAGATACAAAAATGGTAATGAAAGCCGTTATGCACGCTTTACAAGACGACAACTTTATTATTCAACAAGCCAATATGGATTTAGGTTTGCTAACGGCACAAAAAGAAGTCGAATTTAAAGAAGAAGAAGGCGGTGATTTCTCTTGGGGTAAAGCACTTGCGATAGGCGCAGTCGTGATTGCCGTTGGCGCGGCAATAATACTGAGTAGCGGTAAGAATTCAAGTTCAAGTTCACATTCTAGCGGAGGCGGAGCCGATATTAATGTCGGTAAAAACGAATCAACCTTTAAAAACACAGTCATTACAGAAGCATCAGCCAATATCAGCGAATTTGGCGAGCAAACTCGTGTGCGTATCAATTTCCAAGTCAAAGTCTTAGACAATCAAGGAGCCTCATCGGAAGTGAAACAAATACAAGAGGGCAAGTTTTACCAAACCTTTTTCTCAAAAGTAGACAAAGCCGTTTTTCTAGGTAAAGAAAAATTGCAGTAATATTGCCTCCGTAGGGGCGAACCTACATGTTCGCCTTCAAACTATTTCTCAATTGGAGTAATCATAATATGAATTTTAAAATCGCTTTACCCTTAAAAGGCGCAGTCTGTGTTAGCCTACTTTCAATCAGTTTCAGCGGCTGCATGACAGCCTCTGAACACGCCGATCAAGTCCATTCCAAAGCGGATCGTGACATGACAGTCGGCATTGTTCAAAAAGAGATCAGAAAAGGCATGTCACAAGCCGAAGTGGCAGAAGCACTGGGTTCGCCCAATATCGTCTCAAGAGACAAACAAGGCATTGAAACGTGGATTTATGACAAAATCGCAAGCGAAGCCTCCTATTCCAGAGGCGAAATGAACACAGGCATCATCGGCATCATTATAGGCGGCGGCCGAAGCGCCGGCGCTTCCGCTCAAACCCAAAAAACCTTAACGGTTATCATCAAGTTCGCACAAGGTGCTGTAGAAGACTTCAGTTATCACAGCAGCAAATTCTAGGAGAATGCCGTGAAAAAATACCTGTTCCTGTCTCTAATCGTTGTCATACTCAGTGCTTGTGTCGCACCGGCGGCTCCCAAAAAGACACCCTTAGAAATACGTGAATTTCAAACCCGTTCTTACGATACCAAGGAAGTCAAATTGGTGATGAAAGCCGTTATGCACACATTACAAGATGAAGGCTTTATGATCAAACAAGCCAATGTTGATTTAGGTTTGCTAACGGCCCAAAAGGAAGTGGATTTAGGCAAAAATTCTTTTTCCCCATTTCCAGGGCGTTTTGGTTCAGATGTACGTGTTGCCAACAACGCCATTACAGAAGCTTCAGCCAACATCAGCGAATATGGCGAACAAACTCGTGTACGAGTCAACTTCCAACAAAAAGTCTTGGATAATAAAGGGGTTACAATGAAAGTGAGGCAAATACAAGATGCCCAATTTTATCAAACCTTCTTCTCAAAAATTGATAAAGCCGTATTTTTAGGTAAAGAAAAGGTGCAGTAACTTTTAGCTTGTGATCCCCGGCAGCACTACGATAAGGGTGATGCAAAGTGAGATAGAACGCTGATTAAACTGATGCTCATGATTAACACTGATTAAAATCTGGACTGATTAAAAAAATCAGCGCCAATCATAACAATCAGTATTATCTGTGTTCTATTCAATATTGGCAAAAAAAGTTATTTTTGTTAGCCCACTGCTTGAAGAGGCTGGCATAGTTTAAATTCCATTGATAACTGATAACTGATAACTGTTTAGATGAGGAGTGATAATGGTTGAACAGGGACTGATTAAAATGGGTGGTGCTAAGCTGCTTAACACAGCGTTATTACCCAATTTTGCCATTTTGATAATGGGAGGCATCATCGCATGGCAATTTTTCAAAAGCCAGAAAGAGCGGACAAGAATGGCTGCCAGAGAAGAAAAAGAGACGCTTGCGACTCTGAAAACCGGCATTGATGTCTTAATGACTGAACAACGTGAAATTTCAGCTCAAATGGCTCAACTTCAAGAAAAGCTATTGGCATTTCAAAATACGGAATCCGGGACGGCCATCAGTCTTCAAACCGGTATTGATATGTTAAAAACGGAACAGCGTGATATTTTAATTCAAATCATTCGACTTCAAGAAAAACATTTGGCACTTCAAAAAACCAATTCAGAGTCAAAAATTTCCACGATGAATACGCCTAGAAACGCTTTTATGAATAAGGCCTCTAACCCCACCAAAGAACCGGCTAAATTAGCGATGTTTCAGCGGCTCATTGATGATAATGTTAAACTAAGACAGTAGAGACGCGAGGCATCGCGTCTCTTTCTTTCGCGTCTCTACACAATATACTTTTATTTCACTTAAGGAGTGTTCATGTCCAATATTTTTTATGTTGGCATCGATTTAGGGACCAGTCGTTCTTGTATTGCCACATCAACCGGCAAGCGCATATCAACAAGAACTTGTGTTGGGTATCCTAAAGATGTTATTTCAAGAAAAAGGTTTGGTAAAGATTACCTGTTTGGCGATGAGGCCTTGGATAATCGCCTAGCTCTCGAAATCGTTTGGCCTCTTGCTGACGGGGTTATTCGCGAAGATGAAAGTTCCCTTAAGGCGACCGAACTGGTTCTTAAACATCTCATTGCCCAAGCCATTCCTGATAAACAGGAAACCGATAAAATTTATGCCGCAATTGGTGTGCCTGCTCAAGCAGGCATTAAAAATAAAAAGGCTATCGTAGAAGTTGCCAAGGATTTTATTGATAAAATCCTTATTGTCAGTGAAGCTTTTACGGTTGCTTATTCCATTGACCGGTTCGACGAATGCTTGATTGTCGATATCGGGGCTGGCACAAGCGATTTATGTCGAATGCATGGTGCCATGCCTGAACCTGATGACCAGATTACCCTTGATATAGCGGGTAATTTTCTTGATGATGTGCTAACGAAGGCCATTCTTGAAAAGTTTCCTGATGTCCAACTTACCCCTCAGATTGTCAGACGCATAAAAGAAAAGCACGGTTATGTCTCTGATAGTTCTGATTTGGTCAAAGTCACGCTGAACAAGAAGGGGGTTCCGGCTGAATATGATATAACCGATATTCTCCGGGAGTGCTGTTTAAAATTGACTAACCCCATTAGTAAGGCCATACAGGAACTGGTTGGCACCTTTGATCCAGATTTCCAAGAAAGACTGCGTAATAACATTGTTATTGCCGGCGGCGGTTCTCGACTCAAAGGATTGGAGGCAGCAGTCGAAAAAAGTCTTCTTGAATATGGTGGTGGTGATGCCATCTGTGTGCAGGATGCCGAATACTGCGGAACCGAGGGGGCATTAAAGATGTGTATAGAAATGCCTGATGAATATTGGGAGAATATATAGCCTTTGTCGGTTCGGGTTTTGCGGGGGCAACCGGATTGCCCCTCATTGCGCCTACACGATTCGGCAAAGCCTGGCCCTGGGAAGGCCTATAGCCACGTTGCAAACTGCGGAACGTATAGTCTTGGGCCTTCTTTGTTGCGGTTAACATATCTATACCCTGTGCCAATTGTCCCGCTAAACTGGACGCAAATGTACAGCCTGAACCGTGATAACTATCAGGTAAGCGAGGGCATGTCCATGATTCCAATTGTTGGCCTTGATGATATAAGGTATTAACCACACGCGGCGTATCTTCATGAGTGCCCGTAATACAAACATATTGACAACCAAAATTCATCAATTGGGCCGCCGCCGCTTCAAGTTGAGTCTCTTGACTCAAAGTACGCGCTTCTTGACTATTTGGTGTGATGATTTGAATCAAAGGTAATAATTGCTCTCTAATCGCGTTGCACACATTGCCTTGCATAAGCGATTGACCACCGCCAGCGGCTAATACGGGATCCAAGACAACGGGTATTTGAGGATATTTCAATAGCACTTGAGCAACGGCCTCGACAATCTCTACATTGCCCAGTAAACCGATTTTGATCGCAGCGATTGGCATATCAGCTAATACGGCCTCCGCTTGTGCCCTCACTTTAGCCCCCGAAAGCGGCATACTTTCAAGCACATTACGAGTATCTTGTATCGTAAGACAAGTCACAACGGGCGCGGCATGACAATTCATGCTGGCAAGTGCTTGAATATCCGCACAGAGCCCAGCACCGCCAGAAGGATCGTTGCCAGCAAAAACTAATACAGTAGGAGGTGGGTACATTTTTGATTTTCCATTTTTGATGCTTTCAACTGGGCAATCCCTTGTGGTTGCCCTCTCTTGGCCCTATCTTGTAGTTGGCCTCTATCTTGTGCTTACCCTCACCGAAGTTTGCTTTTCACAAAACACCGAGGTAAGAGCTCGAAAAAGGGAAAAATAGCGAAAACGTGAATTAACCCTTCACACATTTCGACTTTCCCGTATAGGAAACACACAACGACTCACAATTCACAATTACTGATTACCTATTACGCATTACCTATCATTATTGTTATTATATTCACACTTTGAAATAATAATAAAAAACCGTGGATAGCATAAGCTATCTGGCGTATTCGTCTGCCCCAAAAGGCAATTTTTTTAACTTGATTATCAAGCCGTTATTCCCATCAATAGGTGGGTATTGTACGCTTGAGGAGATTGCGATGAATTTTTCTAAAATCATTACTATAGTCCCCCTTTTTTTAGTGATTTTAATCATTTATAACGTGATGGCTTACTTTGGTGTGGATTTCAATTTTGAAAGTGCAAATCCCCTTTTTACGGTGCCTCTGCCTTCGGGGGCTGAGTGGAAACCAACATGGAGCGGTATCATTATTCTGTTGGGGGTGGTCACCTTATATGTTGAACTCCTGAAATCGACCAAAACAGGAACCGCTACGATTATTGAACATGCCTTATCAATGGTGGTGTTTATCGGCTTTTTAATGGAATTTATCCTTGTTAAAACGGCGGGCACTTCAACTTTTCTGATTATTACCTTGATGTCCCTGCTTGAAGTTGTCGCCGGATTTACAATCACCGTAGCCTCTGCTCGACGCGATTTCAGTATGGGTGGATAAATGATCTGATGTCGGATGGGCTTTGGAATACAAAGCCCAGCAAATTCCTTGATATTTGTTTTATAGAAATGCGACGGGTTGAATTGAATCACCTCAAATCAATGAGTTATAAAACAATCCTTATTAGAAAGTGATTTGAATAGTCTTTGAAACAAAGCAAAAACGTTTGCATCGAATGTTCATTTTTCATTTGCGCGCAAAAACTTTTGCGCGCAAAAACTTTATTTAGCGTAGCTTCAAATCGTGAAATTCATTTTTCATTCATATTAGAATAGTATGCAAAGTCTGATTACAAGTGCCAATCTAAATTGACTTTGCACTCCAAACTACCCCTTCCCACCTTCCCAGCAAAACAGATCACCCGTATTGAACGGTTTTATTTTTGATTTTAGTTTGGCAAAATGTGCCAATAATGCTCACCGCTTCGGGCTTCGATATGCAAAGGATTGTCCAATTTCATTAGTGAATGCCTTTGTAAAAAAAACAAAATCAAACATTTCAACTCACAACACACTTTCAGGCTAAAGTTTTTCGTAGCTAAATTTTAGCGTGAAATCCTGAAAATCAACACTCAAATTTTTAACATGCACACTGAGACAGTCTTTTTTCATATATTCGTTATTTTTACCGGTTCAGCCATACTCGCCACCCTTGCCCTCTATGCACGTCAAGCCTTGTTGGTTAGCTATATTATTTTGGGCATCATACTTGGGCCCTCTGGTTTCGCGATTGTAAAGGATACAGCGATTATCAATGACATTGCCCATATTGGTATTATCTTCCTACTGTTTTTACTCGGCTTAAATTTACAACCGCAAGATTTATTACATACAATGCGAAAAACCACCGTATTGACTCTAATCAGTTCATTCCTCTTTGCGCTGTTAGGATTTGGTGTTGCTCAACTATTTGGTTTCACGCTTTGGGAAAAACTATTGATCGGGGCATCAATGATGTTTTCGAGTACCATTATTGGCCTGAAATTATTGCCAACCACTGTCTTGCATCACAAACATGCTGGCGAAGTGATCGTAAGCATTTTACTCTTACAAGATTTAATCGCCATCTTCGTTTTAATGATGTTACAAGGCTCGCGTGATAGCGGCACCTCATTAATTGATATTGTGTTTTTAATCATGGGTTTACCCCTTTTAATTGGTTTCGCGCTGCTATTTCAACGTTTCATTTTGCTCAAATTGATTCGCAAATTTGACAAAATTCAAGAATATATTTTTCTCGTCACAATCGGTTGGTGTTTAGGTATGGCGCAATTAGCCACCAAATTCAGTCTCTCTTATGAAATCGGCGCGTTTATTGCCGGGGTTGTATTAGCCAGTAGTCCAATATCCCGTTTTATAGCAGAAAGCCTAAAACCCCTACGCGACTTTTTTTTAGTGATCTTTTTCTTTTCATTAGGGGCCGGATTAGAATTGCAAACCTTATACACAGTATTACTACCCGCAATCATATTAGCGAGTTTAATGTTATTGGTTAAACCGTTTATCTTTCAATATTTAATGGTTAAACTTGATGAACCCAAAGCATTATCATTAGAAATGGGCGTGCGACTAGGGCAAATCAGCGAATTTTCGCTACTCATTGCCATCATTGCCTTAAACACAGGGGTTATCAGTGAAAAAGCCTCTTATCTGATTCAAGCAGCAACGATTATTACTTTTATCGCTTCTTCTTACTTTATTGTTCTCAAATATCCGACACCGATTGCCGCATCAGATCGTTTACGCCGTGACTAAATCGAACCAGACAAATCGAATCCAGCGTATACAGATAATTCAAAAAAGGGCGGGGGGATGAAAGGGGGGGAACGCTTACTTGGGTGCCTGAAAAGGATATTGTTCGTCAAAAATGAATCCTATTTATATTCATTTTTTTAATGACTTTAAAAATTTTCGTTGCAAAATTTGCCTCAAAGCTCTTTCCGTGCAAAATTTATTTTGCGACGGCCCAAAATCGTCGACTAAAAAAGGGGAAGTGGTTATCACGGGACAGCCCTTTGAGGCAAGACAACATGTTGAAGTGATTAGCTTATCTCAACAGCTAACAAACATAAAAAGAACGCGCTTAACCGTGCATCAATTGCCTCAATCAGGATTGATTGGCCTTTGGAAAAATCGTGATGATATCAGTAATAGTGCCATTTATGCTCATCAACTCAGGGAACAGGCTCAACAACGAAGAGATATCAACACGAATTAAAAAAAATCAGCGAAGCTAAAATCATGACAATCAGTCTCATCTGTTGTTTGAGCTTGTCGAAAAAGCGTTCTATTCATTAAACCTCATCGTTCCCAATGTGCCCAATCCGTCGTCAAAACACCGTGTTCTTGTAAGTACTCTTCAACAGCGGCACTAAAGCCTTCAGCACTGAAATAAACCGGACAAATCCATTTAACGGGTTTTCCCGTTTCTTGGGTTAACCAATCTTTGACTAATGAAACATTGCTA
>Ga0316201_10004441_pt1 | contig 10586 bp, 6 predicted proteins | sample CS6wburrow_MG_FD_204516 | JGI IMG/M metagenome (GOLD analysis project Ga0316201, IMG submission 204516) | Coastal sediment microbial communities from Delaware Bay, Delaware, United States - CS-6 worm burrow | ecosystem: Environmental > Aquatic > Marine > Coastal > Sediment | place: USA: Delaware... | reverse complement strand
CGTAACCAGGAACAGGAAATATATTTTTCTCATGAATTTGATTTGTGATTTTATTAAACAGCTACATTATGGGTTCTTAGCGCATCATTGAGAGATACTTTTTTGTCGGTACTTTCTTTTCGTTTCCCGATAATTAACGCACAGTTGACATTATAAGATCCCGCTGGAAAAGCTTTTGTGTAACTACCAGGAATAACAACAGACCTTTCTGGGACTTCTCCTCTATAGATTACTTCTTTTTTTCCAGTTACATCTATAATGTAGGTAGACTTTGTCAAACTTACACCCGCTCCTATAACTGCTTCTTTTTTAATTCTAACCCCTTCGACTATAATGCAACGAGAGCCAATGAAGCAATTGTCCTCGATGATGGTGGGAGTGGCTTGCAAAGGCTCCAAAACACCTCCTATACCAACTCCTCCAGATAAATGGACGTTTCTGCCTATCTGCGCACACGATCCTACCGTGGCCCAGGTATCGACCATCGTACCGCTGCCCACCCAGGCTCCGATATTTACGTAAGAAGGCATCATAATAACTCCTTTTTCTAAATAAGCCCCATGTCTGGCTATGGCATGAGGAACTACTCTAACTCCTTGTCCAGCATAATCCTTTTTCAGTGGAATTTTATCGTGAAATTCGAAGGGACCGACTTCAATGGTTTCCATTTGCTGGATAGGGAAATAAAGTACTACTGCTTTCTTTACCCAATCATTGACTTTCCAATCGCCCTCCGGAGTCGGCTCGGCCACCCTTAGTTTTCCGGTATCTATCTTGGCAATTACACTTCTTATACTTTCTTGAACCGATTGGTCCTTCAACATTTCGCGGTTATCCCAGGCATTTTCTATGATGATTTTTAATGCTTCCATGACTTAAATTTCTTATTTATGAAATTAACCGCCGAAAGTAAGTTAAATTGATTAAAACCGAAAAGACAAACGACCTTATTAGTCTATTTATCATTATTATTTGTGATTGTAAGCTTCAATACCTCCGGAAAGGTTATAAAAATTATTTGTAAATCCTTTTTCTTTTAAAATGGCAATGGCTTTTTTACTCCGTTTACCAGATTGACAGAGCAAAACTATAGGATCATTTCCCGTAAAAGCGTCCAGATGATTAGACAGATCAGAAAGCGGTATATTTATTCCACCAATGTTTTGGTGAAAATATTCATTTTTTTCCCGTACATCAATGAGTCTAAATGGACTGCCATTTTGATTCCAGGATTCTAAAGTTTTGCGATCAATTTCCTCGATAGGTAGGTAATAAGAATCACAAAATAATTCATAATCGATCAATTGAAAAATAGAAGGATTCTCTCCAGTCAGAGGATTGTCTTTTCTTTTCTTAATTTTAATTTTACGGAATTCCAGATTTTCAGCATCGACTATGAGTAATTTGTCTATCAACTCAGGCCTTAATCCCCGGATAATTTTAATGGCTTCATTGGTCATCAATGTACCAATAATTCCAGGTAATACACCCAGTACTCCTCCTTCTGCACAAGAAGGAACCATCGATGGTGGTGGAGGTTCTGGAAATAAATCTCGATAATTTGATGAACGATTACCTTCCTTATTTATATAATTAAATACGGCCACCTGGCCTTCGTACCTGTAGATCGATCCATGGACTAGAGGGATATTCGCCAGAATTGCGGTATCATTTAGCAGGTACCTGGTAGGTAAATTATCAGATCCATCAATGATCATAGAATATCCTTCAACAATGGAAAGGGCATTGCTAGAGGTTATTCTTTCTTCAATTACTTCTATATGAAGATGCGGATTTAATTGCGTCAAACGGTCAGCAGCAATTTTTGCTTTAGATTTTCCGATTTCCTGGGTATTAAAAAGAATCTGACGTTGAAGATTTGACAGATCTATTGAATCATTATCCACCAACCCTAAAGTACCTACTCCAAGCGCCGCCAAATAGAGAAGTACGGGTGAACCAAGCCCACCACACCCCACAACCAATACCTTGGCCTGATGAATACTTTCTTGATCATTTGAATCAAAGTCTGGCAAATTGAGATGCCTGCTATATCGGAATAGTTCTTCTGGTGAAAACATTCTAATTCAGAAAATTATTTTTAATATGCAGTTTTAAAATAAATTGGCTGCTCAATATATAATAGATTTATGAAGATTAGGTTGGTAGCATTCGGAATTTCTAGAGACATTATTCAATCCTCCGCCACTGAGCTGGAATTAAAGAGTGGGTGCAGCATCGCTGCGCTTAAAGATTTATTAGTGGAGAAATATCCAGAATTTGGAAAGCTACGTAGCATTTCTTTTGCAGTTGAGGAAGAATACCGAGAAGACGATTATATCCTTAATGATAATCAAGAAGTAGTTATTATTCCACCGGTAAGTGGTGGTTGAAAAGAATTAAATATGATCGATATCCAAGTAAAAGACCACCCGCTTTCATTGCTTGAAGTAAAAAGGAAGATAAGTGATCCCATATGTGGTGGCATGGTATTTTTTGAGGGCACAGTCCGAAATTCAACTGAAGGTAAGACTGTTCTTAGATTGGAATTTGAAGCCTATGTACCCATGGCGGTTAAAGAAATGCGGAAGATTGCTGAATTTATTACTGAAAAATGGAAGGCAACCCACGTAGCAATCCATCATCGTACAGGTATGTTGGAAATTGGAGAGACTGCTGTGATCATTGGAGTCAGTACGCCTCACCGAAAAGCAGCGTTTGAGGCCTGTGCATATGCTATCGATACCTTAAAAGAAACGGTGCCTATCTGGAAAAAAGAAATTTTTGTTGACGGGGAAGTTTGGGTAGCAGCTCATCCATAGATGCTTATTCAATATTGAGAAACATACGCACATCACTCTTAGTTTGACTTTCACTTATTTGTTTTTACCTTGTTATATGTTTCGATGTGTAATTGGAGTGATTTTCTTTTTTTTAGGGTTTTCTCTTTTAGGACAAGATACTGTTTCCGTAATCGTGGTCAGCAATTTAGCGGACCAGCCAGCGAAAAAAATGATCGATATAGTAGATAGCACTATCGAAGCATCGACGCATGAAAATTTATATCTGCTAGGATTAGGTGATTTTATAAGTCCTAAAAATGGGGCATATTTAAATTCATTTGACCATCAATCGATACTTCTGAAATTGGCAGAATGGACGAAAAAAGTGAAGGAGCCTTTTCTCTTATCCGGTGATCGGGATTGGGATGATAGTGGTTATAATGGGCTTGAAAAAATGAAAGATTTGGATCGATATTTTCAAGATACTCTGAAAATAGAAAAAGGATTAAGATTGGATGAAGGTTGTCCGGGACCCATCTTAAAAAAACTGTCACCTTACAGCGTCCTAATTCTTATCAATAGTCAGTGGTTTATTCATCCCTATGACAAGCCTATTTCTTCTGACAATGATTGTGATTTATTTAACGAAGAAGATTTTTGGGAAGAATTGGAAGATATGGTTGAAGATGAATCTGATAAGAGAATTGTGATTGCAGCTCATCATACTGTTTTAGGTAACGGAAATTATTCCGGGAACAAAAAATATAAAGAACGCTGGACTATCATTGGGCATTTTATAGCTGACTATAAGAAGAATATAGGAAGATCCAAAGATTTTTCTAATCCGGCATACAATCGATTCAGGGTAAGAATGCAAAATTTTCTCCAGAACTATTGCAATGTAACTTATGTAAGTGGTCATGAAAATACGCTGGAAATATTGGATCAGGGCAACAATTTATTTATAAACGCTGGATCAATGGCGAAGGCAGTTATTCCTTCCTCCGATCCTTCTCAATTATATAGCGGGACTGAAAATGAACTTTTAGCTATATCCATTGCTGAAAATAAAGATTTGGTAGTTACCATAATGGCTGGGAATGAGACAAAAAAGTTATTGAATTTTCCCTGGGTTTCTCCGGATAAAAAGATACAAAAGTTGTCGATTACCGTCCCTGATTTTGGAATCTATAGAGCAGGTCCCGAATACCGAGCTAGTAATTTTAAGAAATTTTGGATGGGGGAACATTATCGTGAAGAATGGATTACACCCGTAGCTGCACCGAAGTTGTGGTTGGATTCTCTATATGGAGGTCTAACACCTTATGCAAAGGGAGGAGGACTGCAAACAGCATCATTGAAACTAAAGGACATTAATGGAAAAAAATATGCATTTCGCTCCATTGATAAAATGCCTGAAAAATCATTAGATGGCCAAGTTAGTCAAACTATATATCGTGATTTGGTGAAAGATTTAATAAGTACCCAGCATCCGTATGGTAGTATGGTTGCCGCATCTTTGCTTGATCAAACAGATATCCTGCACACGACCCCTCATTTATTTTATCTGCCGGATCAAGAACAGCTAGGACAATTTAGGAAGGAATTTGGAGGATTATTAGGAACCTTGGAATTACGGCCAAGTACAAAAGGCAAAGAAACCTTTTACGGCGCAAAAAATATTTTATCTACTCATCAGATGTATCGAAATTTAATAAATAAAGATGACCACATTATAGATAAAAAGGCTTATGCCAAAGCGCGGGTATTTGATATGTGGGTAGGGGATTGGGATCGACACCAGGATAATTGGAAGTGGGCAGCTTACAAAGAAAATAAAATCACGATTTACCGACCGATACCTAGAGACAGGGATCATGTTTTTTCGCAATGGGAAGGAGTAATACCTACCATTGCGGATTTTATTATCCCTAATGCAGAGCACTTTGATCATAAATTCAAAAATGTTGGGCACCTCAATTGGAAGGCTCGACATCTGGACCGGTTCCTTGGGAGTGAATTGACAGAAGCAGATTGGCTGGAAGCTGTGCAATATATTCAATCCATGATGTCCCCTGCAGTGGTTGAAAATGCCCTCAAAGAATTACCCGAAGAAGTTGAAAAAATATCCGGGCAAGAGATAAAGGATAAGTTAATATCTAGGTTAGAGGATCTTCCCAGAGCAGTGTCTAAATTTTACAGACAACTTGCTCATGAGGTTACCATTGTTGGGAGTAATAAGAAGGATAAGTTTGATATTACTTCAGATCCTGAAGGAAAAGTATATGTCCGAATTTTTGATGGGGATAAAAAAACGTATGAAAGGTATTTTAATCCTGATTTAACTAAAAGAATATATATATTCGGACTGGGTAAGAAGGACCACATAGACCTCAATTTTGATTATCCATCGTCGTTAAAAATAAGGGTAATCGGAGGTAAAGGGCAAGATAAAATTCATGACAAGACACCTCAAATTTTCAAAGATATTAAGGTATATGATTATCGAAAGGAAGATGAATTAGAAGGAAGAATTCAATATATTGATAGTCATCAAGACCCAGAGTTTAAGGTTGATGAATTTGAGTATCCAGCTATTCTACCTTTCATTGGATTTAAGAATAGTTCTGGAAACGGATTTGGAATTCAGGCAACTTTTGTCCGGAAAGAAAGACTTTTTAATAAACCCGGATTTGCGAAAATAACCGATTACGAGTTACTATTTTATCCAGGATTAAAAGCTTACTTAGGTCGAATCAAATACGACTACAAATATATATGGAAAAAAAACGATTTAAAATCGGATATCTTATTTTCTACTTATTTCAGTGACTACCCATTTTATTACGGTACAGGGAATAATTCCATACGGAATTTGGAATTATATGAACATGGTTTTTATAGAATGTCTTATACCACCCTTAAGTCTAAATTGGGGCTATCTCGAGACTTTTGGCAACAAAGTTCGATTGGTTTATATGGAAATTATGAATATAATGAGGTCAGTTCTTTATCTGATCAAGCAACGCTTTTGAATTCTCTGGAAAACAATACTTTTGGATTGGGGGCTATCCACAACCTTGGAATCGGAATGAACTTAAAATTGGATTTTAGGGATAATTTTCAATTTACCAGGCATGGAAGTTTAATGGAATTGACTACAAATACTTATTTTAATAAATTAAGTAGTTTTACTAAAATTCGTGCGCACCTGGCTAAGTACACTACTTATAATATATTCAGTCCTACAACCTTTATTTTGGCAGCAGGGATATCTCATACCATGGGAGATGCACCTTTTTATATGCAAAGCACGCTCGGAAGCAATACAAATCTTCGGGGATATGTGCGGAATCGATTTGTTGACCGGTCTGCCTTTTATTACAATACTGAACTAAGGATTCATCTGGGAACCCAAACCACTATTGTTGCTCCTATTAGGTATGGTACATTTGTATTTCACGATAGCGGAAAAGTATTTGATGGCAAATTAATTATTGACAATATGAATCCGACATTCGGTGGAGGATTATACTTTGCTCCTCTTGCTGATGATTATAGTTTTAGATTAACCATTGCGAATAGCCGGGATCAGAATACTTATTTTAGAATAGATTTTGGATGGATCTTATAGGAGCTATACTTACTTAATTATTAAATGATTAGCTTTTACTTAACACTTCCAAAGCTTTATGGACATCCTTGTTGTTTTCCCGGTCATTGATAGAGTCTACCAGTGCTTGAAGGTCACTTTTAGCTTCAGCATTTATTTCTTCATTGACTGTAATTTCTGCCAGGCTTATTGCCGCTTTTATGGCTAGAGATTTAGCCTTCATATCCATGGCTTGACGATAGGATTTCTGAAAAGCTTCTGATGCTTTTTCGTAATCAGGAGGGGACATTTTTAAATAAAGCTCCCCCTGAAGCCGAGAGATCTCTGGTTCCCAAAACCTTTCATTTCTTTCTTCTGTAAATTTAATGGCTTCTTTTAGGTAGGTTTTACATTTGGAGATATTTCCATGAGCCAAGTATCGTTCACTTCTGAGATAAAGAAAATACGAAGTGCCTAATCTGGAACCGGTACTAAACCAGTCTTGAAGGTCTTTTTCTATTAGTTCTAAGTTTCCTTTTTCTCCATTAATGTCTCCCACCCAGTGCATCATCAGATTGGCCCATCCATGCCAAAATTTAAATCCGTGTAATTCTGCTATTTGTAGACCCTTTTGTCCGGTTGTGACAGTTAGTTCGTGATCTCCCCTAAATTGGTGCAACCATGAGGCAAAACATAAAGACAGGGCAATACTGAAAGGATGATTTAATTTATGAGCGAGTTCTATAGCTGCTTCACTGCTTTCAATGGCCTTGTTTACTTTGCCTTGTAACCAATATGTCCAGGATAAATACGAATAAGCAGCTACCCACATGTCAATTACATCATACAGCAGGGATTCCGCATGTTTTTCATAGGAGACCTCTTTTTGGACAATTCTCTCTAAGTAGTAACTGGCTTTTTCTAGTTTGCCAATGTAGAAAGCCGTTGACCCGGCTGCACGTCTTGCCACATTTAGATACATGATATCACCGCTATTTTCTGCCAATTCGATCAATTGGAGACTTAATTCTTCTGCTTTGTTGTAATTACCTCTTAATAGATAGTGTCTCCATAATCCATATAATGCAGGAACGAGCTGCACTGACTCTCCAACTTTATGACACAATTCTTGGGCTTTTCCATAGGCTTTTTCCACTTCTGGAGATCCATATCCCATAAGTACGGTATAAGGAACTCCTAAAGATAGGTGAAAGAAAATCTCTTGGTGAATTTTTTCTGGAGAATCAGGAATTTTACTGAGGACATTTAATCCATTTCGAAGGTGATTAATGGCTTCATGATGTGCGGACCGGGAAATGGCTCTTTCACCAGCAGATTGCCATAGGGGAATGGAAGCACTTAATAGTCCTGCTTCAGTGTAATGATGAGCCAGAAGTTCAGGAGTTGATATAGCAGTTGTCTTTTGTTTTTCTAAAACTTTTACGATGGTTTTATGTATTTCCTGACGATTCTTTTTGAGCAATGAATTATAGGCAGCATCTTGAAGTAAAGCATGCTTAAAAGTATAAATAACATTAGGCAACGTTCCTTTCACGAAGAGCATCTGAGCATCAATCAGACTGTTTAAGTGTTCTAGAAGAATTTTTTCCGGCAGATTACTTATTGATTTAATTAAATCGAAAGAAAACTGCCTTCCAATAGTGGCTCCCATCTGAGCAACTTTTTTTGCATTACCCAGGCGATCTAATCTAGCCATTAAAGAATCGTGCAAAGTACTGGGAATAGAAATGTTCTTAATGGAGAATTCTGTATTGTCCTCAGAATTTATTTTATCCAATAGACCGGATTCAATGATAAACTTAGTTACCTCTTCCACGAATAATGGATTGCCGTCAGTTTTATTTAATAAATCTTGAAGTATTTCCGGGGGAAGTTTATGGGCAATTTGTTGAATGATGGACTGAGCTTCTGAATTTTTTAAACGTTTTACCACAATTTCTGTAGTATGTTTATTCTGAGGAAGTTTATGGGTAAAGTCAGGTCGGTAAGTAGCAACACAAAGTACTGGATATTGATTTATTTGGTTGAATAACTGTTTTACAAATTCTAAAGTTGTCGGATCTGTCCAATGCAAATCTTCAAATAGGATGATTAATGGGTTTTCAGGTTTTAGCAACCATCTGGTTAAAAGATTATGGGTGAGATTCCTCTGTACATCACTCGAAACATTCAATTTTTGAATGTGGTCATTTTCTACATTTAAAAGATCAGCCAGAAGCGCTAAATCACTTGCCCCATGCAGATCAACACTTTCCAGAAATGACTTCAACTTGTGTAGAAGAATTTCTGGACTTTCCTTTTGCTCAAGACTCATAATATTTTTAAGCCTATTTACAATAGGATAGAAAAAGGTATTTTTATTATATGGGGAACAATAGAATTTTATAACCTGTACACCATCCTCCGTGATTTCGCTAATTACATTGTTTACCAGTCTTGACTTGCCGATTCCTGCTATACCATTGACGAGAATAATTTGGCCTTTGGACCTTTTTGCTTCAACCCACTTGTTAATAATTTTCGCCTTTTCCCATTTTCTTCCGACAAATTGAGTTTGATATTGTTGGTCTCTATCGTTATTCAGAAGCTCATTTCTTTCATCAAGAATCGCAAATAGCTCCATAGGTTCATCGAAACCTTTAAGCAAATGGTTGCCGGTGGAGGCAATGTTAAAAGAATTCTTAACTAACCGATAGGTAGTGGGACTAATTAGGATCGAATTAGGTTGTGCTGCACCTTGAATTCTTGCGGCCATGTTGGGTGCTTCTCCCAGAGCAAGGGTTTTCGTATGTCCCTTGACCTCGGTTGTTCCAATGACTACCAAACCAGTATGAATTCCAATTCGCACCTGAATACTGACATCCAGTTCCTTCTTAATCCTTCTATTTAGAATATTCAGCGAATTCATCATTTCCAATCCGGAAAGTACTGCCCGGATAGGGTCATCTTCATGTGCAATCGGATGCCCAAAATAAGACATAATCCCATCGCCTAACAATTGGACTACTTTGCCACCATATTTTTTTACAATACTGTCAAATATCTTCTGGTATTCATACAGCACGTTTGCAAAATCTTCCGGATCTAATATTCTTGATAAGGGTGTTGAACCAACCAGATCTATAAACATCATTGTCATTTGGCGTCGTTCAGCCTCTTGTTCCTCTTTCTTTTGAATTGGTTTGGCAACTTCCTTCTGCTCAACCAGTACCAACATTATATCTTTTTCGACTACGGCAATGTTTTTTACCTCCGTCAATTCGAAAATAATGTCTTCTAAAAAATCGTCGTCAATAGAAAATTGACGTTTAAGTGCTCGAAAAGATACCTTCCCCTGACGGCGCAATAATTCTGCGGCCTGGTCTAGTACTTCTTCGAACGATTTCATATACTTTTCTTGTGTTTGTAATTTATAGCACCATTCAAGAGTCGGTCAATGAAATAGATTTTATCTGAAGTATTCGAAACTGGGCCCTACATGCGTAAGACCATCTCCAGATGGAATTTTCATTAGACTTACTGCTTTATACTTTAAAGTATACATAATTTGTACCGCTTTTAACAATAGGTCCGGTTTTCCATTAAATGCTTGATGTAACATCCTTAACAATTCCGTATACGTTTTGTTAAAATCATCCATCGCCTGACGTATTTCACTATCTTTAGGATAGTCTATGGATTTTGGATTTAATTGCATAGGGTAAACTGCTTCCCAGTCTACTGGAAGTTCAGGTCCAGTCGGTCCGGTTTTAGGAGTATCACCTGGACTAAATTTCTGACCTTTTTTAATCTCCATAAATCGATAAAAATGAGCTACTTCGGGTTCTTGCCCATACTTTTCATCTCCGTCAAAAATAGAACCTGGATTGTTTTTATCCTGGACAAATCCTTCTCCTTGTTCTTTAATTTCGGCTATGGCTTTGTGGGCCGTACATAAGTTATGTACTTCGATAATCTTCCCGCCGCCTCCGTAATAATATTTATTGGTCACTTGATGATCACGATTTCCGGTAAATACAGCTTTCGGGCCCAGGGTTTTTACTAAGTGTTTTAATCCCCATTCTACAGCATCATAGAGTTCTCCTATAGTATGATAATGGTCGGCAGAAACCGGAGCTCCTTTCTTCTGCGGTTTTTCTATTTTCATAAAAGTTTTAATGGCGTCTAGCGAAAATTTTTCTAGGTTTACT
>Ga0316201_10004440_pt1 | contig 10586 bp, 9 predicted proteins | sample CS6wburrow_MG_FD_204516 | JGI IMG/M metagenome (GOLD analysis project Ga0316201, IMG submission 204516) | Coastal sediment microbial communities from Delaware Bay, Delaware, United States - CS-6 worm burrow | ecosystem: Environmental > Aquatic > Marine > Coastal > Sediment | place: USA: Delaware... | reverse complement strand
GTGCCGATGCCACACGTTGGTATATGATTGCCAATGCCAATCCTTGGGACAACCTCAAATTCGATCTTGATGGTATCGAAGAGGTAAAGCGTAAATTCTTCGGTACACTTTATAATACCTATTCTTTTTTTACTTTATATACCAATATAGATGGGTTCATCTATTCTGAAAAGGATGTTCCTTTGTTAGAGCGACCCGAAATTGATCGCTGGATCTTGTCTGAATTACATACATTGATTCGCAAAGTGGATGCTTTTTATGAGGAGTATGAACCAACCAAGGCAGCGCGGGCTATTTCCGATTTCACCCAAGAATATTTGAGTAATTGGTATGTTCGTTTAAGTAGAAGACGATTTTGGAAAGGCGATTATCAAACCGATAAGATTTCGGCCTATCAAACATTGTATACCTGCATGTTGACCATTGCTAAGCTTGGAGCGCCTATTGCGCCTTTCTTCATGGATAGATTATATCTAGACTTGAATTCTGTGACCCAAAAAGAGTCTTTTGAAAGTGTGCATTTAGCCGAATTCCCAAAATCTGACGCATCCTATGTCGATAAGGATCTTGAGCGTAAAATGGAAAGTGCCCAAACAATATCATCTTTGGTTCTGTCGTTACGTGCTAAAGAGAAGATCAAAGTACGTCAGCCGCTTCAAAAAATCATGATTCCAGTTGCTAATCAACAACAAAAAGATGAGATCCTAGCGGTTTCAAACCTGATAAAACACGAAGTGAATATTAAGGAAATCGATCTTTTGGAGGACGCTTCAGATATCATCGTGAAACAAATAAAACCGAATTTCAAGGTTTTAGGACCTCGATTTGGCAAGGACATGAAATTGATTTCTAACGAAATACAGAAATTTAACGCCAAGGATATCCAAAAAATCGAACAAAACGGTAATATTGACGTTGAAGTTAACGGAAAAAGTATTAATTTGGATTTATCTGAAGTAGTCATTTCCTCGCAAGACATTGAAGGATGGTTAGTTGCAAACGCCAATGGCTTTACAGTTGCTTTAGATGTGACGTTGACAGAGGATCTGAAACAAGAAGGAATTGCAAGGGAACTTGTAAACAGGATCCAGAATTTAAGAAAAGATTCAGGATTTGAAGTGACCGACAAGATCGATGTGACACTTCAGAAAAACGATAAAATAGAAACTGCAGTTAGTAATAACCTAGATTATATAAAAACAGAAACCCTGACAGCAGAATTAGAAATAGTTGAGCAATTAAATAATGGTATAGAAATTGCTTTCGATGATGTAAATACCAAATTATTCATTTCAAAACATTAAACACATGGCAGCAGACACGAAAATAAGACATACGGACAAAGATCTTGCACATTTCAAAGAATTGATCCTTAAGAAAATAGAAAAAGCGCAGCATGACCTTGAGTTGATAAAAAGCGCCTATATGAATGACCATAATAATGGTACCGATGATACGTCTCCAACTTTCAAAGCCTTTGAAGAAGGTAGTGCGACGATGAGCAAAGAGGCAAATTCTCAATTGGCAATTCGTCAAGAAAAATTCATTCGCGATCTTAGGAATGCACTTATCAGAATAGAAAACAAGACTTATGGTATATGCCGTGTAACTGGAAAACTCATTAATAAGAAACGACTGGAATTGGTGCCACATGCAACTTTGAGCATTGAGGCCAAGAATATGCAGAAGTAATCCTTACTAAAGTTATATTGACGCTTCGTAATACGAAGCGTTTTTTATTTATGAAATATCTAATCCTGATCGCAGTTGTTCTACTTAGTCAATTGAGTTATGCTCAAAAAAGGATGGTCAAGACCTTGTCCGCTGAAAATATCGATGTAATCAATTTTAACTTTGATAAGGTCTATAAGATCAAAGTATCAACTCATAAAAGTCCATCCATTATCTTGGAGGCAGAAGTTGAAGGTGAGAACAAGCAGCATATCGTCCTGACTAATAAAAGATTTATGAAATCCCTTTATGTCACAAGTAATTTCCAACCCACTTTTAAGGACGCTAATGACAAATTGAGCGCGCATAAAATAATCTCTATAGAACTAAATATTAAAGTTCCAGAACTAAAGACAATATATATAAAAAGTGATATTGCCAATGTTACGGGAGAAGGGTCTTATAAAAAACTAACACTCGAACTTACGAATGGGAATTGTCAAGTCACTAATTATTCGGGTAATGCGCTAATAAATACCATTGAGGGCAATATCGAGTTCCATTCTAATTATGCCAAGATCATCGCAAACTCCGCACAGGGTAATGTTACCACTGAAGATTTGACTTTAGGTGATGATACTATAAGCCTTAATTCAATCAATGGGGACATTACCGTTACAAAATCGCAGGAATAATACTATTTTTGCTCAAATTCGCTGAAAAAGTATGTCTCTGAAAAAAGCTTCTTTATTGATTATTCTCATTTTGCTTATAGACCAAATAAGCAAAATTTATGTCAAGACACATTTTGTTATTGGAGAAGATACAGAAGTGTTTAATTGGTTCAAGATTCTGTTCATTGAAAATCCGGGTATGGCTTGGGGCACCAAGATCAGTGATTTCGTATCCTTTATCTCTGAGAGTTCCGCTAAGGTAAGTTTAACAATTTTCAGGATCATCGCCGTTTTTTTCATTGGCTATTGGCTATTGGATTCTGTTAAGAGCAAAGCTTCAAGAGTCCTTGTTATTGGGATATCATTAATTTTTGCCGGTGCTCTAGGTAATATCATCGATTCCGTTTTCTATGGAGTCTTATTTGGTGATAGCAATGGGTCCATAGCCCAGTTTCTTCCCGAGGGTGGTGGCTATGCAAAATTACTTCAAGGCAAAGTGGTAGATATGCTATATTTCCCTTTATGGAAAGGCTACTTGCCAGAATGGCTACCGATTTGGGGCGGAAAATATTTCACATTCTTTGAACCTGTTTTCAATGTAGCCGATGTCGCTATAAGTACTGGTGTTGGAATGCTGTTGGTTTTCAATAAGAAAGCATTCAAAAACTCTTCAAATGAAGAAGAACTTCAAAATTCAAGTACTTCGGAATCAGTCACACAATAATCCAAACGCACATCATTAAGGTCTATATCCGTGATCAAGGCTTCCGCTTCAAAGAAGGAAAGGCCGATTTTAATGACATCGTCGCGGCATTCAGATAAAAAGCGATCATAGAATCCCTTGCCATAACCTACTCTATTCCCGAGTTGATCATAGGTCAACAAAGGCACAAATACCACGTCTAATTTTGACGATGGGATTTCGATGCCATCAATGGGTTCAGGAATATCAAAATCGTTCTTCCGTATCATTGTATTGTCGGTTAGCAAATAATGTGTCATTTCCAATGTGGCGAAATTACTTTGGGATATTACGATATTCTTGTCCTTCCCCGAAAGAATATTCAAGATAAACTCTGTGTTAACTTCATTATGCCTTTCTATTGGCAAGAAGATATGATAAAACCCATAATGCCAAATGTTGAGTTTTAAAAGATTATTGGCAATATCGATACTGCGATCATCGATCAGTTCTTTGGAGAGCCCATTTCTAAGGGCTTTATATTTTTTTCGTAAATAACTTTTGGTCATGGTATAAAAATAGTTGATAAAACTGTTTAAAACTAAAACAGACTTGTCTGTTTTTATATGTCATTATATGTTAACTTGGAAAAAATCATTAAAATGACCGTTCGAGAAAGACTCATCAACACTGCTTCAGACCTGTTTTATCAAAATGGCTACAATAACACCGGCATCAACGAAGTAATCGAAAAAGCCAAAGTAGCCAAGGCCAGTCTTTATACCCACTACAAGACAAAAGATGATCTATGCGTAGCATATCTGCAGCACAAGGAAGAACAATTCTTGGGTGATTTAAAGGGATTACTAATAGGCAAACCAAAAGGGAAACTAAAACTACTGGGCTTATTCGATCATTTGAGGGAAGTTTACCGCCATGATGATTTCAAAGGTGATCATTGCGTTAACATCCTTGCTGAGATACCTAAAGAACACAAGAAAATCCGTGAGGAAGTCACCAAGCATAAATCCAATTTAAGAAGCTATATACAAGAATTGGTCGAGGAAAATTCTGATACCCAATATCCTGACAAACTCACCAATAAATTATTTTTATTATTTGAAGGCGCCCTCATGCAAAGCTATGTAGTACAGGATAGTTGGCCGATTAAGGAGGCTAAGGACATTGCCTTGAACTTAATTTAGACCTCATCTACGAGTTTGGTTGATATGTGGAATACCGCATCCCCTTGATATACAATGGGAGCCTCATTCACATTGATGATATATCCCGAATATGGTGTTTTGATGAAATGATGGAATTTGCCGTAAGGATCTGTTATATGACCGATGATGTCCCCTTTCTTCACTTTAACTGTAATGCTTACCGAAGCCTTGAGCATCCCCGAATAATTAGCTCTTATCCATTTACTTTCCTGTATGAAAACACATTTCTTCTTAGGATTGGAAGCTTTGAATTTACTCTTCAACATTCCCAAATGATGCAATATCCGTTTAGCACCATTCACACCGCTATTCGTAACATTGTTATCAAAACTAAAGGATTTACCACCTTCAAATAACAGCATGGGGACACCTAATTTGTAACAGGTATTCCTAAAGGATTTATTAAGATTCTTGGAGTACAAGACAAAGGGAGCTCCAAAAATTGTTGCTAATTCATCAAGAACTGGTTCTCCGTCAACGATTCGAATTTGTGGCGCATTGAAACGATTGGCACTACCTGTATGATAATCAAGAATTAAGTCTGCATGAGGAACGATCTCATTTATTAATTTATGAGCTACGCGACTGGCCAATGATCCTTTTGCAGAACCAGGAAAAACCCTATTTAAGTCTCTTCCATCTGGAAATTCGCGATTCAAATGCAGGAAACCAAAAATATTAATGACCGGAATACTGATAATAGTCCCAATTTTAGGCTTATTGATTCCTTTGGCAATGATCTGTCGTACGACTTCGATCCCATTGACCTCATCACCATGAATACCTGCCGTAATTAAAACCGTAGGGCCCGATTTTTTAGAGCGTTCAATGATCACAGGGACTTCTACCGTTGTAGTGGTATGTAATTTGGCAACACTGAAATTTACTTCACGTCGCTCTCCTAGGTGTATGCTCTCGCCTAATATTTCTAGGATATCGGTTTTCTTTCCCATTATCTTCTGTTCCTCTCAATATAAGTAATGATACTGCCAGCGATATTCTCTGCGGTAGCCTTTTCTATACCCTCCAGTCCTGGGGTAGAATTCACTTCCAATAATAAAGGACCTCTTGAAGACTGCAGCATATCGACGCCACATACACCGAGTTTCAAGGCCCTGGATGCACGAAGTGCCACCTTCTTTTCTTCATCCTTCAATTCGTAGAAATTCGCTGAGCCTCCACGATGTAGGTTGGATCGGAATTCACCTTCCTTACCCTGTCTTTTCATTGCACCCACCACTTTTCCATCAACCACTAAAGCTCGAAGATCAGCTCCTTTTGCTTCTTCGATATATTCTTGAACAACCACTCTTGCTTGCAAGCCATTAAAGGCTTCCAGAACTGATTCTGCCGCATTTCTCGATTCACAAAGAACCACACCCAAACCCTGTGTGCCTTCCAGTAACTTGATCACAACAGGAGTTCCGCCAACATGCTCAATGACCTCTTCTACATCTCTTGAATAATTGGTGAAAACGGTCTTGGGCATTCCGATACCGGCCTTGCTCAATCTTTGAAAACTTCTCAGTTTATCGCGTGAACGAATAATCGCATCGGATGTCACAGTAGCGAAAACATTCATCATCTCGAATTGGCGTACCACAGCGCAACCAAAAAAGGTTACAGAGGCGCCTATTCTTGGAATCACGGCATCTACGTAATCCAAATACCTATCCTTATAATAAATCGTTGGCTTTTCACTCTCAATGATCAAATCACATCGTAAAGGGTCTATGACTTCCATACGATGGTTCCGCTTTTCGCCTTCCTCAATTAATCTTTGAGTGGAATAGAGATGAGGATTCCTAGAAAGTATGACTATGTTCATGCGTTGGTAAAGGGAAAAATACTAACGCAATATACTAAAAATGCGCATGTTTTTGGTTTTATAGTTTCCCCTTAAATACTACCTTTACAGGGATGAACACTCCCGAACTAGAGATACAACTCAAGACCTTGCCCAACTCACCAGGTGTTTATCAATATTTTGATGCAGATGGCAAGATATTATATGTCGGAAAGGCAAAAAATCTCAAAAAACGCGTCGCTTCTTACTTTACCAAGAACCATGAAAACGGCAAGACAAAGGTTCTCGTAAAAAAAATTGTCTCTATCAAACATATTGTGGTCCCTACAGAAACGGATGCCTTGTTACTCGAGAATAATCTTATAAAAAAGCATCAGCCTAGGTACAATGTGCTATTGAAAGATGACAAATCCTATCCTTGGATCTGTTTAAAGAAAGAACGATTCCCTCGTATTTTTTCAACGCGACGGGTGATAAAGGATGGTTCAGAATATTTTGGCCCTTATACGAGCATGAAAACAGTTTCTACCTTATTGGATCTTATCAAGGGCCTGTATCAATTACGGACATGTAATTACGACCTCTCAAAAGCCAAGGTGGAAGCCGGTAAATACAAAGTCTGCCTAGAATATCATTTAGGGAATTGCAAAGGGCCTTGCGAAGGCTTGCAAACCGAAGAAGAATACCATGATAACATTGTGGCCATTCGAGAAATATTGAAAGGGAATTTCAAGGATTCGCTTCATGGGTTCAAGAAGCAAATGAAAGCTTATGCCGCAGAAACACATTTTGAAGACGCACAGCGAATCAAGGAGAAAATAGATGTCCTTGAGAATTATCAGGCCAAATCCACCATTATCAATCCTAGAATCAGTAATGTCGATGTGTTTTCCATTGTATCTGATGAAAGTTATGGCTACGTGAATTTCCTGCAAATTTCCTATGGTTCGATCATTCGGTCTCATACCATGGAGATCAAGAAAAAACTGAATGAATCGAATGAACAGTTATTACAATTGGCCATAACGGATATTCGACATCGTTTCGATTCTAGATCCAATGAAGTATATGTGCCGTTTAAATTGGATCTTGGAGAGAAGATCAAGGTAACGGTTCCGCAATTAGGAGATAAAAAGCGCATCGTAGAACTGTCTGAACGAAACGCGAAATTCTATCGTTTAGAGAGGTTCAAGCAAGTTAAGATGACAGATCCTGACCGTCATGTTAATCGCATTATGGCACAAATGAAGGTCGACCTGAGATTATCTGAAGAACCACGACATATTGAATGTTTCGATAATTCGAATATCCAAGGGACGCATCCGGTAGCGGCTTGTGTGGTCTTCAAGAATGGAAAACCAAGTAAACGGGATTATCGTCATTTTAATATCAAGACGGTCGAAGGCCCTGATGATTTTGCCTCAATGGAAGAAGTTGTTCATAGACGTTATAAACGTCTGTTGGATGAGAAAAAACCATTACCTCAACTTATAATAATTGATGGTGGAAAAGGGCAATTATCATCATCTCTAAAGAGTCTTGACAAACTTGAATTGAGAGAAAGGATCGCCATTATCGGAATTGCGAAACGTTTAGAGGAATTATTCTACCCAGATGATCCAATTCCCTTATATTTAGATAAGAAAAGTGAAACGCTCAAGATCATACAACAACTGCGAAACGAAGCACATCGATTTGGAATAGAACATCATCGCAATCGACGCAGCAAGACGGCCTTGAATACAGAATTAGAGACCATTCCAGGCATTGGCGAAAAAACCATTATTGATCTATTGAAACACTTTAAATCCGTAAAACGAGTATCAACCGCTAAATTTGATGCGCTTAAAAGTGTTGTAGGCACAGCTAAAGCGCATAAGATTTTTGATTACTATCATAATTCATGAGGAAGATCCTACTTCTTATAATATTATTTTTCTGCTTTAATGTCTATTCTCAAATCAATGAGGATCCTGATGTTAAGGTAGGTCTTGTGTTGAGTGGCGGTGGCGCAAAAGGTTTGGCACATATCGGGGTACTTAAAACCATTGATAGTCTGGGTATACGCATAGATCATATTGCAGGAACAAGTATGGGAGCCATTATCGGGGCTCTTTATGCATCAGGGTATTCGGGAAAACAATTGGATTCTATTTTCAATGAAATGGATTTTGAAAATGTGATAAGTGATTACCTGCCTAGAGCGTCAAAAACATTTTATGAGCGTGAAAACTCAGAAAGACATGCTATCACTTTACCTTTCAATGATTTTAAGGTGACATTGCCTCCTGCAATTTCGAGAGGCCAGAATGTCTTCAATCTTTTGTCCAGACTCACTTTACATTTAAGTGCCATTGAAGATTTTGAGGAATTACCAATCCCTTTTTTCTGTATGGCAACCGATATTGAAACCGGACAACCTGTATTGCTGGAAAGAGGTAATCTTGCGCAGGCAATTGCTGCAAGCGGTGCTTTCCCGTCTCTTTTTCAACCTGTGATCATTGATGACCAGGTCTTGATCGATGGTGGGGTTACCAATAATTACCCATTGGACGAATTAAGAGCCAAAGGAATGGATATTATAGTTGGCGTTGATGTGCAAGATGGCTTGGCAAACAGGGATAACCTAAAAACGGCCCCTGACATACTGCTTCAGATAAATAATTACAGGACCATCAACGATATGAAGATCAAGTCTGCGAAAACGGATGTTTACATTAAGCCTGACATTCAAGACTATAGCGTCATTTCTTTCGATTTTGGTAAACAAATCATAAAAAATGGAGAGCGAGCGGCCTTTAAAAAAATCTTTTACCTAAAGGACATTGCAGATAAGCAGAAGTCTAAAGCAAGAAAGCCTTCCAATATCATATTGAACGATAGTATAACCATTAATACAATAAACATCGTTGGCAATGAGAAATTTTCACGCTCCTACATTCTTGGCAAGTTAAAATTCAAGGGAAACGGCACGATAAGCTATCAAGATTTTAATGAAGGGATCAATAACTTAGCCTCAACAAACAATTTTGATATGTTCAGCTACCGCTTCATCCCACGAGGAGATGGCTACGATTTGAATGCCGTGCTCACGGAAAATCAAATCAACACATATTTGAAATTCGGGGTTCATTACGACGATCTATATAAAAGTGCTGCCCTTATAAATATCACTCAAAAACACGTGCTATTTGATAGCGATGTGACCTCAATAGACGTAATTCTTGGAGATAATGTGCGATATAACTTTGAATATTATATTGACAATGGTTTTTATTGGAGTATGGGCTTACGTTCTAGATATAATGCGTTTTCAAAAAACATCAATGCTGAGACACTTTTGGAGCCATCTCAAATAACTTCAACTGGGCTTAATAAAATTGGGGTTGAGCTCACCGATTTCACTAACCAATTGTATGTGCAGACCTTATTTCGAAAAGATTTTTCACTGAGTTTAGGGGCTGAACACAAAAGATTGAATATCATATCTGAGACCATTATCAATAATTCAAATAACCAAGAGACCGTTTTTGAGAAAAGTGATTTTTTTGGTGTATTTGGAACATTGAAATTTGATAGTTACAATAATAAATATTTTCCATCTAAAGGTTTTTATTTCAATGGCGATTTCCATTGGTATCTTTCATCTTCCGATTACAACAATGATTTCAAGCAATATTCATATGCCAAGGCAGACTTAGGCTATGCTTTTAAGCTAAGTAAGTCTTTTTCGATCAATTTGGAATCTCAGGGAGGATTTAAGATCGGTGATAACCAAAACCCTTCTTTGGATTATGTGTTAGGAGGTTATGGCAACAATTTCATTAATAATTTCGTGCCATTCCTAGGTTATGATTATTTGTCGATTCCCGGTGATAGTTTTGTAAAGGGAACCATAAAACTTGATTATGAGATTTTCAAGAAAAATCATATTAACCTCATTGCAAATTATGCCAATGTCGCCGATAACATTTTTGACAGTGGTGAGTGGATAACATCACCCAATTATAGTGGTTATGGGTTGGGTTATTCTATCGAGACATTTATAGGTCCTCTTGAAGCCAAGTACACCTGGTCTCCGGAGACGGGAGAAAGCAAGTGGTTCTTTAACCTGGGGTTTTGGTTCTAGAGACTGTTCTGTCATCATAATTTTTCCGATATTTGTAGTACTATGACACTTCATTGGGCAGAATTACCGATTCTATTGCATTTTCTTATCAAGAGAAATCCTGAATAGGACTCACTTTATTTTGTATTGAATAAAGTATAACTAATAAAATTCAAAATATGCCATTTTATCATAAATTAGGAAAGATTCCGCATAAACGACATACCCAATTCCGAAAGGATGATGGGAGCCTTTATTACGAGCAATTATTCGGGACCATAGGCTTTGATGGCATGTCCAGCAACTTATACCATATACATAGACCAACCCAGGTCAAGGATATAAAAGGTCAGTACAATGTGGCCCCTAAAGTGGCGAAAGCCAATAATATGCATTCGTTAAGATTGAAGGGATTCCA
>Ga0316201_10004439_pt1 | contig 10586 bp, 8 predicted proteins | sample CS6wburrow_MG_FD_204516 | JGI IMG/M metagenome (GOLD analysis project Ga0316201, IMG submission 204516) | Coastal sediment microbial communities from Delaware Bay, Delaware, United States - CS-6 worm burrow | ecosystem: Environmental > Aquatic > Marine > Coastal > Sediment | place: USA: Delaware... | reverse complement strand
CGGTTAAATTATGGTATAATTCGAGGCTTGGCAACGACGTTTTGCACCCCTGCTTTCCCGGTGAAAACAGGCATATTAAAACTAAAATAAAACAATTAGTTAAGAGATATTCCGGAGATTTATTCTAATATGGCTGAACTCGCCAAAGAAGTGCTACAGGTAAACCTCGAAGACGAAATGCGCCAGTCCTACCTGGACTACGCCATGAGTGTGATTGTCGGGCGCGCACTCCCCGATGTCAGAGACGGTCTCAAGCCGGTTCACCGCCGGGTTCTGTTCGCGATGAGCGTGCTGGGCAACGACTGGAACAAGGCCTATAAAAAGTCAGCCAGGGTAGTCGGTGATGTGATCGGTAAATACCACCCTCACGGCGACACTGCGGTCTACGACACCATTGTCAGAATGGCCCAGCCTTTCGCCATGAGGTATATGCTGGTCGATGGCCAGGGAAACTTCGGCTCGGTGGACGGCGACGCACCCGCGGCGATGAGGTATACCGAAGTCCGTATGTCGCGGCTTGCCCACGAATTGCTCTCCGACCTGGAAAAAGAGACTGTCGATTTCACACCGAACTACGATGAAACCGAACTCGAACCACAGGTCATGCCCACGCGTGTACCCAACCTGCTGGTCAACGGTTCCGCCGGTATCGCGGTGGGTATGGCCACCAATATACCGCCACACAATATCAATGAAGTCATCAACGCGACCATTGCCCTGATCGACAATCCGGATATGTCGGTTGAAGAGCTGATGGTTTTTCTGCCCGGGCCTGATTTTCCGACCGCCGGCATCATTAACGGCGCCCAGGGCATCTACGAGGCCTACAGCACGGGCCGCGGCCGCATTTACATCCGTGCCCGTTCCAATATTGAAACCAACGAGGCGACCGGCAAGCAAGCCATAATCGTCACCGAGCTACCTTACCAGGTGAACAAGGCCCGTTTGCTCGAAAAAATTGCCGAGTTGGTTAAAGAAAAGAAACTCGATGGTATCACCGAGCTGCGGGACGAATCCGATAAGGATGGAATGCGCGTCGTTATTGAGCTCAGACGCGGTGAGGTCCCCGAGGTGCTGCTGAATAACCTGTACAAGCAGACATCGATGCAGAGCGTGTTCGGAATCAACATGGTGGCTCTGATCAACGGTCAGCCGCGGCTGCTCAATTTACCGGAAATTCTGCATGCGTTTATCGGACACCGGCGTGAAGTCGTTACCCGCCGTACGCTGTTCGAACTGCGCAAAGCCCGTGACCGCGCCCATGTGCTGGAAGGATTAACCGTAGCGCTCGCGAACCTCGATGAGGTCATTGAGCTGATCAAGGCGTCACCAACGCCAGCGGAAGCAAAAAGCCGCCTGTTGGCCAGGCAATGGGAACCCGGGCTGGTTAAAGCCATGCTGGGATCCGGTGGCGGGCAGACTTCCCGCCCGGAAAACCTCGAGCCACAATACGGTTTACAGGACCAGGATTACCAGCTTTCTCCTGTCCAGGCGCAGGAAATCCTGAACATGCGACTGCACCGCCTTACCGGGCTTGAGCAGGAAAAGCTGACGAAAGAATACGAAGAAATCCTGCAGGGCATCCTGGAGTTGTTGCTGATTCTCGAAGAACCGGCACGCCTGCTGGAAGTGATTCGGGATGAACTCAGCGCGATCCTGGAGCAATTCGGTGACGAGCGGCGGACGGAAATCCTGGAGGACCGGCTGGATCTGAGCCTCGAGGATTTGATTACCGAGGAAAACGTGGTCGTTACGCTGTCACACGGTGGTTATGCAAAATCCCAGCCGCTTGACCGCTACCAGGCCCAGCGCCGCGGCGGAACCGGTAAGTCCGCCACCAAGATCAAGGACGAAGATTTTATCGACAGCCTGTTCATTGCCAATACCCACGACATGCTTCTGTGTTTCACCAGCCGCGGGAAGATTCACTGGCTCAAGGTTTACCAGTTGCCGCAGGCAAGCCATGTCAGCAGAGGCAAGCCTATCGTAAACCTGCTGCCGTTGGAAAAAGATGAGCGGGTTAACGCGGTGCTGCCGGTTCGGGATTATCCGGATGATATGTATGTATTCTTTGCGACCCGCAGCGGTATCGTGAAGAAAACGCCGTTATCCGAGTACTCGCGGCCACGGGCCAATGGAATTTGGGCGATCGATTTACCGGAAGATGATGAACTGGTCAACGTCAGCCTCACGGATGGCAAACAGGACATCATGCTGTTTTCCAGTTCCGGCAAATGTATCCGGTTCGCAGAGTCAGATGTTCGTTCCATGGGCCGCGTTGCCCGCGGTGTGATCGGAATCCGTGTTCCCGAAGACCAGCGGGTCGTATCGATGCTGGTCATCGGCGAAGGTGACATCCTGACCGTTACCGAAAACGGATTTGGCAAACGTACCGCGCCGGCTGATTATCCCAGGCAGGGTCGTGGCGGCCAGGGTGTCATCGGAATAGCCACCTCAAAGCGCAATGGCGAACTCATCTCAGCCATCCAGGTCAGCAGCGATGATGACATCATGCTGATTTCTGATGGCGGGACACTGGTGCGCACCAATGCGCGAGAGATATCGACATTGGGCAGAAACACCCAGGGCGTTACCCTGATCCGATTGCGCCAGGATGAGAAATTGGTGGGGCTGCAACGGATCCAGCCGGATGAGGCGGAAGACGAAACGGCTGTCCCTGAGGACGGGGGCGAATAGGGCTTAGTTCGCGCCCGCCTGGTCCAGTTGCCGGGTAATGACGAAAGCGCCGCGCAGGTCGCCCTGTTCGAAACCGGTGGCCTTGTCGCCGGGGTATAATTCAGCCAGTTTTTCCGCAACCGGGGGGGCAATCGCCGTCCCATGGCATTGCAGGCAAAGCCCACCTGTGGGTATCGCCTTCATGAACCTGAACTCCTGGCCAGCGCCGGTCGATGCTATTTCATGCCAGCTGAGTGAATCTGCAGCCTCTCCGGCCTGCTTCCGGGTTTCAAATTCCATCAGAACGGCAGTTTGCCAGTCGTTTGGAGCATTGTCCGGGTTCCGGTTTCGCTGACTGACCCGGGACAGGTTCATGCCAGTAGCCAGGGAAATCTCATCGCTGATTTCCACGGCCCGGATGTTACATACATCGATGGCATTCAACGCACCTCCGGACTGCATCGCGGCCATCAGTTCAGCCTTGAGGGCACCTCCAAATTCTACAGTAGCCTTCTTTGCCTCATGCAGTTCTCCGGCTTCGTCGAAGCCGGCGCAGGTAACGGGAATCAGGACGGCAGTCAGTAACGCAATCAGATCTTTTTTCATTTCGTTTCCTGGTATCAATGATCAATAACGATGTCGGATGTCAGAATGGTCTCAGCCGTAAGCGAGTTGGTTACCAGGCAGACATGATCAGATTTCTCAACCAGCCTTTCAGCCTTGTGCACGTCAGTTCCCTCAGGCACATGCAGGGTGACGCGCACATGAAACTCGGTAAAGCGCGTCACTTTTTCCACCCGGTCCAGGATGCCATCCACCTCACATTTGACCGAGTTCCACTCGAAATGTGAACCGCGTGCAACGGCTCGAAACGTCAATATGAAACAATCGGCAACCGCTGCAACAAAAAAGGTTTCCGGCGACCACAAGTCGCCCGGGCCGCCAAATTCAGCCGGCGCCAGGGAAGGGAGCGTCTCCAGTCCGTTGCTGCTGACTTTGATGATGCCTTCCGCAGGCGCATCAGCGCTTACAACGTAGTGATGGGGATAGTCTTGCATCGAATTTTCCGGGTTTTGCCTGACGTAATTATTCGCTCAGTCTGCGATTAACTACTTGACCGAAATCACGGTTTTCAGAGGCTGGCCAGCACATGTTCTGCACGGCTGACCTTGAATTCGCCAGGGCCTTCAATGAAAAGCTGTGTCACAACGCCATCTTCCGCAACCAGCGCAAACCGCTGAGAACGTTGGCCCATGCCAAACGCAGTGGCGTCAAATGTCAGACCTAATGCCGTGGCAAATTCGCCATTACCGTCGGCCAGCATCAGGATTTTGTCTGCGCCGGCACTCTTGCCCCAGGCATTCATCACAAATACGTCGTTTACCGCGAAAAATGCGATGGTGTCTATGCCGGCGGCGAACAGTTCTTCCGCATGGTCAACGAAACCCGGCAGATGTCTGGCGGAGCAGGTGGGCGTGAATGCGCCCGGGATCGAAACCAGGACTACCTTTTTACCGCCGAAAAGCTCAGCCGTGGTTAGAGGCAGGGGACCCTGCTCACCCATGGTAGTCAACGTGGAGTCAGGAATGCGGTCACCGATCTGAATGGACATGTGGATTCTCCTTGTTTGCATGTTTCGACCAACATGGTAACCGAGTGCCGGGATTGCAAGGGGAGATCGGTGGAACAGGAGGATCTCAGGCAGCCATTGCCTCGGAGATTGCTGACAGCAGCAGGTTTGGGTTGACTGGTTTCGTGACGTATTCGCGTGCGCCCTGGCGCAAACCCCAGGCCCGGTCGGCTTCGCCGTCCTTGCTGGAAACAAATATCACCGGAATGTGGCACGTGGATTTTTCCTTGCCAAGTTGGCGCTTGGCCTGGTAACCACTCATTCCCGGCATCACGATATCCATCAGGATGACTTCGGGGTTTTCGCAACCGGCAAGTTCAATAGCTCTCTCGCCGGATTCTGCCGTAACGGCCTGGTGACCGCCTTTTTCAACGATCTGGCGCAGCTGGTAAAGCTGCGCTGGCGAATCATCAACGATGAGTATTTTGGACATCTTTACTCCGGCATCCTGCATGTGGTTATTAATTCCCTAGCGCATTATGCCGTAAATCTATGATAATTGTGAAGTTCAATCGTCAATTTCAGCGATTTTCACGACAGTGCGCCCCAGCGACCGGCCCTCCATCATGTCGTTGAACACCGCGTCCATGGTATCCAGGGTGACCTCCTGCTTGATGATTTCTCCCAGCAAAGGGGGTTTCCACTCATGGCCCAGACGGTTCCAGAGCTTGCGGCGCATCTCGATCGGGCAATTGGATGAGCTGATGCCCAGGTAACTTACGCCCCTGAGGATCAGCGGAAAGACAGTCGTGTTCAGCGCATGACCGCCGGCCATACCGCAGCATGCGATATTGCCCCACAAATCGATTACCCGGCTGATGCCGGCCAGCATGTCACCGCCAACGCTATCAATACAGCCGGCCCAGCTCGCTTTTTCCAGTGGCTTCTGACCCCAATGCAGGTCATGGCGTGAAATGCACTGGCGGGCGCCCAGGTGTTCCAGCCAGTCGAACTCTTCAACCTTACCGGTGATGGCGTGCGCTTCGTAACCGGCTGCGGTCAAAAGATTGATGGCCACCGTTCCAACCCCGCCGCTGGCGCCGGTCACCAGGATTGGACCCATGCCGGGCTCCTGGCCATTGGCTTCCATGCGGTAGAGGCTCATGGCAGCTGTGAAACCGGCAGTCCCGAGGCCCATGGCTTCGCGCATGCTCAGGTTTTCCGGCAGGGGCACCACGATATCACTGGACAGGCGAAGGTATTCCGAATAGCCGCCATCGCGCGTCTCCGAGAGTCCGCTGCCATTGGCCAGCACCCGATCGCCCACTGCAACCTGGTCGCAGCTGGATTCAACAACCACTCCGGCCACGTCGATACCGCCGGTCAGGGGGTAGTGCCTCAGGATTTTTCCTTTGCCGGTCGCGGCCAGGGCATCTTTGAAATTGATACCCGACCAGGCAACCTGGATGGTCACTTCACCTTCTGTGAGGTCCGCAAGCGAGATATCTTCAAGGCCCGAGCGATAACCGTCCTCGTCATCATGGATACGAAATGCCCGAAATGTTTCTGGAACCTTGCTCATTTTGAATCTCCGTCAGTTTCCGCGGTGTATCGCGCGGCTGTCCAGGTGCAGGGCGGCTTCATGAATCGCTTCGGAAAGCGTGGGATGTGCGTGGACGATGCGGGCCAGGTCTTCACTCGATCCCTGGAACTCCATGGCTACCACACATTCCGAGATCAGCTCAGAAGCGTTGGCGCCAAAAATATGCACACCCAGTATTTCGTCAGTCTCTGTATCGGCCAGCATTTTAACCATGCCGGAGCTATGTCCCCCCGCCAGGGCGCGACCGTTGGCCGCGAACGGGAATGAGCCTGCGCGGTAGTCCACGCCCGCCGCCTCCAGTTCCTGTTCGGTTTTTCCGACCCACGCAATCTCAGGATCTGTGTAGACCACCCAGGGTACAGTATCGAAATGAATATGCGCTGGTTTTCCGGCTATCAGTTCGGCTACAGCGATGCCTTCTTCGGACGCCTTGTGGGCCAGCATCGGACCTCGAACGCAATCGCCGATTGCCCAGACGCCCGGAGAAGTGGTTTTTGACTGGTCATCAACTTCGATCTGGCCTTTTTCGGTCAGTTTCACGCCGCAGTCTTCGCCGAGCAAACCTTCCGTGTAGGGCCTGCGTCCGACGCTCACCAGCAATCGGTCAAAAGTGTGCGTGCTTTCACCCTTGGCATCTTCGGCCGTGACAACGACTTTGCCTTTCCGGATCTCAGCGCTTTTGACCAATGTGGACAGGCGCACGTCGAGCCCCTGTTTCTTGAATTCCCGGGCGGCTTGCTTACTGATGTCTTTATCCGCCAGTGCGAGAAACTCGGGCAGGGCTTCGAGCAGGGTGACTTTTGATCCCAACCGGTTCCAGACCGAACCAAGCTCTAGGCCGATAACACCGGCGCCAATAACCCCAAGGGTTTCCGGTGCTTCTTCAAATTCCAGCGCACCTACATTGTCAACAATCAACTCACCGTCAAATTCCACGTTGGGAATCTGGATCGGAACAGACCCGGAGGCCAGGATGACGTTTTCAGCCTGCAGCGCAATGGACTCACTGCCGTCTGCGGGTGCAACCTCAACCTGCCGCCCTGCCTGCAGGAGGCCCTTGCCATGATAGAAGGCCACCTTGTTGCCTTTCAGCAACTGGCTGACACCGCCGGTCAGTTTCTTCACCACCCCATTCTTGCGTGCAATCATGGTCGGCACATCGATGCCTGCATTGGAGACGCTGATGCCATGGCTGGCGAATTCGTGCTGCAGATGATGAAAGTGCTTGCTCGAATCCAGCAGGGCCTTGGAGGGTATGCAACCGACGTTCAGACAGGTGCCACCGGGAGAGGCTTTGCCGTCTTTGTCGGAATACATGTCGATACAGGCGGTTTTCAATCCCAGTTGAGCAGCGCGGATGGCTGCCACGTAACCCCCGGGGCCGCCGCCAATTACAATAACGTCAAACTTTTCTGCCATGATTTCTTTCCCAGATAATTTTCTAGAGTCCCAGCAATAACCTTGCCGGATCTTCAAGTGTTTCCTTCACTGCGACCAGGAACTGAACGGCGTCTTTACCGTCGATCAGGCGGTGATCGTAGCTGATCGCCAGGTACATCATGGGACGCGCGACAATCTCGCCGTCCACCACGACAGGACGTTCCTTGATCGTATGCATGCCCAGGATGGCGCTTTGCGGCGGATTCAGTAATGGCGTGGAAACCAGCGAGCCGAACACGCCGCCATTGGTAATCGAAAACGTGCCGCCCTGCAGGTCTTCCAGCGAGATCGATCCATCTCTCGCTTTCTGTGCGAAGTGGGAAATGGCATGCTCGATGTCAGCCAGGCCCATGTTTTCCGCATTGCGCAGAACCGGCACCATCAGGCCGCGTTCCGTAGAGACCGCGATGCCGATATCCTGGAAGTTATGGTAGACGATTTCATCACCGTCGATGGAAGCGTTGACCACCGGGTGTTTGCGCAGAGCTTCACTGCAGGCCTTGACGAAGAAAGACATGAGGCCGAGTTTGATTCCATGCCGGGCGGTGAACTGCTCCTGGTATTTCCGCCGCAGGTCCATCACGGCCTTCAGATCCACTTCATTGAATGAAGTCAGGATGGCCGCCGTGTTCTGGGCTTCTTTCATGCGTTCCGCAATGCGGCTGCGCAGGCGCGTCATTTTCACCCGCTCTTCCTGCCGGGAACCGCCGCCCTTGAGGAAATTGAGCACGTCACCCTTGGTGACCCGTCCGCCCCGTCCGGTGCCTGCCAGGCTGGCAGGGTCGACTTTTTCCTCCTGGGCCACGCGCCGTGCAGCAGGGCTGAGTTTTGGCGAATCAGCGGGTGCAGCAGCGGGGGCAGCAGTTGCGGGAGGTGTCTCATCCTGCTCAGGCTCAGGCGCATCTTCTTGCTCGGGCTCGACGGCGCCTTCTTCGATAACCGCGATGACCTGGTCACTGTTCACGGTATCGCCTTCTTCTGCCCTGATTTCCTTGACGGTGCCGTCAACGGGGGCAGGGACCTCCAGCACGACTTTATCCGTTTCAAGATCAACGAGGTTTTCATCCCGCCGGATCGTATCGCCAGGCTTTTTGTGCCAGCCGGCAATGGTGGCGTCCTCTACGGATTCGGGCAAAACAGGGACTTTTACTTCTATAGTCATTAAACAGTTTCCATTTCCGGTTGGTCGGTGGTTGGCATAATGGCCTCGTTGACCAGCGCATGCTGTTCCTCGAGATGTCGCGTGAAGTAACCCACCGCAGGTGAGGCTGAGTGCGGGCGGCCAACATATTTCAATTCATGCTGTTCCGAAATGCAGGCTTGCAGGTGGTGCCTGATCTGGTACCAGGCGCCCTGGTTTTGCGGCTCTTCCTGGCACCAGACGACTTCTGTGGCGTTCGGAAATTCGTTTACGAAACCGCGCAGGTCCGATTCGGGGAAGGGGTATAGCTGCTCGACGCGCATCACGGCCACCTCGCGGATGTCCTCCTGGTCGCGTTTTTCAGCCAGTTCGTAGTAGACCTTTCCGGAGCAAAACACGACCCGCTTGATGTCTTTGGCGTCACCCGGTCCGCGGTCGCCTATCACCTGTTGGAACCTTCCTTTTGCAAGGACCTCCAGCGCAGAGGTCGCTGCCTTGCTGCGCAGCAGGCTTTTCGGCGTCATCACGATCAGTGGTTTGCGGGTCGGCTGCAAGACCTGCCGGCGTAACAGGTGGAACATCTGGGCGGGTGTCGACGGCACGCAAACCTGGATATTGTGGTTGGCGCACAACTGCAGAAAACGCTCCAGCCTGGCGCTCGAGTGTTCCGGCCCCTGGCCTTCGTAGCCATGCGGCAGCAACAGCGTCAGGCCGCACAACCGGCCCCACTTGGCTTCTCCCGATGTAATGAACTGGTCGATCACCACCTGGGCGCCATTGGCAAAATCGCCAAACTGGGCTTCCCAGATCACCAGCGTTTCCGGCGCAGCCGTTGCGTAACCGTATTCGAAACCGAGCACGGCTTCTTCAGAAAGCAGTGAATCGATCACGGTGACGGAAAGTTCAGGATTGATTTGCGCCAGCGGCGTCAAAGTGCTGGCATCCAACTGGTTATGCAGAACGGCGTGACGATGGAAGAATGTGCCGCGGCCGGAATCCTGGCCGACCAGCCTGAGCCGGCTGCCTTCGTCGATCAGGGTTGCATAGGCCATGGTTTCGGCAAAACCCCAGTCCAGCGGCAATTCGCCCGACGCCATCTTGATGCGGTCTTCGATGATGCGCTGCACCCGGTTGTGAAGCTTGAAACCTTCGGGAAGGGTGGTGAGCCGGTCTGACAGGGTCTTTATTCTTGTCAATGGCACCGCAGTGTCGACGTCACACGGCCCGTCGACGTGATCGAAGCTATGCCAGTTTGCCGCGTATTCATTGGTTCGCGGTTCCGTCTCCACATCGGCGACCTGGTCGCCCCGGTCAAGGTGCTCCCGGTATTCGTCCATCAACTGCTGCGGCATGTGGCCGTCGATCAGACCCCGTTCAATCAGATCGTCGGCGTATTTTTGCCGGGTGGTCTTCATACTGCGGATTTTCTGGTACATCAGGGGTTGCGTGACGGCGGGCTCGTCCGCTTCGTTGTGCCCATGACGGCGGTAACAGACCAGGTCAATCACTACATCGCGCTTGAATCGCATCCGGAAATCGCAGGCGATCTTCATCACGTGATGGACAGCTTCCGGATCATCTCCATTCACATGGAAAATCGGGGCATGGACCATTTTCGCAATCGTCGTGCAGTACAGGGTGGAGCGCATGTCATCCGGATTGCTGGTGGTGAACCCAATCTGGTTGTTGACCACGATATGCAGTGTGCCGCCAACCGCGAAACCGCGGGTTTCCGACATTTGAAACAGTTCCATCACCACGCCCTGTCCCGAAAACGAGGCATCACCGTGAATCAGGATGGGCATGACCTTGTCATGGTTTCTGTCTTTCCGGCGTACCTGCCGCGCGCGCGCTGAACCGAGAACAACAGGGTCGACGATTTCCAGGTGAGAGGGATTAAAGGCCATCGCCATGTGTAGCGGACCGCCTGGTGTCTGGATATCGGAAGCGAAACCCAGGTGGTATTTCACGTCTCCCGAGCGAAGCGGATTTTGTTCTTTGAGATTACCTTCAAATTCAGCGAACAGCATCGCGGGCGACTTGCCAAGGATATTGACCAGCACATTCAGGCGGCCGCGGTGGGCCATTCCCATCACGACTTCTTCGACACCCTCGGAACCCGCATGCAGCATGGTTTCGTGCAGCAATGGAATTAG
>Ga0316201_10004437_pt1 | contig 10589 bp, 8 predicted proteins | sample CS6wburrow_MG_FD_204516 | JGI IMG/M metagenome (GOLD analysis project Ga0316201, IMG submission 204516) | Coastal sediment microbial communities from Delaware Bay, Delaware, United States - CS-6 worm burrow | ecosystem: Environmental > Aquatic > Marine > Coastal > Sediment | place: USA: Delaware... | reverse complement strand
TTCAAATTAGCATCAAGTAGTATTTCAGATTCTGCAATAATTGGTGCAAATTCAATTGTTCAACCGAATAGTTTTATTGGTCATAACGTAACAATTGGAGAAAATTGCATAATTCATTCAAATGTTAGTATTTATGATGATGCTGTAATTGGTAACAACGTAACCATTCATGCTGGAACAGTTCTCGGTGCTAATGCATTCTATTATAAAAAAAGGCCTTCAGGATATGATAGATTAAAATCTTGCGGTCGTGTTGTTATTGAAGACCATGTTGATATTGGGGCTAATTGTACCATAGACAGAGGTGTTACAGGAGATACAACCATAAAAGAAGGTTCCAAATTAGATAATCAAATACAGATTGGACATGATACGGTTGTCGGTAAAAAATGTTTAATTGCCTCTCAGGTTGGAATCGCGGGATGCGTCGTTATTGAAGATGAAGTAACTATTTGGGGACAAGTTGGTTGTACCAGTGGAGTAACTATTGGAGCAAAGGCAGTTATTCACGCACAAACTGGTATTAGTAAATCTTTAGAAGGTAATAAAACGTATTGGGGAACACCCGCACAAGATGCAAGATCTGAAATGAAAGAAATGGCTTATATTAAGCGAATACCTGAAATATTAGAGAATATTAATTCAAAAAAATAAAAAGATAATAGCTATTAAAAGTATTTTGAAAAAAGGTACTTTTGCAATGCTTTATCTAAATAAATAATATAAAAATGAGTGTTTTAGTAAATAAAAATTCAAAAATAATCGTTCAGGGTTTTACGGGTAGTGAAGGTACATTTCATGCAAGTCAAATGATTGAATATGGAACTAATGTTGTTGGAGGTGTTACTCCTGGTAAAGGAGGTCAAACTCATTTAGATAGACCTGTTTTTGATACTGTAAAAGATGCAGTAGATAAAGTTGGAGCAGACACTACTATCATTTTTGTACCACCAGCTTTTGCTGCAGATGCTATTATGGAAGCTGCCGATGCTGGTATTAAAGTAATTATTACTATTACAGAAGGTATTCCAGTTGCAGATATGATTACTGCATCAAATTATATTAAAAATAAAGAGTGTCGTTTGATTGGTCCAAACTGTCCTGGAGTGATAACACCAGGGGAAGCCAAAGTTGGTATTATGCCAGGTTTTGTTTTCAAGAAAGGAACAGTGGGAATTGTTTCTAAATCAGGAACTTTAACTTATGAAGCTGCTGACCAAGTAGTAAAACAAGGATTAGGAATTACTACGGCTATTGGAATTGGTGGTGATCCCATTATTGGAACTACTACTAAAGAAGCTGTTGAGTTATTGATTAATGACCCAGAAACAAAAGCGGTAGTAATGATTGGTGAAATTGGCGGACAATTAGAAGCAGATGCAGCTAATTGGTACAAAGCAAGTGGAAGTAAAAAACCAATAGTAGGTTTTATTGCTGGCGAAACAGCTCCTGCTGGTCGTACCATGGGACACGCGGGTGCTATAGTAGGAGGAAGCGATGATACGGCCCAAGCTAAAAAGAAAATTATGAGAGCATGTGGTATTCACGTTGTGGATTCTCCTGCTGAAATAGGTAAAAAAGTAAAAGAAGTTTTAGGTTAAAAACCTATTTTTAAAAATAAAGGCCTCACAAGAATTTGTGAGGTTTTTTTATTTGAAACAACTTGTAATTACTATATTTGAATATCAACTAATTTATATAATATACGAATGAAATTATTAGAAGGAAAAACGGCTATTATTACAGGAGCCAGTAGAGGCATAGGTAGAGGTATTGCACAAGTATTTGCTGCACAAGGTGCTAATATTGCATTTACTTATAGCAGTTCTGTAGAAGCTGCAAACGAACTTGAAAAAGAGCTAAATGCGCAAGGAATAAAAGCCAAAGGATACAAAAGTAATGCGGCAAGTTTTGATGAATCTCAAAAGTTAGCAGATGACGTAGTTGCAGAATTTGGTAGTATCGACATATTGGTTAACAATGCAGGAATTACTAAAGATAATTTGTTAATGCGTATTACCGAAGAAGATTTTGATACCGTTATTGAAGTAAACTTAAAGTCGGTTTTCAACATGACGAAAGCGGTACAGAAAACCATGCTTAAACAGCGTAAAGGGTCAATTATAAATATGAGCTCTGTTGTTGGAGTAAAAGGTAATGCAGGTCAAACTAATTACGCCGCTTCGAAAGCAGGAATTATTGGTTTTTCAAAATCTGTCGCTTTAGAATTAGGTTCTAGAAATATTAGAAGTAATGTGGTCGCTCCAGGTTTTATTGAAACTGAAATGACCGCAAAATTAGATGAGGAAGTTGTGAAAGGATGGCGTGCAGGAATTCCTCTAAAACGTGGTGGTACCCCAGAAGATGTTGCCAATGTTTGCGTGTTTTTAGCTAGCGACATGAGTGCATATGTTACAGGGCAAACGCTGAATGTAGACGGTGGCATGCTTACCTAAACCGCTTTGTCATTCCCTTGAAGAAGGGAATCTCATGATTAAATCATAAATTATTAATGAGTTCAGAAACTCTAATTTACATCATACTAGCAGGAATTTTAGCGTTGTCATTATCGCTTTTCCAGTATCTTAAGAATAAAAAAAGCATGTCTTCTTTAAACATGCTTTTTTCGTTTTTAAGATTTGCAACCATTTTTTCTGTGCTCTTATTACTCATAAACCCGAAGTTTGAACAAGTTAAACTTTCTGTTGAAAAACCAAATTTGGTTATTGCTGTTGATAACTCTAATTCTATACTTCATCTAAATCAAAACACAAAAGTTTCTTCTTTGGTTAACAGATTGACTAATAATAATAAATTAAAAGAAAAATTTAAGATTCAATTTTACACTTTCGGGGAACAATTAATACCTTTAGACAGCCTAAAGTTTAATCAAAAACAAACCAATATAACTAATGCGTTAAACCAATTATCTCAAATATATAAGCAATCTATTTCCCCAACTATTTTAATTACCGATGGCAATCAAACGTATGGAAATGATTATACTTATAACAATTATAAACAACCCATTTACTCTATAATTTGTGGTGACACAATAACATATGCTGATTTAAAAATAGAACGGCTCAACGTAAATAAGTATGCTTATTTAAAGAATCAGTTTCCTGTTGAGGCTATTTTAACTTGTAGCGGGGAATCCTTAACAACATCTCGATTTGTTGTTACTAAGGGTAGTTCGATTGTTTATTCAGAAAATATAAATTTTTCTTCCGTCAACAATTCGAAAATAATAAACTTTAATTTACCGGCTAGTAGTGTGGGTGTGCATGTTTATAAAGCAACTTTAGAGCCCTTAAGGAGTGAAAAAAATACGATTAATAATTCTAAAAACTTTGCAGTTGAAGTTATTGACCAAAAAACTAAAATAGCGCTGGTTGCAGATTTTATTCATCCAGATTTAGGCGCGATTAAAAAGAGTATTGAAAGTAATGAACAACGATTTGTTACTATTATAAATTCAAATGATATTTTAAGTCAGTTTAATGATTTTCAATTAGTTATATTGTATCAGCCAAATAATAAGTTTAATAAAATAATGGAGATATTAAATGCTGAAAACAAAAATCGATTTGTCATTAATGGAACAAAAACCGATTTAAATTTCTTAAATAAAATCAATTCAAGTTATTCTTATGACATAACGAATCAAACGGAATCATATCAGGCAGAGTTCAATAGAAATTATTCATCGTTTTTAATTGATGATATAGACTTTGAATCTTTCCCACCTTTAAATTCACATTATGGACTAGCTACTTTTTCTGTTCCTTTCGAAACTATTTTAAACAAAACCGTAAACGGAATTTCTAAAAACAACCCCTTACTAGCTACTTTTGAAACCAATGGTAGGCGAGAAGCAGTATTGTTTGGCGAGAATATATGGCAATGGCGTGCACAGAGCTTTTTAAATACTAAATCGTTTAATGCATTTGACGATTTTATTGGCAAACTTGTACAGTATTTAGCATCAAACAAATTAAAAAGCAGATTAAATATTGAATATGAATCTTTTTATTATGGCAATAATAATGTTATTATAAGCGCAGAGTATTTCGATAAAAATTATGTTTTCGATACACGTGAATCACTAAATATAACAGTAAAAGATGTGATTTCTAACAAAACAAAAACGTTTCCACTTATATTAAAAAACAGCAATTATCAGGTAGATTTAAGTAGTTTACCAGCTTCAGAATATAACTTCACTGTAAGTGCTTCCCGAGAAAAATTAGCTTCGTCCGGCAAGTTTAAGTTACTGGAATACAATGTAGAACAGCAATTTTTAAACGCCGATGTAACAAAACTAGAACAATTAGCTACTAAAAGTAGTGGTAAAGGTTATTTTATAGACAACTCAGAAAATTTAATTAATGATTTATTGAGTGATAATAGGTTTGTAACCATTCAGAAAAGCAATAAAAATAGCTTACCTTTGGTAGATTGGAAATACCTACTCATTATAATCGCTTTAAGCTTATCTATGGAGTGGTTTTTAAGAAAATATAACGGATTAATTTAAATAACAATAAGAATGGAAAAATTACCAAAAATAGCATTGCCAGTAATAATTGCAGCAATTATATTAATTGTATTACTTACCAAATCTGCAGTAACAATAGGTTCTGGGGAAGCTGGAGTGCTTTATAAAACCTTTGACAAAGGGGTTGTTACAGATCTTCCACCATTAGGTGAAGGTTTTCATATTGTAGCACCTTGGAATAAAGTAATCGTTTATTCAGTACGTCAACAAGAACTTTTTGAGAAAATGAAAGTATTATCTTCAAACGGATTAGAAATTCAAATAGATGCTTCAGCTTGGTATCAGCCGGTTTATAATGATTTAGGTAATTTACACCAGTCACTTGGTGAAAATTATTTGCAACGTGTTATTCAACCAGCAATTCGTAGTGCTGCACGTAGTGTAGTAGGACGTTATACACCAGAGCAATTATATTCCAGCAAACGAGATGTGATTCAAGATGAAATATTTTTAGAAACTAAAAAAATACTTGAAAAGCAATTTGTTCAATTGAATGAAGTTTTAGTTCGTGATGTGACATTGCCAAACACTATTAAAGACGCTATAGAGCGTAAGTTAAAGCAAGAACAAGAATCTTTAGAATATGAGTTTAGATTAGTTACAGCAGCAAAAGAAGCTGAAAAAGTAATTATCGAGGCTGAAGGAAAAGCAGAATCTAACAGAATACTTAGTGCCTCGTTAACCGATAAAATTTTACAAGATAAAGGTATCGATGCAACTATTAAACTATCTGAATCCCCTAATACTAAAATAATTGTTATTGGTTCAGGAGATAGTGGTTTGCCTCTTATCCTTGGAAATCAATAAAAAGTAGAATAAAATAATTCAGATATTATATAATTATTTTAAACAATAACTAATAATTTCTACTAAAAATACAGATTATTTAATACGAATAAGTTTTGTTGAAATTATTTGGAATAATAAATTATTATTATTGATATTTGCAAAAGTAAAAAACAAGAAATGACATTTATTCAATCACATCATCACCATTTTCAAATTTGCACTCAAGCGAAATGAAGATGTATTGAATAAAATCAACATATTTTTTAAACCCGTTTGAGACAATCAAGCGGGTTTTTAATTTTAAGTCCAATTAGATTGTTTCGAACTCATAAAAACAAGAAAATGAGTACATTAAGAATTGCAGTACAAAAAGCAGGTCGTTTACACGACGAATCCATGGAATTACTAAAAGATATTGGTATTTCTATTGATAACGGCATTGATCAATTAAAAGCTTCGGCAAGAAATTTTCCTGTGGAAGTTTTTTATCTTAGAAATGGCGATATTCCTCAATATTTAAAAGATGGAGTAGTGGATGCAGCTATTATTGGTGAAAATGTATTAATTGAAAAAGGTAGCGGAATCATTATAGCTGAAAAATTAGGTTTTTCTAGTTGTCGCGTTTGTATTGCTGTACCAAAAACAATGAATTACACAAGTATTTCCGATTTAGAGGGTAAACGAATAGCAACATCTTACCCAAATACGGTTCAAAATTATTTAGATAAAAACGGTATAAATGCGCACTTACACATTATTAATGGATCGGTAGAAATAGCTCCTAATATAGGTTTAGCAGATGCGATTGTTGATATTGTTTCTAGTGGAAGTACTTTGTTTAAAAACAATTTGAAAGAAGTTGAAATGATTTTGAAATCTGAAGCAGTTTTAGCAGTTTCTCCCATTTTAGATGATGAAAAGCAAGCTATTTTAAACACTATTCAGTTCAGAATTCAATCAGTATTGAAAGGTAGAGGATCTAAATATGTTTTATTGAATGCACCGAACAATAGAATACAAGACATAATTAACGTACTGCCAGGAATGAAAAGTCCAACCGTTTTACCTCTAGCTGAAGCAGGTTGGAGTTCTGTACATTCGGTTATTAATAAAAACGATTTTTGGAATGTTATAGATGAGTTAAAAAAGAATGGTGCTCAAGGTATTCTGGTTTGTCCAATTGAAAAAATGGTACTTTAAAAGTAATAATTATGCAAATAATTAATAATCCAAATAAAAATGATTGGTCGGAAATTTTAAAACGTCCAACACAAACAGTGGATGATATTGAAGCTACTGTTAATCAAATTTTTGATGAAGTTCGACAGAAAGGAGATGAAGCAATAGCGAAATACACGTCGTATTTTGATGGAATCACTTTAATATCAAATACAGTTACAGAAGTAGAAATTCAAAATGCTATTAAAAATGTGCCTGAAAAACTTCAAAATGCTATAAAATTAGCAAAACATAATATTGATTTATTTCACGCTGCTCAAAAAACCAAAAGAATAGAAGTTGAAACAACTAAAGGCGTACAATGCTGGCAGGAAAAGAGACCTATTGAAAAAGTAGGTTTGTATATTCCAGGAGGCACGGCGCCTCTGTTTTCAACAGTTTTAATGCTTGCGGTTCCAGCTCAAATTGCTGGCTGTAAAGATATTGTATTATGTTCACCTCCAAACATAAAAGGTGAATTAGCTCCAGAAATTTTATTTGCAGCTCAATTATGTGGAGTTACAAAAATTATTAAAGTAGGTGGTATTCAAGCCATTGCTGGATTAACGTTCGGTACTAAAACAATTCCTCAGGTTTATAAAATATTTGGACCTGGGAATCAGTTCGTAACAGTGGCAAAACAGTTGGCAACCAAACATGGTGTCGCTATTGATATGCCTGCAGGCCCAAGTGAATTGTTAGTGGTTGCAGATGAATCTGCAAACGCATCCTATATTGCCTCCGATTTATTAAGTCAGGCAGAACATGGTGCCGATAGTCAGGTTATTTTAGTTTCAACATCAAAAGATTTAACGGACTTAGTTTCAAAAGAAATTGAAAAGCAAATAAGTTTGCTTCCGCGTAAAGCGATTGCGGAAAAAGCGATAGCTAATTCAAAACTTATTTATGTTGAAAATGATGATTTGGCACTTCAATTAATAAATGAATACGGGCCAGAACATTTTATTATCTGCACAAAAAATGAAAATTTTTATGTAGACGGCATTACAAATGCAGGCTCGGTTTTTATAGGTGATTATACCCCTGAAAGTGCCGGTGACTATGCTTCAGGAACGAATCATACCTTACCAACAAATGGATTTAGTAAAGCATATTCTGGTGTAAATTTAGATAGCTTTTTAAAGAATATGACCTTTCAAAAAATAACTAAAGAAGGACTTTTAAATATTGGAGAAACCATAGAGTTAATGGCCGAAGCAGAAGGTTTACACGCACATAAAAATGCGGTCTCCATTCGATTAAAGGATTTAAAGTGATTTGTAATTCCCACGAAGGCAGGAATCCCATGAACGCAGTTTTAAGTTTATTATGAATATAAATTTTGATTTAAAAAATATAATTCGTCCAACCATAATGGCTCTTAAGCCGTATTCATCCGCGCGCGATGAATTTCAAGGTGTTACCGATAATATGGTTTTTTTAGATGCGAATGAAAATCCTTTTGAAAATGGTGTTAACAGATATCCAGATCCACAACAAGGAAAACTAAAGTCGGTTATATCTCAAATTAAAGGTATTTCAACTAAAAATATCTTATTAGGAAATGGCAGTGACGAAGTTTTAGACCTGATTTATAGAGCGTTTTGCGAACCTAATCAAGATAATGTCATCATTTTGCCACCAACGTATGGCATGTATGAAGTGTTAGCAAATTTGAATGCTATTGCTATTAAAAAAGTAAATTTAACTGAGGATTTTCAACCTAAAGTAAATGTTATTTTAGATATCGTTGATAAAAACAGCAAGGTGCTTTTTATTTGTTCGCCAAACAATCCTTCTGGAAATAGTTTTACAACTAAGGCCATTGAAGAATTGGTGAGTAAGTTTCAAGGAATCGTAGTTATTGATGAGGCTTACATCGATTTTTCAAATGAAAAAAGTTGGATTTCAAAATTAGATAATTACCCCAATCTAATCGTTACCCAAACTCTATCGAAAGCGTATGGTATGGCAGGAATACGTTTAGGGATTTGTTATGCTCCGACTGAAATTATTTCAGTTTTAAACACCATAAAGCCACCGTATAATATTAATGAATTAACGCAGAAGAAGGCGATTGAAATGTTAAACATTAAAGATTTGGCGAACAATCAAATTAAAGCTATTTTAAAAGAGCGTGGTGTTTTAATATCTGAATTAAAGACCGTTAGTTACATTTCTAAAATTTATCCATCTGATGCTAATTTTGTTTTAGTAAAAGTAGACGACGCCAATAAGCGGTATAATCAATTATTAGAAAAAGGTATAGTAATTAGAAATCGGACAACGCAACCTGGTTGTGAAAATACTTTAAGACTGACTGTTGGTACTTCAGAAGAAAATCAGATATTAATAAGAACTTTAAAATCAATATAATGCAAAAAGTACTATTTATAGATAGAGACGGCACCATCATAAAAGAACCTGCAGATGAACAAATAGATTCTTTTGAAAAGCTAGAATTTTACCCTAAAGTTTTTCGATATTTAGGAAAAATTGCCAAGGAGCTTGATTTTGAAATCGTCATGATAACCAATCAAGATGGTTTAGGAACTGAGGTATTTCCAGAAAACATGTTTTGGCCTACTCACAACTTTATTATTAAGTGTTTTGAAGATCAAGGTATTAAATTTGAAGAACAATTTATAGACAGAACTTTTGCAAAAGATAATGCACCCACAAGAAAACCAAATACAGGTTTATTGACTAAATATTTTTCTGAAGACTATGATTTAGAAAATTCCTTTGTTATTGGTGATAGGCTAACTGATATAGAATTGGCTAAAAACTTAGGAGCGAAAGGCATATTTATAAATGATGAAACCCATTTAGGAACGAACGAAATCACCGTAAAACGTGAGGAGTTAGATTCCTGTATAGCTTTAGAAACCAACGATTGGCAAAAAATATATGCGTTCCTTAAAGCTGACGAACGTAGCGGAGGTATTATAAGAAACACCAACGAAACCAAAATCGTTATTCAATTAAATCTTGATGGCACAGGAAAAAGTAATATTGATACGGGTATCGCTTTTTTCGACCATATGTTAGATCAAATTGCACGACACGGACAGTTAGATTTAAACATTAAGGTTGAAGGTGATTTAGAAGTAGACGAACATCACACGATTGAAGATACCGCCATTGCTTTAGGCGAATTATTCAATTCCACATTAGGAAATAAATTGGGGATTGAACGCTATGGATTCTGTTTACCTATGGATGATTGCTATGCACAAGCAGCGATTGATTTTGGTGGAAGAAACTGGCTTGTTTGGGAAGCTGATTTTAAACGTGAAATGGTTGGGAAAATGCCAACCGAAATGTTTTATCATTTTTTCAAATCATTCACAGATGGTGCTAAATGTAATTTGAATATAAAGGCAGAAGGGACCAACGAGCATCATAAAATTGAGGCTATTTTCAAAGTATTTGCAAAAGCTATTAAGATGGCTGTAAAAAGAGATATTGAAAAGATGATTTTACCATCAACAAAAGGAATGCTTTAAAAATCTTAAAGTTTCGAGTGATTTCGAAGCATGAGAATTTGTATTGAAAAAATATTATGAAATTAGTTATTATAAATTACGGCGCCGGAAATATTAAAAGCATTCAATTTGCTTTTAAACGCTTAGGGATTGATGCTGTTTTATCAAATAACCCAGAAGAAATTTTAGCAGCCGATAAAATTATTTTTCCAGGAGTAGGTGAGGCGAATAGCGCCATGGCGATGTTAAAGGAATCAGGATTAGATACGCTTATTCCGCAATTAAAACAGCCAGTTTTAGGTATTTGTTTAGGAATGCAACTTTTATGCGAATACACCGAAGAAGGCGACACAAAAGGGCTCGGTATTTTTAAAACACAAGTTAAACGATTTGATAATCATGTAAAAGTGCCTCAAATGGGTTGGAATGTGATAAAGGAATTAAAATCGGAGTTGTTTAAAGGCATCAAAGAAAACGAATATATGTATTTGATACACAGCTATTATGCAGAACATTGCGCCGAAACTATCGCA
>Ga0316201_10004436_pt1 | contig 10589 bp, 21 predicted proteins | sample CS6wburrow_MG_FD_204516 | JGI IMG/M metagenome (GOLD analysis project Ga0316201, IMG submission 204516) | Coastal sediment microbial communities from Delaware Bay, Delaware, United States - CS-6 worm burrow | ecosystem: Environmental > Aquatic > Marine > Coastal > Sediment | place: USA... | reverse complement strand
GGGACAACCGCAGGTTGAGTACAAGGAAGCGATTACGCGTAGTACAAATCACAGAGAGATCTATAAAAAGCAAACAGGGGGTCGTGGAAAGTTTGCAGATATCGTATTTACGATGGAGCCGTCTACCAGTGACGAACCCGGCTTGGAGTTTGTGAATGTAATTAAGGGGGGTAATATCCCAAAAGAATATATTCCTTCTGTAGAAAAAGGATTCAGAGAAGCCATGAAAAACGGGCCATTGGCTGGTTTTGAAATGGATAGCATGAAGATAACCCTGAAGGATGGATCCTTCCACCCTGTGGATTCGGATTCTCTTTCTTTTGAACTTGCGGCCAGAATGGGATACAAAGTTGCTGCAAAAGCGGCAAGAGCCGTATTGATGGAACCAATCATGAAGATGGAAGCCATTACTCCTGAGGAAAACATGGGAGATATTGTAGGGGATTTGAACAGGAGAAGAGGTCATGTAACCAGTATGGACGACAGAGCTGGGGCAAAAGTGATCAAAGCCGAAGTTCCACTTTCTGAAATGTTTGGCTATGTTACTTCGTTGAGGACCTTATCTTCCGGTAGGGCAACAAGTACTATGGAATTTTCACATTATGCGGAAACGCCTTCCAATATCGCAGAAGAAGTTATTAAAGCAGCTAAAGGCGTAACCGCTTAAATTTTAGGAGATGAGTCAGAAAATTAGGATAAAACTAAAATCGTACGATTACAATCTGGTAGATAAGTCTGCCGAGAAAATCGTAAAAACGGTAAAGTCAACCGGAGCAGTGGTTACTGGCCCTATTCCGTTGCCAACGCATAAGAAAATATTCACGGTTTTGCGTTCACCCCATGTGAACAAGAAATCAAGAGAACAATTTCAATTGAGCTCTTATAAGAGGTTGCTAGATATTTATAGCTCCTCTTCAAAGACAATCGATGCCCTTATGAAGTTAGAACTTCCCAGTGGTGTTGAGGTTGAGATAAAGGTATAAGTAAGCAAAAGGAAAGATCGAGATTCTTTCCGTGACATGTCCGGCGCAGATCGCAATGGAAAAACGGTAACAAAAATACATTCGGGGTCGAATTATTTTTGACCCTGTTTTTTTTGTCAGAAAAAGAAAGTAATAAAGGAAATAGTAACAATTAATTAATAATAAGTATGTCTGGGTTAATAGGAAAAAAAGTGGGCATGACCAGCATCTTTGATGAGAATGGAAAGAATATTCCATGTACCGTCATTGAGGCAGGACCATGTATCGTTACCCAAGTCAGAACCGAAGAGGTAGACGGGTATAGTGCCCTTCAACTCGGTTTCGATGACAAGGCAGAAAAACGTGCAAATAAGTCCGAAACGGGCCATTTTAAAAAAGCAGGTGTTTCTCCCAAGAAAAAAGTCGTTGAGTTCCGTGATTTTGAAGGAGAACACAAATTAGGAGATACGCTTGGCGTAGATCTTTTTATTGAAGGTGAGTATGTAGATGTTTCAGCAACATCTAAAGGAAAAGGATTTCAGGGAGTAGTTAAAAGACACGGCTTCGCGGGTGTTGGACAAGCTACACACGGGCAGCACAACCGCCTTAGAGCACCTGGATCTATTGGAGCGGCTTCATATCCGGCTAGAGTATTTAAAGGAATGAAAATGGCCGGTAGAATGGGAGGCGAAAAGGTCACCGTTCAAAACTTAAGAGTATTAAAAATTGTACCGGAAAAAAACCTGATTGTATTAAAAGGGTGTGTTCCCGGACATAAAAATGCGTACTTAACGATCGAGAAATAATGAAGGTAGCAGTCTTAGATATTAAAGGAAAAGAAACAGGGAGAAAGGCAGACCTTTCGGATGCTGTTTATAAGATAGAGCCTAATAATCATGCCATCTATTTAGATGTAAAGCAATATATGACGCACCAGAGACAAGGTACGCATAAGGCTAAAGAAAGAGCAGACATTGCAGGGAGTACGCGTAAAATAAAGAAGCAAAAAGGAACGGGTACGGCAAGGGCAGGTAGTATTAAATCTCCCATTTTTCGTGGAGGTGGAAGAATTTTTGGTCCAAGGCCAAAAGATTACTCTCTGAAACTGAATAAAAACCTAAAGCGTCTGGCCAGAAAATCGGCACTAAGTCTTAAGAATCAGGAGAAGGCGATTATGGTGGTAGAGGACTTCAATTTTGAAACTCCCAAAACCAAAGAATTCATTCAGGTTTTAAAGGGGTTAGGGCTCGAAAATAAAAAGTCTTTGTTTGTGTTGGGCGATTCAAATAATAACGTATATTTGTCGTCGCGCAATTTAGGAGGTTCCGAAGTCATAACTAACTCAGAATTAAGTACTTATAAAATATTAAACGCGAATAATATTGTGCTTTTGGAAGGATCATTAGAGGGCATAGAATCGAACTTAAATAAATAGGGTAATCATGAGTGTGTTAATAAAGCCAATAATCACGGAAAAAATGACAGCCGACAGCGAGTTGCACAACCGCTATGGTTTTGTTGTAAATCCCAAGGCAAACAAGTTGCAGATAAAAGATGCAGTTGAGGCTACTTATGGTGTTTCTGTTGAGAAAGTGCGAACAATGAATTATGGCCCTTCACGCAAGACAAAATTTACCAAGACTGGTGTACAGCATGGTAAAACCAATGCTTATAAAAAGGCAATTGTTGATGTGGCGGAAGGAGATATAATAGATTTTTACAGTAATCTATAAAGACACAAAATGTCAGTTAGAAAATTAAAACCGATCACTCCAGGACAGCGTTTTAAAGTAGTAAACGGATTTGACGCCATTACTGCTGATAAGCCGGAGAAAAGCTTGCTTGCTCCGTTAAAAAAGTCGGGAGGTAGAAACAGTCAAGGAAAAATGACCATTCGCCAGCGTGGTGGTGGTCACAAAAGAAGGTATCGTCTTATTGATTTTAAGAGGAACAAGCAGAATGAAAAAGCCGAGGTAAAATCAATTCAATACGATCCGAACAGAACTGCCTTTATTGCCCTTTTGGAATATAAAGACGGGGAAAAAAGCTATATCATAGCCCAAAATGGTTTGCAGATAGGGCAAACGGTAGCTTCCGGAAACGGAGTTGCACCGGAAATAGGAAATGCACTGCCAATGAATGAGATTCCTTTGGGAACAATTATCTCGTGTATTGAATTGCGTCCAGGACAGGGAGCAGTTATGGCAAGAAGTGCAGGCACCTTTGCTCAATTAATGGCGAAAGAAGGAAAATATGTCACCATTAAGCTTCCTTCTGGGGAGACAAGAATGGTATTGGGTAATTGTCTGGCGACCATTGGTGCGATATCCAATTCGGATCATCAGTTGGTTGTTTCAGGTAAGGCGGGTAGAAGCAGATGGCTGGGAAGAAGACCCAGAACAAGACCAGTAGCCATGAACCCTGTAGATCACCCAATGGGTGGTGGAGAAGGAAGGGCTTCTGGAGGACATCCAAGATCAAGAAATGGTATTCCTGCGAAAGGGTATAGAACTCGTTCCAGGACGAAAGATACCAACAGATATATTCTAGAACGTAGAAAGAAATAAAAAGAAGAAAAAATGGCACGTTCACTAAAAAAAGGACCCTACGTTCATAATAGCCTGGAAAAGAAAGTCCAGCAGAATGTAGATTCAGGAAAAAAGGCCGTAATCAAAACATGGTCTCGGGCTTCTATGATAACACCAGATTTCGTTGGGCAGACTATAGCGGTTCATAACGGAAGACAGTTTGTACCTGTGTATGTAACAGAAAACATGGTAGGGCACAAATTAGGTGAATTCTCTCCTACACGATCTTTTAGAGGTCATGCTGGAGCAAAAAATAAAGGAAAAAAGTAAGTAAGCTATGGGAGTTCGAAAAAAACAAATGGCCGAAAGAATAAAAGCAGAAAAAAAACAACTGGCATTCGCTAAGTTGAACAACTGCCCAACATCGCCTCGTAAAATGCGTCTAGTCGCAGATTTGGTACGTGGTGCTGAGGTAGAAAAGGCACTAGCTATCTTACGATTTAATCCTAAAGAGGCTTCCCGAAGGTTAGAGAAACTTTTGCTATCCGCGATAGCAAATTGGCAGTCAAAAAATGAAGATGCGAACATTGAAGATGCAGCCCTTTTTATAAAGGAGATCACAGTAGACAGCGGCCGGATGCTTAAAAGACTTAGGCCGGCACCTCAGGGTAGAGCGCACAGAATTAGAAAACGTTCCAACCATGTAACCTTGGTTTTAGGAGCTAACAATAATACAGAAGCTTAGTATGGGACAAAAAACGAATCCAATAGGAAATCGGTTGGGGATCATCAGAGGATGGGAATCTAACTGGTACGGAGGCAATGATTATGGCGATAAACTAGCCGAGGATGATAAGATCCGAAAGTATATTCACGCACGATTGGCTAAAGCCAGTGTGTCCAGAGTAATTATTGAGCGTACCCTAAAACTAATCACTGTAACAATCACTACTGCAAGACCCGGGATCATTATTGGTAAAGGAGGTCAGGAAGTAGATAAGCTAAAGGAAGAACTTAAGAAGATTACAGACAAAGAAGTACAGATCAATATTTTTGAAATCAAGAGACCTGAGGTAGATGCTAATTTGGTAGCTGCCAGTATAGCCCGCCAGATAGAAAACAGGATTTCATACAGGCGTGCCATGAAAATGGCCATTGCAGCCGCCATTCGTATGAATGCCGAAGGGATCAAAATACAAATATCAGGGAGACTTAATGGAGCTGAAATGGCCCGTTCAGAATCTTATAAGGAAGGAAGAATACCACTATCAACGTTCAGGGCCGATATTGACTATGCTTTGGAAGAGGCTCATACTACCTACGGTAGGTTGGGGATAAAAGTATGGATCATGAAAGGTGAAGTATATGGTAAAAGAGATCTTTCTCCACTAGTGGGAATGTCTAAAGGACAGGGAAAAGATAAGTCCGATCCCGGAAAGAAACGTAGAAGAAAGTAATTATTAAAGTAGAAGGAAGAAATGTTACAGCCAAAAAGAACCAAGTTTCGTAAAGCGCAGAAGGGCCGCATGAAAGGCAATTCCGGAAGGGGCAATCAGCTTTCCAACGGTATGTTTGGTATAAAGTCTATGGATTCTTGCTTTATTACCTCCCGTCAGATCGAGGCAGCGCGTATTGCAGCTACCAGGTATATGAAAAGACAGGGACAATTATGGATCAAAATATTTCCAGACAAACCTATAACAAAGAAACCTTTGGAGGTTCGTATGGGGAAAGGAAAAGGAGCTCCTGAATATTTCGTAGCGGTAGTAAAACCGGGAAGAATTATGTTCGAAGTAGCGGGTGTACCTTTAGATATAGCACAGGAAGCATTGCGTTTGGCTGCGCAAAAATTACCTGTAAAGACAAAATTTGTAGTGGCTAGAGATTACGACGCCGCATAATTTTTATTGATAAGGATCATGAAACAATCAGAAATAATAGAATTATCGGTAGAAGAATTGAAGGAAAAAATGGCCCAATTCAAAAAGCAGCATGCAGATTTGAAGATGGCACATTCGGTAACGCCGCTTGAAAACCCGCTTCAGATTAGAAAAGCGAGAAGAACTGCAGCGAAATTGGCAACTGAATTAACAAAAAGGGAAAACCAATAATTGGTTCTGCTTTATGGAAAAAAGAAATTTAAGAAAAGAGAGAGTAGGGGTTGTAACCAGCAACAAAATGGAGAAATCAATTGTGGTTTCCTCAGTTAAGCGGGTAAAACACCCTATGTACGGTAAGTTCGTATTGCGGACAAAGAAATATGTTGCACACGATGAAACCAACGATTGTAAAATTGGTGATACGGTAAAGATCATGGAAACACGACCTTTGAGTAAAACCAAATGCTGGAGATTGGTTGAAATCCTTGAAAGAGCTAAATAATTATGTTACAGCAAGAATCTAAACTTAAAGTCGCAGACAACACCGGTGCTAAGGAAGTATTGACAATTCGTGTACTGGGAGGTACCAAAAGAAGATATGCTTCTGTGGGCGACAAGATTGTAGTTACTGTTAAAGAAGCTACACCTAATGGTGGTATTAAAAAAGGAGCTGTTTCAACTGCAGTGGTTGTGCGTACCAAGAAAGAAGTACGTAGACCAGATGGTTCGTACATCCGGTTCGATGACAATGCATGTGTTCTTTTGAATCCTACAGGTGAAATGAGAGGAACCAGGGTTTTTGGTCCGGTTGCAAGAGAGTTGAGAGACAAGCAGTTTATGAAAATAGTATCATTAGCTCCAGAGGTGCTATAATTATACAAGACAATGAAACTAAGAATTAAAACAGGGGATACTGTACGAGTGATAGCCGGAGACCATAAAGGTACCGAAGGCAAAGTAGTTACCGTAGACCGTGAAAAAAACAAGGCAATCGTAGAAGGGGCTAACATGGTTTCAAAACATGAGAAGCCAAGTGCACAGAATCCTCAGGGAGGAATCGTGAAGAAGGAAGCACCTATTCATGTCTCTAATTTGTCACTTATAGACGCGAAGTCTGGTGAAACCACCCGGGTAGGTTTTGAGGTGAGAGATGGGAAGAAAGTACGATTTTCTAAAAAATCTAACGAAGTAATATAGTTATGGGCTACGTTCCAAGATTAAAGAAAGAATACCAGGAGCGCGTAATTAAAGCGCTTAAGGAAGAATTTGGGTACGATAATATAATGCAGGTTCCCAAATTAAAAAAAATTGTGGTAAGCAGAGGGGTTGGGGCCGCGGTCGCCGACAAGAAGCTTATAGATCATGCTGTAGATGAAATGACAATGATCACTGGCCAGAAAGCAGTTTCTACCATTTCTAAAAAAGATGTGGCAGCCTTTAAATTAAGAAAAGGAATGCCCATTGGTGCAAAGGTTACCCTTCGAGGTGAGCGTATGTACGAGTTTTTAGACAGATTGGTGACCACTGCATTGCCAAGGGTTCGTGATTTTCAGGGCATACGTGCCACGGGTTTTGACGGAAGAGGCAATTATAATTTGGGTGTAACAGAACAGATTATCTTTCCTGAGATCAACATCGACAAGATCAACAGAATTAATGGAATGGATATCACTTTTGTGACATCTGCCGAGACCGATAAAGAAGCAAAATCATTGTTATCGGAACTGGGACTACCTTTTAAAAAGAATTAGTATGGCTAAAGAATCAATGAAAGCCCGTGAACGAAAAAGGGCAAAAACAGTCGCAAAATATGCAGCAAAGAGAAAGGCTTTGAAAGAAGCTGGCGATTACGAAGGACTGCAAAATTTGCCGAGAAATGCTTCTCCCGTACGTATGCACAATCGTTGCAAATTAACGGGAAGACCCAAAGGGTACATGCGTACTTTTGGACTTTCAAGGGTAATGTTCAGGGAAATGGCCAATAAGGGATTGATCCCCGGGGTTAAAAAAGCAAGTTGGTAATACTATAAAAAGGAAAGAAGATGTTTACAGATCCTATAGCAGATTATTTAACAAGAGTGAGAAACGCCAGCAGTGCGGGTCACAGAGTAGTTGAAATACCAGCTTCCAATTTAAAGAAGGAGATAACCAAGATCTTGTTCGATCAGGGATATATCCTTAGTTATAAATTTGAAGATGATAAGGTTCAGGGTATAATAAAAATCGCATTGAAATACGATAGGAATACCAAAGAACCAGTAATTAAAAGGATACAACGTATAAGCAAACCTGGATTGCGTAAATATGCCAATCACGAGGAAATGCCACGCGTATTGAATGGCTTGGGAATTGCCATTGTTTCTACCTCTCATGGGGTAATGACCAGCAAGCAAGCCAAAAGAGATAATGTGGGTGGCGAAGTATTGTGTTACGTTTATTAATACGATTTAAAGTAAAAGAAAATGTCTAGAATAGGAAACAATCCGATAGCAATCCCAGAGGGAAGTTCCGTTGAGATCAATGAAAATATCATCTCAGTAAAAGGAAAGTTGGGAGAATTAACACAAGAATTCTCAGGAGTAGCTATTAAAGTAGAGGATGGACAGGTATGGGTAACCAGGCCTTCCGATTCAAAGGAACACAAGGCAAAGCATGGTCTTTACAGATCCTTGATATTTAATATGATCGAAGGTGTTTCTAAAGGATGGACAAAAGAATTAGAATTGGTAGGGGTAGGATACAGAGCCAGTAACCAAGGTCAAAGGTTAGATTTGGCATTGGGGTTCTCGCATAATATTGTACTGGATCTGGCACCGGAAGTTAAAATAGAAACTACAGCCGAGAAAGGAAAGAACCCAACCATTAAGCTAACATCGCACGATAAGCAATTGGTAGGCCAAATTGCTGCAAAAATAAGATCGTTCCGCAAGCCCGAACCATACAAAGGGAAAGGTATCAAATTTGTGGGCGAGCAATTAAGAAGAAAAGCAGGTAAATCAGCATAAGAACTGTATTATGGGATTGTCAAAAACACATAGAAGAGAGCGCATCCGAAAAAGGATCAGAAAAGTTTCATTTGGTACTACTGAAAGACCAAGGTTGTCTGTATACAGAAGTAACAAAGAGATTTATGCCCAGGTCATTGATGACAATAAGGGAGTTACCCTGGCTGCTGCTTCTTCAAGAGATAAAGAATTAAGTAAGGCAAAAGGCACTAAAATGGAAATTGCAACCGAGGTTGGAAAAGCTATTGCCGGGAAAGCCAAGAAAGCTGGAGTTGAAACCGTTGCATTTGACCGGGGAGGTAATTTATACCACGGAAGGGTTAAATCATTAGCGGAAGGCGCCAGAGAAGGTGGATTAAAATTTTAAATAATACTATGTACGGCAAATACAAAAATGTAGAAACTGTAAAACCCGGAGGCCTTGAATTAAAGGATCGTCTGGTAGGTGTTCAACGGGTAACCAAGGTAACTAAAGGTGGTAGAGCCTTTGGATTCTCTGCTATTGTAGTAGTTGGTAATGAAAATGGAGTAGTGGGTCATGGCCTTGGTAAATCTAAGGAAGTTGCAACGGCTATAGCGAAGGCAATAGAAGATGCAAAAAAGAACCTGATCCGTATTCCTTTGAACAAAGGAACACTTCCTCACGAGCAAAAAGGGAAATATGGTGGAGCACGTGTGTATATACAACCTGCTTCCCATGGTACAGGAGTAATTGCTGGGGGTGCTGTTAGGGCAGTATTGGAAGCCGTAGGGGTGCAAGACGTATTGTCTAAATCCCAGGGATCTTCTAACCCACATAATGTTGTGAAGGCCACATTTGATGCCTTGTTGCAACTTAGAGATGCAAGAACAGTTGCCAAGCAGCGTGGCATAGCCATGGAAAAAGTATTTAAAGGATAAGGAAGTATGGCAAAGATTAAGGTAAAACAGGTAAAAAGCGGTATCAAAAGGCCTCAGAATCAGAAGAGGACTTTAGAAGCATTAGGATTACGCAAGATTGGCCAGGTTGTAGAACATGATGATACGCCCAACATTCTTGGAATGATCAATAAAGTTAAACATTTGGTTTCTACAGAAGAAGCTTAAGAAATTGTGTTGAGATGAATTTGAGTAATTTAAAACCAGCAGCAGGTTCTGTTCATAAGGCAGGAAAGACTATAGGAAGAGGACAAGGATCGGGTAAAGGAGGTACTGCCACTAGAGGGCATAAAGGTGCCAAATCTCGTTCGGGATATTCCAGGAAAGTCGGGTTCGAAGGAGGTCAACAGCCTTTGCAAAGACGTGTTCCTAAGTTTGGTTTTACCAATATCAACAGAAAAGAATATAGGGGTATCAATTTGGATACTATACAGGAGTTGGTAGATAGTGGCGCTGTGAAAGGTACCATTACCTTATCGGACCTTATAGCCAATAGATTGGCCGGTAAAAACGATTTAGTAAAAATATTAGGAGGAGGCGAATTAAAGGCTTCTTTAAAGATATCAGTGCATAAGTTTAGTGCAAGTGCCAAAAAAGCCATTGAGGCAGCAGGTGGTGAAGCAATAAATTTATAAGCGAGAAGATAGTATGAAGAAATTTTTTGAGATCATATCAAATATTTGGAAGATAGAGGAACTAAGGAACAGGATCTTGGTTACCCTTGGTTTGCTTGTGGTGTATCGTTTTGGTGCACAGGTAGTACTTCCCGGTATTGATACCTCGCAATTGGCAGAATTATCTTCAAATACAGAACAGGGAATTTTAGGGATTTTAAATGCCTTTACAGGGGGCGCATTTGCAAATGCCTCTGTATTTGCATTAGGGATTATGCCCTATATCTCGGCTTCTATTGTTGTGCAGTTAATGGGTATCGCAGTGCCTTATCTCCAAAAATTGGATAAAGAAGGAGAGAGTGGTAGAAAAACAAAGAATCAAATTACCAGATGGTTAACCATCGGGATTTGTATAGTACAGGCCCCGGCGTATTTGTATAGCCTTGGCGCTTTGGGCGTGCCAGACAGTGCATTTTTACTTGGAAAAGGACTCAATTTTATTGCTCCTTCCGTTATTATTTTGGTAACAGGCTGTGTATTTGCCATGTGGCTGGGAGAAAAGATCACGGATAAAGGTATTGGGAATGGAATATCCCTGCTTATCATGATAGGGATCATCGCTACATTGCCACAATCTTTTGTACAAGAAGCAATTACCCGCTGGGACGGTAATGGAGGCCCA
>Ga0316201_10004435_pt1 | contig 10590 bp, 7 predicted proteins | sample CS6wburrow_MG_FD_204516 | JGI IMG/M metagenome (GOLD analysis project Ga0316201, IMG submission 204516) | Coastal sediment microbial communities from Delaware Bay, Delaware, United States - CS-6 worm burrow | ecosystem: Environmental > Aquatic > Marine > Coastal > Sediment | place: USA: Delaware... | reverse complement strand
TTTACCAGCACTTCGTTGAACCCGAAATCGGCATAAATCTTGTACAGCAGACTGATAAAGTCCGCTGACTCCTGGTGCACCTGCTCCGGCGTGCAGAAAATGTGCGCGTCATCCTGCGCGAACGCGCGCACCCGCATCAGCCCATGCAGAGCGCCGGACGGTTCGTTACGGTGGCAGGAGCCGAATTCGGCCATGCGCATCGGCAGATCACGGTAGCTATGCAGGCCCTGGTTGTAAATCTGCACATGGCAGGGGCAGTTCATCGGCTTGATCGCGTAGTTGCGGTTTTCCGAATCAGTCAGGAACATATCGTCGATGAACTTGTCCGCGTGCCCCGACTTTTCCCACAGCTTGATGTCCACGACCTGTGGCGTATTCACCTCCTGGTACCCGGCCTGGCGCAACTCATCGCGAATGTAGTTCTGCACCTCAGTATAAATACGCCAGCCGGCGTCGTGCCAGAACACCATTCCGGGTGCCTCTTCCTGAAAATGAAACAGGTCGAGCTGCTTGCCCAGGCGGCGGTGATCGCGCTTTTCGGCTTCTTCCAGGCGGTGCAGGTAGGCCTTGAGGTCTTTCTTGTTGGCCCAGGCCGTGCCGTAGATGCGCTGCAGCATCTCGTTGTCACTTCTGCCGCGCCAGTATGCGCCCGCCAGCTTGGTCAGCTTGAACTCGCCCAACTTGCCCGTGTCCGGCACGTGGGGGCCGCGGCACAGATCAACGAACTCACCCTGGCGGTAAAGCGTGATCTCCTCGTCCTCCGGCAGGTCCTCGATGATTTCCGCCTTGTAGTGCTCACCTTCCTGGCGGAAAAACTCAATAGCTTCCTCCCGCCTCCAGACTTCCCGGCTGACCGGTAACGCGTCCTTGACGATGCGCCGCATTTCGGCGCCAATCCGGTCCAGGTCCTCCATCGTGAACCCCTCCGGATAGGAAAAATCATAGAAGAAACCGTCCTCGATTACCGGGCCGATGGTGACCTGGCAATCCGGATAAAGGCGCTCCACCGCTTGTGCCATCAGGTGGGCCGTCGAGTGACGGATCACCTCGAGCCCCTCCGGATCCCGCCCGGTGATGATGCGTAAATCTGCATCCTGTTCGATCAGGTGACTGGCATCGCGCAGATCACCGTCGACCTCGCCAGCCAGGGTCGCTTTGGCCAGCCCGGGGCCGATCTCCGCGGCGACATCCATCACCGTGACCGGCTGGTCGAAATGCTTCTGGCTTCCGTCGGGTAGCGTAATCGCTGGCATTGCCTACTTTCTCCTCTCCATATTGCTGTTCCGAATACAAAAAAAGACGCAAAGCGTCTTTCAGGGTTCGCTTTGCCTGTCTCGCCCTCAGCTGATAGTTCGTATCCAGGTTTTCATAGCGCCCATTGTACCGGCATGGACAGTGTCAAACCACTCTTTTCCGGAAGCCTCCACCAGCACAATTGGAATGCTCCGAATCCGCGGGAATGATGACCTCAATCATTTTTAACTTAATTTATTTTGAAGATAATTGTATCCAGTTTTCAGGGCACCATATCTGCCCTAACCTCTTAATTAAAATGGCGAAATCAATTATTATGAATGTTAATACTAAAATGAACAGGTGGCTGGTTGTTTTTGGCGCAATCCTGATTCAACTGGCCCTTGGAGCATTGTACGCCTGGTCTGTTTTTACAAAGTTGTTGACCGATCCGGAAGGCATCTATCAATTCACCGCCACGCAAACGGCCTGGATATTTTCAGCCGGCCTCGCTACATTTGCCCTGGTCATGGTCCTGGCGGGCCGCTGGCAGGCAAAAACCGGACCGCGACTGATGACTATTCTCGGCGGATTGCTGTTGGGCGCGGGCTTCGTTCTGGGCGGGTTGTTCGGCAGCACTTTCTGGGCGCAGTTCCTCTTCATCGGTGTCGTGGCCGGAGCCGGAATCGGCATGGCCTATGTTGTGCCGATCGCGGTCGGCGTGAAATGGTTCCCGGATAAAAAAGGCACGATTACGGGCCTGGCGGTTGCCGGTTTCGGATTCGGAGCCACGATCTGGGTGAAGCTGGCCGGTTCCTGGTTTGGCGGCCTTCTCAATCATGCCGAAGTGTTCGGCCTCCCTCCGGTGCAAAGCGTATTTCTGATTTACGGCATCGTATTCGCCGTGCTTGTATTGCTCGGCAGTTTTGTCATGGTCAACCCGCCGGAAGGCTACAGCCCCGCAGGCTGGGACCCGGCTGAGGCCGCCGCGGTCGCCAAGTCCGACGACAACGGATTCACACCCGGCAGAATGCTGCGCACCCCGCAGTTTTACGCCATCTGGCTGGTCTTTGCCTCGTCAGCGATCGCCGGCCTGATGGTGATCTACTGCATCCAGCTGTTCGGCCTCGATGCACTGGAGTACCGGGGTGTTCAGAACGCCGTCGTCATCACCGGCACGGCCATGGCGTGGTACGCCATTTTCAACGGCCTGGGACGCATCCTCTGGGGCATGTTTTCCGACCGCATTGGCCGCAAGAACGCCATCATTGCCATGTCGGCGTTCCAGGGCATCATCATGCTCGCGATGTACCATGGCTTCATCAATTTCGGCCTGGCGACAGGACTGATCGTCGGCGCCTCTTTCGTTGGCTTCAACTACGGCGGAATTTTTGCGCTGTTCCCGGCCGTCACCGCCGATTACTTCGGCAACAGGGAAGTCGGACGGAACTACGGTTGGGTGTTCACCGCCTACGGCATCGCGGGCATCCTTGGCCCGCTGCTGGCGGGCGTATTCAAGGATGCCGCCGCGATGGGAGCTTCGCCGAAGGTCTGGATGACGCCGTTCATGATCGCCGGTATCGCCTGCCTGATCGGAGCGCTCATCATGCTGTTCACCAGGGCGCCCGTCAGGTCACGACCCGAGATCGTGATAGACAGAAACGACCGCCTGGAGACCGGTATGGCCGCAGCAGTAGTCAGGAGAAAGCTCGGCGTGCGGCGCGCCTGATTGCAGAAACGAAAAAGCAGACCACAAAAAAAGCCGGCCCGGGAAATCCGGGCCGGCTTTTATCTGTATGGTGGGCACGGGCAGTTTCGAACTGCCGACCCCTGCGATGTCAACACAGTGCTCTACCCCTGAGCTACGCGCCCCACACCCGATTATAACAAAATAGCGCCGCTAATCGGGGCGCGAAATTTATCACATTCCAACCACTCCAACAAGCACGGCCAAAGGTCGCTCATCCCTGCTCCCTCCAGTGGATTCCGGTGATGGTTCTCTGACCCGGGTTTTGTTACTCTTTGGCGATGCCCACACCGTTTGTCCACCTCCACCTGCACACTGAATATTCGATGGTCGACGGCACGCTGCGGATCAAGTCCCTGGTGGAAAAAGCCCGCGAACTGGGCATGCCCGCCATCGCGGTAACCGATCAACACAACCTGTTTGCGCTGGTCAAGTTCTACCGCGCGGCCGAGGCGGCCGGAATCAAGCCGATCATCGGTGCAGACGTCCTGCTGCGTTCTCCCGAGGACCCGGATCATGTCTCGCGTCTCGTGCTGTTGTGCCAGGACCGCCAGGGTTATCTGAACCTGTGTTCGTTGCTCAGTCTCGCTTACCTCGAGGGTCAGCATCACGGTGCTCCTTACGTACGTCACGACTGGGTGGCTGAGCACTCGGCCGGCCTGGTCGCCCTCTCCGCCGCACGGGAAGGCGATATCGGACAGGCCATTCTGGCCGGTCACCCGAATCGGGCCCGCCAACTGGCCGGCAAGTGGGCCAATCTGTTCCCGGACCGGTTCTATATCGAACTGCAGCGCACCGGGCGCGATCAGGAGCAACAGTACGAACATGCCGCCCTGGCCATCGCCGGGGAGCTGAAACTCCCCGTTGTAGCCAGCAACGACGTCCGCTTCCTGGAACAGGCTGACTTCAAGGCGCACGAGGCCCGGGTCTGCATCCACGACGGGCGGCTCTTATCGGACAAACGGCGTGAACAACGTTATTCAGATGAGCAGTATTTGAAAAGCTCTGAACAGATGCGGGAACTGTTCGCCGATCTGCCTGAGGCGCTGGACAACGCCTGGCACCTGGCCATGCGCTGCAACCTGGAAATGGAATTTGGCACGTACTACCTGCCGAATTTCCCGACGCCAGACAAGATGGGTGTGGACGATTATCTACGGCAGGTTTCAGAGGAAGGCCTGCAGCAGCGGTTCGAGGTTCTGCCCCCCAGCGAAAAGTTTCCCGCAGAGGCTTACCAGGAAAGGCTGGAGCATGAACTTAAAGTCATCAACAAAATGGGATTCCCCGGCTACTTTCTGATCGTCGCCGACTTTATCCGCTGGGCCAAGGAAAATGACATTCCGGTGGGGCCGGGTCGGGGTTCCGGCGCCGGTTCGCTGGTGGCTTACGCGCTGGGCATCACTGACCTCGACCCGCTCGTGCACGAACTGCTGTTCGAACGGTTCCTGAACCCGGAACGCATCTCCATGCCTGATTTTGATGTCGATTTCTGCATGGAGAAGCGTGACCTGGTGATCGACTACGTCGCCAGGACCTACGGCCGCGACCAGGTGGCGCAGATCATCACCTACGGGTCCATGGCGGCCAAGGCCGTCGTGCGTGACTGCGGGCGTGTCCTGGGACACGGTTACGGCTTCGTTGACAGCATCGCCAAGCTGGTGCCCCTCACGCTGGGAATCACGCTACAGGACGCACTGAAGGAAGAACCGCAGTTGAAGCAGCGCTACGACGAGGAGGAAGATACGCGGGCCCTGCTGGACCTGGCGATGTCGCTGGAAGGCGTCAAGCGCAACGCGGGCAAGCACGCCGGCGGCGTCGTGATTGCGCCTTCCGCGCTGACGGACTTTACACCGCTGTTCTGCGAAGCCGGCGGCGGTAGCCTGGTGACGCAGTTTGACAAGGATGACGTGGAGACGATCGGACTGGTCAAGTTTGACTTTCTCGGACTGCGCACACTGACGATCATCGATTGGACACTCAAGACCGTAAATGCACAGCGCGTCGGCGAGGGCCTGGAGCCCATCATGCTCGAAAAGCTGCCGATGAACGATCCCGCGGCTTTCAAGCTGTTACAGGCCTGCCGGACGACCGCGGTATTCCAACTGGAATCTCGCGGCATGAAAGACCTGATCCGCAAGCTTGTGCCGGACAGTTTTGACGAGATCGTCGCGCTGGTAGCGCTGTTCCGACCCGGACCGCTGGAGTCCGGAATGGTAGATACCTACATCGAATGCAAACACGGCCGGACCGCGGTCCGCTACCCCCACCCTGCGCTCGAGCACATCCTCAGGCCGACCTACGGCGTCATCCTTTACCAGGAACAGGTTATGCAGATTGCGCAGGAACTGGCCGGCTACACGCTCGGCGCCGCCGACATCCTGCGCCGGGCCATGGGCAAAAAGAAACCGGCCGAGATGGCCAAGCAGCGCATCATTTTCGTTGAAGGCGCGATGGAGCGCGGAGTGGACGAGGACGTCGCCAACCTGATCTTCGACCAGATGGAGACCTTCGCCGGTTACGGCTTCAACAAATCGCACTCGGCCGCCTATGCTTTGATCGCCTACCAGACTGCCTGGCTGAAAGCGCACTACACCTCATCATTCATGGCTGCGGTGCTGTCGTCCGATATGGACAATACGGACAAGGTCGACGAGTTCATTCACGAATGCCGCGACCTCGAACTGGCGGTTCTGCCGCCGGACATCAACCGCTCGCATCACGCCTTCACCGCCGTCGACGACCGCACGATCCTGTACGGCCTCGGGGCGCTCAAGGGCGTCGGGCACGCGGCCATCGATATTATCGAGCAGGAACGCGAGGCCAGCGGTCCATACAGCGACCTTTCGGACTTCTGCAACAGAATCGACCACCACAAGGTCAACAAGCGGGCGATGGACGTGCTGGTCCGCTCCGGTGCAATGGACGGCCTTGACCCGGACCGTAACCGCGCGCGTATGATCCACGAATTGCCCGATGCGGTGCATGCCGCGGAGCAATACCAGCGGGACCAGGAAGCGGGACAGACAGACATGTTCGGCAGCTTCAGCCAGTCTGACGCTCCTCACATTACAGAACACAGGGACGTCAGGCACTGGACGCGCCTGCAGTCGCTGCAGGCCGAAAAGAGCACCCTGGGGCTTTACCTGACCGGGCATCCGGTCGAGCTCCAGGCTGACGACATCGCCCGCTTCACCACGTGCACGCTGGGCGCTGTCGAGAGAAAAATACCGGAAGAAAGCAAGGGAAAACGGGGGGGTACGCCGATGGTGCTGGCCGGCATGGTCCGGGGGGTGCGTCGGCGCGGAAATCGCGGAGGTTTCATCGCGATCGAGGACCACACGGGCAGACTCGAGGCCTCGCTCTACGACGAGGCCTGGACGTTGTATTCCGAACTGCTGGTTCCGGATGAAATACTGGTTTGCGAGGGTCGTGTCGCCCCCGACAACTTCTCCGGCGGATTCCGCATGAACGTGCAAAAAGTCATGCCGCTCTCCGAGGCAAAATCCCGCTTTGCGAAGGGTATCAATATTTCACTTCGCGGCCCCGGCGATTCAATCTGCGCAGCATTGCAATCGACATTCGTCCCCTACCAGAACGGCTCGGCACGGGTCTGGCTCAACTACAGCAACTCGCGCGCGAGGGCTCAACTGACCCTGGGTGAAGAATGGAATGTCAAAGCCTGTGAAGAACTGGTCGCCGCACTGAGCGAGCTGGAAATGGTCAGCGACGCACACCTCGTTTACTAAACCCCTGCGAATTACCTGCTGGCGGCGCCCTCTAAAGGGCCTGATCGTAACGCCGGTAAAGGATCTTCACCCGCCGAACATACTCCTGGGTTTCATCGTAAGGCGGCACGCCGCCATATTTTTCAACCGCCGCCGGCCCGGCATTGTAGGCCGCTGCCGCGAGCACGAAGTCGCCCTTAAACTGTTTCAAGAGTCGCGAAAGGTACCGGGCGCCACCACTGATATTGTCTTCCGGATCAAACGGGTTACTGACGTTCAGCTGCTGTTGCGTTGCCGGCATCAACTGCATCAGCCCCTGCGCGCCCTTGGGCGACTGGGCGTCGGTCTGGTAGGCCGATTCGGCATGGATGATCGCCCGGATGAGAGATTCCTCCACCGAGCTGAAACGGGAAGCGGAACGAATTTCATCGCGGAATGCACGGGTATTCAGTGGGACCCTCTCCCAGCTGACCGAACGGCATTTGGGGTCGGCCGCGTAGCAGGGGAACCGCAAGACCGTGAAATCCTGGTTGGTCGGCGGGGCAATATTGGAGTATGTCACGATGCCGTTCTCGTCGACCCATTTGTAGACCTGGGCATTGACGTTTACTGACATTGACACGATGACCAGGGCGGCGAGAGCGGCTATCACCCTGGATTGAGTACCGGCTATCCCTTGCAATCCTGATCCTCCCGATCCGTGGCTTGTTTCAAAAGCGCTCTTCGTATTTTAAACTAAAACAGCTATCTGGTTCATTCAGGAGATAAAAATGGAAGGTTTACTCGTTTCGCTTATCGTCGGCGGCATCGCCGGCTGGCTGGCCGGCATGATTATGAAAGGCAAAGGCCTCGGTATCCTGATGAACATTGTCGTCGGCATCATCGGCGGCGTGATCGGCGGATGGCTGTTCGGACTGTTCGGCACCAACCTGGGCGCCGGCCTCGTTGGCTCGGTGATCACCGCGACCATCGGCGCCGTAATTCTGCTGTGGCTGGTGGGCAAGCTGAAATCGAACTGAGGCGGTCTCGCGCACGTGCGCCCATTGCATGCCGTCGAGCACAGCCGCCTTCCGGCGCAGCCGGGAGCAGGGAAGCGAGACTCCTTTAAACGTGGCAGTAACCGCCGCCGTTTTTTTCAAAATAGCGCTGGTGGTACTCCTCGGCGCGCCAGAATGTGTCTGCCGGCTTCACCTCGGTCACGACCGGAGAAGACCATTTTCCTGAGGCGTCAATCTCGCTGATTTTCTGCTCGGCGGCGGCGCGTTGGGCCTCGTCGTGCGAGAAAACTGCGGAGCGGTACTGGCTGCCAAAATCGGGGCCCTGGCGGTTCAGCGTGGTTGGATTATGCATCTCGAAAAACAAATCGAGTAACTCCCCGAAGCTCACCAGTTCATCGTCAAAGGTTACCTGGACGGCTTCGGCATGGCCGGTGTCGCCGCTGCAGACTTCCCTGTAGGTCGGGTTCTCCTTGTGGCCGCCCATGTAGCCCGAAACGGCATCCAGCACGCCCGGGCATTCACGAAAACGGGCTTCCACCCCCCAAAAACAACCCGCTGCAAAACTGGCGGTCTGCTGACTCATGATTCACTCTCCTTTGCATTATCGGTTCGGCGGAGGCGGATCATACCTTCCTGCGCCGTGCTGGCAACCAGTCGGCCTTTCTGATCGTAGATCATCCCGCGAGCCAGACCGCGGCCTCCGCTTGAACTGGGGCTGTCGCAGACATAAAGCAACCAGTCATCCAGTCTGAAATCCCGGTGAAACCACATCGCATGATCCAGGCTGGCAATGATCAGATTGCCATGCACCCATGAAATCCCGTGCGGCAGAGTGGCCGTACCTACCAGGTGAAAATCGGATACATAAGCCAACAGGGCGCGATGCAAATGCGGATCGTCACCCAACCGACCATGCAGTTTGAACCAAAGTTCCTTAAAGGGTGGTTGCGGTGAACGGTCATCTGGATCGGATCCCCTGATCGCGCGAAATTCAAATGGCCCGAATCGATCCAGCCAGCGCTGCATGCTCTTGGGCATATGATCGAACTGTTCCCTGGGCAGGAGTGCCAACGGTTCGACTTCATCCGGCTGGGGTACCGACGGAATATCGAATTGATGCTCCAGTCCCTGCTCCTCGACCTGGAACGATGCCGCGAGAGTGAAAATGGGGCGGCCGTGCTGAATCGCCACTACGCGGCGCGAACTGAAGCTGCGGCCGTCGCGGCTGCGGTCGACGTCATAGACGATAGGCGCGTCAGGGTCACCGGCGCGCAGAAAATACGCATGCAGTGAGTGAGCGAAGCGATCCTTCACGGTGCGGCTGGCAGCCAGAAGCGCCTGGGCCAGCACCTGGCCGCCAAATACGCGCTCTGTGCCAATGTCCCGGCTGATGCCGCGAAAGAGATTATCCTCCAGTTGTTCCAGCTGCATCAGCCGGCGGAGTTCGTCGAACGCATCGGATTGTCTGGTCATTGCCTGATTATTTTCACTGTGGATTGGTTAACATGTTGGCATGAGCGGCGAGCGAGTCCAAGCATTGAGTTCATCTTCATTTATCGAGTCCTGGCTGGCCGAGAACACCGCTCTCCCGGAAGAAAACAGAAAGTCACTGGCCAGGACAATCGCCGCCCTTGCGGAGAAAATAAAAAGCAAGCCGAACACGACGATCGGCATTTCCGGCGCTCCAGGCAGCGGTAAATCAACCTTGACGCGCGCGCTGGCCCATTGCCTCGACCGGCTTGGTGTCGCCACCTGTCACCTTTCACTGGATGACTACTATTTAAGCCGACGGGAGCGGGAACGCCTCGCGGCTCATCATCATCCCCTGTTGCGGCAGCGCGGCGTCCCGGGGACGCACGATCTCCAAAAACTACTGCTTGACCTCGACGCCATTCGAAGCGGTGCTGTCGATGGTCTGCGAATACCGGTGTTCGACAAGTCCGTGGATGACCGCTTGCCCGAGTCCCGGTGGCGTTCACTGCCCGCCGCGCCGCAACTTACTCTGCTCGAAGGTTGGTGCGTTGGAGCGAGACCCCCGGAGCAGTCCCATTCCGAGCACGACCCTGTGGATCCACGCCTGATGGGCCATTCAGCGAGTGCCCCTGAGTCGCAACAGGTTATGGACGAAACGTGGCGCCTCGTGGTTAGCCGTGCCTGGAACGAAATGTATCAAGGGCTGAGGAGTCGCCTGGACCAGGTATGGTACATTCAGGTGCCGGATTGGGACTGTGTGGTGGACTGGCGGTGGCAGCAGGAGCAGGAACTGGCGCACATGAATTTACTCAGCCGGCATGACGTCAGGAACTTTCTATCCAGCTTCGAGCAAATCGTGAAGAGCATGCAACGCACCCATATCGAGTGGGCAGACCTGGTGATAGAGACCGACCAACGGCACAACTTTCATCTGCAGGACCCAAAAAGGAATTAGCGTGAAACCCATCAAGACCTTCCTGTGGCATGACTATGAAACCTTCGGTGCGAACCCGATGGCTGACCGACCGGCGCAGTTTGCCGCCTTGCGCACAGACAGCGAGCTCAATCCGGTTGCCGAGCCCACGACCTGGTATTGCGCGCCCGCGGATGATGTCCTGCCGCATCCGATGGCCAGCCTGATTACCGGCATCACCCCGCAGGATGCAAAAATCAGGGGTATGCCGGAAACGGAGTTTGCTGCGTACATTCTTGAAGAGATGTCGCAACCGGGCACGTGCAGCGCCGGTTACAACAGCATTCGTTTCGACGATGCCGTCACGCGCAACCTGTTGTACCGTAACCTGCGGGATCCTTACGAGCGCGAGTATCGGAACGGCAATTCCCGCTGGGACCTGATCGACCTGGCGCGGATGTGTTACGCCTTGCGTCCCGACGGCATCGAGTGGCCGATGCA
>Ga0316201_10004433_pt1 | contig 10591 bp, 10 predicted proteins | sample CS6wburrow_MG_FD_204516 | JGI IMG/M metagenome (GOLD analysis project Ga0316201, IMG submission 204516) | Coastal sediment microbial communities from Delaware Bay, Delaware, United States - CS-6 worm burrow | ecosystem: Environmental > Aquatic > Marine > Coastal > Sediment | place: USA... | reverse complement strand
CGCGTCACGCGGTCCCCGCGCTCGCCAGGCATAGACCTGGCCGTGGCCGACGCCGGCAACGAAGACATGCCAGTACTGCCGGGTGCGGTTGCGGTCCGGGTCCAGGGTGATGACGCGCTGCGGGGCGGGATCCCGGGGTTCGGCGAAAAGCAGCAGGTCGATGGCATCGGCAGCGGGGGCATAGACCGAGAAATTGATGCCCGTCGGCAGGACGGTGGCGCCCAACGGGGCGGGACGACCGGCGCGTGGGAAGTGGGGCTGTTTCGCAGGCAAGAAGTTCCGTCCCGGTTTCGGTGACAAGATCGCACGGTGACCGAAGGACAGGATAACGCCGTCAGACGCCCCGGTCACGCCGGAAAGGAGTAAATATACCCGGCGGGCGGCCGAAGAAAAGACCAGGCAGGATCCGCGGAAATCGTTTCAAGTTATGGGGGCAGCCTGATGAAGTTGTTGGAAATCCTCAATTCACTCCACTGCGCCGGGAGCCAGGCCCTGCACGACACGCTGGGCCTCACGGCGGCTGATTGCCGGATTTCCCTCCTGCGGCAGCGCAACCTGACCTTCAACCACCTCATCGCAATGAAGATCAGCGGCAGTATCCTGCAGAAGATTCACCTGGGATGCGACGAGACGCTGCAGCCCCACCTCGATGACGTGGCCGAAAAACTGGCCGGAGATTTTTTCGGACGCCTGATGAAGGAACTGGACGAGCGCAATCCGCAGCTTCAGGTCTCCCGCCTGAACGGGGGCGAGGCCGTGCTGCACACCCGTGGCGTGCGCACTTTCGAATTCAGGCTCACGACCGACAAGGGCCAGTACTTCTACCTGGTGGAAGTGCCTTCCCGCGTCGAGGTCGAACTGGCGCGGGGGAGTGAATATATCGAGAGCATGGAAGCGATCTATCTGCCGGCGAACTGGAGGCAGTGCGACAGGATCGACGATGAGAATGCGGTCATGGACGTCCTGCGATTCCTGAACAAGGTGGAGGGCGATGTCTACCTCGAGGTGCCCGCCGGCGACGGGACCGCGACGGTGAACTCGGGACTCGTGCTCGACAGCGCGCTGCTCGAGGATGATCAGACCGTCAAGCTGTGCACCGATTTCTCCGACCCCGCGCTCGGCGTGCCGGTCGTGGGAGACCTGGTGGCCGCGTCGGTGGGGCTCGGCGACCGGTCCCTCGAGTTTTCCCTGGAATACCTCGGCGTGGCCGAGCATCCCCTGGCCGGCGGCGTCGAGCTGCCCTGCGCGTTGTTTGCGATACCCGCCGCCATCACCATTGGACAGCGCCGCCGTTCCTTCCGGGTGCCGGTACCGGCCCCCCTGGAGGTGGAATTGGCATGCGCCCTGGGTCAGGGCCTTTCCGCGCCCTGGTCCGATGGTGACAGCATCGCGACGGTTGTTCCGGGGCGTCTGGTGGATCTGAGCTTTTCCGGAGCGCGGATCATGGCCGATCACGAACACCTGCTGTCCTGCTTCCAGAAAGGCAGCCGTGTCGTCTGCCGGATCCACTTCGCCGACCAGGGCCAGACAGTTTCCCTGCTGGGGGTCGTCCGGCGCGCGACCGCCGGGCTGAAGGACCGTCACCAGTGGCGCGATGAGCTCGGGCTCGAGTTCCTGGTGTCGGCGGATACGGACCGTGCAGCGCTCGACTTCGTCCGCCAGTACGTGCTGGAAATCCAGAGGTCAAACCTGGCGCAGCGTATTCGGCTGGCCGGCGTCTGATTGGGGTAGGCCAAACTGCCGGTTTGACGTACCCTCCGGGTGGATGTCGGTCAGCAACCGTCGGATTTTCCGGCCAACCCCCGGTGGCGCAGACCGGTCCCTCTCCTTTCATCATGCGGCTTGGCGGTGGCCGCCCGCCGCGCCCTGTTTCTGGCTTGCGCCACCTTACTCCCCTAGTTCTGTCTGGCTCTCGGCTACCTCCAGGCATGGTCTGCCGTTGCCGCCGCCTGCGTGGCAACCCGCACGCCGGCGGAACCAACCCCGCTGAAATTTGTTGGCCCGATTGACTTGCCCTGCCCCCGGAGTTAACCTGATGGCACCCCCCGGCCATCGTCAGACCGTTACGCCACCGGCCTTTGCGCCGTTGCCTGGAGATTCGATGATTGATCTGGAACGCCTGAACGACCACTCCCGCCAGTTTGCGACCCAGCTGTTCCGCCGGTGGCCCGAGTGGCTCCAGCACGCCCGCTTCGATCCCTACGAGGACTTCGAAAAGGAAGCCCTGCTGGTCGAGGTGCCCCGGCCGGTCGACGGATCGCGCCACGGCCTGTTCATCACGACCAGCGAGTGGGAAATCTCGGTGGGCTTCGGCGAAAACTTCCACACCCGTTTCGGGATCTCCGGCGAAGGCGCCAAGGAGGATTTCTACTCCCAGGCGCTGGCGTTCATCCAGGACTTCGTGGAGGAGAATCTGGTGGTGGCCATCGCCTATCAGGACAAGGAATGGCTGGGCGCATGGAAGATCGACCTGCGCAGCGATTCGCCGGACGAGGTGGAGGTCGCCGCCGGCGAGATGGTCAAGATCCGGTCGTGGCTGGGCACGCACGACAAGGATCTGACCGCCACCGCCGGTGCTTGAGCTGAAGGCATGACTTGAATCCTGGGGCCCTTCCCATATAATTCTCCCTTGCAGCGTATCGGGCGGCGATCCCCGCCGCCCACTCCGGTCACCTTCCTGCGGCGGGTCGATGAGCACCTACGAGAAAGCCGTCCTGATCGTCAATCCCGTGGCGGGTCAGGGACGCGGCCTGCGCCTGGGTCAGCAACTGCGCGAGTCACTGGAATCGCGGTCGGTGGTCTGTTCGGTGCGCGTGACCAGCGGGGAGGGCGATGCCCGACGGTGGTCCGCGGCCGCCGGCCCCGACGGTTTCGACCTGGTGGTGGCCGTCGGCGGTGACGGAACCGTCGGCGAGGTCGTGTCGGGCCAGGCCCGGTCGGAACAGAAGGTCCCGGTCGCCATCGTCCCGGTCGGAACGGCCAACGTGGTGGCCCTGGCCCTGTCGCTGCCGTGGTTTCCGGGGATGGCCGCGGGCAACATCCAGGGCGGGCGCATCGTGTCCTTCGACGTGGGTTTCCTGCCCGAGGAGGACCGCCACTTCCTGCTGATGGCGGCGATCGGCTATCCCGCCCGGGTCATTCAGGATTCTCCCCGCAAGCTGAAGAACATGTTCGGGATCTTCACCTACATCGGGGCCGGCTTGCGCAACGCCCTGAAGCTGGACGAAGCCAGGATTTTCATCGAGGACGAGAACGAAGAGATCCACGAATTCGAGGGCAACACGGTCCTGCTGTCCAACATCGGCAAGATCGGGGACATCAATCTGAAGGTGACGCCGGACACCAGCGCCCACGACGGCCTGTTCGACCTGACGGTGATCTCCAGCCGCTCCTTGTGGGACGTCATCGCGGTCATTTTCCGCATGCTGACCTGGCGGTACCGGTCCAACAAACGCCTGCACCATTTCCAGGCCAGGAAGGTCGTGATCGCCACCGATCCGCCCATGCCGATCCAGGTCGACGGCGAGGATCTCGGACACACCCCGCTGGAAGCGGAGATCATCACCAACGGGGTCAAGCTGATCGTGGGGACGCGCTACCGGGAGAAAGCCGACGAAGGTGGTTTCCTGGACGAATTTGCCCTGCCCCAGGTCTGGCCGCGCAACCGCGATTGAGGGTCCCGGGCAGCCGGTCGGTTTGCCGGTGGTGCCCGGCGTCCCTATCTTGAGATAGCTGGCTTGTCGATGATGTGTGCAACATCTTAAAACCAGTAATCGTTTGGAAACAAGCACACCGGATTTCGAAATCAAGGCAGCATTGGGAGGGCGGAATTTCCAGCTCTCCCTTTTATTTTGCCCCCGAAGTTTGCTCAAACCGCCCGGTTGACTATCCTATGCCCGCGCCCCAGCCGCTAATTCTTGTTCCGAGGATGTGTCCATGCAGATCAGAAACGTTGCCATCATCGCCCATGTCGACCACGGCAAGACCACCCTGGTCGACCAGATCCTGCGCCAGTCGCACGTGTTCCGGTCCAACCAGGAACTCCAGGACCGGGTGATGGATTCGAACGACCTCGAACGCGAACGTGGCATCACGATCACCTCGAAGAACTTCTCGGTGACCTACAATGACACCCGTATCAACCTGATCGATACCCCGGGGCACGCCGATTTCGGGGGGGAGGTCGAGCGCGTCCTGAAGATGGCCGACGGCGTCCTGCTGCTGGTCGACGCCTTCGAGGGCCCGATGCCGCAGACCCGGTTCGTCCTCCAGAAAGCCATGCAGTTGAATCTCAAGCCGGTCGTGGTGATCAACAAGGTTGATCGTCAGAACGCGCGGCCGCACGAGGTCCTCGACGAGATCTTCAACCTCTTTGTCGAGCTGGAAGCCAACGACGAACAGCTCGACTTCCGCGGGGTCTATGCCGCGGGGCGCGACGGTTGGGCGATCGGCGAACTGGGTGACGAGCGCAAGGATCTGACGCCGCTGCTGGACATGATCATCGACCACGTTCCGGCCCCGCCGGTCCAGGAGGGCCCCCTGCAGATGCTGATCGCCGCCATGGACCACAGCGACTACGTCGGCCGGATCGGCGTCGGCCGGATCGTGCGCGGTTCGCTGAGGGCCAAACAGCCGGTGATTCTGCTCAAGCGGAACGGCACCGAGGTCAAGACCCAGGCCCGCCGCCTGTACGTCTTCGACAACCTGGGCCGGACCGAAGTGGACGAAGTGACCTGTGGTGACATCTGCGCGGTCGAAGGCCTGGACAACGTGGACATCGGCGACACCCTGGCCGACATCGACCACCCCGAACCGCTGGACATCATCGCCATCGACGACCCGACACTGAAGATGGCCTTTCGTCCCAATGACAGCCCCGGCTACGGCCAGGAAGGCAAGTACGTCACTAGCCGCCAGGTGCGCGACCGGCTGTTCCGGGAAATGGAGCGTGACGTGGCGTTGCGGGTGGAGGACGCGCCGGATCACTTCAAGGTGGCCGGCCGCGGTATCCTGCACCTGTCGATCCTGATGGAGAACATGCGGCGTGAAGGTTTCGAGTTCATGGTGGGTCAGCCCCAGGTCATCTACAAGGAAATCGGCGGGAAGAAGGCCGAGCCGGTGGAGATCCTGACCGTGGACCTGCCCAACGACCTGGCCGGCACGGTCATCGAGTACGCTGCGACGCGCAAGGGCGAGATGATCAAGATGGAGCAGAAGGAGGAGCGCACCTACCTCGAGTTCCACATCCCCAGCCGCGGGCTGATCGGGTTCCGGAGCAAGATGTTGCGGGCCACCGCGGGGCAGATCGTGATGCACCACCGCTTCCACCAGTACGAGTACTTCAAGGGCTCGATCCCCGAGCGGATCAACGGCAGTATCATCTCGCAGGGGCCAGGCAAGGCGGTCGCCTTCGCGCTGGACGCGCTCCAGGACCGCGGCGTGTTCTTCATCGCGCCGGGGGACGACCTCTACAAGGGTCAGATCATCGGGGAGTACACCAAGGATGACGACCTGGTGGTCAACGCCCAGAAGGCCAAGCAGCTGTCGAACATGCGGGCCAGCGGGACCGACCGGAAGATGAGGATCGCGCCGCCGATCCAGATGAGCCTGGAGGAGGCGCTCGAGTACCTTAATCACGACGAGTACGTCGAGGTGACGCCGAAGTCGATCCGCCTGCGCAAATCCATGCTCGACGAAAACGACCGGAAGAAGGCGGCCAAGCAAGCGAAGATTTCCCAACCCCGGAGCTAGGAGGCGGCCATGGTCCTGCTCGAGTTCAGTCTTTATCCGACCGACAAGGGTGAAAGCGTCAGCGACTACGTGAAACGCAATCTCGAGATCATCGACGACAGCGGGCTGCCCTACCGGCTGGGCCCCATGGGGACGACGCTCGAGGGTGAGTATGACCAGGTCATGGCGGTGGTGAAACGGTGCTTCGACCGGATGAGTACCGACTGCGGTCGCGTCGCCTGCCAGATCAAGATCGATTACCGGGCCGGCCGCACCGGACGTCTGGACGCCAAGGTCCAGGTGCTGAAGGACAAGACCGGCCGCGACCTGGCGACCTGAGCCATGCGGGTCCGTCTGACGCCTCCGTCCTGGGCCGTGCGTCTGCAGAGTGATCTGACGGACTGGCAGCGAGCACCGCTTGCCGTCGATGCCGTCGGCCCTTTCGACATTCCCGACGACAGCTATTTCGAATACGCCTGGCAGGATGCCGCCGGTACCAGGCGGCCCGACCCCGACAACACGAACCCCCGGCTGAATCCCTGGTGGGATTTCGCCTGCAACCTGACCGGTCCCGCGTACCGCCCGGATCCCGATGTGGTCGGGCCCGCCATCCGTCCCGCCGGACGCGTGCTGCGGATGAAGGTGGATTCGAGGATCCTCGGCCAGTCGCGTCACCTCCTGGTCTATTCCCCCGCCGGGCATGCCGACGCCGCGTTGCCGCTGGTCCTTTTCCAGGACGGCAAGGCGTACTTCGGGTGGGGCCGCACGCCGCAGGTGCTGGACCGGTTGATCGGCCGTGATGAGGTCGAACCGGCCCACCTGGTCTTCGTGCCCCCCGTCGAACGGACCCGCGAATACGCCTTCAACCCGGAATTCCGCGAATTCATCGGCCAGGAACTGCTGCCGGCGGTCGAAGCGCGGATCCGGTGCGACGGCCGGCGCACCGCCTGGGGCGCCAGCCTCGGGGGTCTGCTCAGCGCCGAGTTGGCGTGGCAGCGGCGCGATCTCTTCCAGAAGGTGGTGACCCAGTCGGGGGCCTACCTCTTCTCCCCGGACATGGAGCAGGGCAATCCTTTTGCCGGCAACGAATCCCTGCGCGCCGCGGTCGAAACCTCGGCTCCGTCAGGTCTGCAGTGGCACCTGGACTGCGGCACCATGGAGTGGCTGCTGGGCAGCAACGAGCGCCTCGCCGCCGCCCTGCAGGCCAAGGGGGAGCGGGTTTCCCTGACCACCCGGAGCGCGGGGCACAACTGGACCAACTGGCGCAACGGCCTGGCCGACGGTCTTCGTTTTGCCCTCGGTACCGGGAACGCTTGATTTTTGCCTGCCGTTTATTGATAATTAATTGTCGTTAGACCGGATTCGGGACGCCGTCCCGACGCAACCGACAATCCGCCGCTCCGCGGCGGGTCTCGCAAAGGTGGATCTTCATGCGTATTTCCCTCGTTCTTCTGCTGTCCTTCCTGATCGTCCTGACGACCGGCAACGCCTTGGCAGGCGACGCGGACAAGGTCTACGGCGAAGGCGTGTCCGCCGCCGACACCGTCCTGGTCAGCGATCTCCTGGCCTCCCCGGATGACTTCATCGGCAAGACCGTGCGGGTCAAGGGCACCGCCGTCGGCGTCTGTGCCCACCGGGGCTGCTGGATCAACATCGCCAGCGACACCGAGGGCCAGACCGTCCGGTTGAAGGTGCAGGACGGCGTCATCGTCTTCCCGCCCGAGATCGTGGGCGACACCGTCCTGGCCGAAGGCGTATGGACGGCCAACGAGCTGTCCATGGAGCAGACGAAGAAGATCTGCGCCGCCCAGGCCCGCGAAGAGGGCAAGGACTTCGACGAAAAGGAAGTCACCAGTTGCATGACCCTCTACCAGATCAGCGGGACCGGCGCCGTCGTCGCAGCCAAGTGACATGACGATGCGTCGTTTCAGGAAATGGTGCCGGACGTTCCACCGGGAGCTCGGTTACCTCGCTGTCGGCTTGACGCTGGTCTACGCCGTCAGCGGGATCGTGGTCAATCATGCCCACCACTGGGACGCGAATTACGAGCGGACGGCCGCGGTCCTGTCGATCGCGCCCCCGGGTACCGGTGCGACAGAGGAGATCGAGCCGCTGGTGCTGCAGCGGCTGGCGCTGGACCGACCGGTCAAGAACACCTGGCGGGCCGGGCCCGAACTGCTGCAGGTCTTTCTCGAAGGCGAGGGTTACGACGTGAACCTGGTGACCGGCGAGGTCGTCCACCATGCGTTCAGGAAACGGCCGCTCCTGTTCGACCTGAACTTCATGCACCTGAACTCCGGCAAGGGGCCCTGGACCGGCATTGCCGACGCCTACGCGGGCATCCTCGTGGTCATGGCGGTCACCGGGCCCTGGCTCGTGCGCGGGCGCAAGGGGTTGAAGGGCCGCGGCGGGCTGCTGATGGGGCTCGGGATCATGCTGCCTTTCGTGTATGCCTTCCTGGTCCGGGGCGGCGGTTGATGCGGATTCCAAAGGAGCCGATATGAACATCAATCACACCCGGCGGCTGACAGTTCTGCTCACGCTGGCGCTGGTGATGACCGTCGGCTGCAACGATGACGAAGAATGCGTCAACTGCCCCGGTCCGCCGGCTCCCTTCGAACGGTTGTGGCCCAATGCCGACAGCACCTCCTGGACCTACGAGCTGGAAGCCGCCACCTACCCCGGTCCGGACGCCGGTGATGACGAGCTTCCGGACATGAACACACTCTATGCCGCCCTGCAGAGGGACGTGCCTGGGGAGCGTCAGCTCCAGGATAGCGGTTGGTACGGTCTGACCTTTCGCGGCATGATCACCACCGCTTCCGGAGTGACGGCCCAGCACCTGGAGGAGTCGTTCGTTTCCCTGCCGGCGTACGATCGCCAGGTCTCATGCGGCTCCATGCGCCTGCTGCAGACCGTTGCCAGGGCCAGGCCCGATCTGCGCCGGGTTCTCGCGGTGCAGTACGGCGTGCAGGTTCCGGAACCCGGCGCCAAGTCTCCGCCCGATCGCTTCTACGACCCCCTGTTGCTGGGCGGCTATGCCTGGGAGAAGAACGACGCCGGGATCTACGGTTACGGAGACGTGTCCACGCATCATTCCTGGGTCTATATCGAAGAAGACATGAGCCCCGGCAGCCGCTTCCGGATGCAGCTCGTTCCGGAACTGGCGGACGACATCTTCCTGTACGGTCAGGTCTGGCGGACCTTCACCGCCACCGTCGGCGGCACCGCCTACCGGCAGTCCGCGGAGGTTTTCTACGTGGTGGACCTGGGGATTGTCGATCTGACGGATGAGAACGGGAACGCCATTTCCAACGGGCGCAGCTATGTCTACGGTGTCGTCCACTACGTTCCCGGTGTGGGGCCCGTCTTCGATCACGAACGTTCCGTGTTTGCCGGAGGGAACACCGCCTACCAGGAACCCTTTCCTTCGCTGATCATCGACTGTCGGGCGGAGCTGTTCGAGACTGTCCTGCCCGATTGAGGGCGAACGGCTGATCGGGGCCCCCGCGGGGGCCCTTTTTTTTGCCTGGGCGTGGGTTACTCGGTGTAGGGAATGGGGGGCTCGTAGCCCAGCAGCCGTGCGTAGACGGCCAGCGCGCCCCGGTGGTGCGCGGTATGTTCGACGATCGCCGCTACGATGGCGGCCCGGGGTTCGCCGCCCATGATCGGCCCTGCCGGCAGGGGCTCCATCATCTGTGCGGCCGTCTGGGTCGCCAGGATCTCGGTGGCGGCCCGGGCGGAATCTTCTAGCCGGCAGAAGGCGTCGGCCAGCGAATCGCAGCGCCGGACCTCCTGCAGATGGGCCTGAAAATCGAGGTCGAACCCGGAGGGCCCGAAGCCCCCGGCGATGAACCAGCTCAAGGTCTGGGCCACGTGCGCCACCTGCTGGGCGACGGTGAACTGGTCCTCCATCGGGGCATACCCCGCGTCCTGGGCCCGAAAGACGCTGCAGGTCCGGTTGAAGAACTGCAGGGACTGGGCGATCGGGGCGGCATAGGCGTTGGCGGTCATGGCGGACTTCCTTCCCAAAAGAGGCGGCCCGCGACCGGGCCGGGGTTCCAGTCTTCAGACTACGCGAATCGGCGGGATTTGTCACCCGCCGGTGCCCTGACAACCCCATATGGCGGGGACGCTTGACTCGCCTGCTGCGGCGATCTAGGTTTGCGCCACGGTACGGATATCCTTCCGGACCGATCCTCTAGGGGCCTTGGTTGGCAGGTGGTGGTATGGGCGTGATCTTCGGCATCCGCAGGGAAGACAAGAATGAATGGGAACGCCGGGTCCCGCTGGTGCCCGCGGATGTCGCCGACCTCGAGGCTGACCATCCTTTCGAATTCATCGTGCAGCCCTCCGCGATCAGGGTCTTCCCGGACGAGGACTATCGCCGCCGGGGCGTGACCGTCGCCGAGGACCTCACGTCCGCCGACATCGTCCTCGCCGTCAAGGAAATCCCCATCGACCAGTTGATGGCCAAGAAAACCTACCTCTTCTTCTCGCACACCATCAAGGGCCAGGACCACAACATGCCGCTGCTGCGGCGGTTGATGGACCTCGAGGCCACGTTGATCGATTACGAACGGGTGGCCGACGAGCAGAACCGGCGGTTGATCTTCTTCAGCCTGCACGCGGGCTATGCGGGCATGATCGAAAGCCTGGTGTGCCTGGCCGGGCGCCTGCGGCACCTGGGCTATGATACGCCCCTGCTGGAAATCAAGCACGCCTTCGAGTACGACAGCCTCATCGAGGCGAAGAACCACCTGCACCAGGTCGGGGATGTCATCCGCAAATCGGGGCTGGGGGACTGGAAACAGACGCTGGTCATCGGCGTCGCCGGCTACGGCAACGTGGCCCGGGGCTG
>Ga0316201_10004431_pt1 | contig 10594 bp, 8 predicted proteins | sample CS6wburrow_MG_FD_204516 | JGI IMG/M metagenome (GOLD analysis project Ga0316201, IMG submission 204516) | Coastal sediment microbial communities from Delaware Bay, Delaware, United States - CS-6 worm burrow | ecosystem: Environmental > Aquatic > Marine > Coastal > Sediment | place: USA: Delaware... | reverse complement strand
CGGCAGCATGTAATTGATTTTCATCGCGCATCGGCGCGGTGCAGCCCTCAAGGTAGCTCACGTGACTGCCCTCTTCCGCGACGATCAGCGTCCGCTCGAATTGTCCTGTTTCAGCGGCATTGATACGGAAGTAGGTGGACAACTCCATCGGGCAGCGGACGCCCCTGGGAATGAATACAAAGCTGCCGTCGGTGAATACCGCACTATTGAGTGCCGCAAAATAATTGTCGCGCTGAGGCACCACGGACCCGAGGTATTTCTTTACCAGTTCGGGATGGTCCTGCACGGCTTCGGAAAAAGAACAGAAAATCACGCCGGCTTTTTTTAACTCCGCCTTGAATGTCGTTCCCACTGACACCGAGTCAAATACCGCGTCTACCGCCACGCCCGCCAGGCGGGCGCGCTCGTGCAGCGGCACACCCAGCTTGTCGTAGGTTTCCAGTAGCTTGGGATCCACTTCATCCAGGCTCTGCGGACGATCCTTGTCGGATTTCGGTGCCGAAAAATAAGAAATGGCCTGGAAATCTATCGGCTCAATCTTCAGGTGCGCCCAGTCCGGCTGTTGCATGGATACCCAGTGCGCATAGGCTTTCAGACGCCATTCCAGGAGCCATTCCGGCTCATTCTTACGCGCTGAAATGGCCCGGATGACGTCTTCAGACAAACCGGGCGGCAAGGTATCCGATTCTATATCGGTTACGAAGCCGTGCTGGTATTTCTGCTCCACCAGGTTGTGAATAGTTGAATTGTCGCCGCTCATATAGTCATTAATCCCGATTTATGCATTGAAAGTCGTAATGTGTAAGGGTGCTACCGGTGTCTTCACCGGCTGCGCCATTTCCGCCAGTGACACGGCTTCCATCGCTTTGGCTATCGCCAGGCTGATGCGCTGCCAATTGCCGCGCAGGCCACAGACCGCTTCCTGGGCGCAAAGTCCCTCTTCCACGCTGCACTCGGTCATGGCAATAGGCCCCTCGATCGCCGCAATGATCTCGGCAACACTGATTTCCTCTGCGTCGCGTTCCAGGCTGTAACCTCCGTTAGGCCCTCGATAGGAAGACACCAGGCCTGTTTTAACCAGCAATTTCAGAACCTTGCTGACCGTCGGAAGTTCCAGGTGCGACCGCTCAGCAAGCGCGTGGGCGCTCAGGACTTCGCCGCGCAAGCCGTGCAGCTCGACCATGACCATGATGGCGTAATCCGTCATTTTGCTGATGCGTAACATGTTGGCCTGTCAAATTCCCGTCGAAAAAGTGCTACAAGAACTATATAGTACCATATTAGTACCATTTAAAAATAGCCAAAAAGTCATCATCATCATTTCATCGTGGACCGGTTTCCGGCAAAATCCCCCCATGGAATCATCCGTCGCGAAAAAACCGACCAATCCGGACCCGCGCCTCGATCAGGCCCGGGCCTGGCTGACAAGCCTGGGGGTCAAGTTGCAATCAGGCTTTCAGGATGTCGCTGGGGATGCAAGTTTTCGCCGCTATTTCAGAGCCGATATTGAAGGCAGGTCACACATCCTGATGGATGCCGCACCTCCCGGCGAGGACGTCAGTCCATTTATGGATGTGAACCGGCGCCTGCGCGCGGCTCAGCTGCATGCACCGAAAATAGTCCACGCTGACCGCCGTAACGGTTTTCTCCTGCTGGAGGACCTCGGTGACGAGCTTTATCGTGATTTGCTGGTCAAGAACAACGTTGATGAACTGTTTCCCGGGCTGTTTGACATCCTGGAGACATTTGCACTGACGGTGAACACTGATGACCTGCCCCTCTTCAGTGTCAGGAAGCTACGCAGGGACATGGACCTTTTTCCGGAATGGTACCTCGGTCATCATCGCACGGCGATGCCCCGGCAAAGGCTTGACGCGGTCTGGGACGGTTTTTGCGACCACATCATTGACTCGGCATTGACTCAGCCCCAGTGTTTCGTGCACCGGGATTTCCATTCCTGCAACTTACTCAGAACCGCTGAAAACGAAATCGGCATCATTGATTTTCAGGACGCCGTCATTGGACCGGTGAGCTATGACTTCGTGTCACTGATCTGGGACCGCTACATCCACTGGCCGCGGCCACAAATCGAAATCTGGATGGAGACGATCAGACTGAAACTGGGCTTGGATATGGAACCGGAACAATGGCGCCGTTACTGCGACCTGATGGGGTTGCAGAGAAACATCAAGATCGTCGGAATTTTTGCCAGGCTCTATTACCGCGACGGCAAGAGTGGCTACCTTGAAATGATCCCTCGATTCTATGAGTACGTGACCAGCACCTTGCGCCTGTACCCCGAGTTTGCGGAGGTTTTGAGCCATATGGAGCACCCTGAATGCGTGCCATGATTCTGGCTGCGGGCCGGGGCGAACGCCTGCGACCGCTGACAGACAAGACACCCAAGCCGCTATTGGAAGTTGGTGGAAAACCGCTGATCGAACACCACCTTGAAGGACTGGCAAACGCCGGTTTTCGTGAAGTTGTCATCAACCTCGACCACCTGGGTGAAATGATACGCGGGACACTGGGTGATGGCTCGAGGTGGGGTTTGAAGATCCACTACTCTCCTGAACCTGCCGGCGCCCTCGGCACCGGCGGTGGTATCGCACAGGCGCTGCCGTTGCTGGGTGACGCGCCGTTCGCGATCATCAACGGTGACGTCTTCTGCCACTACCCCCTGGCACGCCTGAGAGCCATCAAGTGCGACCACGCGCATCTCGTACTCGTGCCCAACCCGGCACATAACCCTGACGGCGATTTTGCCCTTCGCGGCGGATACGTTTTTGCCGCAGGACAACCGCTGTATACATTCAGCGGAATCAGTGTTTATCACCCCCGCTTTTTCGCTAATGCCGCCACCGGCAGCTTCTCCATTGTGCCCATGATGAAGGCGGCGATGGCCGTGCAAAATGTAACGGGAGAACTGTTTCGTGACGACTGGTATGATATCGGCACGATAGAGCGACTCGAAGCCCTTCGCGATCATTTAAAACAGCAACTTAATCAAGTTTAATTGACCTAGGTCGTAGTTCTTTTGGGTTTTCTGAGTATACTCACGCCCGACTGAAGAAATCCTGATGTCAGGCAACAAAAACAAGCCTGATTGGCACAGAGCGCAAGGACAATTATTCCAAGTTAACCAAGCTTTAAACGGCAAATCATCCGGAGATTTTTATGAGAATCGGAGTACCGAGGGAGATATATACAGGCGAGAAGCGTGTAGCCACAACCCCAGAAGTGGCCGCCCAGTTAATCAAGTTGGGTTTTGATGTAGCGGTTGAATCCAATGCAGGTGCCGCTGCAAATTATTCAGACAAAGCCTACGAAGCAGTTGGCTGTAGTGTTGTCGGCCTGGACGAGATCTGGAACGATTCAGATATCGTACTGAAGGTCCGCGGCCCCGATGACGAGGAAGCGGCGCGTCTGAAATCTGGTCAGACACTGATCAGTTTCCTGTACCCTGCACAAAACCCCGATTTGTTGCAAAACCTCACTGAGCGCGGTGTGACTGCCATGGCAATGGACAGCATTCCACGCATTTCACGCGCCCAGAAAGTAGACGCCCTGAGTTCCATGGCAAATATCGCTGGCTACCGGGCCGTGGTGGAGGCCGCCCAGCATTTCGGCCGCTTTTTTACCGGCCAGATCACTGCTGCCGGTAAAGTATTACCCGCCAAGGTGCTGGTTATCGGCGCAGGTGTTGCCGGACTCGCTGCTATCGGTGCCGCTAAGAGCATGGGCGCCATCGTGCGTTCTTTCGATACCCGTCCTGAGGTCAAGGAACAGATCGAGAGCATGGATGCAGAGTTCCTGATGCTCGATTTTGAAGATGAAGACGGCTCGGGTGAAGGCGGCTATGCCAAGGTCATGAGCGACGAGTTCATCAAGGCCGAGATGGCATTGTTCCTCGAACAGGCGAAGGAAGTCGATATCATCATCACCACTGCACTGATTCCGGGCAAGCCCGCTCCGCGCCTGATTACTGCGGAGATGGTAGAGGCCATGAAGGATGGCAGCGTCATCGTTGACCTGGCTGCCGAACAGGGTGGTAACTGCGAACTCACCGAACCTGAGCAGGTCGTCACACACCACGGTGTGACCATCATTGGGTATACGGACATGCCAAGTCGGCTGGCTGCACAGTCCAGCCAATTGTATGCAACCAATCTGCGTCACCTGTTAACCGATTTAACGCCTGAAAAAGACGGCCAGATTGTGGTCGACATGGAAGATGAAGTTTTTCGTGGCGCCACTGTATGCAAGGATGGTGAAACCACCTGGCCACCACCTGCCCCTAAACTATCAGCAGCACCGCCGAAGAAGGCGGCGCCGGCACCTGCGCCAGTAGTGAAAGAGGAAAAGAAAAGGTCAGTCGCAGGCCCCATCATTGGCATGGTGGTTGCCGGTCTGGCACTGCTTGGACTTGGGTCTGTCGCACCAGCGTCATTTATGAATCACTTCACCGTATTCGTACTGGCATGTTTTGTCGGCTACATGGTGATCTGGAATGTAACTGCTGCACTGCACACACCGCTTATGAGTGTTACCAATGCTATTTCCAGCATCATCATTATCGGTGCCCTACTGCAGATCAGTTCTGATGTTCCGCTAATCAAGTGGGTCGCGATCGGAACCGTTTTGATTACTGCGGTCAATATCTTTGGCGGCTTTGCTGTTACGCGCCGTATGCTTGAAATGTTCAGGAAGTGAGGTCGTCATGTTTGAAGTAAACGAAGGAATTATCCAGGTCGCGTACATCATCGCGACCATCCTATTCATCCTCGCCCTCGGTGGCCTTTCCAACCAGGAAACTGCCCGGCGTGGTAACTGGTACGGCATTATCGGTATGGCGATTGCCCTGATTGCTACGTTTGTTGGTGATGTCACCCAGCATTACGAGTACCTGATCGTCGCACTGCTCGTTGGCGGCACGGTGGGCATCATTGCCGCCAGACGCGTGCAGATGACCCAGATGCCGGAACTCGTCGCAATCCTCCACAGCCTGGTGGGTCTTGCAGCCGTGGCTGTTGGCTTTGCAAATTTCATGGATCCGGCAAGACTGTCCCATTATTTGGGTGTCGAATTGACCATTCACGATATTGAGACCTACCTCGGTATCCTGATAGGTGCGGTGACATTTTCCGGCTCTGTAATTGCGTTTGGCAAGTTATCAGGCCGGATCGGTGGCAAACCGCTGACTTTGCCGGCAAGACACTGGTTAAACCTGTTGCTGCTGATCGCATCTATCTGGTTTGGCTACGAATTTGTCGCCCAGTCAGCGGCGGGTGGCGGCATGCAACCCCTTATCCTCATGACGGTAATCGCCCTGCTTTTCGGTATCCACATGGTCATGGCGATCGGTGGTGCTGATATGCCGGTGGTCGTGTCCATGCTCAACAGTTATTCTGGTTGGGCCGCCGCCGCAACCGGCTTCATGCTGGGCAATGACCTGTTAATCGTTACCGGCGCCCTTGTCGGCTCCAGTGGCGCGATTCTGAGTTACATCATGTGCCGTGCAATGAACCGCAAGTTCCTTGCTGTTATAGCCGGTGGCTTTGGAACCAGTGAAGGAACGCAGGTGGCAGGAGCAGAAGACCAGGGTGAGGTTGCGCCCATTGAGGCCGAAGAAACGGCAGACCTGCTTACCAATGCCAAAGAAGTGATGATCATCCCGGGTTATGGTATGGCGGTAGCACAAGCACAGCACATCGTTTATGAAATCACCAAGTCGCTGCGTGCCCAGGGTGTTAACGTCCGCTTTGGCATCCACCCGGTTGCCGGGCGTATGCCGGGCCACATGAACGTATTGTTGGCCGAAGCCAAGGTACCTTATGACATCGTCTACGAGATGGATGAAATCAACGACGATTTCCCGAACGTCGATGTGTCTATCATCATCGGCGCTAACGATATCGTCAATCCATCTGCACTGACTGACCCGGATGGCCCGATCGGTGGCATGCCGGTACTGGAGTGCTGGAAAGGCAAAGTTTCCATCGTGCTCAAGCGCAGTATGGCAACGGGTTACGCCGGCGTGCAGAATCCCTTGTTCTTCCTCGACAACACCCGCATGCTGTTCGGTGATGCCGGTGACACGCTGGACAAGGTATTTAAAGAGATCTAAGCAGTTTGCCTGTTAACAGGTGTAAAGCCCCCAAAGCGCAAGCGATGGGGGTTTTTTCATTTCGAGGCGAATTTTGTTATCCGGCCAGGGACCGGAACCCGGCAGGTTCCCACATGCCGGATCAATGCGCACAGGACACGACCCCCTAAACAATAATGCGAAAGAGTCACTTTTGGGTAATAATGTCAGTCATCAGCCTCATTGGAAGAAGCTGATTTCGGACAGGGAGGAGTATTCATGTCGCTATCTGTTGCGGTGCTCAAGGAACAGGCCGATGGGGAACGTCGCGTCGCACTGGACCCGGCCAGCGCCAACCAGCTTGCCCGGAGTGGATTCCAGGTGCTGGTTGAAAAAGGCGCTGGTGAAGCGGCAGGATTCGCCGATGAACAATACGCCGATTGCGTACTTCTGGATGATCCTGAACTCATAGTCACCATGGCTGACATATGGCTGTGGGTGCAAGTGCCGGCGACAGAACAGCTGGCAAACCTGCCTGATGGCCGGCTCGGTATCGGTCTTGTTTATCCGCACCGGAGCCCAGCAATCACCGCTACACTCAATCAACATCGCCATACCTGCCTGGCGATGGAACTTGTACCGTGTAATAACCGCACCCGGTCCATGGATGTGCTCTCCTCGCAGGCTACAATTGCCGGCTACAGTGCAGTATTGAGGGCGGCCCAGCTGGCGCCGCGCGTGTTTCCCATGTTAACCACCCCCGCCGGCACACTAAACCCGGCACGGGTGGTCGTTATTGGCGCCGGTGTAGCCGGTTTACAGGCGATCGCGACGGCGCGAAGACTGGGCGCCCAGGTCGAAGTTTATGAACCGGGACCCATAGCCCGTGAAACAGTGGAATCCCTCGGAGCATTAATAATCAGCGCGGATACTGCAAAGGTTGACAGCACCGGATTGGATGAAAAGCCTGCCCAGGATGATCAGCACCCGATGCCTGAAAATTTGACGGAGTGCCTGGCCGGGGCAGATGTCGTCATATCAACCGTTGCACTGCCCGGGATTTCGGCACCAAAGCTCATCAGCAAAACCATGCTCGATGGCATGCAAGCCGGCTCGGTTATCGTCGACCTCGCTGCCGAATCGGGCGGTAATTGCGAGCTGACCGTGCCGGGTAAAACAATGACGCACAATGGGGTTGTTGTGGATGGGCCGCTCAACCTTGCCAGTGAAGCCGCCAATCACGCGAGTGTTATGTATGCACGGAGCCTGCTGGATGTGCTTGACCTCGTGGTCGATGGTGAGAGCATCATCGTCAATCGCGACAGCGAAGTGATCGATGGAATCCTGTTGACACATGACGGAAAACTGGTTCAAAGAGACGCCATTGATCCACTGGCAGACGCTTGAACCGGGGGCTGAAATGAACCTGCTGTCAAGTTCCTGCTTTACCGTTTTTCCGGGAGGGAAATAGCCGTCATGGAATCGTTCCCCGTCCTGTTGATCGTGGTGTCCTCTCTGGTCATCGCTTTACTGATTTTCGTCGCGGTAAAACTGATACTTGCACACCTGTCAGAGCTTCGGGCAATCGGCAAGGACAGCGACACAAAGGCCGAGGCACCTGCAACTGAACCTGCACCTGCACCTGAACCTGACCCGGCCCCGCAACCCGAAACCATTGTTGAAAAATCGGATCTGGCCATTAAGCTGCTGGCGGCAGAGAATATTATCGTGGTTCCGGGTTATGGCTTGGCAGTTTCGCAAGCCCATTTTCAGCTTGGAGCCCTGGCAAGGTCACTTGCAGACAAGGGGATCGAGGTCAGTTTTGCGATTCATCCCGCCGCCGGACGCATGCCCGGGCACATGAATATCCTGCTTGATGAAGCGGAGGTACCACATGCAGGGATATTTGACCTTGAAAGCATCAACCACCGCTTTCCCGCGTGTGACCTGGCGCTCATCGTTGGCGCCAATGACGTGGTTAATCCGGCGGCCCGCGAAGATACGGACAGCCCAAATTATGGCATGCCCGTCCTCGACGCTGACAAAGCCCGGCGAGTGTTTGTCTTCAAACGTGGCGACGGATACGGCTATTCTGAAACCGACAACCCGCTATTTTCACGGGAAAACGTCCAGATGGTTTATGGCGATGCCAGGGATACCCTGCAGAACCTTCTCGATGAAGTGCAAACGGACCAGGATTTGCCTGTCGGGTCCTGAAAAAATTGCTACCGAAAAATTGAATTTTTTGCAAAATTACTTGTCTTTAGTGTTGTAGTGATGTATAACACCTATACATAGTTCAAAGACAGGACATCAAGACCATGAAAATTGCCCGAACCTTAGCACTCATTGTTGGCGTCACGCTCGTGGTGTCAGCCTGTAACAGGGATGCTGAAGAAGCACTCGTCAGTGTCGAAGCGAATGCCAATCCGCTGCTTGCCCATGTTCCGGCCGATACGACCTACGTTTTTGCAACCGTCGAACCGGTTCCCAAGGAAATTACCGATGTCTACATTTCACGCTTCCAACCGGTTCTGGACGTCATGTCGAAACAGGTCGACAAGTTCCGGGCGAATTATGCGGCAGGTCAATTCGAAAACGACCAGATGGCCCGGCTCGCAAGTGCTGTTCTTGACGAACTTGGCGGCGAAGTGAGCGCGGAAAGCTTTGAGAAACTGGGCATCAGCCTGCAGGCCAACTCCGCCTTTTATGCCAACGGGGTCTTTCCTGTGATGAGAATAAGCCTTGCCGATACCGGCAAGCTTCGCGACGCTATTGCCCGGATTGAAACCAAGATGGGCTTTGAACTGCCCGAAAAAGAACTCAACGGCACCGGCTACTGGCATGTCTCTGAAACTGGTATGCCGGTTGGTGTATACATCGCCATCCTTGACCAGCAACTGGCCATGGCCGTATTCCCTGTCAGTGCCGAGGACAAGTTGCTGCCGGCATTTCTTGGCCAGGATATGCCCGCCACGAGCATGGCGTCAACCAATGCACTGGCGATCATGAACAGCGCAAAGGGCTACACCGGATACGGTTCAGGCATCGTGGACCTGCAAAAACTGGCCAACGAAATGCTTGATGAAAACAGCGCGACGCGCGCATACATGGGTGCGGACCTGTCCATGCAGATGAAGTCTCTCGATCCGGTATGCGTTGCCGAGTTCCGCTCGATGATCGACAAGGCGCCGCGCATGACCATGGGCACCACCCATCTCACTGCCAATGAAATCGGCATGCGTTACGAACTGGAAATTGAGAACTCACTGGCAAGCGGACTCCTTGGCCTCGTATCCGATACACCGGCTGCCATTGAGGGAGACCAGCTGGTATCGGCATCGCTTGCTGTCAGGGTTGGTAAACTGCGTAACTTCCTGCTGGAGAAAGCCAACGCCATGATGGCGGCGCCTTACCAGTGCGAGCAGTTGCAGAAACTCAATCAGAATGCGGAGGAACTCGTCACGCAACTCAATATCCCCATGCCCCCAATGGTGAATAACTTGATGGGTGTGCGAATCAGCATGGCTGAGTTCGATCCAAAAGCGGACATCGTCAAAGGCAAGGGGCTCGTGGTATTGCACGTAGACAAGCCCGAGATGTTTGTCGGTATGGCCAGCATGATGGTGCCGGGATTCGATCAACTGGACCTCGCCAATCAGACCGAACCCGTCAGGATTCCGGAAAGCATTCTTCGCATGGAAGGCCTGGAGGTCTTCGCGCTGATGGGTGACAGCGCAATCGGCGCTTCCGTTGGTGAGGAAAACTCCGGCGGCCTGGAAGCATTCATGAATCTGAATCAGAAAAATGACGGTACATTCCTGTCGGTTTCATATGACATGGCGAAACAAATGGAGATTGAGGCGGCAATGAAGGATACGCTGCAATTCAGCACCGAAACCGCCGCACATGAATATTCCGAAGCGGTTAAAGAAGCGTATACCGCCATGCTTGGCCGCTCACGCGTCGACATGCGTTTCACCCCGAGCGGCCTGGTCATAGACAACAAGGTTACCTTCAAATAAGCGTGTGAAAACAAAAAGGGCCGCAGGTGCGGCCCTTTTTCTGCTCTCAGTACATAAAGTGTTTTATTTTCTCACCCTTGCGGCCGATCTCGGTCATGGCCTCGATGCCGATTTGCAGGTGCAGGTCTACCCAGTTGGCGGTGACCTTCCTGTCGGATTCCTCGGTTTTTACACCATCAGGCGTCACCGGCACGTCCGACACCAATAACAGGGCGCCGTGCGCAATCGCATTGGCGTGTCCGACGATGAACAAGGTCGCTGTTTCCATGTCGATGCCGATACAGGTCATCTCCTTGAGCCGCATGTGAAAATCCTCATCGTGTTCCCAGACACGGCGGTTGGTCGTATAGATCACCCCGGTGCGGTAATCGACGCCATGTTCCAGAATCTTGTCTGAAACGAACTTGTGTAATTTAAACGACGGCAAAGCCGGCACTTCGGGCGGAAAATAGTCATCACTGGTGCCCTCCCCGCGGATAGCGGC
>Ga0316201_10004430_pt1 | contig 10595 bp, 11 predicted proteins | sample CS6wburrow_MG_FD_204516 | JGI IMG/M metagenome (GOLD analysis project Ga0316201, IMG submission 204516) | Coastal sediment microbial communities from Delaware Bay, Delaware, United States - CS-6 worm burrow | ecosystem: Environmental > Aquatic > Marine > Coastal > Sediment | place: USA... | reverse complement strand
TTATGATGATGCATTCTCAGGAGCCAAAGAGGTAATTGAATGGTTACGGAAAAAAGGTTATGAGATTGTAATCTTCACCACAAGAGCATCTGAAGAAAATGCTAAAGAGTTGGGTGGCGATCATAAAGAGCAAATAGAAAAAGTTAAAGAGTGGCTTACAGATAAAGGAATTTACTTTGACAGAATTACGGGAGAAAAATTAGCAGCTGATTTTTATATTGACGACAAAGCCATTCACATTCAAGATGGGGACTGGAAAACAGTTCTCAAGGTTATTAAAAAGAGAGTAAAGTATAGAGTTGTGTAACACAACCAGGAGGACACTAACATGGGTATGAAATATTCATTTTCCGAACTTGGACAAAACATTTTGACAAGAAAGTTCGGAGGAACAAAAGTTGGTGTTGCTGATCCTTATGTAACAGGTTATCATTTTATATGGTTTGACAAAGTTCCGCCAGGATTAAGCAGCTACATCTCTAGCAATGGAATCAGTGGTATTTCATCAGCAGGAGAAATTCAAAACGTATTATCAGCATCATGCCTGTCTGTAACACCACCGGGTGGTACATTAAATAAAATTGAGTACACCGGTCTTGGTGGAGTTAAATGGGCAGTGCCAGGAAATATTGATTACGGAAATACTGTATCAGTTAAGTTTCTTGAATTTAACAGAACACCATTACTAGATATTATGCACAATTGGGTTAAACTAATCAGAGATTATAGAACAGGTGTCACTGATTTAGAAGATGGTAATGAAGGTGAAGGTTATACCAAGAAAACTTATGCTGGATTAATGTATTACTGGACTACAGCTCCTGATGCAAAGACTGTAGAATATTATGCATGTTATGATGGTGTATTTCCAGCAAAGGATCCACAAGACTTGTTTACAAGTGATGTGGAAACTGTTGGAAGACTTGATTTGGAAATCGAGTTCAATGTCGATTATGCATGGCATGAACCTTGGGTATTAACTAAATGTCAAGGTTTTGCAGATACGTTCGTACAAGCAAGTAAGGATAATGTTCTTGGTTATGGACCTAGAGTCGGTAATGAAGGATAATTAAATGTTATCAAAATCAGCGTTACAAACAATTGCTGCATGTATGGTTTATGATGAGGATATATCTAAACCAGCTAAAATGCAAATTTTGCGTTTTATTGAAAGTGCATCAGAAAAACAGTTACAACATTATATTGTTCACGGAGATATTGTAGCGGAACAAGAAGTGGCAATTTCAGAAGTTGCATTTCTTGTTCCTGCTGCTATTATTGCTGCTGCTGCCGCTGCCGGGCGTGCAATTTATAATGCGGAGTTCAGTAAAGCAGCTAGAGCATGCCAAATGTTTCAAGGTAAAGAGAAAAAAAGTTGCATGAAAAAATTTAAAATCCGTGGACTGAATGGCAAGATTTCAGCTATGAGAAGGGAAATGGGAAAATGCAATCAAACATCACGTCCGGATAAATGTAGAAAAATGTTTAGTGACTATATAAGAGAAGCTGAAAAACAGCTAAAAAAAGTACAGTCAGAATAATTTGGAGGTTATAAAAAAATGGATATTAATAGAATGAGATTGGGTCTTGTTTATATTTTTTCTGAAAATAAAAATCTTACTAAAGAGACAAAGATCCAGTTAATCAATTTTATTGAGGGTGCGAATGAACATCAGTTAAAGTCTCTTGCACTTGATGGCAGTATAGATACATCTGATAAACTAGATGAACAAGCATGCTCAATTTTAGATGATAGATTTGAAGCATCAGCTAACATTCAGGAATCTATTAAAAAGGCTTCTTTAGAAGCAGTAAATGCTCTTTCAGAAGTAGTACCATTTGTTGTTGGAGCAGTTGCGGGTGGTATTACTGGCCATATTCTCTTGAAGAAAAAGGCCAAACAGGTTTGTGCAAAATATCAATCAGACCCTGAAAAATATAAAGCATGTACTAAAGATGTTGTAAGGAAGGGTTGGTTGAAATCTAAAGAAGTGGAAAGAGATAAAGAAGAAAGAAAAGCAGCAAAAGCAAAAGCAAGTTTGAAATAATCTAATTCGATACGAAGGAAAGGAAATAAACTAATGACATTCACAGGATTTAAAGTGGAGTATCCCGAATATGAGGTAATTACCCCACAGACAAAACAATCATTTACATTGAGATCTCTTAATGTAAGTGAAGAAGAAAATTTAAAAGGAAGTCTTGTAACACCAAACAAAATTGCTGATCATCTGAACAATTGTTTATTCAAAGCAATGGTTAAAAGACCAGAAGGAATTTCTTCATTACAGGATTATCTAAAGGCAGTTACTTTGAAAGACAGAGATGCTCTTCTATATGGTTTGTATCATATTACATATGAAGAGATAAGAAACTATCAAGTTAAGTGTACAGATTGTAGACATGAATATGGTGTTACTGTTCAAGCGTCAAGTACATTCAATTTCAATCCTTATCCAGGTGACAATATTATTGCTGAAAGGATCAACTTTGAGTTGCCTGTTACAAAAGGAGTGTTTGTAAAAATAAAACAACCAACTCTTTTTGATGAAGTAACTGGTATTAAAACATTGGGAGTTAGACCTGGAACTACACTTGATCTAATTACAGAAACTTTAATTATTGAAGAGTTTACACAGGACGTTCCAGAAAGGAAAGAACCACTTGTTTATGATGAGAGAGTTGATGTTATGGATGCTTATATGTCACTCCCTGCAAGAGACAAGAGAGCAATTTTCAAAAAATATTCAGAGAAATTTGGACAATATGGTATTGATTTGAAAATGCAAAGTAGTTGTGCTAATTGCGGGAATGAGGATGTTCATAATATAGATTTGGTGGAAAGTTTTTTTCGTTCATTGTACTCAGCATGATGATATCATTAAGTTTAAAAGTGATTTAAATGAAGGGATATATGCTTGTATGGAAATGAGCAAGCAATCATATGTTGAGTGCATACTTATGCCGTATAAAAGATTTCAGGATTATATGATCTGGAAATCCAAACTTGAGGAAGAAAAACAAAAGAAATTAAATGAGGAACTAGGCAAACATGGCAAATCTTTTAGATAGATTTAATAAAACAGTTGTTGGGTCTGAAACAAAGATAGCCGATTATAAATCTAAGATATCAAGTGTTGGTGATTTCAAAAGAATTTCTGACATTGAAGTTATTCTCAGCTCTTGGAATAATATTCTTGTAACGCCCAGAAGAACTTACATGTTTGACCCGGAGTACGGAAGCAATTTATATAAAATGGTATTTGAACCTGCGGATGCAAAAACACAAGAACAAATAATTCAAGAGGTTGTCGAAACTCTTCAAAGATACGATGATAGAGCGAGAATAAGTGATGTTCAAGTTTCATTTTTTCCAAATAAAAAAGGTTTTAGTTTGGGAATTGATGTAGAATATGATGGAGATACAACACAGTTAGAAACTGTTATTGATGAAGATTTGTATTTTCATTTCTACGAAGATACCACAGAGTAACGGGGATATAATAAATGATTTCGGATTATGATAGAAGATTACTTACAGAAGCTGGTAGAGAGTATATTCTTGAAGTTACCAGTCGAAGTAATTACATACATGAAAATTTATCACAACCAGATCGTGAAGTCTTATACGAGAAGGTTATGAATTTATCTTATCAAGAAGTTATTGCATTAACTGTTACTGAGGATATTAGAGCGTTTGAAACTTCATTTTCAAAATTTTTAAAATATAGTTTGGCAGCTATAGCGGGAATGGTTGGGGGTATTGCTGGCCCACCTATTACTATGTTTATTCTATATCTCTACAGAAAAGCAACAGACAGATGTGTAAGAGAATGTTTTGCAAAAATGAAGATGTCTAAAGAAAGAAAAGTTTGTAGATATCAATGTCAACTTGCTGCTGCTAGAAAAATGGTAAATGAAATTCGTTCACAAATATCAAAATGTGGAACAACTAAGAAACCCCAACAATGTGAAAAGAAATTGGAAAAAGAATTAGTTAAATGGTCTAAGAGAGTTCAATCTATAACAATTAAAATCAGACAAGCTCAACTAGATCTTGAAGTCCAGAGAAGAAAACTTGCTGATAAACAAGCAAAACAAAAAGCACAAGCGTTAAGAGCATCATATGATATTAGTAATTTAAATATGTCACTTGTTAAAGAGGAAGACGTTGAACCAGTAAAGATTGATCCCAAAAAAGAAAAAATGGTAAGAACAGTGATGTATCTTGGGTTGTGGGCTGTACCAGTTCCATTTTTTAATGATCTAGTTAATTACATGGTTAAAAAATATAGTTTTGCTTGTGCATCAAAATGTTTAACACAAAAAAAATTACCAAAGGCAGTTTGTTATAGACAATGTGCATATCTTGGGTCTAAATATGCAAATGATGTTTTGAAAAAACAATTGTCGAAATGTTCAAAATCAAAAGACCCTGTAAAATGTAAAAGAAAGATTTATTCTTTGATGGATGATTGGAAACAACGTGAAGCTGAAAGAAAGATCAAATTTGAATCATCTCTCAGAGATGCTTTAAGAAAAGCAAAAGCAAAAAATGCTAAACAACAAGGAAAAGCATAATGACAATACAAAATTATAATCGTATTTATGAATATATTCATGAATACCAGAATCTTGTTTACGATTATTATAGTAAACATGTTGTTGCTTTTCTTACAACTTATTACAACCTTAATGTATGCGAAACAATTTGGGAAGATGAAGATATAATGGGCGGCGCATATGAACAGGTTGGGGATTTGTCTGGAATCAAACGTAATAAAATTTTAGTGTTACCTTTATTTTACGCTGAAGAATACTCCACTTCATTTGATGGACAAGAAATTGGTTTGGTAAAAGAAAATGAAACATCATTTGTAATGCCAAGTACATATAATTTTAAACCTTATCCAAATGATATTATTAAATTAGAGCAAGAATTTTTAAGTCCAACCAAAGATACGTTTCCTCTATTTATTGTTACAGGAGTAGAAATACATCCAAATACCGAAAGGCGGTTTTGGAAAATCAGATGTAAAACATTCCAAAGTGAAGGATTATCATCTGTCGAAGCACAAGTTGAAAATACATATTCATTCGTTGAATATGATAAGAAGATTCACACATTAGAAGATTCACAGTTTATGGCCAGGTTATTGTACAAACATTCTTCATTGAAACCTCTTCTGCAAAATCTATATGATAGTAGATGCGGATACTACTTTACACCAAGGCAACCTTTAAGCTGTTAGGAGATAAATAATGACTGACCTATTATCAAGCCAGATATATCTATCTAGGGATAGTATTAGAGAACAGATAGCGGCTGAAGTTAAAAATTATATGGAACTGAATAATGTAGATTTAACGAAATCTTCATTTCTTAGTTTTATGATTGATACTGTATCAACAATCACAGGAAATTTATTATTTTATCAACTATCAACTTATAGAGAATTTTTCTTAACAAAAGCCCAATTGCCTGAATCAATTTTAAACCTTTCTTCTTTTCTAGGATATAATACAACAGAAGCCACAGCAGCAAAAGTTAATGTTTTAATGACAATACCATTAGGATTTGATGATTCAAATGTTCAATTTACAATTCCAGAAGGTTTTAAATTTACAGCAGATGGTGATATTATATTTAGAACTTATTATACAACAACAATAACTGTTGTTAATAATTCGGATATTACCATTCAAGTGGCTGAGGATAACAAAAGATATGTTCTTCCGTATGATATTGATACAGAAGGGTTTAGCTTTGTTCTTCCTTTAACTCAAACAGAAGAGACTGTTCAAGAATTTCAAATAGATAGTGATACTCAAGAATTTCAATTTATTACATTAGATGTTCCCATCACTGGAGAACTTGCTTCTTTGAGTGTTCAAATACAAAATCCAGGAAGCGCAGGTTATACAACATGGACAGAATTTGATAGTTTGTTTCTAATGAGTGCTACAGATAAGGGATACGTTTCAAGAAGAACTGATACTGGACGTAGACTAACATTTGGAAATGGACTAATCGGTGTTCAACCAACTCCTGGTTCAAATGTTTTAGTTACGATTGAAACAACTCAGGGTGAGGACGGTAATGTAATTGCAGGGTCGATTCGTGATGGCGAAAGAATTTATGTACAAACCTTAGCAGGAAATAATGAGGTTGTATCTTATGAGGTTATAAACTCATCTCCAGCATTTGGAGGTGTAGAAGAAGAATCTCTTGAGGATATAAGAAAAAATTCAATTGCATCAATATCAACATTAAGTCGATTAGTAACAGAGAATGACTATAAAAATATTAACATTGTTGTTCCCGATTCTCCAATTGCTCAAAACTCATTGCCTGTTTTGAAAAGATCAGATTTACAAGTTAACGAAATTGAATTGTTTAGTGCTATTTTGTTTGGAACAGGAACTGAAGAGGTTGATAATATTGTTCCAACAAGAAATGCTGTGTGGACTATTCCGATTTCACAAACTACAATTCCAAGAGATTCTGAAATTCAAATAGGTGATAACACATATTATTCAATGTTTGAAATTTCTATTGACCTGAATAATACTGTTGGTGATTATGAATATATTGTTTATGAATTAGAATTGTTGCCTGCATTAGAAACGAGTTATGGTGAAACATATGATTTGTATGCTGACAAGCTTGAAATTGTTAGAAGTGGAACCCAAGGAATATTCAAATTACATTATAAATCATCTGAAAGTGATGCAGACTTGACAACTTGTACAATGCAAATTGCATCTAGTGGTTCTACTAAAATCATGACCAATGATTCTACTTCTGGTTATTTTATTTATACGTTTGATCCTTATACCGACATTCCTTTGGGAGAACAAACATTTAATTTCAATATTCAAGATCCAAGCTCAACTGACATTGCAAAGTATTCAAACAAGGCTACATTCAGAGGTGATTTGAGTACATTCATGAGATCTAATGCTGAAACTGATGGAACTTCGGTTATTGTTTATGATGTTCCAGTTGTAGAAAAAACATATTATGATGGAATTGATAAGAGAGATTTTGAATTGGAAGTTATGCAGACATTAATTTCATCTCTTGATTTAACAGATAGTAAAATGTTAACAGATTTTACAAATATAAAGTTTACAAATACAGATGGTGTCTTGGAAAATATGAAATTGAATGATGTGACAATATCCCCCGTTATTGATATTGTTGAAACATTACCATCTACTTGTTCAAACAATGATAGATATATCTACTCACCATGCTCTGGAAATGCTACATATCAAGATAATATTGTTAAATGTGTTGTTACTGTTGATCATACAATTATTGATACAACAGCATTTGATGGTACATCTGTTATAGATACAACATCCGTAATTGACTCAACAGCAGTTTCTTATATATATGAAGAACCTGTAGGAGATTCTATTGTATATATTACAAATAGAGGAGCTAAATATATTTATTCAGATCGTGGTTGGATTCCTCTTCCAGAATACACTGTACCATTAGATATTGAAGTGGAGGTCACTAGAACATCAACATTCAGTGGAACGGTTACTGCTCTGATAACTACTGTGCGTGAGACGATATATGAGGCTTTTGTCGATAGATTTGGAACAAACGAAACTATTTATAGATCCGAAATTATTGATGTTGTTCAAGGTGTTGATGGAGTTAGTCACTGTCGTTTAAGAAAACCAGAAACAAGTATTTTCTTTAATTTTCAATTAACCGATTTAACACAAGACCAGTTATTAAGATATGGTCCAGAATATGTATATTTCACAGAAGATACAATAACAGTTAGGGTAATATAATATATGGAACAATTATTAGCTAAAGCAAAAATAAAAGATTCGCAATTAAAAACATTGATAACTCGCATTGTTTCTAAAAATTTGAGTTCGTTGTCAGAACCTTGTTTCTATCCTGAACTAAAAAAACATTATTACGAATTGTTAAAATTGACAGGGTTAACAGAGAAAGATATAAAAGAGTTTAAGAAAAGACGATGGGCTGGAAAAAAGGAAGCTAAGTTTGCGACTAACATGAATGCCATTGCAAACTTCTATGTATTTTTGCTACAATATTTTCTTTCAAAGAAAGATAAACAAACATATACCTATTTAATGATTCTGTATGTTATACGCCATTATGCAAACCTTATGCATAAACATTTCAAATACTGTAACCCTGATGCTTTTAAGTATGCTATGGAAACATTGACAAAAACACATCTTTTTGCAAGAGAAAAAACAATTTCTAATGCTCTATATTATATGGCACAGGAAATGATTCGAAGATGGACAACTGCTTTATCTAAAAATGATCTTGATGCGATTGGTTTGTTTATGAGAGAAAGTCGTCACCGTGTTTCCCAGAGTACAAAAAGTTTTGCACAAACGTATTATAAAATTTCTGAAAAAGGTATTGGGATAAAAACTCAAGAAAGTCCTGATGAGGATGATGAAAATAACTATCAACAACAATCAGGGCAACAAGCAGTAAAATTAATTGATAATATTACAAAAAATATAACTGTTTATAGATCGGTTGATAGAAAAGCTCAAGAAGAAGCAAGAAAAATTTCTAAAATTAATGCTTCTATTGCGACTCAAATTACAACAAAACTCTCAAATACAAAAAATTCAGATTTGATAAGAACGATTTTTAGATTGTATTTGAAAGAATTGAAAGATGCAAAACAGATATGTGGAAAAGACTATGAGAAACATATCAGAAGTTTAATGTCAATTAAACGAACCAGACAAGAAATCTATTTTAAACAACAAATCAATGTTTTATTAGAACGTGTTTTGAAAGATTTTGGATACCTACAAAAATATAGAAAGCTAACAAATCAAACCCAATTCTATATCACTTTATTTCTCGCCTACTATTTAACGATGCTTATACGCAACAATGTATGTAAAAATTAAGCTGTAAAATTACTTTGACTTTGTAATAACGCTTGCCTTGCGGCTGTTGTTAATGATACTCTATCTCCAGCAGGTACTTCAGATATAGTAGAAGATTTTCTTCTTCTTGCAGCTTCATTCTTTGCCAATAGACTTTCTCTTGCTAACGCTCCACTTGAAGTTACTGACTTAGAACTAATAAAAACTGAACCAGGTTGTTGTGTAACATTTGCTGAATTTGCAGCTGCGCTTCTCATTTCATTTCTTGTATATGATACTGTTGAATCATTATCTTTTAAGGATTCCAGATAATTTCTTACTGTTGGTCTATGTGGAGACATTGATTTCTTTTCTTCAAGTAACATTGTTCCATACAAACTTGTGAAATCAAGTCTGACATCAACCATTGCTAATTTTTGATTAAAAGAAATTTGTTGTTGATCTCCACCCTTCACTACTGTTATGTTGGTAATAACAGATGGATCTAAACTATAAATACCTTTTGATTTTATTCTATGAAAAAATGGCCAGTTAAATGTTTTTCCATCATCGGATCTGGGTATTGCCAAACATAATATTACTGCAAGTGGTCCAATAATATGTCTATTAGTAGAGGATTGACTTCCAGGATTCGGATTATATAATCTAATTGTTGCTGTATATGAAGGAGTATACCCACTGTTTCTCCAAACTTGAGGAAAATCAACTCTATGCCCTGCAAGCATCTTATCAACTGTATTCAAACTTCCCTTCATAAATCCACTCTGAGAAGCTAGATTTCCTTTTAATTTATTTAAAGTCTGTGCCATCTTTATAGCACCAGTACCTCCAGCTCCAATTATATCTCCTGCTGTTCCACCAACATCTCCTCCGATTGATTCAAATGACTTTCCAATATTTTCAATTGCTTCAATACCTGTATTTGAACCAGTCATTTGTGCTAGTTGTTGCATACCTTGAGAAGCAACATCTGTAAATTTTTGAAGAAATGTTTCACCGTATTCATTTGAAAATGTATCTGTTGGGAAGTTATCTGCAATGAATGCTAATCTAATTGGTTGTGTAGATAAACTAAATCCAAGATTATTTAATATGCCATTGTATTTATCCCATGCTTCATTAACTCTGAACAATGTCAACCCAGATTCAAAGTGTGGTGTGCATGGAGTAATTTCCATTACTGGCATACTGTTTACAACGGCCGTATCGCTTACATAAGATGCCGGTGGCATTCCAAATGTTTGTTCAAATGGATCTAGAATAAGAGTACTTCCCATGATTAATCTCCTTAGTTTATATTTGCTGCTGCAACTTGTTGGGCAGCACCATCATTACCTGAAAACCAAGCTCCACCTCCGTGGAATCCGCCACCACCATTGTTATTATTATTAATATTATTTTGATTACTTGTTGATATGATGTTAGCAGATGATATTGTTGCTTGTGCTTGATTTTTTGATGTATCATCCATTTTCTTACTTAACTTTGCTGTAGTTTCGTCTAATTTGTTTGTAACTAATTGACTCTTTGATGTTTCTTGTTCTGCATATGAACTAGCCAATTGACTTCGTTGTATTGCTTTATTAGTTGCAATTGTTGCCGCATTTATATGCCCTTGTGCCATTTGTATTTCTTCTGGAGTTGCTCGTCTCCATCTTCCATTTTCCATTACTTCA
>Ga0316201_10004429_pt1 | contig 10598 bp, 8 predicted proteins | sample CS6wburrow_MG_FD_204516 | JGI IMG/M metagenome (GOLD analysis project Ga0316201, IMG submission 204516) | Coastal sediment microbial communities from Delaware Bay, Delaware, United States - CS-6 worm burrow | ecosystem: Environmental > Aquatic > Marine > Coastal > Sediment | place: USA: Delaware... | reverse complement strand
AACGACGATGCAATCGTCGGTATCCTGCTGGCCAAGGACATCCATCGCGCGCTGCTCAACGGTCAACCCGAACCGTGGCGCGATATCCGCTCCTTGTGCCGCGACCCATTGGTCGTACCCGAGACTGCGCAGGTCTCCAGCCTGTTCGACCAGATGCGCGCCGACCGCGCCCACATGGCGTTCGTCATCGATGAATATGGCGCGTTCGTCGGCATTGTCACGCTCGAAGACCTGCTCGAGGAGATCGTCGGAGAGATCCACGACGAGACCGACCAGGCAGCCAACGACGTTGACATCGTCGCGGTCGCCAACGACACCTGGGAGGCCGACGGCCTGGTGTCCCTGAACGATCTGCAACGGACCATCGGCCTGCGGGTGCCGCCGGAGCTGGACGCGAACACGGTGTCCGGGCTGTTCATGGCACGGCTGGATCGCGTGCCGGCGGTCGGCGACGAGCTGACCGAATCCGGTTTTCAGATGCGGGTCGTGGCGGTCTCTGAACACCGCGTTGGCCGCGTCGAGCTGATGTTGTTGCAAACGGCCCCGGCAAGGGACGCAGGCCAGACATCATCCGATCCATCCATCCCACCGTCTGAAGAAAAATGAACGAAGCAGCCACACCGTCGGAGGCCAAACCGGAAGAGGCCACGCAGACCCGGATGCTCGAACAGATCGTCGAGCACCTGGATACCGGTCGCCATTCAGAGGCCGCGGAACAGATCGAGGCGGCACACCCGGCCGAGGTCGCGAACCTGCTCGAGTCGTTGCCGCCTGGGCAGCGGATCGGACTATGGGAGATCATCGCCCCGGACCAGGAAGGTGAAATCCTCAGCCATATGCACGACGAGGCCCGCGCCTCGATCATCGAGGAGATGGACGACGCCGAACTGGTCGCGGCGGCCCAGACAATGGACCCGGAAGACCTTGCCGAGGTCGTCGAGGAACTGCCGGACGAACGCCACATCACACTGTTGCAGACACTCGATGGCGACCACCGCGCACGGCTGCGGGCAGTGCTGGACTATGCGGAGCATACGGCTGGCCGACTGATGAGCACCGAGGTACTCAGCGTACGACCCGATGTCTCGCTGGCCGTGGTACTGCGCTGGTTGCGCCGCCACAGTGCCCTGCCACCGCACACCGATGCCCTGATAGTGGTCGATGAACACGGACGGCACTTGGGCACGCTGGGCATCGACGATCTGCTGACCGGTGACCCCGAGACACTGGTGACGTCGCTGATGCAACAGGACAGCCAGTTCGCCCGCGCGGATATGAGCGAACACGAGGTGGCCGTGCTGTTCGAGCGCCGCGACCTGGTCTCGCTCGCGGTCCTCGATGCCGAGGACCGCCTGTTGGGCCGGATCACGATCGATGATGTCGTCGACATCATTCGCGAAGAATCCGATCGCGTGCTGCTCAACAGCGCGGGTCTCGACGAAGCGGAGGACCTGTTCGCGCCTGTCATACCAAGCGCCAGGCGCCGCGGGGTCTGGCTGGGTATCAATCTGCTCACCGTATTCCTTGCCGCCGCGGTGATCGGACGCTTCGAAGCGGTGCTGGACAAGATCGTCGCGCTGGCGGTGCTGTTGCCGATTGTCGCAAGCATGGGTGGTATCGCCGGCAGCCAGACCCTGACCCTGACGATCCGCGGCCTCGCACTCGACCAGATCGCCAGTGCCAACGTGCGCTGGCTGGTGGGCAAGGAGATAGCCGTCAGTGCACTCAACGGTCTGGTGTGGGCATTGGTTGTGGCCGGCGTCGCCTTCGTCTGGTTCGGCAGCACCGGGATCGCCGTCACGCTCGGCATCGCGTTGATCATCAACCTGCTGATCGCGTCATTCTCCGGCGTCCTGATCCCACTGGGCCTGAAGCGCCTGGGCATCGACCCGGCCCTGTCCGGCGCGGTCATCCTGACTACCGTCACGGATATCGTCGGATTCCTCAGTTTCCTGGGGCTGGCATCGTGGATCCTGTTGTAGACGATGCACCGCGTAGCCGGCCTCCGTCAGCCCACGCTGTCGAAGCCGTCGAGCACCTCGCCGATCAACGCCTGGCGCGGCCCACGCAAGCGATACACCGCGTGCGCGGTGTGGCGCATGACCGGGGCCTCCTCCACCCGGAAAAGCAACCGGGCATCGAGGCGCTCCTGCAGCATCGCGCGCGGCAGATAGGCGGCACCGCCGATCGCATGCAGGTACGACAGGGCCATGTGCGCGTTACCCAGCCGCGTGTGCGGCTCTGGCGCATCGGGGAACTGACGCCGATGCTGCAAGGCATGCGCCAGCCCCCAGTCGACCATCAGGTAACCGTCGCCGAGCGCCTGGTCCACGCTCAGCCCCGCCTGATTGCTGACCAGCACGAGTTCCAGTGTCGCCACTTCTCGAATCTGCAGCACATCCAGTTGCGCGGGCTCGAGCATGAACGCCAGGTCCAGCACCCCGTCCAGCAACTTGCGGATCAGCAGTTCTGGGGTATGCGACTCGGCAATGATTGCGATCTCCGGCCGATTCCGGCGCAGCCGCAACAACCAGTCCTGCAGCAGCACATCCCACAGGCGCAGACTGCCGCCAACGGACAGCTGGCTGCTTGCGCCGCCTGCGTTCACCTCCTGGCGCGCCTTGCGCCAATCCTGAATCAGGCGGTCGGCATGGCGGATCAGGCGGTTGCCTTCGGGCGTCATCCGGATCTCCCTCTTCTCGCGATTGAACAGCGCCACGCCGAGATGCGCCTCGAGATTCTTGATGCGCGCGCTGACGGCCGCCTGCGTCAGGTGCAGGGCCTCGGCGGCCTGCCCGAAATGACGCAGCCTGGCCACCTCGAGAAAGGTGCGAAGCAGTTCGAAGTCCATAACTAATCGATTTATTTTTAAAAACTGACAATTTATTCTAGTTAGATTTGTTGGTTGGCGCCACCTAGAATGCAGCGCTCATTCGCGAACTGGAGCAATGAGATGCACAAAAAGAACCCAGAAAATGCCCTGAAGCGTGCCCAGGAGCAGCGTCTGATCGTACGGATACAGGCCCGTGAGGCTGGCTGGAAAACGCTGTTCGGCCAACTCGTCCGAGAGCATATCCAGGCTGTACATGGCCGCTGTCTTGCATACCTGAAGAACGCGGACGACGCAGCTGACGCGACCCAGGAAGCGCTGTTTCGGGCCTTCCGCGCAATCGACCGTTTCCGCGGTGATGCGTCTTTGCGCACCTGGCTGTTTGCTATCGCCGACAACGAGTGTCATACACTGGTCCGAAAACGCGCGCGCTACCAGTTGGAACCGGACCTGGAACCGCCTCTCGAGACACTGCTGGTGGTACACGACATCCCGGGCCTGAACACGGACGACGACAGCGAACTCGTGCAATGGGCCTTGCAGCGCATCGGTCCGCACAACCGCGACGTTCTGCAGCTGCGCTACTTCGCCGATCTGTCCATCAACGAGGTCGCTGCAACCCTGGGCATCGGTCTGAGTGCTGCAAAGATGCGCCTTTACCGCGCCCAGCAGCAACTGGCGGATGTCATCTCACCGGCTCAGGTTGAGCATGCAGCGTGAGACCGGCCGGCGCTGTGATGCGCCAGGCCATTTAAAAAAATGAACTCGGAGGAGTCTTATGAAAATCGCTATCTTGTCCCGCAACCCCAAGCTCTACTCCACGCGCCGCCTTGTCGAGGCTGCGCATCAGCGCGGCCACGAGGTGCGCGTGCTCGATGTGCTGCGCTGCTATATGAACATCACGTCGAACCGGCCAAGCATCCACTACAAAGGCGAGAACCTGACCGGTTTCGACGCGGTTATCCCGCGTATCGGCGCCTCGGTGACCTTCTACGGCACCGCGGTACTGCGCCAGTTCGAGATGATGAATGTCTACCCGCTCAATGAGTCTGTTGCGATTACCCGCTCGCGCGACAAGCTACGCTCGCTGCAGCTGCTCGCGCGCAAGGGAATAGGCCTGCCGGTGACCGGTTTCGCCCATTCGCCCGACGACGTGCAGGACATGCTGAAGATGGTCGGCAATGCCCCGGCCGTTATCAAGCTGCTCGAGGGTACGCAGGGCATCGGCGTGGTCCTGGCCGAAACGCAGAAGGCGGCAGAGAGCGTCATCGAGGCATTCATGGGTCTGAAGGCGAACATCCTGATTCAGGAGTTCATCAAGGAGGCCGGCGGTGCCGATCTGCGTTGCCTCGTGGTCGGCGGCAAGGTGGTTGCGGCAATGAAACGTCAGGGCAAAGAAGGCGAATTCCGCTCCAACCTTCACCGCGGCGGCAGTGCGACGCTGATCAAGTTGACACCCGAAGAGCGCTCGACCGCCACGCGTGCGGCCAGCATCATGGGGCTGAACGTGTGCGGCGTCGATATACTGCGCTCGAACCATGGCCCGGTGGTCATGGAGGTCAACTCCTCGCCGGGTCTCGAAGGCATCGAGAATGCATCGAGCAAGGATGTTGCCGGTACCATTGTCGACTTCATTGCAAAGAGCGCCGAGAAAGGCAACACGCGAACCCGCGGTAAGGGCTGAGCGACCGAACCGTCAGTACAGTCACCGGCACGTCGCGCACGTTTCGCGACGCTGCCGAAGGGTCACCGGTATCTTGAGGATTGTCAAAGTGCCGAGAAACGTATTTTCCATAGCCGGTGTCGATGTCGCACCAGGGACCGTAGCCACCGCGAGTATCGAACTGCCGCGGCTCAATTCGCACACGGCGCTGGCCATGCCGGTGCATGTCGTGCACGGCAAGCGCCCCGGACCGGTCCTGTTCGTCTCCGCCGCCGTGCATGGCGATGAACTGAACGGTGTCGAGATCTGCCAGCGCGTCCTCGAACACAAGGGCCTGGGCCGCATCCAGGGGACGCTGCTGGTGATCCCGGTGGTCAACGTCTACGGCATGATCCACCAGACCCGCTACCTGCCCGACCGGCGCGACCTGAACCGGTCGTTTCCCGGCTCGGAAAAAGGCTCGCTGGCCGGGCGTGTCGCCAACCTGTTCATGCGCGAGATCGTCGCGCGCTGCACGCATGGTATCGATCTGCACACGGGCGCCATCCTGCGCTCCAACCTGCCGCAGATCCGCGCGAATCTCGATGACCCCGAGACCGCCGAGATAGCACGCGCATTCGGTGTGCCCGTGCTACTCAACTCGCCACTGCGTGACGGTTCGCTGCGCGAGTCAGCGGCCAGTCACGATGTCAAGACCCTGCTCTACGAGGCCGGAGAGGCGCTGCGCTACGACGAGGTATCCATCCGTGCCGGCTACCATGGTGTGATCGCGGTGATGCGTCACATTGGCATGCTCAAGGCGGTCAAACGCTCACGCAGATGGGTCGACCCGTTCGTGGCCAAGACCAGCGCCTGGGTGCGCGCGCCGGAAAGCGGTATGCTGCGGAAAACAATCGCGCTCGGCAGGCAAATCACGAAGGGCGACATACTGGGCATCGTCAGCGACCCGTACAGCAGCTACGAGATACCCGTACTGAGCCCTTACACCGGTATCGTTATCGGACGCAGTGAAAGCCCGATGACACATGAAGGCGAGGCCCTGTTTCACATCGCGCGCTTTCACGATGACGTCGATGAGGTTCAAGGCACCGTGGACAACTTCCACCAAACGCACGCCGAGGACGAACCCTACGACGCCTGACACCCGCCGCGTGCAACAGTCTCAATAGTGCCGCTCGACCCCTACCCGCTGCATGATCTCGATCGACAGTTCTTCGATTGACACCGCCGTGCTGTCGAGAAACGGGATCGCATTGCTGCGGAACAGGTTCTCTGCCGCCGACACCTCCTTGCGGCACTGCGGCAGACTCGCGTAGTCCGATCCGGGTCGGCGCTCTTCGCGGATCCGGTGCAAACGCTCGGGCGAAATGGTCAGACCAAACAGGCGCTGGCGATGCTCACGCATCGCATCGGGCAGTTTGCCCAGCAGGAAGTCGTCTTCGGTGAGGGGAAAATTCGCAGCCCGCACGGCGTATTGCATGGCCAGGTAAAGACACGTCGGCGTCTTGCCACTGCGCGACACACCGACCAGTATCAGGTCGGCATCGGACAATCCCCGCAGCCGCGAACCATCGTCGAAATTGAGTGCAAAGTTGACGGCCTCGACACGTCGGTCGTACTCACCCGGATCACCCATCCCATGACTCAACCCGACGTGCTGGGTGGCGGTCAGGCCGACCGCCTTGGACAGGCCGGGCAGGAAGATATCGAAGATGTCGAAGATCTCTGCGTTTGCCTCTTTAAGGCGCGAACGCAGATGCTCGTCGACAATGCTCGAAAAGACCACCGGCTGCACGCCATCCTCCCTGGCCGCCGCATCGATCTCGCGCATCGCCGCCTCGATCTTCTCGGGCGTGTCGAGAAACGGCAGCACCATGCGTTCGCAACACATGTCGTCGAACTGCGTGATCAGCGTGCGCACGAGATGTTCGAGCGTTATGCCCGTGCGGTCGGACAAAATGAACAGCGTGCGCGAGGGAGTGGCCATGGGTTTCTCTTGTGATTGCCTTTTTTCCGTACCAGACAACGGCGGAAGCCGTCACGGGATCCGTTGCCACACGCTCGGACACGCCAGAAATGCCGACGCCGTGTCCGTCTTTCCAGCGACGTTGCCCACAGCATGTGGCCAGGATGCCGCTCACGCTTGAGTGCCGGTTTGTTGACCGGCGCGCGCGCGGTCTTGTCCCGTCGCAGTGTTACCCCAAAGTGTCGGCAAATGTTATCAGAGCTTGATCGCGGGCAGACATGGCCCTCGATCGTTTCCACGCGGCGACAAGCGGACACCCCGCCCAGCATGCAACGTGCCCTGCTGTCACCCGGTTCGGCAGACACAGCCCAGATCGCCGACTTTTTGTACTGGTTAAAGCCCACCGCACGCACGCTTTTTTTGCCACAATCGATGCATGATGCAAAAGATCAGTGAAAGCGCCCTGGACGAACGTCGCGAGCGGCTGGCCGGACGGCTGCGCACGGTTGTCGATGGTCCACACGTACTCGGCACGCGGCAGGAGCTCGCTCCTTACGAGTGCGATGGCCTGGCCGCCTACCGGGTCGTTCCATTGCTGGTGGTGCTGCCCGGCAGCATCGATGAGGTACAGGCGGTACTGCGTATCTGCAACGAGGAGCGGATCCCGGTGGTCGCACGCGGTGCGGGTACCGGTCTGTCCGGCGGCGCGCTGCCCAACGAACACGGCATTCTGCTGAGCCTGGCCAGACTGAACAGAATCCTGGCGATCGACCCGGACAACAGCAGCGCACGCGTGCAGCCGGGGGTACGCAACCTGGCCATCAGTGAAGCGGCCAGGCCGCACGGGCTCTACTACGCCCCTGACCCGTCGTCGCAGATTGCCTGCTCGATCGGCGGCAACGTCGCCGAGAACGCAGGCGGCGTGCACTGCCTGAAGTACGGACTCACCGTCAACAACCTGCTGGCCGTCGAACTCGTCACGATCGAGGGTGACCGTATCACGCTGGGGGGCAGCGGCCTGGACGGCCCCGGCTACGACCTGTTGGCCCTGGCAACCGGTTCCGAGGGCATGCTCGGCGTAGTCGTCGAGGTGACCGTCAAACTGCTGCCGATACCGCAGCGTGCGCAAGTCGCGCTGGCCGCGTTCGACAAGGTCGAAACGGCTGGCCAGGCCGTGGCCGACATCATAGCCGCCGGTATCCTGCCAGCGGGTCTTGAAATGATGGACAACCCCTCCCTGCGCGCTGCCGAAGACTTCGTGCACGCAGGCTACCCGACCGATGCAGCGGCTATCCTGCTGTGCGAGGTCGATGGCGGCAACGAGGAGGTCTCGGAGGATATTGCGAAGGTCCGCAAACGCCTGCTGGATTCGGGTGCCATCGAAGTGCGAACCGCCGACGATGACAGCGAGCGTGCGCGCTTCTGGGCAGGCCGCAAGGCCGCGTTTCCGGCAGTCGGCCGCATTTCGCCCGACTATTACTGCATGGACGGCACGATCCCGCGCAAGCACCTGCCACGGGTGCTCGGCGAAATCGCCGACTATTCACGCGAGTCCGGCCTGCGCGTGGCCAATGTCTTTCATGCCGGCGACGGTAATCTGCACCCGCTGATCCTTTACGATGCCAACAACCCGGGAGAACTCGAACTGGCCGAAGAGGTCGGCGGACGCATCCTCGAGCTGTGCGTCGAGGTCGGTGGCACCATTACCGGTGAACACGGGGTCGGGCTCGAAAAGATCAACCAGATGTGTGCACAGTTCCCGCCTGAGGAACTGCAGATGTTCCACGACGTGAAAGCGGTGTTCGACGAACATGGCCTGCTGAACCCCGGCAAGGCCATCCCGACCCTGAACCGGTGCGCCGAGTTCGGCGCGATGCACGTCAAGGCAGGCGATCTGCGTTTCCCCCATCTCGAGCGGTTTTGATGACAGACCAGGACGACACCCAGGCGCTGGCCGAACAGGTCGGGGCGGCACACGGCGCAAGGCAGGCACTGCGCATCGTCGGGCGCGACAGCAAGGCGTTCTACGGCCACCGCGTGGACGCCCGCACGCTCGATGTCAGCACACACCGTGGCATCGTCAGCTACGAACCCACTGAACTGGTGATGACGGTGCGCGCCGGTACGCCGATCAGCGAGATCGAGAGCGCGCTCGCCGAAAACGGGCAAATGCTGGCGTTCGAGGCGCCCATGTTCGGCGGCGATGCGTCGATCGGCGGCGCCATCGCAAGCGGCCTGGGCGGACCGCGACGACCGTGGGGCGGTGCCCCGCGTGACCTGCTGCTCGGCAGCAGGCTGCTCGATGGCCGGGGCCGCGTGATGCGTTTCGGTGGCGAGGTCATGAAGAACGTTGCCGGCTACGATCTGTCACGCCTGATGGCCGGCGCCCACGGGACCTTGGGCGTGCTGCTCGACGTGTCGGTCAAAGTGCTGCCGGCACCCAAGGTCGAACGCAGCCTGGTCCTTCACATGCCGCGCGACCGCGCCATCCGGCGTATGCGCGAACTGGCCCGGCAGCCGGCGCCCCTGTCCGGCGCCTGCCACACGGGCGAACACCTGCACATTCGCCTGTCAGGCAACGCGTCCAGTGTCGCGGCCTGGGAGAAACAGATCGGGGGCGATACCGGCGAAGGCGCTGACTTCTGGCGCAATCTGCGTAATCACGGCCTGCCTTTCTTTGCCAGCGACAGGCCGCTGTGGCGTCTTTCGGTCGCACCGGCCACCCCGCGCCTGGACTGCGAACATGAGGTTTTGACCGACTGGGCAGGTGCGCAACGTTGGGTATACACGCGCTGCAGTGGTAATGAAATTCGCCACGAGGTCGCAAAAGCCGGGGGACATGCCATACTCTTTCGACATGGCAACGACGAAATTCCTGTCTTTCATCCGCTCGACCCGGTGCGCGAAAGACTGCACCGCGGGCTCAAACAGCGCTTCGACCCGGACGGCATTCTCAACCCGGGGCGCATGTACCCGACGATTTAGCCGCCTGCTGTTACTGAGCGGATGCCTGCTGGTCGCGCCCGCGGCCAACGCGTTTTTCTGCCTGAAGATGATGAACGGCAGTCGCAACTACGACCGCCCGCTGGGCGCCTACAGGCACATCGCCCCACTCCCGCCCGCCTACCGGCTGCCACCGATTCAGCGCCCGTCGGTCACCCGCGCCCGCGCGCCGGTGCGCAGCCAGATGTGGCGACCGACCGCCTACTCCCGCAACTCGCGCTGACCGCCCACATCTCTGAACTGCATCGCCCGAGCAGTTAGAATACCGACCTGATTTCCGTCACATTCGAGGTTTCCACGTGCAAGAACGTCAGGTAGATGTCGCCATCATCGGCTCCGGCAGCGCAGGGCTCTACGCCATGAGCAAGGTGCGCCCTTCCGGTAAATCTGTTGTCCTGATCAACGGCGGCGAGCTGGGTACGACCTGCGCGCGGGTGGGCTGCATGCCTTCCAAGGCCGTCATCCAGGTGGCCGAGGATTTTCATCGTCGTGGCGTGTTCAGGCGCTTCGGCCTCGAAGGCCAGGAGAACCTGAGCCTGGATGTCGAGGAGGCACTGGGCTACGTACAGGATCTGCGCGACATGTTCGTCGAACGCGTCGTTTCCAACAGTACCGACAAGATGCCGGAGGGGATGTTCATCGAGGGCTATACGCGCTTCGTCGAACCGAACGTCCTGGAGATGGAAGACGGCCAGCGTATCCGCGCTGGCGCCGTCGTGATCGCGACCGGTTCGCGTCCGATCATACCTGGCCCCTGGCAGGCGTTCCGCGATCGCGTCATCACCACCGACGAATTCTTCGAACTCGAGGATCTGCCCGAATCCATTGCGGTTGTCGGCCTCGGAGTGATCGGGCTGGAACTCGGCCAGTCGCTGCACCGACTGGGCTGCAAGGTTGTCGGCATCGACATGCAGGATGCCATTGGTGGCCTGACCGATCCGGCGGTGATCAAAACCGCGCAGGACATCATCGGCAAGGAATTCCCGCTGTGGCTCGGCCACGGTGCCGAAATCAGCGAAGGCAGCAACGGCAAGCTCAAGGTGACCGCCGGCGACAACAGCATCGAGGTGGACCGCGTGTTCGCCAGCATCGGTCGCACGCCGAACGTCGAAAAGCTGGGACTGGACGTGATCGGC
>Ga0316201_10004428_pt1 | contig 10600 bp, 7 predicted proteins | sample CS6wburrow_MG_FD_204516 | JGI IMG/M metagenome (GOLD analysis project Ga0316201, IMG submission 204516) | Coastal sediment microbial communities from Delaware Bay, Delaware, United States - CS-6 worm burrow | ecosystem: Environmental > Aquatic > Marine > Coastal > Sediment | place: USA: Delaware... | reverse complement strand
TAAGGAGGGTTGGGAAGTAATAAAGTCCAAAAGATACCAACGATTAGTGTTACTTGGCTTAATGCCTCCTAGTCTGGAATTTCTTGAACTCCCAACTATAGAGGAATGGGCGTCTCTCAGTGAGGAGCAAAAACGCTATCGTAACAAACAAATGGCTGTATATGCAGCAATGATTGACCGTATGGATCACAACATAGGCCGTATTCTAAGCTATTTAAAGCGTCGCGATTTATATGAAAATACGGTGATTTTTTTCTTGAGTGACAATGGTGCAGATAATAATGAAATTGATAAAATATATCCTGATTATATAAAGAAAAACTTTGATACGCGTTATGAAACATTGGGAGAAAAAGGAAGTTATTCAAATTACGGCCCCAGCTGGGCTAACGTATCGATGACACCATTGAGTTGGTATAAAGGGTCAGCCTCAGAAGGCGGTATGCGTGCACCTCTGATTGTGCATTACCCTAAAAAATTCGAGCAGGGCAGTATATCTCACAGTTTCAGTTATGTAACTGATATAGCGACGACAATCCTTGAAGTCGCAGGTTTACAACACGCTGTAGCTAAAGGAAAAACTCCAATTTCAGGTAAAAGCCTATTGCCGCTGTTGCAGGGAGAATCGTTATTCGTCTACCAGCCGGAGCAGGCCGTTGTATATGAATTAGCGGGTAGTGCGGCTGTTTTTATGGGTAATTTTAAATTGATGCGTAATTTCCCACCTTTCGGTGATAAATCTTGGAAACTATATGACTTAGTTAAAGATCCAGTTGAACGTTATGACTTAAGTAAAAGTAATCCTAAGTTATTTCAGAAAATGTTAGCTGCTTATGAGCAATATTCTAAGCAAGTCAATCTAGTCGAGGTGCCAGATAATTATAATGCCATAAAGCAATTATCTAAAAATCTTAAGCGCATGAGCGATCATCATTAAAAACTTGCTGACACTTTACAATTAGATTTTCTGACTTTCGATGGAGGTATTCGCTTAGTGTTATACCAACATCTGCAACGGGCAAAATTATATAGTTCGGCACTAAGTGAGCTACCGCAAGCCATTAAGCGACACTGGTCACGGATAAAATTAATGGGTGAAGAGTAAATGATTTTGCCGCTATGAAATAGACAGTTAATTTGCATCCAAGGCCGTCAGTTCAAAATCCTTCGCCACGATGACGGGGGGCGGTCTGCAATCCGTTATTATTTTTTTTAAAATTACGATGCATTACAAGTATTAACTCACTTGGCTCTTAATAAATCTTCATGTAGCGTAAACTGAGCTGCTCGTTGCTTAAGAAATGTTTGCATTCGCGCTTTATCCTGCTGGCCAAAGCCAATGTTCGCATTATCTAACTTAGTATTGGTAACATGACTAAAATAACCATAACCCGCCAATAAGCAATACCACGAAATAGCGGGATAATAATTAAGCATTCCCAATTTTTCTAGAACAGGTGTAATATCTTGTTTGTGCTGCCAAGCATCTAAAACTGTCTTCAAATTGTCTGATATATCTTCAATGTTTCTGCAATCAGTCCAATATTCACCCTTCGCTTTTTGATTTACTTTATAATGGCAAACAATATAGTCTTTGATCCCTAAATAGCGATTGGAAACGGCTTTATTGAACGTGCTACGGTCACTGTTTTTATATTCGCCATTTTTGAATGTCTGCAAAAATAAATCAATTGAATCCATTACCATATGCAGTGCGGTAGCTTCTAGTGGTTCAATAAAACCCTGTGCTAGTCCAATAGCCATTACATTATTGCACCAAGATTTTTTAACTTGGCCCACTTTCATTTTGATGTGTCTTGCCGATGTGTTTTCGCTTACGGTATTGTTGGTTTCACCTAAATGTTTACGTAATTCAAGCTCAGCGTCTTCAAAGTTTGTGTATTTACTGCTAAATACGTATCCGTTACCGGTTCTATTGGTCAACGGTATATGCCACGCCCAGCCATGTGTTAGCGCTGTTGCTTTAGTTTCAGCAAGAATAGGGGAAGCGACCTCACTTGGCAGTGCAATAGCGCTGTCATTAAAAAGGCTACTCTCGAATGAATCAAATTTTACGTCGCAATGTTGTTGCAATAGATAACTTGCAAAACCAGTAGCGTCTATAAAAAAATCTGCATGTAATTTGCGTTTATCTTGCAACTCAATATGACTAATATCGCCACTTTCATTATTATAAGCTTTAACAAATTTTCCTTGGATATGAGCAACACCAGCATCCTTTCCTTTTTTAGCCAGAAATTTGCCTAATAAGTTTGAATCGAAGTGATACGCATAATTCATTGCTATAGATGGCTGGCCAGGCAAAGTAAGAGGTCCATAGCCGTTTGCGCTCAAGGTTTTAGCTAAAAAATAATGATCAGGATTAACATCTACTGAATGCCCATGATGGCGTGCCATACAATTGTTTAGAAAAGCGCCAGCGGTTTGTCTATCAATTATTGAAGGAAAGGGATGGAAATATCTATTTTCAGGTAAATGTTCTGTCCAATCTATAAAGCTAATGCCATTTTTATAAGTGGCATTGCAAGATGGCATCCACTCGCGTTCATTAATATTCAAATTATCAAAAAAGCGTTTTAGATGAGGCGTAGACCCTTCGCCTACACCAATAGTGGCTATGTCGGGGCTTTCCACCAAGCAAATTGAAAAACCTTCATTCTTCAAAGCATGTTGAAAAGCATTTGCTGCCATCCAGCCTGCGGTTCCACCACCAAGTATTAATATATTTTTCATAAGCAACTGTAATTAAGAATAAGGTTTTCTCTGAACACATCTTGCACAGGAATGAATAGATATAATCATAAATCTGCTGGCTTTGTAAGTGTTCTGTGCTTAATTTAGCCGCTTTGACCGGGTTATAATTCAGTGAATACGTATGCAAGTTAATAGTCATCATTACAATGACAATGTAAACTAGGCACTTATAACATCTGGTTAACAATCTCATTATTTGCTTTCATTGACCAGCCACTAAGAACCAAACTAGTATTTTGGTCAAAAGAATAATATTCAGGATAATGTCTACATGACTAAGCAACAACCGCAACTCAAATCCATCCAAATTTGGACAGTTAGTTTTGGCTTTTTGGGGGTGCAATTTGGTTTTGCATTACAAAATGCCAATGTGAGCCGAATATTGACCGATTTGGGTGCAGATTTACATTCCTTATCATTATTTTGGATAGTAGCACCTTTAATGGGTTTGCTTGTGCAACCCATTGTTGGAGCCGCATCTGATCGCACTTGGAACAAAATGGGCCGACGTAAGCCTTTTATCCTTGCCGGTGCAATTGCTGCGGTCATTGGTATGATAATGCTACCTAATGCGTCTTTATTTGTCGCATTTATGGCTCCCATGATATTCGGCGTACTAATGGTGGCGCTTATGGACGCTTCTTTTAACGTTTGTTTTCAACCATTTAGGTCTTTAGTCTCTGACATGGTGCCGGAAAATCAGCGCAATGTTGGTTATTCAGTGCAGTCAGTGTTAATAAATATTGGTGCGGTAGTGGGTTCTTTATTACCTTTCTTATTAACCAATGTAATTGGACTTGATAACACGGCTCAAAAAGGAGAAGTTGCCGACACGGTTGTGTGGGCTTTCTATATAGGTGCAACCGTATTACTGGGTTCTGTGTTATGGACAGTGTTTAAAACAAAAGAATATTCGCCAACAGATTACTATGCTTACAAAGGGATGGATGCTGAGTTAGTCGCTGCACAGCAAAAACTGAAAACGAGTATGGGTACCAAACTCAAACAGTTTTTCCATTTAGTTAGAACCATGCCTGAAACTATGCGCGGGCTGGCGGTTGTGCAGTTCTTTTCTTGGTTTGCACTTTTTATTATGTGGGTATACACCACCACAGCAATAACTCAACATATATGGGGCGTTGACTTGAAATGGTTTGACCCTGAATACTTAGCGTCAGTCAATAATGTGCTTCCACAACACGTAATCGACGCCAAAGGCGCAGCAGGGGATTGGGTAGGTATATTATTCGCCGCGTATTCTCTTTTCGCGGCAATATTCTCAGTGTTCTTAGCGCGTTTAGCCGACAAGTTCGGACGAAAGTTGGTGTATGCAGGGAGTTTGTTTTTAGGCGGTCTTAGTTATATTAGTTTTATATTCTTTCAAGACTTAACACCCACCCATGTAGATTTGCTCATAACACAAGTAACTGTCCCAGCCGGTGCCGTTAACTTAATATTTCCTATGATTGGTATTGGTATTGCTTGGGCAGCAATTTTAGCTATGCCTTATGCAATGTTAGCTGGCTCATTACCTGCAGATAAAACAGGTGTGTATATGGGAATATTTAACTTTACAATTGCGGTGCCACAAATAGTCTCGGCACTTACTGCTGGATTAATATTAACCGTTATTTTCGACAGTGTAGCGAGTAATATAATAGTGTTAGCAGGTGTTTCTATGATTATAGCGGGTGGTGCAGTGTTTTTTGTTAAAGAGCACAAAAGTGCTAAAATTACTGATAGTGCCAGCAACTTAGAACAAGTTTAAATTGCAAAACAACTTAATATGGTGCTCCACAAGAGCGCCTTATTACTAATTCCGGTAGCATCAAAATATCGTCTACGGCTTCATTCTTAATTAACTTGAGTAAGTTACTGACCAAAAGTTGCCCCGCTAATACTGTGTTCTGTTGAACCGTGGTCAAGGCAGGCGTGGAATATCCACTCATTTGAATATTATCATAACCGACAACTGCTATATCTTCAGGAATTTTTAAACCTCGCTCGCGTACAGCACGTATCGCGCCAATAGCCATTAAGTCAGAGGCACAGACTAAAGCATCTGGTCTTTTGCCTTGTGGTAGAGCATCTAAAATTTTAATCGCCGCGTTATAGCCGTCAGTCTCAGTAGATATAGCATCAACCTGCATTAGCATATTGTCTTGCAATCCTACTTGGCCAATTGCTTTTTTGCAGCCTTCAAATCTTGCTTTTAACTCGGGTGCTCCATCACCGGCTTCACCAATAAAAGCAAAGGTTCTGTGGCCCAATGCGAGAAGGTGATTAGTTATCATAAAGCCGCCTTTGAAATTGTCAGACCCAATAGCTATACCAGGATGATTTTTATCAGGTGCGCCCCATCTTAAAAAATGCGTTTCTTGGCTTTCAAGTTGAGAGAGTTTGTATTCATAATCGGTATAACTGCCATAACCTAATAAAATAAGACCATCGGCTTTGTTACTATCTTCGTATACAGCATGCCAATCGTCGTTTAAGTTTTGAAACGACACTAATAAGTCGTAACCTGCGGCTGCAGTTGCTTTTGTAATGCTACCAAGCATACTGATAAAAAACGGATTGATTAAACTATCGTCAGAGGTTGGATCTTCAAACAATAAAAGCGCCAATGTTTTACTTTGTTGTTTGCGCAAATTACTGGCATTTTTATCTACTTTATAATTAATGTCTTCGGCTATCTGCTTGATTTTTGCTCTTGTTTCAGCGTTTACTAGCGGGCTTCCACTTAGTGCACGCGATACCGTAGACTGTGAAACGCCTGCCATGTGAGCAATATCTAAAGAAGTGGCTTTGCTTTTCATAAGTGTCTACAGTCGTATAAAGATGCATGATTTATACACTAGTCAGACTTGTTTGTTCAAGTCTTATGTTTAATCGACCACATAATATGACAAGCTACTTATGCTATATGCATGGTAGTGATATACTCATTAAATACGCTCAAATTAATCTAAAATAAGGAATGTTGCTATATGGCCGAGACCGACATACGTCCGACCAACTTTATTCGTCAAATTATCGAAAAAGATCTTGCTTCAGGCGCACATAACACAGTGGTGACTCGTTTTCCGCCAGAGCCGAACGGGTATTTACATATTGGCCATGCCAAATCTATTTGTTTAAATTTTGGTATCGCGCAAGACTATAACGGTACTTGTAATCTGCGTTTTGACGACACTAACCCTGCAAAAGAAAGCATTGATTACGTAAATTCAATCAAAAACGATGTTTCTTGGTTAGGTTTTAAGTGGAATGAAGATGTACGCTATTCTTCAGATTATTTCGAACAACTACACGGATATGCCGTTGAATTAATTGAAAAAGGGCTCGCTTATGTTGATTTTAGTAATCAAGAAGCGGTTCGTGAAATGCGTGGCACCCTAAAACAACCTGGCACTAATAGCCCTTACCGAGATACCAGCGTAGAAGAGAATATTGCGGCGTTTGAGAAGATGCGTCAGGGCGATTATAAAGAAGGCGAATGTAGCCTGCGCGCTAAAATAGACATGTCGTCGTCTTTCATGTGCATGCGCGATCCTATTATTTATAGAGTTAAATTTGCTCATCACCATCAGACCGGCGATAAATGGTGCATTTATCCAATGTACGATTTTACTCACTGTATTTCTGATGCGATAGAAGGGATTACACATTCATTATGTACTCTTGAGTTTCAAGACAATCGTCGTTTGTACGATTGGGTCATTGAGCATATCAATATTGAGTCTATACCCCATCAATATGAGTTTAGTCGTTTAAACCTAGAATATACGGTGTTAAGTAAACGTAGATTGATACAACTGGTTGAAGAAAATCATGTGTCTGGATGGGACGATCCTAGAATGCCGACTATTGCGGGTATTCGACGTCGTGGTTATACCCCAGCTTCAGTGCGCGAATTTTGCAAACGCATTGGTGTGACTAAAATGGACAATATGGTCGAAATGGGCATGTTGGAGTCGTGTATTCGTGATGAACTAAACGAATCAGCGCCTCGTCGTATGGCGGTATTGAATCCGCTTAAAGTTGTCATTGATAATTATCCTGAAGAACAAGTCGAACTATTGCAGGCACCTAATCACCCGAATAAGCCTGAAATGGGCACTAGAGAAGTACCATTTACAAGGACCTTGTATATAGAAGCTGATGACTTTAGAGAATCGGCTAACAAGAAATTTAAACGCTTAGTAATTGGAAAAGAAGTGCGGCTTCGCAATGCTTATTTTTTAAAAGCAGAACGGTTTGACGCCGATGAAAATGGTGAAGTGACTTGCGTATATTGTTCATACGACGCAACTACGCTAGGCAAAGATCCAGAAGACGGTCGCAAAGCTAAAGGTGTTATACATTGGGTGAGTGCCACTGAAGGTAAGCCAGCACAAGTTCGCTTATTTGACAGATTATTCAATGTGCCTAACCCAGCAGCAGAAGACGACTTTGTCGATAGTATCAATCCAAATTCGCTAGAGGTAAAACAAGCATTTGTGGAATCGTCGTTTGTTCATAGCAAGCCAGGAGAAGGTTTTCAATTTGAGCGAACAGGTTATTTTTGCGTCGATACTGACAGTACTAGCAGTGAATTGATCTTTAATAGAACTGTTGAACTTAGAGATACTTGGGCAAAAATCGAACATAAGTAAAAAGCGTTGAAATAGAAAAGGTTACTTGTGCTGAGTAACCTTTTTTTACGAAATTTTTAGCAGATTTCGGCAACTATGTTTCTGGAAATCGATTATTTTGGCTGACAGTCTAAGGACTGGCCCGTTATCCCACGGCTTATGTCAGACATAAAATAAACATAGGTAGGCATTATTTCAGAAGCTGTTTTTAACGATTTTGGATCTTCTGCTGGGTAAGCTTTAGCTCGCATGTTTGTTCTGGTTGCACCAGGATTAACACAGTTGAACCGTACAAGACTGTTTTTATGCTCATCTGCTAGTACCTGCATCATTCCTTCAGTAGCAAATTTTGATATTGCATAACTACCCCAAAACGCTCTACCTTGCCGTCCAACCGATGAAGTAGTAAATACAACAGATGCTAATTTTGTTTTCTTTAGTAACGCTAACATTGCTTGCACAATCAAAAACTGACTTCGCACATTGGTTTGCATTACTTCATCAAATTCATTTTCTTTTATTTGATCAAACGGGCACAAATGACCCAACACACTAGCGTTAAATAAAATGCCATCGAGCTTTTTATATTGTTGCTCAATAGTCGAGGCCAATCCTTTATAGTCAGAAGCTTTAGCCCCCTTAAGATCTAATGGCACTATACTTGGTTGTTGAATATCAATTTGCGCACTTTGCAAAGTCATAATTTCATCGTAAACGGCTTCAAGTTTTGACACAGTTCTACCAAGCAGAATAACTTGGGCACCTGCTTTTGCATACGTTAATGCGGCTTCTTTGCCAATTCCATCGCCTGCACCAATTACCAAGATAGTTTTATTAGCCAAACTCTTTTCGTGAATTTGAAACGCTAAGTGCGGATATTGTTCAAGCATTGATCAATTCTTTGTAATTTAATTTTTGCGAATAGTAACGCACAAATTCGAATAGCAAAAGCAATAGCTGGGAATAGCCTAAAATTCAAAACATTTGTTACATTATGTTTACATAGTCTTTGCAAAATTGAGCATAATGGCAAGCTCATTGACTAAAATATCTAAATAAATGAAACCTTAGAAGACAAGCTACTATTGGGCAAGTTATTAAAAACCATCACAATAAGCAGTGACCAAGACTAATTACTTCATATATACTGTGGGAAATGCAGGGCATAAAGTATTAAATATATGAATTGCCCTTTATCTTTCCTAACAAAACCCCATATTTGGGGGTATGACAAAAAGTAGTGGAGCGTTTTTTTGAATTTTTTATTTGAATATGGTTTGTTCTTTGCCAAGGCATTGACCATTGTAATAGCAATAGTTGCAGTATTAGTCGTCGTTTTAGGCTTGGCTAACAAACAAAAGCCAGGCGACAACGGAAATTTAGAATTAGAGTCTTTGTCGGAAGAGCTTGAAGATTTATCTAAAATGGGAAAGGAAGCACTATTAAGTAAGGAAGACTTAAAGCAGTTTCATAAAGATGAGAAGAAAGAAAAGAAAGCAAAGAAAAAAGATAAAAACAAATCTGATGCCAAGTCTGATGAAGAAAAAGATAAAAAGAATAACCTTTTTGTCGTTGATTTTCATGGTTCATCAATGGCGAAAGAGGTCGAAACACTGCGTAAAGAAATTACCGCTATTTTATGTATTGCAAACAAAGGCGATGAAGTGCTTGTTAAAGTAGAAAGTGGTGGTGGCGTAGTGCATGGTTATGGCCTTGCTGCATCACAGCTCAAGCGACTAAAAGACAAAGGTTTTAAACTGACTATAAGCATAGATAAAGTGGCTGCCAGCGGCGGTTACATGATGGCTTGTGTCGCCGATAAAGTGATTGCAGCTCCTTTCGCAATTGTAGGATCAATTGGTGTAATTGCGCAATTGCCTAACTTTAATAAATTGCTTAAAAAGAATGACATAGATTTTGAAATGCACACTGCGGGTCAATTTAAGCGAACACTTACTTTATTTGGTGAAAATACAGATGAAGGTCGTGAAAAATTCCAAGGTGAACTTGAAGAAGTTCATCAAATGTTTAAAGCGTTTGTATCTGAAAATAGAACCAGTATAGACATTGATCAAGTTGCTACAGGTGAGTATTGGTATGGTACGAAAGCTAAAGAACTTAACTTAGTTGACGACATTCAAACGTCTGACGATTTTTTGATGACCGCTAATGAGTCATTTAAACTATTCAAACTAAAATATTCTACTAAGAAAAGTTTTGCTCAAAAACTAGGCTTTGCGGTTTCGCAGGGCATAGAGAATGGCTTATCTAAGGTATTAACAAACGTAAGAAATTGGCACCTGTAAATTAAGCCTTGTAATTTACACATACAAAAGCCGCTTTATGAAGCGGCTTTTTGATATTAATAAGGACCAAGTAATTAACGTGGTGCTATAGCGCCAGGATTTACGGCTTTTATTTGATCGGTATAAAAATCTTTTACCGAGAATGTTTTAGCTACAGATTTCTTCGGCGCAGACTTTTTGACTGCAGTAGCTTTCTTTATCGGAGTTTCTTTTTTAGCTACAGGCTTTTCTGCTGCAGGTTTCGCTGCTTCTTTCTTTACCGGTTTTTCGGCTTTCTTCGCTGGTTTGGCACTGATTAACTCCGCTGTCATTTCTTCTAACTGAGCCAAACGCACGTTTTTACCACCATCAACACTGTACCAACCGCCTTTAGCTTCAACAGTTGGCGCTTTGCCGTTGGCTTTGGTAAACGCTTTAGTAAAATTGTCTAATACAGTATCTTTATCTAGTTTGCTCATCAGTAAAAATGCACCTTTATTTGTTCAAATAATGTTAATATTTAATAGTTTATACTGAATTATATGAACTTGTCTAATTTCTTAAGCAAAGGATAGAAATTTGTTACTTAAAGCACTTATCAATATTCTCGATAATGAGTTAAATAGTCACGATATTAATGACTACAGTCCCAATGGTTTGCAAGTAGAAGGCAAACCTTCAGTAAAAATAATAGTAACGGGTGTTACCGCTAGTTTAGCGCTTATAGAGCAAGCTATAGCTGTAAATGCCGATGCAATTTTGGTTCATCATGGATATTTTTGGAAAGGTGAATCACACGTTATAGTGGGCATGAAAAAACGCCGATTACAAAAATTGCTCAATCATAATATAAGTTTAATTAGCTACCACTTGCCAATAGACGTGCATCCTACCCTTGGGAAC
>Ga0316201_10004427_pt1 | contig 10602 bp, 12 predicted proteins | sample CS6wburrow_MG_FD_204516 | JGI IMG/M metagenome (GOLD analysis project Ga0316201, IMG submission 204516) | Coastal sediment microbial communities from Delaware Bay, Delaware, United States - CS-6 worm burrow | ecosystem: Environmental > Aquatic > Marine > Coastal > Sediment | place: USA... | reverse complement strand
GGACGGGGGCGAAAACATCCTCTCGGGCGGCTCCGGCACCGTTACCTTCGATCAGAACGGCACCTTCACCGGCGCATCCTTCGCCGACGGTGCCGGTGCGCTGACCTTCCAGGCACCGGGGGCGGCCAACGTCACGCTCGCGCTGGACTTCGGCGAACCGGGTGTGCTGACCGGCCTGACCCAGTTCGAAGGCGGCGGTTCCCTCCAGTCCCAGGCCGACGGCTACGGCGCCGGTCGCCTGATCGACTTCAACATCGACCAGTCCGGGACCATCATCGGGGTCTTTTCCAACGACACCCTGCAGGCGCTCGGACGGATCGGGATCGCGCGTTTCAACAACGCCGACGGCCTGGTGCGGGAGGGGGACAACACCTTCCGCATGAGCGGCAACTCGGGGACACCCCGGGAGATGTTCGCCGGCGACGGCACCGGCGTTTCCATCCTGGCCGGTGTGCTCGAGAACAGCAACGTGGATCTGGCCAAGGAGTTCACCGATCTGGTGGTGGCCCAGCGGGCGTTCCAGGCCAACAGCCGGGTGATATCGACGGCAGACCAGGTTCTGGAGGAACTGGTCAACCTCATACGGTGACGAATCAGGGCCCGAAATGGCCCCGTAACCGGTACGCATCCCGTTAGGAGCTAAAGTCGATGATCAAAGTCACGAAAATCAATGGGAACGAACTGGTGGTCAACGCCGACCTCATCGAGTTCATCGAAAACACCCCGGACACGCTGATCAGCCTGACGACGGGCCGCAAGATCATGGTGCTCGAGGAGATGGACGAGGTGATCCGTCTGGCGGTGGCCTACCGTTCGCGGGCACGTATCTATCCCGTGCCGGCCGGCGGGACCGGTTCGGTGTTCGAGGGCTGAGGTTCCGAATCCTTGGGGCCGGCCCCGTGAACGGCCCCCGCATGATCAGTCAGGGAGCGGCGTAGTGGACATTGCAACCATCATCGGAATCGCAGCGGCGTTCGGCCTGGTGGGCTGGTCCATCCTGCTGGGCGGCAACGTCGGCGGGTTCGTCAACCTCCCGGCGGCGGCCATCGTCCTGGGGGGGACGGCCGGAGCGCTGCTGATCCATTTCCCGCTGCCGCGGATCATCGGGCTGGCCGGCATCATTCGCAAGACCTTCCATTTCACACAGGTCGAGCAGGACGTCATCATCGGCAAGATGGTCGGCTACGCCGAGCGTGCGCGGCGGGAGGGCATGCTCGCGCTGGAAGACGACTCGGAAACCGAAACTGACGATTTCCTCCGCAAGGGACTCCGCCTGGCCGTCGACGGCACCGATCCCCAACTGCTCGAGAAGATCCTGCAGACGGACCTGCGCCAGATCGAGAACCGTCATTTCGAGGGCGCCAGGATCCTGGCCGCCGGCGGCACGTTCGCGCCGGCTTTCGGCATGATCGGTACCCTGATCGGGCTCGTCAGCATGTTGACGTCCCTGGAGGACCCCGCCCAGATCGGCTCGGGCATGGCCACGGCGCTGGTGACCACCTTCTACGGCGCCGTCCTGGCCAACGCGCTTTTCCTGCCGCTGGCCGGCAAGCTCGAGACCCGTTCGAAAGAGGAGATGGTCGGCAAGACGATGATCATCGACGGCATCATGGCGATCCAGAGCGGTGACTCGCCCCGCATCGTCGAAGAGAAACTCAAATCGTTCCTGTCCCCGACCCAGCGCAAGAAAGTCGATTTCAGGAGGAAGAAGACGGCAGCCTGACCGGGAATCCGGCGGCAGCCCAACCCGGCAGAGGCGGCAGGAGGCCCGGCTTGCAGTACAGGCAGCGACAGCACTACCAAAACCGTCACAACGGCTGGCTGATGACGTACGCCGACATGCTGACGCTGTTGCTGACGTTCTTCGTGCTGATCGTTTCCTTCTCGTCCCTCCAGAAGTCGAAGTTCAAGCAGGCGGCCCAGTCACTCCAGGAGGCCTTCGGTGTCCTGCCGCAGCAGGAATCCGTCATCGAATTCGAAAATCCCGTATTGCCCGGACGCCTTGAGGATTCCCGGGACTCGGACTTCCAGTACGAGGTGCAGGAGGTCGAACAGCTGATTATCGAACAGGGACTCGACCGTGAGGTCCAGGTCAAGGTCCAGGACAACGGCGTCCTGTTCCGCATCGACGCCCCGTTCCTCTTCGCTTCCGGCAAGGCGGAACTCCTGCCGGGACCCGAGCGGGTCCTCGGCGACCTCTACCGGCTCTTCCGGAAGTTCCCCTACCAGATCCGCATCGAGGGTCATACCGACACCGTTCCCATCGCCTCGGCCCGCTACCCCTCGAACTGGGAGCTGTCGGCTGCCCGCGCGGTGACCGTGGCACGATACTTTCAAGGTCTGGGAATGCCGCCGGAGCAGATCGCGGCCACCGGCTACGGGGAATTCCACCCCATCGGCGACAACACCACCGCAACGGGGCGGGAATTGAACCGCAGGGTGGAGATATTGCTGCAGATCGAGCGAAAGGACCTGCCCCGCCGGGGGAAGCTTCCTTTCGGGGAGGATCCCATCGACCTCGGGCAGAGCCTGGATGCCGTGGACTAGGACGTAAGGAAAAAGGCCACGGCGGCCAGAATTCAGCCCTCGTAACGACGCATATGCGCAGCAGGCGCAGGCCTCGACCAATGAAGGAGCCCCATCCATGGCCGCAAAGCCGAACCAAAACATCCCGGAGGACGGAAACCGACCCCGGAAGGGCATGCTCGACAACAAGGCCGTTCTCCTGGGCGTCATCGTCGTCGTACAGGCCCTGGTCGCGATCGGCCTGACGCAGTACGTCATTGTCCCCAAACTCGGGGCCATGAAAGCCTCCGCGGCCGGTCAGAACGTCGCCCTGGAATCCGAAGTGCCCGAACGGGGGGTCCTGGTCGGACTGGATGACATCATCGTCACCCTGGCCGGAGATGCACGCCGCCCACGTTACCTGCGGATCAACGTCAATCTCGAGGTCCGGGACAGGGTCACGGCCGAGTCCGTCAAGATCAGGCTGCCCCAGATGCGGGACACGGTGATCATGGCGCTATCGGAAACCTCGGTCGACGACATCAACCGGCCGGGCGGGAAGATGAACCTGCGGGCCGAAATTTTCCGACGACTCGACGAGAGCATCTCCGACGACAAACTCATGAACGTCTACTTCTCGGACCTGGTGGTCCAGTAAAGGTGCAGGCCGAACAGTGAATCCGGATAACACGGAAAATACCAGCAGCACCGCCACCGAGGACTGGGAGCTCGACGCCGCCATCGACGCCGCCGAGGATCTCGCCGGCGGCGTCGGCACCGACCCCGGCGCCGAGGTCGGTCTCGATATCGAGGACCTCATGAACGCCCATCCGGACGATGTCGAACCCGAGTCCGGGCCGCAGCGGTACGACTTCAACCGGCCTCACAACATCTCGCGCGCCTTCCAGAAGAACCTCCAGGCGGTCGCCGACTATTTCGCCAAGAACGGCACGATCGAATTCACCAGTCTGCTGCGCATGACCACGGAGATCAGCTACGACGGACTGCGGCAGGGCACCTACGCCGAGTTCCTCGACGATCTGCCGAGCCCCACGTGCACGTCCCTCGTCACGCTGGCGCCCCTGAAGGGACCCGCCCTGATCCATCTGGACCTGGGCCTGAGCTTCGTCTTCATGAAGAAACTGATGGGCGGCGCAGCCACCACCGAGATGGTTCTGCGCGATTTCACGGAGATCGAACGCGGGATCGTGGGCGATCTTGTCGGACGGTTCCTGGAACTGTTCCGGCGTTCCATATCGAAGCTGGTCGAGGTGCAGTCGGCCTTGCTCGGCCTGGAGAACAATCCCCATTACCTCAGCGGAATCGCCGAAGGTGAGTCGGTGATCGTCCTCAGCTTCCGGGTCCGTCTCGACCAGGTCGAAGGCCCCCTGAGGCTGGCCGTGCCCCTGTCGGCTTTCGGCCCGGTGCGGGACATCTTCGATCCCAGCGCGGTGAACGAGAGCCGCAGCGACGACGAGCTGCGTGACGACCGTCGCAAGATCCTGGACACGATGAGAAGCAGCGGCAGTGAACTCGTTGTGCTGCTTGGCGAAAACGAAACAAACCTCGAGGAGATTCTCGGACTCAGGGTGGGGGATGTCATCCATCTGCCCCAGCCGGTCGCGGCACCGCTGACGGTCCGCGTCGAAGGCCGTGACGCCTGGGAAGGCGAACCCGGTCGCGTCGGCGGCAACCGCGCCGTGAAACTCATCCAGCAGTCGAACAAGGAGTAGGCCTCATGATCACCGAAGACACGATCACCACCCAGGACGTCGACCAGGCTGTCGACAGCGGCTCGCCGGAGACCGCGCTGCCGGACGATGATTCCAGCGCCCTGGTCAATGATCTGGCCGGCGATGTCACCGACACCGCCAACCTGGATCTGCTGCTCGACGTGAACCTGAAGGTCACTGTCGAGCTCGGCCGGGCCAGCCTCAAGTTCCGCGACGTCCTGAACCTGGCCCCGGGCTCCGTGGTGGAACTCGGCCGTCAGACCAGCGAACCGGTCGACATCCTGGTTAACGGGTCGCTGCTGGCGACGGGCGAGGTCGTGGTCGTCGACGATCATTTCGCCGTCAGGATCACGAAGCTGCTCAATCGCGTCGAACGCCTCAAGAAGGTCCTCTGACAATGATCTGCGCGGTACTCAGTTCCGGGATCGGTACGCTGCCTCTCGGCGGCGGCGCCGACATTTCGTGGTGGCAGACCATCGGTGCGCTGGCCGCGGTGTTCGGCCTGTTGCTCGTGTTCCTGCGGCTGCTGGGGCGTATCACCCGGCGCACGGGCCATGAACGCGTATCGCTGCTGACCGTCTGGCACCTCGGCCCCAAGCGCGAGGTCCAGGTCGTGCGCCTGGGGCAGGAGGCCCACTACATCTACCGCCACGAAGGGGCCATGGTCTTGCTCAAGCAGGAACCCCTGGGCGCATACGAAAAATCGCAGCAGGCTGCCGTCGCCGACCAGGAGACACCGTCCTGGAAACGGTTCCTACCCCCGAACTTTCCCCTGTCCCGCAGCCAGGATCCGGGCCCCCTCGGACCGACGCCCTGAACCGGATTCCCGGACGCTTCGCCACTCCCACCCGTTGGCCAGTTTTCGACCGTTGCGCTCCCAAAAGCCCGCGCCGGTTCATGCCCGCCGCCGACCCGTCGGTACCGTTGATTATCTAACACTCTTGAATTAACCAAGTTAAAACATGATCGCGAAACCTGGCCGACGGATTCCGGTGGCACGGCCATTGCCTGTCAACCAGAGGAAATGACCACGTCCTACCCGCCTTTCCGAAAGTGGGCCATGATTCGCATTCATCCTCATCAGCGGCGATTCGTACGCGCGGTCCTGTTGCTGGCCATGGTGCTGACGATCGCCGGCGCCGGTCCGGTCGCGGCCCAGGCGCCCGTCGCCCCGGCCGCCGGACCCAACACCATGACCCTGTCCCTCGACGGCGGCGGCGGTCCGGGCTCCATGGACGCCGCCCTGAAGATCGTGCTGTTGATGACGGTGCTCTCGCTGGCGCCCGCGTTTCTCATCCTGCTGACGAGCTTCACCCGGATCGTGATCGTGCTCGGCTTTCTGCGCCAGGCGATCGGCGCCAACCAGGCGCCCAACAACCAGATCATCATCGGTCTGGCCCTGTTCCTGACGCTGGTGGTCATGTCCCCGACGATCAACCGCGTGAACGTGGACGCCGTCCAGCCCTTCATGAACGAAACCATATCCCAGCGGGAAGCCTTCACGCGCGCCCAGGTCCCCCTGAAGGAGTTCATGCTCGGACAGGTCCGGGAAAAGGACATCGGCCTGTTCCTGGAGCTGACCAACACCGACACCCCCGACGTGCCGGCGGATCTGCCGCTGCTGGTGGTCATACCGGCGTTCGTGCTCAGTGAGCTGAAGACCGCGTTCCAGATGGGCTTCGTGCTGTTCATTCCGTTCCTGATCATCGACATGGTCGTCGCCTCGGTCCTCATGTCCATGGGCATGATGATGCTGCCGCCGGTCCTGATCAGTCTGCCCTTCAAGATCCTGCTCTTCGTGCTGGTCGACGGCTGGTTCCTCGTCGTCCGCTCGCTCGTGCAGGCGTTCCAGTAAACCCGGAGGTGGACCATGACACCGGAGACCGTCATCGAGATCGGCCAGTACGCCATGAGGACCGCCGTCTTCGTGGCCGGGCCCATGCTGCTGGCCGGCATGATCGTCGGCCTGGCGATCAGCATCTTCCAGGCCGCGACCCAGATCAATGAAATGACCATGACCTTCGTGCCGAAGATCCTGGCGGTCTTTCTCGTGCTGGTCGTGACCCTGCCGTGGACCATCAACCAGATGACCAGTTTCACCGAGGCGATGTTCGCGCGCATCGCGAACATGTAGGAGACTTCGTGGCGATCGAACTGGATCTGACCTTCCTGGCTGTCGCCGCCGCCCTGGCGGTCCGCTTCGGCGTGCTGGCCGCCACCCTGCCCCTGATGGACCTGCGCAGCGTGCCGCCCCTGTGGCGGGTGGCCCTGGCCGTCGCTTTCGCCGCCGCCCTGGCCCCGGTCGTCGTCCGCAGCCTGCCGTCCGGCGCGGTGAACCTGACCTGGCCGGCCCTGGTCCTCGAGGCCGTGCGGTCGCTCGTGGTCGGCGCCCTGCTCGGCTTCACGATCAACCTCGTGTTCACGGCCGTCCGGTACGCGGGCTCCATCGCCGGCATGCAGATCGGTTTTGCCATCGTCAACTCGTTCGATCCCATGAGCAACGCCCAGGTTTCGGTGATCTCGCAGCTCTACTACCTCCTGGCCGTCCTGCTGTTCTTCGCCACCGGCGCCCACCAGATACTCGTCGCGGCCATGTTCCACTCCTGCCTGGCGGTGCCGCCGTTCGTGCCCACCGATCCCACCGGCGGCGCCTGGTACCTGCTGCGGGAATTCAGTGACGTGTTCAGCCTCGGTTTGACCATCGCCGCTCCGCTCGTGGTGGTGCTGCTGCTGGTGAGCGCGTCGATGGGCGTGGTCGTCAAGACGGTGCCGCAGCTGAACGTGCTGGTCGTGGGTTTCCCCATCAAGATCGGCGTCGGCCTGATCACCGTCGGCCTGTCGCTCGTCTTTTTCCGTCAGGTCACCACCGCCATGCTGGGCGGCCTGCAGGGTCGGCTGGCCGGCATCCTCGCATCCATGCAATAGAACCGGGCCCCGGGCCCCGACAGGAGGTGAAGAATGGCTGAAGAGCACGGCGGCGAAAGAACAGAACTGGCGACGGGCAAACGCCGGGAACAGGCGCGGGAGCGCGGGCAGGTCGCCCGAAGCGTCGAGGTCACCAGCGCGGCGCTGCTGATCGTCGGTGTCATCGTGCTCGTCGGCAGCGCCGGTCATTTCTCACGGGTGCTGGGCGATAACGCCATCTATCTCCTGTCCCAGGCCCATGTCCTGAACCCCGCCAACCAGTTCGGTCTCCAGGAGATGTTCAGCGCCAATCTTCGCCTGCTGCTGGTCTCGCTGGCGCCTCTGGTCATGGCGGTCCTGATCGCCGCGGTGGCGGCCAACGTGGCCCAGGTCGGCTTCAACTTCAGCACGAAGGCCATTTCCTTCCAGACCGCGAAGCTGAACCCCATCACCGGCAGCAAGCGCTTCTTCCAGGCAACCATGTGGTTCGATCTGGCCAAGAACCTCTTCAAGATCATCGTCATCACCCTGCTGGCATGGGTGACCATCCGCAGTCTGATGGGCCCCTTGACCTCGATATCCATGCTCACGATACCGTCCATCGTGGCGGTGGCGAAGACCAGTTTCCTGAAGCTGATGGCCAAACTTCTGGCATTCACGTCCCTGATCGCGCTGGCCGACTGGTTCTGGCAGCGCCACCGGCACGAAGAAAACCTGAAAATGAGCAAGTACGAGGTCCGCAAGGAACACAAGGACATCGAGGGTGATCCGCAGATCAAGGCCAGGATCCGGGGGATCCAGTTCGAAATCGCGCGCAAACGGATGCTTTCGGACGTCCCTGAGGCCGATGTCGTGGTCACCAACCCCACCCACTACGCGGTGGCCATTCGTTACGCAAACGGCACCCAGGCGCCCGTCGTCCTGGCCAAGGGGCAGGACCACGTCGCCCGGATGATCAAGAAGATCGCCCGCGAATCGCGCGTGCCGGTCATCGAAAACAAACCGTTGGCCCGTTCCCTGCATAAGCAGGTGGACGTGGGGCAGGGTATCCCGGAGAGCCTCTTCCAGGCCGTCGCCGAGGTCCTGGCCTACGTCTACCGCCTGAAAAAGGCGTGACGGCCCTTACCGGGCACTAGAAGGAAGTCAGTTTGGAACAAGAGCAAGTCATCAACCGGGATCTGATCCTGGCCAACAGCAACGTCATGAGCGCCGCCGCGGTCCTGGTGATCCTGGGCCTGATGGTCGTGCCGGTGCCGCCGATCCTGCTGGATCTGATGCTGACCTTCAGCATCGCCTTTGCGGTGACCGTGCTGCTGGTGTCCCTGTACATCAAGGAACCCCTGCAGTTCAACGCGTTCCCGTCGCTGCTGCTGATCCTCACGCTGATGCGGCTTTCCCTCAACGTGGCGTCAACGCGCCTGATCCTCAGCAAGGGCGAAGCGGGCCAGGTCATCCAGAGCTTCGGCGATTTTGTCGTGGGGGGCAACTACGTCATCGGGGTGATCGTGTTCGCCATCCTGGTGATCATCAATTTCCTGGTCATCACCAAGGGGTCCGGCAGGATCGCCGAGGTCGCCGCGCGCTTCACACTCGACGCCATGCCCGGCAAGCAGATGGCCATCGACGCCGACCTGAACGCCGGGACCATCAACGAGAAACAGGCCCGCTTGCGGCGCGAGGCCATCGCCCAGGAAGCGGAATTCTTCGGCGCGATGGACGGTGCCAGCAAATTCGTCAAGGGCGACGCCATCGCCGGCATCGTCATCACCCTGATCAACATCGCCGCCGGATTCATCATCGGCATGCTCCAGATGGGCATGCCCGCCGGCGAAGCCCTGGCGCGCTTCACCGTCCTGACCGTCGGCGACGGTCTGGTCAGCCAGATACCGGCCCTGCTGGTGTCGACCAGCGCGGGGCTGGTGGTGACCCGCTCGTCCAGCAGCCTGAACCTCGGCCAGACCTTGACGCTGCAGATCTTTCGCCAGCGCAAGGCGATCTTCCTGGCCGCGGGCGCCATGCTGGTGCTGGCGCTGATCCCCGGCCTGCCGACGGGCCCGTTCCTGTTCTTCGCCGTGGCCACGAGCGTGGTCGGCTTCTTCATCGGCAGAAGGGTGGAGAACTACGACAACCTCGAGTCCGGCCGCGAGCAGGCCAGCGAGCAGGCGCAGGCCGAAACCGACGATGAACCCGAAGGTATTCGCTCGGAGGACCTGTTCGTCCTGGACAGGCTCGAGCTGGAGATCGGGTACGGTCTGATTCCCCTGGTCGACGACTCCCGCGGCGGCGACCTGCTGCACCGGGTGGGGAACATCCGGCGCCAGGTCGGCGCCGAACTGGGCATCTTCATCCACCCGATCCGCGTCCGCGACAACCTCCAGCTGGGCGCACACCACTACGTGATCAAGCTGAAGGGCGTCGAGGTGGCCCGCGCCGAGCTCGTGCCCGATCGCCTGCTGGCCATGAGCACCCGCCCGGACACCGGCGAAATCGAGGGCGACGCGACCACCGAACCGGCCTTCGGGCTGCCCGCGGTCTGGATCGAACCAGACCTGCGCAACAAGGCCGAACGCGAAGGGTACACCGTCGTGGAACCCGCGGCGGTGCTGGCGACCCATCTCTCCGAACTGATCCGCACCCACAGCGACGAGCTGTTGAGCCGCCAGGACGTCAAGGACATGTGCGAGTCCATCCGCGAGTTCGCGCCCTCGCTGGTCGAGGACCTGATTCCGGACAAGGTTCCGTTCAACACCCTGCACAACGTTTTGCGCGCCCTGCTGCACGAGCGGGTACCGGTGCGGGATATCGTCTCGATCCTGGAGACTCTGGCCAACTATGCGGGCACCGGCCTGGGATCCGATTTCCTGGTCGGCAAGGTTCGCGAGGCCCTGGGCCGGAGCATCACCGCCCTCTACACCGAAGGTCACGGCCGCCTTCACGTCGTATCGCTCCACCCGGAAACCGAGCAGGTCCTGATGCACTCCAACCGGGAGTCCGAGCAATCCGGTGGCGTCATCCTCGACCCGCATTTCACCCAGGACTTCCTCCGCTGCCTCGAGACGGTTCTGCGGCGCGCCTATGCCAACGGACCGCACCCGGTGCTGCTGGTGCCCACGCCTATCCGCATGTTCGTCAAGCGACTCATCGAACCCACTTATCCCAATTTGGCCGTCATGGGCTACACCGAGGTCGCGTCCTCGGCGAGCATCCAGTCGGCCGGAACGGTGGTGACCCATGGTATCGAACAGGAACAGCATGCCTCCGGTTGAGCCCGGTACGGTCGTGGTCACGGGAACATCCCTGACCGACGCCTATGCCCGGGTCCACGAGCAGTACGGCGCCGAGGCGGCCATCCTGGAATCGCGCACGGCGATCCGGCGGCAGCCGGGCCGGCTGGGCACCGACACGGTGGTCGAGGTGGTCGTGCATCCGGGCGGCGTCGACGCTCCGCCGCGGCACGACC
>Ga0316201_10004426_pt1 | contig 10603 bp, 6 predicted proteins | sample CS6wburrow_MG_FD_204516 | JGI IMG/M metagenome (GOLD analysis project Ga0316201, IMG submission 204516) | Coastal sediment microbial communities from Delaware Bay, Delaware, United States - CS-6 worm burrow | ecosystem: Environmental > Aquatic > Marine > Coastal > Sediment | place: USA: Delaware... | reverse complement strand
GGCGGGTCCCGACCGGATTGGCCGCGAGGATAGAAGTCCGTTGATGGCCGAGAGCGCCAGTTCGCCGACCCTAGCGTGAGGTGCATCCTGGCGTCTGAATCCGGGTCCCGCCGTATTGTCCGTTCATGGCCGGGGGCTGCCTTTGGGGATAGGTCCCGCATAGCTGACCTTCGCCGAACCTCCATTGGTTCCAATGGCCGCTTTTCGGCATGATCCCAAATGCGTGCAACCGGCCAATTGCGGCCGGTCGCCAACCCTTGGGTGCAGTCATCCGGACGACTGATGTACTTCGGAAGCTGCCGGAAGGTCAATGCACAAAACTTGGCCAAAGCCGTCGCTGCTGCTTTGAGCCAACCATTTCCGATATGGATCGGTAATAGACTGGGAAATCTATCTGAACGGTGGCTTTCTGATCTCCTGGGTGGCAGGAAAAAGCTGGTTATCTGTGATGGCGGCCGCTTAGTGGGCGCCAACACGCAGCAATTATTCCAGATTGACTGCTGCAACCTCTGCTTAATCAGCTTCGGCCATTCCCCGGAGCCGTCGCCTATCCCCCCGGTGCGATAGGTGCTTGGAACCGGCGCGGGTGTCCATTGTGGGCCAAGGTCTTGGCCGCATGGGGATCAAGCGTGCGTCTGAGTAGGTGCTGAGGTCGACCCGCGCGATGCCTCGTTTCGGAATCCAGTTCACAAATTTTGCATGCAGCGGTGCTGGCGTGCCCGTTCCTCACTCGTGATTATTTCTTAAAAACGAGCTTAATCTCAATGAGATAAGGAAACGCTCAAGGACGAATCCGAGTGTTTCTCGCCGCGTCTGCTGCCGGATTCGAGCTGTGCAATGTCGACCCTTTTTGTCTATTATCCCTGTCGTTTGTGGGACTTTAGTCGCGCCGGCGTCTACGGCAGGCGCGACCATTCCCAAGGCGTGGCCAAGGCTGGGGACAATGAATCTCGGACTTGCAGCCGGAAAAAGCGCGCACAAGACGCGATACGGTGCCGCCCGGGCTGCGCGATGAGGACTAAAGGGGGGACTACTGCCAAATATCAGGTGGCGTCCGTATGGCGCCAGACGCGGCTTAAGGTTCCCTTAATGTTTGCTCCGGATACTGCCGGCGCAACATCTGCTTTTTGGAAGCTGTAAAGAAAAATCGGCGGATCTTTCGCTGGTTGCACCACCGCAAGCTCTGTCGCGGCAATAGCGGGGATGTGGCGAACGCGGGAAATCTACAGGGACGGCAAAAATTTTAGCATGGATGGCGGATTCGAACCGGGCGGTGGCCCGTATGTTCGAACCTTGAAGACGATTACTCACCAATGGAGCACACGATGCACATCACGTCGGCTTATCGAGTCACCAGGAAATACACAACTATCGCCCTGCTATACCTGTGTGGCGTCTTCGCTATGCCGAGTTTGGCGATGGCGGCGGCGAACTGCTCGATCACGACCGACCCGTCGCCGCTGACGATTACCGAGGGTGGGACGGTGACCTTTACCGGCTCGGTGTCCGGCAAGCAACCTCGGATATACAGTTGGACTTTCGATGGCGGGTCGCCGGCGACGTCTTCGAATGAGACAGAGACGGTTGTCTACGCGGCCTTTGGCACCTACCGGGCGACGCTCGAAGGCACGAATGGCAAGGGCGACACCTGTTCGGCCAGCGTGACGGTGACCGTGAATCAAAACGGCGGTGGCAACAGCGCCCCGGTCGCTAACGACGACGCTTACAGCACCGACCTCGATCTGCAATTGAACGTGACTGCCCCGGGCGTGCTGGGCAACGACACCGATGCCGACGACGACCCGATCTCGGTCGCCGACCCGCGGACCAATGCGTCGACGGATCAGGACGGCTTGGTGACCTTGGACGCCGACGGTTCGTTCACCTACACCCCCTCTGCCGGGTTCGCGGGGATCGACAGCTTCTCCTACAGCGCCACTGACGGTACTGATACGTCTTCCCCGGCCACGGTGACCATCACGGTAACCGACCCGAATGCCGGGGGGCCGACCGCCCGCGGCGATGCCTATGCAACGCCGGTCTATAACCCCGACAAGGCGCAACCCGGTCTGGTGGTAGAGGCGTCGATGGTCTCTGGTGTGCTGTACAACGATTTTGGCGGCGAGCCGCCGCTGACCGCGGAGCTGGTGTCTGGTCCTGCCAACGGGACCCTGGACCTGAGCCCAGACGGCTCGTTCATCTACACCCCGGATCCGACCCTGGTGGACAACGACAACGACAGCTTCGTCTACCGGGCGGTGGATTCCCTTGGCAATCCGTCAGCCGACACCACCGTCAACATCAACATCCTGTCCGACCAGCCGGACTTCAAGATCATGATGAACTACGAACTCGGCATGCACTGCACCGGCTTCGAGTTCGCCTACTGTTGCGTGTTGCCGCCTTACAACTCCATCCTCGCGCAGGTGGTCAAGCCGCAGGCCTCACCAAATCCGGACAGCGGGGACGACTTCCCGCGCCTGCTCGAGGGCAGCCACGAGGTCGGTCTCGACGGCCTCGGCCGCCCAACGGTGGTACAGGCCGGCGAGTTGGACGGCAGCGGGAATTTCAAGCACTACATGCTGGAGTACTTCCACGATGCGCAACCGCGTCGTGAGGGTCAGGGCAAACAACACGCGGCGGATACCGATACGCTGATCAGCGCGGTGGAGGGCAACTCGCTGTTCTATCACTCGACACTTTACGACTCGGCGGCGCCTGATCCGGACACGAATGCGCTTGTCTATGGGCCGTACGAGGGGGCAGACGATGTGGTGCAGGGAGACGGTTCCTTCGAGACTCCGTGTTCCGATGGTAATCCCGACGGCTGTACCGACAACTATGCCAACGGCTGGCTGAACCACTTCTACATCTATATTGACCCGGAAACGGGTGCGCCCAACCTAGAGGGTCACGGCGCTACGCGCCTGGAAGGCGAAAAGATCCGCCTCGGCGTGGCCGGCCAGGTCGAATACCCGGCCGATGTTGGTGCCGCGTTGCAGCCAATGGGCCCCACGGGCAGTGCGGCCGGCTTCGAGAACGTACTGACCTTCTCCGGCGACACCGGTACCGTGGTCTACACGCAGATGAAGGTGCTGGAGGACCTACCGGTGATGCTTACATCGCCGCAGATTTGGGAGGCCCTGGGCCTGCCGCTGACGCCGTTCGAGGACAGCATCGCATTCTTCGGTGCCGGACCGGATGACGGTCCGGGTTCGGTCGATGAAGATTCGATCCGGCCGTATGTGGCGATGAAGGCGCGCCTGCACGAGGCCACCTGCGATCAGGATCCCGCCTCACCTTTCTATGGTGAGTGCACCCAGGGGCCGGCTGTGATCGGCAGCAACGGCCTGCCGGTGATCGGCCACGGTACCGCGCCGATCGATATCCCGAACTGCGAGCGTTGCCACTCGGTGACGGACCCCGGTGCATTCAACAGCCCTTCCAACATTCGCACTGATTTCACGTTCGGGTTCGCGGGTAATGGGTTGCCTGATGGGGATCCCCTGGCCGTGAATCCTTTTGACAGTCTTGCGTCGATCACGGATGCCGAATACCAGTTCTGGAATGCCTACTACGGGATTATTCCGGGCATTGACTCTGATTGGTACTCGCGCCTGAAGAGTGCGGCGATCAATATGCTGGCCCTGCACGACTTCGATCAGGGTACCGGCTTTACTGCAAATTGGCCTGCCAACGATGTCACGGATCCTTCGGCTAATCCCGTTGCTCAGAATACGCGCTTGGGCAAGGAGAGCGTGATCTGCCAGAAGTGTCACGCCGACAACGTGATCGCGGTGGTCAAGTCGGCGACCAAGAATGGCGCGGTGATTAAGCCAATCAGCGAGGCGATCCACTGGCGTCACCGCGAGATCAGCGAGGGTGGCAGCATTGACTTCGCTGACGCGGCCGGTCGCAGCGGTGGTTGCCAGGGTTGTCATCCGGCACACCGTTCCGATGGGGTGATGGACAACTACCCAATCACGCTCGGTGGCGAAAATGCCCAGGCGAACAGTGACAACCGCCTCGCGGCGGGCGGCTGCTTCGTGGGGCGCGACGTGCACTCCAACACGATGAAAGACGTCGACGGCGCCGAGACTCCGGAGCACCTGAATGCGGTCGGTGAGTGGCTGCGGCAAAACGTGTTCCGCAACCAGGACGGTGTGGCCGGTGTCCCTGGTCACGACACCCGTGGCCTGTGGTGCACCAACTGCCATACCCAGCTTGGCCAGGAGATGTGGCGCGCGGAGGACTGCAACGACTTGATTGCCGGTGACTGCGACCCGAACGCCAACCCGCGTGGCGAGCCGACCCTAGCTGCGGTAGCGCAGGCGGTCGGTTACACGGAGGAAGAGGCGATCGCACGACTGGATCCGACTGCAGACAATCCGTTGGGGGACTTCACGCACGAGATCTGGGATTCGACAGTGAGTGACGCGTTGCTGGCCACGATCGAGGTGTCGACCACCGGTTCGGATGCCTGTGCGCCTCTGACCGGCGTGTTTAATCCCACATTCGGCGTTGATGTGTGCGTGAGTCTCGATGGCGACGGCGATCCAAGCGTCAACATCCTGAGCTTCTGCACCACGGATGATTGCGTGAGTCGGATCAACAGCAATCCGGATGACCAGAGCCAGTGGCGCTATCCGGCCAACCCGTTCCAGGGTACCGGCACGGTCGCTGCCGCGGTGCCGTTCGACGCCGCCACCGACGGCCGCGACCACTGGCTGTCACCGGGAGAGCCGCACTGTGCGGACTGTCATGCCGCGCCCTACGTGGAGCAGAGCGGCAACATCAATCCGTACCCGCCGTTCAACTACCCGGCCAAGGCCAGTCTGATGCGCTATTCGAAGGGCCACCAGGGGCTGAGCTGCCAGAGCTGTCATGAGTCGATTCACGGCCTTTACCCGGTCACGCCGACCATCGACTCGACCAGCTACGCCCAGGCCGCGGCGTTGAACCACGACGGCAGCCATGGGCCGCTGAAATGTGGTGCCTGCCACGCCGTGGACGCCAGCGGCATCCCGACCTGGATGAAGGGCGTGGAATACAACGGCAACCGCATCCGCACGTTCGACGACGCGGTGAGCTGGGCGCACACCTTCACCCGTGAGGACTCGGTGCTGACCGGCGGCGGTGCCTGCACCAACTGCCACACCTATCCGAAGGGCGGTGGCAAGAATGGCGGTGTGATAATCAGCGAGACCGACGGCGGTTGGCTCGACCACTCCTTCGTCGGCCGGATTGGCCGCGCGGTGCAGGACCAGGCCGAGATCGAGGCCCTGGGCCACGTTGCCGGTGATCCGGAAGGAGATCGCGATGGTGATGGGCAGCCCGATAACTTGAGTCCTCAGGCCGTGGCTGACACCGTTTGCACCGCCTGCCACTCTGAGAAGGGTGGCCCCAGCGGCGCATTTCTGACCTTGGCGAAGTGTGACAACGCCACCTGGAAGTCGCACGTGATCGACGGCCGGCTGTCGGAGAAGGTCTGGGAGTTTATCTCCAAAGACCAAAACGGCGGCACGACCTGCGGCTGGTAAACAGGAACGCTCCCGCCCTGTCGAAAGGGCGGGAGCCCCAAAGTGTACATGGAGGAGAGGGCATCTCTCCTCTGATTCCCTGGTCGTCATGGTCGCAAGTGACAAGACCGGATCCCCACACGCCAATATTTCAACGTACCCCTAACCGAGAGAGCCCGATGCACAGACTCATCTCCGCCATTGCCTTCAGCGCCATGCTCCTGCCCGGCGCCCTGGTCGCAGCAAAGCCGGCCGAACTGCCCAACGACGTGATCGCCCGCGTGGGCGACCAGCCGATCACCTTCAGCCAGATCAACACCATGCTGAACAGTTCGGCGGTGGTGGGGGTCTCGATCCCGGCGCTCGGCACCCCTCAGCGTGACACCGTACGCATCGCCTTGCTCGACAAGGTGGTCAGCGCCAACCTGATCTATCTTGATGCCCTGCGCCAGGGTGTCGACAGGGATCCTGAATACAAACGGGACATGCGGCGCTTCGAGAACGGGATCCTTTCCGCACTCTATGCCCAGCGCGAGCTGTCCGGCGATCTCAGCGTGACCGAGGAGGAGATCCAGGCCTTCTACGAGGAGTCGGTGGTGCCGGGGACCGAGCTGACCGACGAGGGTCGCGCGCAGATCGAGGCGGCGCTGCGCAAGCGCAAGGCCGATCTGAGCAACGACATGATGCAGCTGCGTCTCGCGCTGCTGCGCGATGAGGCCGGTATCACCATTCATGAGGACAGGTTAATTGCCGATGGTGACGAGACGCGCCCGGCCGACACGGTGCTGGCTGAATGGAACGGCGGAGCGGTCACCTGGGGCGAGGTCAAGAACAGGCTGATGGCCGCAGGCAAGGGGGCCCTAAAGCGCGATATCTTGGCGATGGAAGAGGAAGGCCGGCTGGCCGCCCTGAAGGCCGAGATTGATACCCGCCTGCTGGCGCAGAAGGCCCGGGAGTCGGGGCTGGACCGGGATCCGACCTATCTGCGCCGGGTCGGGGAGTACAGGAAGACGCGCCTGATCAACCTGCACCGTGCCGCACTCGCGCGGCAGTTTGAGCCGGACGAGTTGGCGCTGATTGCCTACTTCGAGGAAAACCAGGCGCGGATAACCATACCCGAGGCACGCAAGATCCAGATGGTCGTGGTCGAGACCGAGCGGGAGGCCAACGAGATCAAGGCGAAGATTGAGGCCGGTGACATGACCCTGTACCAGGCTGCCCGTGACCACTCGATCGATCCCGGGGCCAAGCGCAACCTGGGCGAGATCGGCTGGGTGAAACCGGGCGAGGGACAGCCGGCGCTCGACAAGGCGACCTTCGAACTGGCCCCGGCCGAGATTGCCGGCCCGATCGAGACGCCCTCCGGCTGGCACCTGCTCAAGGTGATGGACGTGCGCGAGGAGCAGTACGGCGACCTGGCGCAACCCGCCACCCGCAAACGGGTGCGCCGTGCTTACATCCACGAGAAGCTCGACGCCTACGTGGTGGATCTGCGCAAGAAGGACTTCGAGGTCGAGGTCTATGAGGACAACCTGACCCGTCTCGCACAGGCGGAGGCGAACATGGTGAAGCGCCTGGCCGACCAGGCATCAGAGCCCGGGTCGGTGACCCAGCAGCGCCTGCGGGAACTGCAGAAGGCGATCAAGCCGTGATGCGAGACGGCATGTCGCCGTTGTTGATTGTCGTGCTTTTGCTGGTTGCGGTGCCGGGCATGGCCATGGAGACCGGATTCTTTAGGGGCCCGGGTATGGAGGGTTTCGTCAAGATCAGCGAGCACGAGGGTGATGGTAACGCCGACGGCACCAACGAGACGACCATCCGCCGTTTCCGCAACGTCAACGGCGACCGCATGTTCACGATGACTGCGAAGGACCAGTTGTGGGCCTGGAGCGTGGACGCGGTCGGTGACGACGACAGCGAAATCAACCGCAACTACGTGCTGCGTGACAGCGACTGCGACGGCCGTTTCGACGAGCGCTATCGCCTCGACGAGGGCTTCAGCCTGCCGGACTGCCTGGAGTAACGGGCTCCTTTTCTTTCGGAGAGGGCGATGTCTGGGTTGCTGACGACGCCGGCAACAGTGCGCGTACCTCCGCGACGACCTCCTCCGATGCCCAGTCCAGCGGCCCCACGACCTTGCGCTGTATGTGCCCCTCGCTGTCGATCAGGAAGCTGGTCGGCAGGACATGGGCACCCCAGCTGTCGAAAGCTTTTCCCTCGGGGTCGAGCAGGATAGGAAAGGGCATCGCGACCAGACCGCTGAATTTGTGCACCTTGAACGGCCCTTCCTTCACGTTGACCGCGAGGATCTCGAAGGCCTCGCCCGTCATCTTCCCGTAGAGGTCGCGCAGGCTGGGTATCTCGGTGATACAGGGTCCGCACCAGCTCGCCCAGAAGTTCACCAGCACGACCTTGCCCTTGTAGTCTGAAAGGCTGTGTTGTTCGCCTCTAAGATTTTTCAGCCTTAAGGGCGCAGCTTCGGTAGCGCTATCAACTGGTCTGGGCTGATCCCCGCCGACTGCCACCACCGATACGCAGAAAAACCACAGTGGCAGCCACCTGGTAGCAAGTTGCCTCGACACCTTGTATCACCCTGATTTTCTTTAAACGATTTTGAGCTTACACGCGTCCGTCTGACCGCGCCTATGTATGCTTACCAATTGGCGAACGGACTCGATTGGTTTATGTCCGGTGAGCAAACCATAGCTGAAGTAGCCAGCTAATGGCGTCAGCGGTAGCTTTGGCACCGACATGTTGTCATTGGCCAGGCGCCCTGTGCGACCGCTTCACTCTGAAACCAGCCGATGAACCTCGGACTGCTTCAGCGGCAGTTCAGGGTCGATTTCTGCCGGTCAGAAGATCAAAAAGCTGCCACTCAGAGAGATTTCCTGGCCTATGGCCGGTGACCAGCCCATTGCAGTCGTTACCAGGACGATTCTCGAATGGCCGTTCTGGCCGAGTAGTGTGAATTGGCCTTCCGGCAGGTTCCGAAGTACAGCAGTCGTCCGGATGACTGAAACCGAGGGTTGGCAACCGGCCGTTCCTGGCCGCCAAGAGACGAAGCGGCCGGTCTAGGGTGAGAGCCTGAGCGCAATGCTCGGGCATCGGTCAGCAACCAACACAGACCCGTCCCTGAGCAAAAGTTTATGGAGCCCGCTAAGCTCTTTCTCGACGCATCCAGCAAAATATTTCACAGCGTGGTCATTCAGGTCGATATGCGTCGGAATATTCCTACAGACGGGCCGCCCGCGATCATCTTCTTTACCTTTCGCTGTTGAAGTTGTTGAACAGTTGCAACAATTGGCATCTATCCTGCTAGCGTTTGCAGGAAACTGCATGGAGGCTTGAAGATGTATTTTCTGCACCTTCCCAGTGCGCTTTTTGGTATTTCGGCGGCGACAGCGTCCACGGCTGTGCATGATGCCGTTCGGGCTTTGCTGTGATGTCGGTCCGTCGGGTTTGTAACTACGCAGCGGTTGCAGGTCTCTGCCTTGGCACGCCAGCTTTCGCTGGCACCGACTACGCCGGACCATCGCCGCTCACAGACAGCCAATGGGAAACGGTTCGTGACCGAGTTGGTCTGCTGGATAAGATCGCTTACTTACCGAGTCTTTTGCCGGTGATCATGAAGCACCGAGACACGCTCGAGTTGACGGGAAAGCAAGTTGCCGCATTTCGGCAATGGCGAAAGATGCACTACCAGGACATGGTCGATCTGATGAACGAAATCATCCAGCGGCGGTTCACGCTATCGAAGGCCTCGCTTGAAGAGAGTTTAAGCAGCGATGACATCCTTGCCAAACAGCAAGAGATTTTTCGGCTGCAAGAACGATTGCTGCGCATACGACTATCGTGCCGCAACCTAATCGTCGAAACGTTTTCGCCCGACCAGTGGGAAAACATGGCCTTCATTCTTGAAGAGTATCCGAGATACGCGGGTCTGCTTGACGATTAGCAGGATAAGCCAACATGCGTCAGGACAAAGTAAAGGAGCCAGACACAATGCAATCACACCTCAATATACTCGCCGCTGCGCTTTGCCTGGTTTGCGCAACCCATGCGTATGGTGATGAAAATTCCGTCGCCAGCAACTTAGCTCAGCTTGAAACGAATAGTGACAAAGCGACTCAGAATTCGCTTGCTCAAAGCGAATCAAAGACCGAGTCTCGGCATGAGCAGGAAGATGACTCGGACGACTGTAATTAGCGCAAAAGACTCCGATGCAGTACTACAGCACGGCAGACTCTGTGGTCAGCACGATTTCCCGTACCTAGGACGCCCCTCTCTGAGCTCTACAGATTGACTTGGGGCTTGGGGATTCTTCTTTGTCCGCATGTGGCCGCTTTCAGGCGCTCAGCTGAACGGGTGCAGTCGGCCAACAAGAGACATTCCCGACCCCGGGGATTCAACTGTCAGGATGGGCTTTGGGTCTGGGTCGGCGAACGGGTGTTTCCACCCACGAGCGGACCAAAAGAAATCCCGCCGCAGCGGGATCAATTCGTTATGCGGTTGCCTTCCGTTTCCCTAGGTATCCAAAGACACCGAGTGCAGAAGCAAATAGCCAAGCGGTGGCGGGGATGGGTACATCGGAGACACTCAATCTGACCACATCCAGGTTGCCAGCGAGTGCATCGGTGAGATACTCAAGCTGCCAATAAAGTCCTGGGTTCAAAGCCGGAAACAATTTTTGATCGAACTGGCCAATGATTTCCGAAGCGATAAGGATGTCGAAGACGTCACCAATGCTGGGGGCAAATGTACCCCAAAGGTCAATGCCTAGAGCGCCGTCGAGAGTAGCCGTTCCAGCGACATCAAGGAAATCAAACTGGTTTGTGGCCGTACCGCCAATTTCGATGAGGAGTCCGCCAGCATCGTGTTGCGTATAGTTGCCCAAGATACTGAAACCACCCAGAATGTTTCCCGGGTCGACGATACCGCTCAATACTTCGACGTTGGATTGCACCACGCCATCTCCGGTGAGAGTTCCACCATCGACTTCCAGGGTGCCGACCGAGACGGTGGTGCTCGGGCCGATCGTCATGGTGCCGCCAGTGACCGTGGCAGTGGTGCCGTCGAGGGTGGCG
>Ga0316201_10004425_pt1 | contig 10604 bp, 7 predicted proteins | sample CS6wburrow_MG_FD_204516 | JGI IMG/M metagenome (GOLD analysis project Ga0316201, IMG submission 204516) | Coastal sediment microbial communities from Delaware Bay, Delaware, United States - CS-6 worm burrow | ecosystem: Environmental > Aquatic > Marine > Coastal > Sediment | place: USA: Delaware... | reverse complement strand
GAACCGAAGTACCATTTAATATGGCAGCGGTAGCTCAATATTTTGAAATTGTAAAAGATCCGAAGGAAGCCGACTTCGCTCTAGTTGGTATTCAAAGTCCCAATGGAGGCGTAGGTTACGATGTTGCAGACCTAGCAAATGGAGGCAATGGCTATGTGCCAATAAGCTTACAATATGGACCATATACTGCTTCAACAGCCCGAGCAGTCAGCCTGGCAGGAGGTAGTCCACTTGAAGACTTTACCAATAGAACTTACAAGGGTAAAACCATAAAGACAGTCAATAGTTCTGATATGGATTTGGTGAATGATACCAAAAGAAAAATGGGTAATAAACCCGTGGTTGCGGTAGTGAAAGTATCGAAACCTATGATTTTCTCTGAAATTGAAAAGAGTGTCTCTGCGATCTTGATTCATATGGGGGTTCAAGATCAAGCATTAATGGAAATTATTTCGGGCAAGTTCGAACCATCAGGCCTATTGCCCTTCCAGATGCCAGCCCATATGTTAACGGTTGAAAAACAGTTTGAAGATGTACCAAGAGATATGATCGCCTACAAAGATTTAGAAGGCAATACTTATGACTTTGCATTTGGACTGAATTGGAGCGGAGTCATTGAAGATGAAAGAGTTAAAAAATATAGGTAAGGAAGATTTGGATAACAGCTATTTCCAAAAGGGATTCAGCCAGGAATCCTTTTAAGAATGCGGTTAAGGAAGTCTACCGACAATAGATACTACACACAGCTATTTTTATAATCCTAAAGTACATTCTATGATGCAATGCTCGCTAAGTTTCATATGAATATGGAATACAGTATTGCCTCATTGTTAAAAGACAAAATGCTCTTCAACACTGTCGTTTTTCTATCAAGGTTGTTATATTCTTTTTTGTAGCCATTCCTTGAATTCATAAAAATTCTGGGGAGCAACACCATGACCTACCGGAAATTCTGAATAGGTATGATCGATGTCCAGTTTGGCTAAGAAGGGAGCTGTTTTTCTAGCCCAAGTTACCGGAATCACTTGATCCAAGCTACCATGGGATATATACACATTAAGAGTCGAAAAATCCTTGCTATTTAATTCTTTGGGAATACTTTCCTGGTCAATATACCCGCTCAATGCTACAACGTTTTTGACCAAACCAGGATAAGTAAGAGCTACTGAAAGACATAAGATCGTTCCTTGACTAAAACCTAGTAAAGTCACATTGTTTCTATCCACGGGATAAGACGCACATGCCTCCTCTACAAATTGCTTTATCAAGTCCCTGCTTTTAAGGACTTCGTCAGTGTCACTCCATTTATCATTATTGCCATCAAAATTTATGGCGTACCAAGCATTACCATAGGGAGCCATTGGATAAGGGGCTCGCACAGAAATAATGAAGAGTTCTTCAGGTAATTCGGATGCAAAAGAGAATAAATCGTTTTCATCGCTGCCATAACCATGACACATGATCATTAATGGGGCATTATCACTTAAAGTGGATTCTCTTATTATATGGTAAAGAGGGAGGGAAGCAGTCTTCATTTAAAGGCCCAAGTTTGAGAAAAATTTCTGAAAAAGTTTGCCTACCACAGGCACTTCTTGAGCATTGCCAGCAACGGCATTGATAAATCCAAAGATAAGTAAAACCCCAAAGCAAAAATAAAATGCGAGTCTGATCAAGGAATAATCCAAGGTGCTTATGACAATGGCTAAAGCATGGAAAGACAGCCAAATCCCTAAAGATTGGCGAACATGAAAATTTATAAATGAATTGTCGCCCTTGTCTTTATTGAGAAAATAGGCTACAATTGCTCCAATAACGGTCAAGTAGCTAACAATGGCCAATGGTTTGCCTTGTTCAATAGTGTCTTCGGTCATATTCAATTAATTAGAGGAAAGTAATACCTTATTAGTTACAATACCATATACTTTTCCTTTCATTTTTGCATCATCAAAAATAGTATTTTTAGATTTCGATAGGATGTCGTTAATCGAAAACCTGTAATTTATTTTTGGATTGAATAAAGTGACATTCACTTTACTGCCAATGGCTATAGGCGAGTTTTCAATCCCGAATCGTGCTTTGCCCTTAGTTAATAATTCGATGGTTTTCTTGAGACTAAAGATGCTATGTAATGCTCCAAAAGCACTTTCCAATCCAATAGTCCCGAATCCGGCATAATCAAATTCCACTTTCTTATGTTCAATATCCAACGGATTATGATCACTAGTGACATAATCGATCGTACCATCTTTCAATCCTGAAATAAGAGCCTCCTGGTCCGCTGTATTCCTAAGTGGTGGAAGAACCTTGTAATTGGTGTTGAAGTCTTCCAAAGACGAATCTGAAAACAGTAGATTATGAATTGCCACACTGCAACTGATGTCTAATTTTCCCTGCTTGGCTTTTCTGATCAATTCTACAGCACCAGCAGTTGATATGGTTGGTATATGAAGTTTACCTCTTGTATATTCCAGAATGGATATATCCCTTGCTATTTGTAATTCTTCTGCAAGATTAGGAATACCTTTCAATCCTATTTGAGTACTCATCATCTCCTCGTTCATAACTCCAGTACCTGCAATACTATCATCTTGGGGAAATGAACATACCAAAGCTCCAAAAGTATCGGCATACTGAAAAGCTATCTTCATTAAATTAGGATTCCTTATGGCTTTTTTATGGTCGCCAAAGGCTACCGCCCCAGCATTTTGCATATCGTATAATTCTGCAAGATGTTCACCTCGACTTTCTTTTGTCAATGCCCCGATCGGTAATAACCGCACTGGATGCCCCATCGCTTTACCTTTTACGAAGGCTATATCAGAACTCGTATCGATTATGGGTTGTGTATTACTATTCAAGGCAACAGATGTAAAGCCAGATAGGCCAGCGGTTTGTAAACCGTTGCCTATTGTTTCTCGCTCTTCAAAGCCAGGTTCACCAAAACTCACGCTACTATCAAACCAACCTTGGGATATATGTAGGTTGTCAAGCCTGATTTCCCTATAATTATTTGAGTTTTCAATGTTCTTGGCAATTTTGGTGATGATGCCTTTTTCGACCAGAATATCTTGAGTGGTATCATGAAACTCGCTTTTTGAATCAATTATAGTTGCAGACTTTATAATCAAGTTCATTTAATGTATTTTAAGATAAGCATTTCAATTAACAAGAACATCAACGCAAAAATAACAAACCATTTCCATAGCTCATTTACTTTGGCATCACTTTTTAACTCCTGGATGACTTTTGACACAGAATCGGTCAAAAGGCTTGGGTACATTGATTCAAGACCCAAATACGTTAACATGCTTTCTTCCCTATTGTAATTATAACTCACTTTTTTCACCTCCTTATCAGCATTCATAACGCTATAAATGCCGGATTCTGAAGGCTCTTCAAAAGTTGTTAAGCGCGTTTTCTTGGTATACGGATGTTGTTGGGGAATAATTTGAATATTGTTCTTTGTCAATTTCAAAACATTATCCTGCTGCATGATCGTATTGACATCGAAATTATTCATTTCGCCTATCGTGTAGTAAAGTTCTGGTAATTGCAGGCTTTGACGTCCTATATTATAAAGTGTGGGAACTATAAGTGGTGAATTCTTGAAATTAGAATTCTTCGATTCTAAAGATGCTGTAAATATATAAGCATTATCATTCTTTTGGAGAAATGATTTTCCGTCTTCGAATTCTAGGATGACTGACCCACTATTCTTGTTAATTGGAAAAAAGGAAGTGGCTTTAGGGTATTGGAAATTATCTATTTCCTTATCGAAAACACCCGCATAAAGTGGGTGTGAATAGCGAATGGTAGTTACACGTTTCTCTTGGTTTACTTGGTCATTGAATTTGGCTATATTGTATAGTATAAGTAATTGATTATAAGTATTTAATACTATATTATTTGAAGGTATTATTACGACATGACCGCCATCATTGGTAAAGCTATTTATTGCAGTGACCAATGAATTAGGTATAGATTTCAGTTCATTTAATATTATGACATTTTGGTTGGTTATATCACTATAGTTCAGACGACTTAATTGAGACGAAATATAATTAAATTCATCTGCAGAATACACGCGATTCAGGAAAGAATCATCTGCATCTTCATTAATTGCCAATACATTTATTTTTTCAGGAGAATTGATATTAAAATACAATTCGTTATCAAATTGTACTTGCGTGTCGTTAATGACTATTTTACCGACTATTGCCTTATTTATTGGGATATCGAATTGAGCGGTAGCTTCATTATTTATGGTTACTGAGGTTTTGGCTAGCAGATTATCTCCATTATATAATGATATCGGTATATTATCAACGGTGTTATTATTGTTCTTTATAAGAACATCTAATTTTATCGTATTCGAGTTGACCTTCGAAATGAATAGAGTATCAATAAGTGTATTATTATTAGTAACTGGTTTTAATTGAACAATATGTTGATTTATAGTGGAATCTTCCAATACATTGAACGGTGTACTCTTTTGCTGGAAATCGGAAACCAATATCAAGTTTTTAATGGTATTCTTTTCTTTACTGAAATAATTTGAGGCTTTTAATTGTAATGCCTGGTAATCTATTTGATTTGAAGAATAGGAAGTTTGCAGCAAGTCATTCTTGATATCTCGGATACTGGTGTTAATGTATGTATTCGTGTTAGTAAAAAGGGTTATTTGTTCATTTTCCGGGAAATCAGAAATGACATCCTGTAATGCTCGTTTGAGTAATTCGCCTTTAGCCCCTTTCGCTTGCATGCTGAAAGAATTATCAATATAGATCACGGTTTCCCTTTCTCTATCAATTGACATATTTTTAGAAGTGAAAGGCTGTGCAAAAGCCAAAACAATGCATCCAAGAAGTAGGAGCCGAGTTAATAAAGTCAACCACTTTTTTAATTGAGAACTTTTGCGAGTCTGCAATGCGACTTCCTTTAAGAATGCCACATTGGTAAAGGGCACTTCCTTGAAACGTCGTAATTGAAATAAATGAACAATGATCGGAATGAGCAGCAGAAATAGTGCGTAAAGAAGTTCAGGGTTTTTAAACTGCATTCCTTATTTTGATTTTTCAAATATAGAAAATGATAGGGTAATTAAATATGTGTTTGTATGATTTTTAACAGAAGAAAAAATAATCATGCATCGGCTTCATATCATGAGAGTCCATGTACTTCCGAATCTCTTGTTGTGCTTCAGGATTTGCCACAGTTATTATACTTTGCGGACCCTCGAGTTGCTTAAGATAATTAAAATCAAGAAGGTATTTGCCGTAAATGTCCCGACCTATTTTCTTTGGATTATCACAGATCCAATAAAACGGTATTTCTTTCGCAATGAGCAATTTGGCAATGGTTTTTCCTTTGCTGCCAGCTCCCCAAATTGCCAATGGTCTAGAACCATCATAATTCAACCTTAGGAAATAAAACAACTTAATATCAATAAAATGATTCTGTGCATAATGTTCATGTGTGCGTGATGTGCGATTACCATAATCTCTCCAATGATGAAGCACAGTTTCGCAGGGTATACATTTTATGTCTTTGCCGTAACATCGGAAAGCAAGATCATAATCCTCTGGATAGCGGTCTGGCTCAAAGGCATCGATCCTGTCAAGATCATCACGATGAAGCATCCAGCAAGGAGACGGAACGACACATTCCTTATATATGCCAGAATAATTATTTCCAGATTTGGTAAGTGTATTGAGCCATTCTTCATAATTCTTGTAGCCAGTTCCAATTCCATTCTCCGAGAAATAATGAACTTGACCTAAGGCAATATGACCTTTTCCAAAATCAAGAAGTGATTTAGCAAGGATTTCCAGTTTAATTGGAGTCATGATATCATCGCTGTCCATTCTCGTGATGAATTCGCCTTGAGAATGCTGGTATGCAAGGCGTAATGACTCAATGATCCCATTTCCTGGATTATTCAGGAGTTTAATTCTTTTGTCATTATTGGCATACCTCTCGGCAATTGAATGACTATTATCCTCAGAATTATCATCCACGATCAGTAATTCCCAGTTAGTATACGTTTGTTCAATAATGGAATCTAAGCATTCTTCAATGTATGCTTCGGTATTCTTGAAAGGTACTAAAATACTGATGAGTGGTTGTTGCATATAACGAATATACTAATCCTTCTAATAACTTATTTTAACATAATATTTATATGAGCCAACGTAACAGATTGTAAATTTAGCGTCAATTAAAAAATCCTTTAAAATGAAACAAATAATAGCGTTAATGTTCTTTGCGCTCATTTTGGCAAGTTGTGGGTCAAAGAACTTGGTAAATGATCTAGCAATTAGTAATCCGATCCATTCTGAAATCAACATTTCTGGAGTAACAGACGACAAAGTGCCTGTTACTATCAATCCTGGTCGCTTCACTCAAGAAATAGTGACTTATCGATTGCCTAGAGTGGTTCAAGGCACTTACGCAGTAAGTGACTTCGGAAGCTTTATAGATGATTTTAAGGCCTATGATTATAGTGGAAATGAAATGGTAACAACGAAAGTCGACGATAATTCCTGGACCATATCCAATGCCAAGGATTTGGATAAAATCTCTTACTTAGTAAATGACACCTATGATATTGAGAGTTCTGGTAATACACCATTTTCACCTTCAGGAACCAATATAGCCCCGAAGAATTATGTGCTTAATCTTCATGGATTCATTGGTTATTTCGACTCACTGAAGAATAATCAATATAGTTTGGATGTTACGGCACCAGCTGATTTTGTTAGGACTTCTGCTTTGCAAAGTTCTGGCATCACAGCGAGTGAAGACGGCGAGAACGCGACATCACATTACAGTGCACCTCGCTATTTCGATATAACGGATAACCCGATGATGTATGGCGAATTGGATGTTGAAGAATTTAAAGTGGGTGATATTACTATAGTTTTAAGTGTGTATTCTCCTAATAAAGTACATTCTGCTGCCAAAATAAAAGAAGTTGCTTATAGAATGATGGAAGCCCAGAAAGAATACATGGGAGACATTAATAGCACACCGCGTTACGACATTTATTTATACTTAGCGGAACAAGGAGAGAATTCACCTAAAGGTTTTGGTGCTCTGGAACATCACACATCCACTGTTGTCGTTTTGCCGGAAAGCATGCCTTTCGAGGCTTTGGAAGAATCAATGATCGACGTTGTAGCGCATGAGTTTTTTCATATTGTAACACCATTAAGTGTGCACTCGGAAGACGTACATTATTTTGATTACAATAATCCTACTTTTTCAAAGCATTTATGGATGTATGAAGGCGTTACAGAATACTTTGCTACGCTTTTTCAAGTGAATCAAAATTTGGTTTCTGAAGAGGAGTTTTATGCGAAGATTCTCGGAAAGATCGCTACTTCCGCCAATATGGATGATACCATGAGTTTTACCGAAATGAGCGAAAACATATTGGATGAACCTTATGCGCCACAATATTTCAATGTATATCAAAAGGGAGCATTAATAGGGATGTGTATTGATATCTTAATGAGAGAGGAAAGTAATGGAAATAGGGGAATACTTTCACTAATGAAAGAACTGTCCAATAAGTATGGAAAAAATATGCCATTTGATGATGACAAGATCGTTGCAGAAATAACGAAAATGACCTATCCGTCTATTGGAGAATTCCTTTCAAAACATGTTGTAGGTATTAATGGTAAAACAGAGCCTATCGATTATAATATCTTCTTTGATAAAGCTGGATTAGAGAATAGTGAAGCTAAGGTAAAGGCCAATTATATATTAAACAACGGGGTCCCAATTGTGAGTGGTAGTCCAGATAAAGGAATCTTTTTCACTGAAGCGGTGAGTGCAAATAGTTTTTGGGCTGGAGAAGGTGTGAAACCAAACGATATCATCAAGGAAGTAAATGGAACGGAAGTCACACTTCAAAATGCCAATACTATTTTTCAAGAAGTCTTCATGTGGACGGAAGGAAAAGTAATCAATGTTAAATTAGAGAGGGATGGAAAAGAAATTATCATTGATACAGAGACGTCACAACCTTATACAATGGGCAAAACATTAATGCCAAACCCGAACGCTACCGAAAAGCAAATTAATTTACGTAGAGCGTGGCTTAAAGGCTAAGTGTTTTTGAATTTCATAGTAAAAAAGCTGATCGCCAGATCAGCTTTTTATTTGTTCAATCTTTTAAATGGACTTTTGCTGTCTTGACGGTTAAGGTGTCGCCTGAATTTGTCCATGTCAAGTAGGCGTCGTCGTTTTTAATGATCATTCTTGGAAAACCGCTTGATCGACTTTCTGAGGATTCTGAGACATTGATAGCCGAATCTTTACTGCCATCAGCATTTATACGTTGTAATCGAATTACGGCCATTCCCTCTATATTATCCAACCAGCTTACCAAAGCGGAACCATCCTTTAGTAACTCAATATCAACCCTGCCTGAGGGTTTAAAATGATCAACTTCGATGGGAGCATTAAATAGTTCACCATTATTATCAGAGAAACTCACTTTTACTTTCGGAATGTCATTGGCATTTGTAAACCATGCCACTGCTGCAGTATTCTCGAATGTTGCTATTGCCGGTCCATTTACCGGACATCCAAAAATTGACCATCCGTCACTATATACAGGTTTTGGGTCGGTCCATTCGCTATCCATAAATCGCACATAATAAATGTCCCTTACTTCCTTACCTGAACGATCACGGTATACGACGATCGGTCCTTTCTCGGTCATGGCGCTATCCGTTTGACAACAGTCACAAACTCTATCATCTAGTTCATATTCTGAAATAAGTTCACCGTTAGTATCCAAAATAGCACTTCTCAATGTCATTTCCTTTGCAATGAGAGAGTCTTGTTCTGAATAGGCGTATTTGCGTCCATCAAGCCAGACCGATAGGAATTTATCGTCTTGGATGGCCACTTTGCTCACGAAACCATGCTCGGTATTCGTACCATCTCTGTGAGGAATAATTGCATTGTTCCAAGTTACCCCATTATCATTGGAGATGGTAAGCTTTACATTATAAGCATATGTATCGTCTGCACTTTTGTCTAAATAGTGCGCGGCCATAGAGTTATCCCCAAAGGATGTAATGGATGGGAAGTCAGCCCAATTAACAAACCAATCACTTCCCTCTGCTATCAGAATAGGATCTGACCATGTTCGTTTCTTTTCGTCTAAAGTCGAAAGGAATAATTTACTATTCTTATTGTCGATCGCTTGGATCCAAGAGAGGACGATTCGTCCATCTTGGGTTACATGCAAATTAGGTTCAGAACCGAGGAGACTTCCTGGGTTGTCAAACTGAACGATGTTCTCCTCGAATTTCGTTTCACAGGAGACCAATGCAATAAAAATAACCAAAAGAAAAAAATATTTCAATTATTTAGTATTTGGCAGCTTTTCCTTTGCTGGAAGATGTTGCTATGAATTCCCTTAAGTCATCATTGGCCTTGATCAGGTCTTCATTTCTCAAGTACATCATATGACCGCTTCTATAGCCTTTAAAATGAAGTCTGTCTTTCATTTTTCCGCTAGGGTCTATTTGAGACAGGGTATACTTGGCTGCAAAATAGGTCGTAGCACCATCGTAATATCCAGATTGATTAAGGACTTGCAGATATGGATTCTGAGCCATTGCTTGCCTTAGATTTTCACGAACATTGTTATTTTCTTCGTTCCACGGTCTAACTGATCCAAACATATTATATTTGATATCGGTCTCGAATTTTAAATGGTCTCTTAAATAGTAATTGATCGCTGGTGTAAATGAATGTAACCAAGAAGTTAATTCAGCACTGTAATCTGGTCGGTTGCCCGCTTCAATTTTGTCAAGCCCTAAGTAACGAGAGTCTAATCGTCCAATAGTTTGTCCAGTCTTATCCCTTAATAATTCCTTCCAGAAAAATTGTGTTGGGACATCTAGATTATGTTGTAGTATCACTTTTTTACTAAGACCAGAATAATAAGACATTTTTTGAGCGATATCTTCACGTTCAGTGCTGGAAATATATCCTCCCTTGGCTAAGGCTGGCATTAATTTGTTAATAGCGAAATCTTCTGCTTCTGGCAATATATCTAGCAGGTCTTTGCTCTGTAATGCAGAAGGCAAGGCTTTGTGATGCCAAGCAGCGGCTGTGAAATATGGCAAATTTATGGCTGAATAAACAGGCTGCCCAGTACTGTAAAGATTGTAATCGGCAGGAGATACCATGATAACTCCGTTAAGATACATCCATTGTTGGTTTTGAAGAGCAAGAGACAGTCCCATAACACGGGTACCACCATAACTTTCTCCTATGATATACTTAGGTGATTGCCAGCGGTTGTTACGAGATACAAAGGTATTGAGCCACTCAGCTAGGTACTTGACATCTTCATTGATGCCAAAGAATTGTTCCTTGTCCGGCATTTTGCCTTCCTTGTCAGGAATCATTCTTGAATAACCAGTATTTACTGGATTTATGAAAACAATATCCGCAACGTCCAGGATACTATTGGGATTCTCTTTAACACCATAAGGCTGAATTGGATATCCTTCATCATCTATTTTCAGGATCTGTGGTCCTGTATAGGCTACGTGCATCCAAACTGAAGCTGA